>Ga0335078_10019034_pt1 | contig 10213 bp, 7 predicted proteins | sample Lox_Sample_32_FD_206711 | JGI IMG/M metagenome (GOLD analysis project Ga0335078, IMG submission 206711) | Soil microbial communities from Loxahatchee National Wildlife Refuge, Florida, United States - Lox_Sample_3.2 | ecosystem: Environmental > Terrestrial > Soil > Wetlands | place: USA: Florida...
ATGGCGAGCAAGAATCTCAATTCCCCGCGTAAGGATATCGCCGTGTTTGTGAGTCGCCCAGCGTTTGCGATATTGGTCGCAATGATGGCATTCACTCAAGCCGTCAGGCCACGCCGCCTGGGGGAAAGCAACCTTGCGCGGCGAAACGAACCGGCCCTAGAATACGCGCAAGCCGCGCGGGCCGAATCGAATAACCCCGCCGAGTTGTTGCGCGAAATTGAGACGAATTTCAAAATCGGAGATAAGGCGCGCGCGTTGGAGTTGGCAAAGGAAGGAATCGAGCATGATTCCCGGGGTTCGCTAAGCGAACAGATCGGCCTCAGGCTGCTGGAAAATCGCTGTTACGTGGAGGCCGCGGCAGCCTTCGAAAAAGCCTTGGCTAGTGCCCCCCAATCCGTTGAGCTTTCAAGCAAGCTGGCATACGCCTACGTGGGTTCCAATCAACCCGAACGCGCCATAAGATTGCTGAGTCACCTGGAAGGGCGCCAATCATCCTGGCAAGCCAATTTCCTCCTGGGTCAAGCTTACGAACTCGCGGGCAAACCCCAAGAGGCGCTTGCGTTGTTTAGAGAAGCGGTTCGTCTAAGCCCGCAGGAAGCAAGCATCCACTACGAGTTGGGGAGGTTGCTCATCAATTCCTCCGACAAGCGCACTCAGAGCGAGGGCGCCGAAGAGATGCGGTCGGCCATCCGTCTGGATTCGTCTGAGACGGATTATTACCTCGATCTGGGCACGTGGCTGTTGAATCAAGGAGAGTTGAAGTCGGCGGTGGTTCTGCTCACTCAAGGGGTTGAGCGCACGCGGCCCTCAGACAAGCTATACCTCATGCTGGGAATGGCACAGTATTGGCATGGCGCGGGACCGGCTATCCCGACCCTTAAGAAGGCCATCTATCTTAATCCTCATTCCGCTCCAGCCTATAATCTTCTGGGCTACTGTTACCTGTTCGGCGGCGACTACGCGAAGGCCCTGGAATGTTATCGTAAGGCAATTGCAGAGAATCCACAGAATGGTCTTTACTTTTACGGTGCTGCCCGCGCGCTGGAAAGCCTAGGCAGAGTACATGAGGCCATACGCTGCGCAGGAGAATCCGTGCGTCTTGAGCCTAAGAGCGGCCGCAATCACTACTTGCTCGGAAAGATCTATGCGAAACTGGGACGGTACAGCGAGGCCGTTTCGCAGCTTGAGACCGCAGTTGGCCTGGACCCCGAAAGTGAGTCTCCCTATTACTTGCTAGCCCGCATTTACATGCGCATGAACGAACCTGGCAAAGCCCAGGAGTGGACTCAAAAGCTCCAAGAGCTGACGACGAAGAAGCGCCAGGCCGAGAGGACCGAATTCGAGAAGATAGCGGCCCCTTCCTCCGAAACATCTGATCTTCCCCAGCCTTCTGAAATCTGGCACGAACTTCGCGGCAGCCAACCAAGCGCCAAACCTGGACCTCGCTAGCAAGGCTGCGCCGTACCCTCTAAACAACCGGGCGAGGTTCCGCGCTCCGCTTGGAATGACAGGGTTTTGAAGCGCCACACTATTCTTGCGCGGCTTGAACCATGGCCAGAATGTTTGCAGGGGGTGTGTCGCGAGGCACCTCGCAGCCGGAACTAAGAATTAGTCCGCCACCAATTCCTACGCACCGAATTAGTTCAACGCTTTTTTCACGCACCAGTTCCGGCGTGCCCTGAAACAAAACGCGGGATGGGTCCAGATTTCCTTCCAAACAAACTGTACTCCCGACTTGTCGCAGGGCATCGGTAAAATCATTGAAGTGGTCCAACTCGAGCACGTCGGCTCCGGTCGCAGCCATGTAATCGAGAATGTGCGAGGCATCTCCGCAGATATGCAGGAAGACCGGCAGATCGAGAGCTGCATGCAATCTCCGCACCACCGCTTGCTCGAACGGGAAGGCGAACTTGACAAAGTCCTTTCGGCCGATCAATCCTGCCACCGAATCCCCAAAGGTAACGGCATGCGGCTGCGCCTGACCCACGGCACGCCCAAGGTGAAACACCAGTTCGGTGCAGATTTCAAGCAGGTCGAATACAAACTGCTCGTCATCGTGGAGGTCCATCATGAGCCGTTCGATGCCTCGAACCGCACTGGCCAGCGAGAAGGGCCCCTGATCAAAGTTTGTCTTGATGAAGCAGGAGTCGCCCAGCAGTTCGCGAGCGCAGCGTGTGGCCTCCGGCAACAGACCCATGCGGGCGGCACTCTTGGCTTCTGCCAGGGGCCGCAACGCCGAAAGATCCGTGGTCGCCGCCAAGGGGCGGGCAAGCCCCGTGGGAGGCAAATCCGAATAGAATTGCACGGGAACACCGAGAGCTTCTGGAAGTACCCAGTTGTCCGTGGTCACGTGAATGCCGTCGTATCCATATCTCCGCCATGCGGCCACCTGGCAATCCACGATGACCTTTGGGTCACGGTTGTAATGCCAAAAGGGTGTGCCTGTCAGACGGGCGGCATGGCTGATGATCAGAGGGATCACCGGTGTCCGATCCGGCTGCTGGCGCCGAATGGCTCGAAGACAGCGCTCAACAGTATTCATTGGCGAGCCTCCCGGCTCCTGGCGCTCCGACCGAAGGGTGAAAAACCAAAACCGCTCACGCAAAGTCGCAAAGGCGCTCAGAAACGCAAAATGGAGATACTCTCGATGCTTTGCGCCTTGGCATGAAACTGGTCTCCCGGCTGTTCAATCACCTCGGACACCCGGAGTCCGCCAGTCTGGCGGAGGCTACGGCCGCGGCGCCCAGCACGCCCGCGGAGTAGCCTAACGACGAGAACTCCACCCGCAGCTTGCGCTGCTGCCATACCCTAACTCGTTTGGAGAGCTCTTCCGTGAGGTCGCTCAACAGCAGGGGATTGTTCTGGGCCAAGCCGCCGGCCAAGATTAGAAGTTCCGGGTCGAGCAGGTTCACGATGGTTGCACATCCCATCGCCAGATATTTCGCATAGGTGTGGATTGCTTGTATGGCTATTTCATCTCCCGCATTGGCCGCTGCGATGACCTCCTCCCCCGAAGTGTAATTCCCCGAATTCCCGTAGCGCACAAGCGCCGACGCGTTCGCGTACGGTTCCAGGCACCCGGCCAGACCGCAAGTGCAGGGTCTTCCCTCTGGTTCAATCGTGATATGACCTAGGCCGTTGGCAAAGAAATGGGGGCCACGATTGAGGCGCCCTTTCACGTAACAACCGCCTCCCACGCCCGTACCCAGCGTGATGCAGACAAAATCGGAGACAGTTCGCGCTGCCCCGAATTGCTTTTCGGCCACCGCAAGCGCATTCGCGTCGTTCTCAACCACTACCGGAAGGCCAAACGCCTCGCGCAAGCAGGCGCCGGGGTTGGCCCCGGTCCAGCCGGGGAGATTCTCCGTTGCGTAGACCACTTGGCCCGATCCCGGATCCACCCAGCCGGCGGTGGCAAGCCCTATAGCCCCAGGCGATAGGGCCTGGCGACAGGCCTCTTCCAGGCAGGCGGAGACGCTCTGCTTCAGGTGGCAGAGCAATGCCTCCCGCCCGTCTTTCCAAGGTGTGGGAGTTATCGATTGGAAGAGTAACTTGCCCTGGCCAGTGACGAGGCCATACTTGGTGTTGGTTCCCCCCATATCGATACCCACGAAAACGCAATCAGGGGCATGAAGGCGCTGCCAAACATCGAGGACGGAGACAAATCTTCGGGTGATGGCCGCCGGTCGTGTGATGGCCGTCCCTACGATGATCGCAAAGGCCCCGGCATCGAGTGCAGCGCAAAGCTCGTCAGGCGTCTGGATGTGGCCCTCTGCGATTACCGGAACGTCTGCTACACTGCGGACGAGCTCGGCAATGAAGGACGGTTCGAACGTCTTGAGGTCGCGGGTGTCCTGTGTGTAACCCCGCAGGGTTGAGAGAACGGCATCTGCACCCGCTGCGGCGGCCTGAACTGCCTCGTCAAGCGTGGCGATGTCCGCCAGGACTGGGACGCCGAGGACCTGCCTGATGCGTCGCAGTCTATCCAAGGCCCCGAACCGCACGCCGCGGGCCGTACAATCCAGGGCGACGAGGTCCGCTCCTGCCTCCACAACCTGCCGTGCTGCCTCGAACGAAGGCGTAATGAGAATCTCGCCATCGTCCTGCAGGGTTTTCCAAATACCGACGACGGGAACGCTCACGGCCTCCCGAATCGCCCGCACGTCATCAGGCCCATTGGCGCGGATGCCCGCCGCTCCGCCTTCCACGGCGGCCCGCGCCATACGTGCCATGGTGGAGGAATCTCGAAGGGCAGTGCTGGCGTCCGCTTGGCAAGACACTAGAAGTTTTCCCCGGAGCGCGGATTGAAGTCGTTCGAAAGGGTTCATGAAATCCCCCGGTATTTCTGTGGCGGTGTTCTCTGACTGCCGGACACGTCAGCCTGTTCTAGCGGGCCAGGCGGCCGGACCAACCCAGAATTCCAATTGAAACCAGAAGAATCGCCACACCCACCGTCATCCAGCGTCGAGCTGCAAGCGAAGAGAGTCTCCACTCCCCGGCCACGAAGCCGCACAAGTTCGCCGCCACAAGACTCACGACCAGACTGAGCGGCCAGCCGATGGCCGGCCCTAATTTGCCGAGTTTGGGCGCGGCCGCACCATAAGCGAAGATGCTCCCTCCCCACAACACGCCCATGAGAATCCCCAGCGCGTAAAGGCGCATGACTTTTGGCTGCCGATAATTCGGCCAAGTTCGATTTTTGCGAAGTAAATATCCACAAAAGCCCAGGTTGGAGAGGGCGCCGCTCCCGAGCACGAGGAGCCAGATCAGGTTCGATCCCGCAAAGGAACTCTCCCCTACCTGGGTGGCACTCGATATTATACTCTGGGACAAGCTATAACCCACGTTGAAGACGGCGGAAAGCAGGCCGGCCCCGGCGCAAATCAATAGGCCCACCCAGAACGGGCGGGCGGTGCCGACCATCTCCCGAGTTGCACCGCCCCTTGCTTCCTCGCCCCTTTCCCGCAAGACTCCCGCGCGGCCGCAACAACCCATGCCCAGTGTGGCGATCACCGTTCCCAGAATAATCGCCTCGCCCTGCGGTTGCCCCAACCGTTCCGGCGCCAGAACCAGGATGGGCAGGATGGATCCCAGCGCGGCACTTGTCGCCAGCACCAGTGTATTCGCCATGGAGATACCAATGGCGCTCACGCCTTGACCAAACAAAATGGCGCCGAATCCCCAGGTGAAACCTGTGACCACGGCGATTAGCTCCGCGTGGGCCGACGCCGCGGACAAGACTTGGAGAGGGTGCCCGACCGTCACGAGGGTTATGACGGGGGGCATCGCCAGGCAGGACACGACAATAAAGAGCGCCCAGACGTTTTCCCACGCCCATCGGCCCAGATAACGCATGGGCAGCGTGAAGGTTCCATTCATAAGGCCGGATAAGACCGCCAACATGGTCCCTTGGTACACGGTTGAGTTGTCGACCATGTTTGTTCCGAATGACGATGATCTACTAAACTCTCAACCCCACGGTCGGCGCTTCCTCTCCTTCGATGCTCTCGCGTGCAATGCTGTACTTGCCGGAATGCGTTGCCCGCGAACTAGACTTGATAAGCATGGACACGGTCCATGACCCGGTTTGCGGAGTCAGAGTCGGGGACGTTAAGAACCTTGTACAACACGCCACCGATTAGCTGTCTGGTCTCCAGGGCAGCGAGGAAATCCGCGAATTCGACCCGCACGACCAGCGGCAAGTCGCCCGTGCGGCATTTGATCGCAGCGAGTACCGCGAAGGCTGTGGGAAAGTCCTTGTCATCACCCAGGAACAGCGCCTTGAGGCCGCGTAGCGACGACACGGCTTCGAGTAGGTGCCGGCCGTTAGCATGGATGTGCAGGACGCCACCGTCGAAGGTAGTGAGCATTCGCTCAGCAGGCTCCCGCCCCCAGCGCTCGAAATCTCGAACCGACGTCATGTGAAAAGGATCAACGCTCTGGGAGACTATGCGCCCGGGAATCCATTCCACCATGTTGCTGCACGTTCCGCCTTCGAGCAGAGGGACCTTCTCGAAAAAGGTCTTCTGAACATCGACATTTAGCCGGTAGGCAAAGTCTACGGCCTCGCGGACCTTCTCCGGGTTGTCGATCAACTCGAGGTAAGTCCTCGAGCCTCCGAAGAGCTCGAAGACGAAATTGAGACTGTCGATGAGAATGAAATGACTTATGCCGAACTTGCCCTCGCCGCCGCGCCGGAACAGTTCCAGTTCGAGGAGGTAGAACTGGTACAGATCGCTCTGGTGGTCGATCGAGAGTCTTTCGAGGTCGGACCATTCCTTGAGAATGGGCGGGACCATGGAGGAGATCCAGCCGTTATCGGGATGGGCCATGAAGCGCACCTCGCCGCCCACAATTCCGCCATAAAGACCCTGGTCGAGTTCGCTCAAATAGGCTGCTGGAACCGAGTCGTCGAGGACCGTGGCGCGCTCGGCGAGGAGAGTATCCCAAAAGGTCACCCGGTCATTCAAGTCAGGGCGCTGAATTGGGCCGTCAGGATACCGCTCCGCGAACCGCCGCAGAGCCTGCGTGGGCACTTCCATGTGCGCGAAGATCCTGTCCTGCGGATGCTCCTCGTAAAGTTCACGAAGCCGTTCCAACCGTTGCGAACCGTCTGAGCAATATCGGAAGGGAAAATCCATTCTGTGCCCTCCAGAATTCTCGTGGGACCTGCGTTACCTTCAGGCCAGGTCTTTATTTCCTGAGTAAACACCGAAATCTTCCGCGGCGCGCGCCATTGAAGCAACGTTCTCCGGGGGCGTGTCACGGCCAAGTGCGCAACCGCTGCTCAGAATGAACGCACCGCCTGGTTTCACTGCCTCAATGACGCGGCGAGCATCGTCGTAGACCTCTGAGGCCGTTGATTGCGCCAGTTTGCTGGTATGCAGATTTCCTTTCAGTGAAATCTTCGACCCGACGAGGGCCCTTGCGGCTCGGAGGTCGACCTGCCAATCAAGTTCGAGACAGTCTGCGCCGCTGCGGGCCATTGCCTCCAAGTGATTTCCCACCTTTCCACAGATGTGCAGCGCGGATGGAATGCCCAGCTCACGCAGTCGCCGTGTGACTTGTTGCTCGGACGGCAGCACAAAGCCGGAGTAGTGGGCTGCGGAAATCAGGCTGCCGGACGCCATTCCCTCCCCTAGCCAGACGCTCGGCGCATTCATCGCGGCGATCTCCTCAGCCCAGACGATTGCGAACTGGGTGCGGTGCCCGATGGCCACTTTCAATTCCTCGGGCTGGTCGATCAAGGCGGTCAGTATACGCTCGACGCCCATCATAAAACCAACTTGGGAAAACGGGCCGGTAAGGCCGACCGAGATGTTGTATCGGTCCAGGACATCAGCAGGGATGTGGCGCAACGTATCAATAACAGAGGGACGCATCGTGTCAACCGTCTGTAACCGTTCATCCTCGAAACTCGTGATATCGTGCCGGACGGGCGTGCCGATGTCGTTCAGAGGTACGCGCCAAACTGAACCATCGAGCGTTGTGACCGACCAACCATCCGGCGTTCGCAGCCGGTCGCAGACGACCTCCGGGGCGATGCCGATGTTGATCGAGAGGCCGTCGATGTCAGGGTGGCGTTCCAGGCAACAGAGCAAAGCGCGGGCGTGGACTTCGGGATTGAGAAAGCACTCGGAGACGGATACGCCGTAGCACGCCGCGGCGTAAGAGGTATCGATCAGGGGCACCACCGGAACCCGATCGGGCGTTTGCGCCCGCATGGCTGATTGACTTCGTTCACGTGAGGTCATTGCTGCGCGACCGCTCGGCTCGGTGTGGCGTCGTCGCGATCCGGCAGCAGAACCGGAACCAACTTGTCCAGGCACCGTCCGATCGTGCTGTTCGCCGTCAAGTCCCAAAATGAAGTTTTCAGATGCCGCAGGGCGAGCACGGACGTGATCCACGCTTGCGTCCAGCCCGTTTCGATCGACCATGCGCCCCAGCCCCAATCGGAATTGCTTGCCCAGTAATCCCACCGCTTAAAGTCGAAAGCCCGAAACCAAGCGCCATCGAGTTCGGGATGAACGAAAGAACGCACTTGGATGCGGCACAAGAATTCCGCCACACGTTCCTCCGCCTGCAAATAGAATCCATCGCCAGTAGCGGCAGCGGCCTCGTGCAAGCCGAGGAAGGCAAAGTTCGACGTGTAGAGAAGGTCGCAAGCTGGGTCGCCGTTCTGCTGGATGAGCGGAGCCTCGTCCGTTCCATATGCGTCGTTTGACTTCGGCGGGCCAAACATGCCTTGGGGCCCTGATCCTATCTCTTCACGAATGGCCCCACATTCATCTTGTAAGGCGAGCAAATCTTCCGCTATCTTCTTGAGCCACTTGCGGTGCTCCGGCTTATCTTCAATCCGTATGAGACAAGCCAAGGGCAACAACATGCGAGCTCGTTCCTGTTGAAGGCCATTCGTCCACCGCCATTGGTTCGGGTAAGCGGCAACCGTCATGCGAAGAGCTGTCCTCGTCCTCTCCAAGAGTTCGGAAAAGCCGGTCTTGTGGTATGCCCATTGGGTAGCCGAGAGCTTGGTCCCGGGTGTCCATGCTGAAGGAACTAAGCTCAAGGCTTTGAGGAAATCTCGGCGCTGCAAGGAATTCATGACTTTGGGGCACGTCCTCTCGGCTATGGAGCAACTCGTCGACCACCAGAAAGTGCTTGACAATGCGCTGCAGCGATGGTCAAATGCGACAACATACTATTGTCTAGAGAGCAAGTCAATAGGTATGGATCTTCATAACTGAGTCTTGCTCAGATCATGCGCAATCAGGTCAAGGCCATGTGGCTCCGCCGTCTACTGTGCGCGGATGATAGTGGGCCAGCAAATTTCGTTCCCCGTCTACGACCATTCACCGCTGTCATTCCGAGCGCCGACTCTCCGATCCTTGGGCGCACCACCGTCCTTGAAAACAGCTTGCATTGGAATAACCCCTTTTGTTTCAATGAAAGCTCCCGCTATTTTCATCGCAGCGAGAATCATGCTCTGGGTCCGGTCGCGAGAGGGCAGGGCTGGGGCACACATAAAAACCAATGTGTGTCTCTTAGAGCCTCGGCCCGCGAAACTTCATGAAGAACAATGTGGGTACGCGGGGAGGAATTTGCTAGCTAACTCCTTTGCGTTCAATACATTTCTTCTTCCGCGCCAAGTGCTTTTCGACCCTGCGCTGCGCGCGAACGCCCCAGTTGCCGATTCCGTCAATTTGAGGAGGCCATTAAATGAAATCAATCAACCGAAGAGAATTCCTGGGCAGCAGCGCGCTTGGTGTCGCCATGCTTTCGGTGGGCCTCGATAGCGAGTCGCAGGAAAGAAGGAACGTAGGGCCGTATCGTGTCTACTCGCAACTCCTCGACCCCCGCGAACACCCGGATTATTCCCGCCGGTATGTGCAGGCGCCAAGCTGGGATACCTTTGGCCATCGGACGCATTTCGCCACGCTGCGAGGCTTTGGGATCAAGGACGATACCCTTGTCGACTATGTTCAGAAACTCGACGACTTTACACGGAAGTACGAACTGGGCGACGTCATCTGGCCGTCTTACCCAGTTATTTTTGCCAAGAACTTCGGTGATTTGGCGGACGAGATAAGTCGGCGTGGGTTGTACCTGTTTGATATCTGGGGCTATACACCCGGATCCGGCCCTGGTGGCTTCTGGGCGCAGTTCGTACCGCCACCCGGCGTGTTCGAGATGCTGCCGTCAAAATTGGGCGAGCATTGGCTCGGCATGGATACGGGCGAAGAGGACGGCCGCTACATTGGAGGGTACGCACCCCAGATGTCCCCGCCCTCCTTATCCCGTTACGAACAGTACCTCAACTTCACACGCTATTTCGAGCGCTATACGACCGTTCAAGGTAATAAGATGTCGACACTCGATACGCTTGGTTTCGGTCACTACTTCCTGAAGGAAGGTATCTACACTTTCATTGGTTCGGAGACGGCCCAAGGGTTGCCCAATGCACAGATCTTCTATGCCTTCAACCGCGGTGCTGGCAAACAATACGGCGTTCCATGGTTCGGGAATTCCTCGGTCTTCAATCGATGGGGCTATAAAACATACGGGCGGTCCAGTCCCGACAACGGACCTACCAAGGGCACAAGCCTTAGTTTGATGAAAAGGCTGATGTACAGTCAGATCCTCTACAATTCAATGATTGTCGGCTTCGATCAGCAATGGTTCTACAACGAGCAGGAATCCGCATCGGGAGAAGGTG
>Ga0335078_10019035_pt1 | contig 10213 bp, 8 predicted proteins | sample Lox_Sample_32_FD_206711 | JGI IMG/M metagenome (GOLD analysis project Ga0335078, IMG submission 206711) | Soil microbial communities from Loxahatchee National Wildlife Refuge, Florida, United States - Lox_Sample_3.2 | ecosystem: Environmental > Terrestrial > Soil > Wetlands | place: USA: Florida...
CAAACTCGAAGGGGCTTACGTGGTAGCCTCGGAGACTTGCGCCTTCGATCTCATCAACGCCACGTACGAGCGCGAGATCGAGCCGGGGGAGATGCTGGTCCTCTCGCACGGCGGCGCCACCTCGCTCCATTTTGCTCCACCCCAGCCCAGCCAATGCATTTTCGAGCACGTCTACTTCTCGCGCCCCGACAGCGTGATCTTCGGCCGCAGCGTGCAGGCGAGCCGGGAGATGCTGGGCCGGCTGCTGGCGCGCGAACATCCGGCGCAGGCGGACCTGGTGGTTCCGGTGCCCGATTCCGGCGTCGCCGCCGCCATCGGCTTTGCCGAGGAGTCCGGCATTCCCATGAAGTTCGGTCTCATCCGCAATCATTACGTGGGGCGCACCTTCATCGAGCCACGCCAGAATATCCGCGATTTCGGGGTCAAGCTCAAGCTCAACCCGGTGCGCAGCCTGCTGGAGGGCCAGCGCGTGGTGCTGGTGGACGACTCGATTATTCGCGGGACAACCAGCCGCAAGATCGTGCGCATCGTACGGGAGGCAGGGGCGAGGGAGGTCCATATGCGGATCAGTTGCCCGCCCACGGTCTCGCCGTGCTTTTACGGCATCGACACGCCGACCAAACAGGAGTTGATCGCCGCCACCCATAGCCAGGAGGAAATCCGGCAATGGCTCGACGCCGATTCGCTAGGCTACCTTTCGGTGGAGAACCTGCGCCGGGCGGTGGGCGACACCACCGGACGCTACTGCCTGGCATGCTACACGGGAAATTATCCCACCAAAGTGCAGGAACCTTTACTGGCCTTACGAGATAGGGAATAGAACGCTATGGAATCGACCGAATCGCCGCAAGTGAACCCGGCGCCGCAGGCGCCTTCGCCCGAAGGGGATCCGACGCCCCAACCGGCGGAGCCCAGGCGCTCGTCGCACAGCGAAGGGTTCTGGGAAACACTCCGCTCGCTGTTGCTGGTGGTGGTGGGGGTGTTCTGCATCCGCACCTTCATCGCCGAAGCTACTGTCATCCCCACGGGATCAATGGAAAACACGATCCTCATCGGAGACCACGTTTTCCTCAACAAGCTGCTCTATGGTCCGCGGCTGCCTTACACATCGCTGCGAATTCCACCGCTGCGGCAGGTGCATCGACAGGATATCGTGGCGTTCCATTACCCGCGCAATCCGTCCGTGATGTTCGTGAAGCGCGTCATCGGGGTGGGCGGCGACGTGGTGAGGATCGACAACAAGCGGGTCTTTGTCGATGGGAAGCCTCTGCATGAGCCTTACATCGAGCCGCAGAACAACGTCTTTTACCCGCTGCGCGACTCGTTTCCACCGCCCATCAGCCAGATCGATACGCTGCCTGCTTCGTGGGGTCTCGATCCCGCCTGGGCGCGCGAGATGCCCAACTTCATTCGCGACGACGGGCTGCACGTGCCGCAGGGCTACCTGTTCGTGATGGGCGATAATCGCGACAATTCGCTCGACAGCCGCTTCTGGGGTTTCGTCCCCATTGATTACGTGGTGGGCGAACCACTGTTCGTCTACTGGTCGTATGACGCGCCGAGCACCGACTGGCAGGACGACGACCTCCTGGCCCGCTTGCGGTTCGACGGCTCGATCGTGTGGAACTTCTTCAAGAAGACCCGCTGGTCGAGAATGGGAAAGAGCTTCTAAAGCATGGACGCCCGGCATAGACCGAGATTAAGGAAAGAGTGCGGCGCGGGAAGTTGTGAACTCCAACCTGGATGTCGAGCTCGATTGGGACGAGGCGAATGTCAGGCATTTGGCGCGACACAAAATCACGCGCGAGGAAGTTGAAGAGTTTTTCGCTAATGACCCCACCTTCGTCGACTACGAAATCGTGAACGGCGAGGACCGATGGACAGCCCTGTGTGCGACGAACGAACTTCGCGTCTTGTTCGTTGTTTTCACGATGCGCGGTGAGCGTATTCGACCCGTCAGTGGGTGGGACGCGGATCGGCTGACTGAGGAGGATTATTTCCGGAGCCGAGGCTGGTAAACAATGGCCCGAAAGCGTCTTGTAATCCCGGTCTTCGAGACAGAAGCTGCCGAGGCGGACTGGTGGTACCGCCACCGCCGAGAGGTGGAAGCCGATTTCCGCCAGCGAATGAGGGAGGGAACCACTCTCACTCTCGCGCAGGTTCTGGCGAGGGCAAAAAAAAAGAAGAAAGAGAGGGTAGTGGCGACAAAGAATCACTATTATGTAGAGCAAACTGAGGATGGCCGCTATGCAGTGCGCGGCGAGCGCTCGGAGCGCGCCTTAGGTGTCTTTGATACCCAACGCGAGGCAATTGGGCACGCGAAACAACTGAATCCTGACGACCATCCGGACGTAGAACGGGTCAGGAATACCGAGAGCGGCAGTCGTGACAAGTGGCGGTCGTCAAGAAGTTAGGCACCGCAGCAGTCATCCTCGCCGCTGACATGGCCTCCGGCACAGAGTGCACGGGAGCCGGCCGCTGAGCGCGGTCGGATACGAAGTCCGCCTCAACGCTACTTCGCAACGCGCTCAGTCGCAAGCTTTATGCGAAGTGTCGGGCACTGCACTCATGATCTTCTATCTTCATGCGCTACCGTGACGCTGGCGTCGACATCGACGCGGCGACCCGCGCCAAATCCCGCATCAAGCAACTCGCCCGGCGCACGTTCAACCCGCAGGTGCTGCGCGACGTGGGCGCTTTCGGCGGCTTCTTCTCCCTGCAACGCCTGCCGCGCGACGCCGTTCTGGTTTCCAGTGTCGATGGCGTGGGGACCAAGCTCAAGATCGCTTTCGCGCTCAACCGGCATTCCACCATCGGCGCCGATCTGGTGAATCACTGCGTCAACGATATTGCCGTCCATGGCGCCACGCCTCTTTTCTTCCTTGACTACCTGGCGACCGGCAAGTTGCGTCCCGAAGTGGTGACGGAAGTTGTCGGTGGTCTGGCGAAGGCCTGCCGGGCTGTTGGCTGCGCGCTCATCGGCGGCGAAACGGCGGAGATGCCGGGCTTCTACCCCGAGGGTGAGTACGACCTCGCCGGGACCATCGTCGGTTGGGTACGCCGCGGCAAAATCTTGGACGGCAGTCGCATCCGGCCCGGCGACGTCGTGCTGGGCCTGCCCTCACTCGGTCTGCACACCAACGGCTATTCGTTGGCGCGCAAGGTCCTGCTGGAGCAGCAGGGGATCAAGCTCACCGAGCATGTGGCGGAGTTGGGCGAGACACTGGGCGACGCATTGCTCGCGCCCCACCGGTGCTACTGGCGGGCGGTTCGTCCCCTGCTCGAAAAGGGTTGGGTCAGCGGCCTGGTCCACATCACCGGCGGCGGACTTACCGACAATCCACCTCGTATTTTGCCGCGCGGCTGCCAGATGCGGGTGCAACTAGGAAGCTGGCCAGTGCCGCCCATCTTCGATTTGACCCAAAGCCTCGGCGAGGTTCCCATCGACGATATGCTGCGCACTTTCAACATGGGCGTGGGCATGATGCTGGTGGTCGGCGAACGCAAGCTCGATTCGGTAACGGCGCTGCTCAAGAAGCAGCGAGAGAAGTTCTTTACCATCGGGAAGGTAGTTGCAGGCAGCCGCGCCGTCAAGTACAGTGACGGGTGAGAAAGCAGGAGTCGGGAGTCAGAAGCCAGAAGCCAAGTCAGAAGCCAGAAGGCAGAAGGCAGAAGCCGAGTTGCAGAAGTGAGAAGTCAAGTGAAAAGTCAGAAATCAGAAAATCCTCGAATCATCTCTTTTGACTTCTGACTCCTGACTTCTGACCCCTGCCTCCTTTTCCCCGATGAAGAACCTCGGCATATTGCTCTCGGGGCGCGGCTCCAACTTCGAAGCTATCGCCCGCAACGTCGACGCAGGCAGGATTCCGGCGCGGATCAGCGCGGTGATCAGCAATCGCGAGGAGGCGCCCGGACTCGCGCTCGCGAAGAAGATGGGGTTAACCGCACGCTTCGTCCCTTCGCGAGGCAAGGAACGCGAGGCCTATGACCGCGAGGTCGTCGCCGTGCTGCGCGACTTCCAGGTGGACCTCGTTTGCCTCGCCGGCTTCATGCGCGTTCTCAGCCCTTATTTCATACGGGAGTTTCCCAATCGCATCCTCAACGTTCACCCGGCGCTGCTGCCGTCCTTTCCTGGCGTCGACGCGCAGAGGCAGGCGCTCGAACACGGTGTGAAGTTCACCGGTTGTACGGTTCACCTGGTGGACGACGGCGTCGATACTGGTCCTATCGTTTGCCAGGCCGTCGTTCCGGTCCGCGATGACGATACCGTGGAGACACTCTCGGCGCGGATCCTGAAGGAGGAGCACCGGATTTATTCGGAAGCGATCTGCCTGCTGGTGGAAGATCGAATTCGGATCGAGGGGAGGGTCGTGCGGTTGAAGAATTGACGATGCCGAATGACGATTGCCGATTGAGGGCAGTTGACAAGCGGAACCGCGCATCCGCCTCACCGGTAGTATGGTAGTCTGGGCTGCTGAGTGCGGCGGCTGCGAGCTGCCATCGCTGCTCTCGCTTTGAATTATCTTGGGAAGTATGAGGTGTATGGACAGGGTCTCACTCAGTATCGTGATTCCGGCTTACAACGAGGCGGAGAACGTTCCGACTCTCCTCGATCAGCTTCGGTCGGCTTTGACCGGCTGGCCGGGCGGCGTGGAAATTCTGTTCGTTGATGACGGCAGCACCGATGCGACCCTGAGCCTGCTGCGAGCGGAACAGTCGCGTGATGCCCGAATACGCGTGGCTCACTTCAAGCGTAACCTTGGACAGACGGCGGCGATGGCCGCCGGGTTTCGTCTCGCGCGCGGGCAGGCCGTCGTGACGCTCGACGGCGACTTGCAAAACGATCCTGCGGATATCCCAGGTCTGCTGGAGATGCTGAAGGATTGGGATGCGGTCTGCGGGGTGCGCACGCACCGGCACGACGGCTGGTGGAAGCGACTCAGCTCTCGTCTCGCGAATGGCTTCCGAAACTGGGCGACCGGCGACAATATCATCGATACGGGCTGCACGTTGAAGGCTTACCGCCGCGAGTGCCTGGAAGGCCTGGAGCTTTACCACGGCATGCACCGGTTTCTGCCCACGCTGCTGCGGATGCGTGGATATCGCGTCACGCAGGTATCCGTTAACCACCGTCCGCGACTGCGCGGCACCACCAAGTACGGCACCTGGGACCGGCTCGTGAAAGGGCTCGGCGATGTGTGGGCGGTGCGCTGGATGAAAAAGAATCGCATCGATTGCGGCGGGCTGCTGGAAGTGATGGAAAACGAGGCAGGCAGTAGCCGGGAGTCAGAAGTCAGTCGGCGGGAGTCAGCATGACGCTGCCGTCCGCCGCCCCTCGAGATCGCGCGACGATCCCGGCCGCGCACGTGCTCTTCCTGTTGCTGGTGGCCGGCTGTTTCTTTTTTGCCGCATTGGGACGGTTGCCGCTGATCGAACCGGACGAGGGACGCAACGCCGAAGTAGCGCGCGAGATGCTCGCCGCGGCGGATTGGGTCACTCCTCACTACGACACGCTTCCCTACCTGGATAAGCCGGCCCCATTCTTCTGGCTGGTCGCCGCGTCTTTCCGCATCTTCGGGATCTCGGAGTGGGCGGCACGTTTCCCGTCCGCGCTGATGGCCGTGGGAACGATGTTGCTGGTGTGGACGCTCGCGCGGCGCATGTTCGGCGACTCCGCCGGTCTGCGCGCCGGACTGGTCTTCGCTTCCTCGCCGCTGGTTTTGGGTGTGGCTCGCGTTGTGACCTTCGATATGACCCTCACCTTTTTCGTGACGCTCGCTTTGGTGAGCTTCCGGGTGGCGGAAGACGAGGACTTTCGTCGGCTCGCTCCGGCCCTGGTCTTGTTCGCCGCGATGGGAATCGCGACCATCATCAAGGGACCGGTCGGGTTTCTCTTGCCGCTGCTCTCCCTGCTCGCCTACGCGGCCGCGCGCGGCAAGCTTCGGGAGCTAAAGCGGCTGCGCTGGGGCTTGGGCACGATTGTGTTCCTGGCAGTTACGCTGCCGTGGTTTATTGCGGTCTCAGTGCGGAATCCCGGCTTTCCCCGCTACGCCTTCTGGGAGGAGAGCATCCTCAGATTTACCACGGGGCACGCCCATCGCTCCGGCAGCGTTTTTTATTACATCCCCGTCTATTTCGCGGGGTTCTTTCCCTGGAGCCTGGTGCTATTCGTTGCCGCGCTTAACCGCCTGCGAAGCTGGAAGGGGTTGCGGCTGGAGCGGCACCGGGCCAGCCTCTTCCTCACGTGCTGGGGGGCGGTGGTTTTCGTGTTTTTTTCGATTTCCCGCTCCAAACTCCCTGCCTATTTCTTGCCTGCGCTCGTTCCGCTGAGCATCCTGGTCGGCCGTCTGTGGTCGGACCTCGACAGCACAGACGCGGTACCAGCAGATTGGCTCAACGGGGGCTTCGCGGCTCTCATGCTGGTCGGATTTGTGATGGCGGCGCTTCCCCACCTCGCGCGCTATGGGCTCCACTGGAACCGCTGGACGATGCGCGTCCCTCCCGGCTCAGCCGAACTTATTTCGGGCACGGTGCTTTACTCGGGCCTCATTCTGATCGCCCTGTCCGTGCTGGGGCGCATGACGACGAGAAGACGGGGAAGGGAATGGCCGTGGGTCACTTTCGCTCTGCTGGTTTCGGCAACACCCCTCCTTGCTCTGCGCTCAATTCCCGTGCTCAAGCTCTATGCCGACAGCATCAGCAGTTGCAGCCTTGCGAGTACCATCCTCGCCAGCCCGGAGCGCGACCTTCCCGTTTACGGTTACTACTATTTTCGTACGAGTCTGGGCTTTTACCTCCGGCGCCCGGTCGGGCTGGTGACCGAAGACGGCGACGAACTGACCAGCAACTACGTTGTTGCGCTCCTGGCCGGTCGCAGCCGTGAGGGTCGATCCTCACCGCCGGGCACGCTCCCGCCGGGCGGCGCCGGGCCTGGCGTTCCTGTACCGCTGCTGCTCAATGCGCAAGATCTCAAGAATCTGGCCGAGACATCGTCGCAGCCTTTTCTGGTGATGGCGCGCAACAACGAAGTGGACGAGCTTGCCAAGACGGTGGGAACCTTCGAGCCACGATGGACGGGCTGGCAGTACTCGATTTGGGAAGTTGGAGGGGAGCACCACTGACAGGGAGCGCGGGCCTCACGCGCCTTTTCTTGAAGCGGCAAGGGGCTAGTGGCTAGTGTGGTCTATCAGGATGCTGAAAGGCTGAGGACGGGTTGAGTTTCTCCCCGCCGAACCGGCCACCGCACTTAGCCGTTGCTAGCCACTAGCCACCCTGCCACTAGCCACTCGCCACTCTCTGACGGCGGGCGAGACGGCCGGATGCCAGGCGGTGCCAAGCCTAAAGTACTGTTCTCGACGATGCCGATTGCGTAGGCCACTCCGCCACTTGTTTTCAACGTCCGATGGCGGGGCAAACTTGCCGCTACCCCTTTTGCAGCGGCTTGTCACAAGAAGTCGCCGGCAAGTACCGTATGTGCGGAATCTGCGGCATTCTCAACCTGAGCCTCGAACCTGCGCGCAACCGCGAGCGGATCGATGCCATGTCGAAACGAATCGAACACCGGGGACCGGACAGTCACGGGAAGTTCGAGTTGCCGCACGTGGCGCTCGCGATCCGGCGTCTCAGCATCATCGATCTCGCTACCGGCGACCAACCTCTTTCGAACGAAAACGGAGAGGTCACGCTTGTTTTCAACGGCGAGATCTACAACTATCGCGAGCTGCGGCGCGCGTTGATCGACCGTGGGCACTGCTTTAGGACCCAGTCCGATGGCGAGGTCATCGTCCATCTTTACGAAGATCGGGGTCCGGATTTCGTTCGCGAGCTAAACGGGATGTTCGCGATCGCCCTCTGGGACCAGCGCAGGGGTCGGCTCGTTCTGGCGCGCGACCGGGCCGGCGAGAAGCCGCTCTACTACTGGCGCCGCGGCGACCTGCTGGTGTTCGGGTCGGAGATCAAAGCCCTCCTCGAGTACCCCGGCATCAGCCGCGAGCCCGACCCCAGGGCAGCGGTGGAGTACTTCCTCTACGGTTATTTCCCTTCGCCACGCAGCGCGTATGCGGAGATCAAGAAACTGCCGGCGGCGCACCGCATGGTGGTAGAGCGCGGTGAGATCGCGATCGAACCCTACTGGCGGCTGCGCGACTACCTGCGCCCCGTGGGACTTCCTCCTCCCGCCCGTGAGGATGACACAATTGTGGTCGAGGAGCTTCGTCGGCGGCTGCGGGAAGCGGCTCTGTCGCGATTGGTCAGCGACGTGCCGCTGGGCGTATTTCTGAGCGGCGGAGTTGATTCGTCCACTCTGGTCGCGATCATGAGCGATCTCACGCCCGGCAACGTGGAGACGTTCTCGGTCGCCTTTCCCGAGAAGTCGTTTAACGAGCAATCCTATGCCGACCTGGTGGCGCAGCGCTTTCACACCCGGCATCACGTCCTGACGGCCGATGACGCTAGCCTGCGAGAGGCGCTCGACGCGCTGGTGAATCATCTCGATGAGCCTCTGGCCGACCCTGCCATGCTTCCTACTTTTCTCATCTCGCGCTTTGCTCGCTCGCAAATCAAGGTGGCCTTAAGCGGTGAGGGCAGCGACGAGCTGTTTGGCGGTTATCCGACCTATCTAGGCGCACAAGCAGCCGACTATTATCTGCGCCTGCCCCGTACGCTTCGCCGTTTGATGAGAGAGGGGTTGATGAGATGGCTGCCGGTTTCGGCGGGCGCCGTTCCTAAAGGAATGTTCCTGCGTCGTTTTCTTGCCAATGCCGAGCGTGATCCGGCCGAGCGTCACGAGGTCTGGTTCGGCATGTTCTCGCCCAGCCAGCTCGATCAGCTCTTCACGCCTGAATGGCTGGCTCTCGCGCGGTCGAGTTTGGCTGAGGATGGCGATACCAAGCTCTCAATGGGAGCGTCATCGCTGGCTGCTGCCACTCCCCTCGAAATCGCCCTCGCCCCAACCACGCGCGTCCTCGAAGGAGCACACTTCGAAGGTACGCTGGCAGAGGTGCTTTACCTCGATTTTCGGCTTTACCTGGAAGACAACCTGCTGGTCAAAATCGACCGCGCCAGCATGGCGTGCTCGCTGGAGTTACGGACCCCTTACCTGGACCACCGGCTGATCGAGTTCGCGGCGGGGTTGCCTGCAGCTCTGAAGGTCAGGCGTTTTGGCTTGAAACAGGTCTTCAAGCGGGCCGTCGAGCCGTGGCTTCCGGGCGAGATCGTCCGCCGGCAGAAGCGTGGTTTCTCAGTTCCCATTGCCCGCTGGATCCGTGGGGAGTTGCGCCCGTTCGTCGATGCGACTCTGGCCGAGGATAAGCTAAGGCGGGAGGGCATTCTTAACCCCGCCTTCATTCGCCGCCTGCTGGAAGAGCACTGGTCGGGACGGGCGGACCACCGGAAGGCACTGTGGGCCGTGCTTTGCTTTGAGTGGTGGAGAGAGCGGAACTGACGGTTGGATGGGATCTCAGCTTTCAACGCCATCAGCGATCAGCCTTTAGCCATAAGCAGTCTGACTGATCAGCCCTTGGGGCCGGTGAAAGAACCGCTCTGCCCCTGCCTGGACTAGAATCGTTTCACATGTTGTTCGCCGTCAGTATCGACGGGTGGCTGAGGTCTGGTCGACGACAGCTATTTCCTTTACGGTTGGGCAACTACTGCCGGGCGTAGCATCACAAAACCGAGCTGCTCCCCCGGCGGATGAACTGCATCATCCGGACGCGAACGCAGTTCGGTCGGAGCATTCGTTGCAGCGGGGAGGACCTCCGTCGCAGCCTGGGAGTTCGTCACGCATTGGCCCCAAAAGCTCAGCGTGTTGGTAGCAAATGAAGAGACGTTTCCCTTGGAATCGATCAATCCGGAAAGCGCCAGCCTCAAGTAGCCGGTCGTCGCGTCGAGTTCTCGATCGTGGCTCGCTGCGCATCGACCCACCACCCGCGCTCCGCTGAGATTTGTGGCACCTTGCGCTGACAGAATGCGACCGTAGAAAGGTTTGCCGAGGTAGGCGGTCTGAGAGCTGATCGGGCTGTCCAGTAGGACGGTCAGAACCGTGCCGCGCGGAATCAGCCGGTTGGACAACAGTGCCTCTGGCCGCCGGAACTTAATGCCGGTGAGGAAAGATAAAGTGATCGCTAGCGTCAGGATCTCGAAGGCCAAGTTCCAACCACCGACCCGGGTCGGTTCTTGCATGAAGTCCGTCATTGGTTCAATTCCCCCCGGAAAA
>Ga0335078_10019036_pt1 | contig 10213 bp, 10 predicted proteins | sample Lox_Sample_32_FD_206711 | JGI IMG/M metagenome (GOLD analysis project Ga0335078, IMG submission 206711) | Soil microbial communities from Loxahatchee National Wildlife Refuge, Florida, United States - Lox_Sample_3.2 | ecosystem: Environmental > Terrestrial > Soil > Wetlands | place: USA...
TCCAATATGGCTATCAGGAATTTCCCGCGGGCGCTGACGAGAGTAAAGCATTGGACGCAATCCTGCGCCATGCAACGGAGCGGGGTTTTATATTTATTTCCGACTCCGATGCGCGTCCCGAAGGTGGTGCGCATCCGCTGGCGCATTTGTGGGACGCCGGGAACAATGCAGTGGATGAGTTGAACCGGATGCTCGACGTCCGCTCGCGCGTGCTGAGCCGGTTCTCTGCCAACAACATTCGCGAGGGCGCTCCCATGAGCACGCTCGAAGACGTCCTGGTTCCCGTGTATCTGCTGCATCGTTATCAGACCGAGGCTGCGTCGAAAGTGCTTGGCGGCCTTTACTACACCTATGCGGTTCGTGGCGATGGGCAGAAAGTGACCGAACGAATTCCGGGTTCGGAGCAAACTCGCGCGCTGACGGCGTTGCTTCGTACGATCGATCCGAAAGTCCTCACGTTGCCCGAAAGCATAATCGCTCTGATTCCTCCTCGCGCCGAGGGCTACCAGCGCACGCAAGAAGATTTTCGCAATCGCACCGGGCTCACGTTTGATCCGGTAGGTGCAGCGGAATCGGCTGCCAGTTTGACAGTCGGCTTGGTGCTGAATCCGCAGCGCGCCGCCCGTTTGGTCCAGTACCACGCCGAAGATTCGACCATCCCTGGATTGAATGACGTGATCGATCGCCTGCTCGGCGCAACTTGGCGCGCTACACCCGCCGCAGGGCTGGCCACACAGGTGCAACGCGCGGTCGATTCTGTCGTGCTGTACCAACTAATGTCGCTGGCTGCCGATGACTCAACGTCCACTCAGGTCCATGCGATCGCTTTGGCCCAGCTCGGCGCACTGCGCGATTGGGCGGCGAAACAAACGCCGGCGGACTCGACCCTGCGCGCCCTGTATTCGTACGCGGCCGCCGAGATCAAGCACTTCGAAGACAATCCCAAGGAGATCAGAGTTCCGAAACCGGCCGATCCTCCGCCGGGCCAGCCAATCGGGTGCGAATCGAACTGAGTCTGAGTCGTACCAATCGGACTTGCTAGGATGGCTTTGCATGCCGATCTATCAAGCGGTCGTTCTGGCAGTGATTCAGGCGTTCACCGAATTTCTGCCTATCAGTAGCCAGGCACACCTTTGGTTTGCACCGTGGATCTTTGGTTGGAAGGATCCCGGCCTGACATTCGACGTCGCGCTGCACGCGGGCACGCTGGTCGCAGTTCTCCTTTATTTTTTCCGCGACTGGATTCAGATCATCGCGCACGGCATCGGAATCCGTTCGGGCAGCGATGAGGAGCTCAGAAAGAATCCGGGCTTGTTGTGGCTGTTGGCCGTGGCGACAATCCCGGCAGGCATCGCCGGCGTCTTGTTCGAGAAACAGGCTGACACTGTGTGGCGTGGCCCCTACCTGATCGGTGGGATGTTGATTGTGATCGGGTTGCTGATGTGGGTGGCAGAGCGGCGTGAAACTGATTCGAAAACGGCCGGTTTGAAAACAATAGATAAAATCGGCTGGGGCGATGGCCTCTCGATCGGCTTCGCGCAAGCGCTGGCTCTGATTCCAGGCACCTCGCGCAGCGGTATCACAATTACCATCGGGCTGTTTCGCGGACTCACGCGCGAAACTGCGGCGCGATTTTCGTTCTTACTCTCGACCCCGGTCATCGCAGGCGCAGTGCTGAAAAAACTCTGGGACGTTCACAAGGAGGGCGGTATCCCGGCGGACATGAGGGCTCCTTTCGCGGTCGGCACCGCCGTCAGCGGAATCGTCGGCGCAGCGGTTATTGCCGTTTTTCTGCGCTACCTGCGGCGCAACAGTCTGATGCCCTTCGTGTACTACCGGTTGATTTTTGGCATAATAGTAATCGCTCTAGCTGCATTTTTCCGCGTCGGCGCGGAATGAGAATTCTTGGACCGACTCGCTTCGAAAGGTTAAACGAAGCCGCAGGGCTAGTGTTCCTCTTTGCAGGGCTCTTCCTCATTCTTTGCCTCATCTCGTATCATCCTCAGGACCCGTCCTGGAACTCGGCGTCCGGCGCAACACAGGCGCATAACCTAACGGGCCTTGCGGGATCGTACATTGCAGATACCTGCCTGCAGTTGCTGGGGCTCGGAGCATTCTGCCTTCCCGTCTTTACATGGATGCTGGCGTGGAAATGGATTCGGTCTGCGCCGATCGATTGTCCGGCCATAAAGACCATCGGCTCGACATTACTGTTCTTGAGCATTGCGGCAGGGTTATCGCTCGGCCCGGCCTGGCGCCCGTGGAGCGGCGCATTTCCACCCGGAGGGATGCTCGGAATGATCTTGGCCGATTCCATGCGGGCATCGCTGAATTGGACCGGAGCAGCGCTGCTGACCTGCGCGTCGATGATCATCTCGATTTACCTCATTTCGACGTTCTCGATGACCATCCTGCGCCGTTGGTTCCGCGTGCCGATGAATTACCTGGTGGTCTTGCGCGTGCGATGGGATGAATGGCGGGCGCATCGGCAGGAACTGGCGATGGAGCGGGCGCGGCGGCGTGCTGAACGGAGAGCCGAGCGGCGGGGTGCGGCCACCGTAGAGGAGCCGCAGCGAGCTATGTCGGCGACGGCAGGGGCGGATGCTCCTTCGGGCCGCTATGCCCAGATTCCCATTGTCGAAGAGCCGCAGCCGGAGCTTTCGAACGGCGCACCGGCCGCCGAAGTCGAGGACGAGATTCCGATCCAGGAACTCGAGTATGAGCCAGCGCCGCCGCTTCGTCCTTCTCCGATGGCCGCGGAGGAGCCCGTGGAGCCGGTGGGCTCGCGCGAGTCGCGGCGTCAGCCGATCCAGCCCGCCGAGCATCCCGATTATCGGGTTCCAGCGACGGAATTGCTGAATGAGGTTCCCGAGCGCAACCCCTACGATTCGGTCGAACTCAAAGACATTGCGGCGCGGATCAAATCCAAATTCGAGGAGTTCAACGTTCACGGCGGCGTCGTGCAGATCAATCCCGGGCCCGTCGTTACGACCTTCGAATTCAAGCCCGAGGCGGGCATCAAGTACACGCGCATCACGACGCTCAGCGAAGACTTGTGCCTCGGCTTGCAGGCCGAGTCGATCCTGATCGAACGCATTCCCGGCAAGCCGACGGTCGGCATCGAAGTTCCCAACACGCGGCGCGAGCTGATCAGCCTGCGTCAGATCCTCGAATCCGACGAGTTTAAAGATTCCCCTTCGCGCCTGACCATCTGCCTCGGGAAAGACATCAACGGGCGAATCAAGGTAGCGGCGCTCGAGTCGATGCCGCACCTGCTCATCGCAGGTTCCACCGGGGCAGGGAAGAGCGTGATGCTGAATTCGCTGATCATGTCGGTCCTCTACAAGGCGACGCCGGATGAGGTGCGAATGATCCTGGTGGATCCGAAGCGCCTGGAGATGGGCCTCTATGAGGGAGTTCCGCATCTGCTGACGCCCGTGATCACGGACGCAAAGAAAGCGACCAACGCGCTGCGCAACGCGGTTCTTGAGATGGAACGGCGCTTGAAACTGCTGGCCGGGCGCGGCGTGCGGAATATCGATCAATACAACAAGAAGATCCGGCAATTGATGAATGAGCCGCGCAGCTTGTTTGAAGACGACGAAGAGATGGAGCAGGAAGAACTAAAGCCTCTGCCGTACATCCTGATCATCATCGACGAGCTGGCCGACTTGATGATGTTGGAGCGCGGCGGCGTTGAAGAGGCGGTGACGCGCCTGGCGCAGATGGCGCGCGCGGTCGGCATGCACCTGGTGCTCGCGACCCAGCGGCCGAGCGTGGACGTCATCACCGGCTTGATCAAAGCGAATTTCCCGTCGCGCATCAGCTTCCGCGTAGCCACTCGTGTGGACTCACGCACGGTCTTGGATGTCATGGGCGCCGAGCACTTGTTAGGCCGCGGCGACATGCTCTTCCTCCCGCCCGGTTCGTCGCGATTAATTCGCGTGCATGGCGCATTCGTGACCGAAGCCGAGATCAATCGCGTGGTCGATTTCTGGAAGAATCAAGCCCGACCGGATTACGACCAAACGTTCCTGCTCGCGCCACCGGCCGAGCCCGATGAGGACGTTGACGGCGCCGACTTCGAAGAAGTCGACGACCCGGCTTATCAGGACGCCGTCCGCGTGGTGCTCGAAATGGGCAAAGCGTCCACTTCCACGCTCCAGCGGCGTCTCCGGCTCGGCTATGGCCGCGCGGCGCGCATTCTCGACATGATGCAGCGCGAGGGAATCATCGGCCCGCCCGACGGCAGCAAGCCGCGTGAGGTGTTGAAGCGTCCCGATTGGCTCGAAGAAGTTGAAAATCAGCTGCGATAGGTGCGATCCGCCGCGGTTTCGAGGAAAAATCCGCAGATCGATAACACCTTCTCCACAGCTATTCAACAGCCTTACTTAATAAGCTGACCCTTTTTGAAACCTCCCGGATGGCGACGCCATTCGGCCGCAAAGAGATTACCTTCTTCGTCTGAAACACGACGTAAAAGTGGACGTGTTCCTGGGGGATCGATCCAATTCCGATACAGCGGGCGTCGAGGTACCGCATCAGAGCGTGCAGATGTTCACTGAGTTGGAAGTGCCGTTTAGGTTGTCTGCGCTTGGCAGGCTGAAGGCCCGGAAAAAAGCCGATCAGCTTCTTACGAATTAGGGCTAGTCGGTTCAGTGGGCTTTTGGGAGGGCTTCTTGCCTTGGCTCTCGGCTGCCTTGCGGATCGCGTAGGCGTCGGCAAGATCTTGCGGTCGTCCTGACGCTAGCTTGGAGGCTATGAGATCATCGGCGGAAATAAAATCCGCTTTCAAGCCGGTCGCGCTGTCAATCACCGTTTCAACACGCCTTCCCCACGCCGCGTCAAAATCTACGCCAGGAAGGACCGGTAGGAGATCGAAGCCATTTGGCTCGCGCCCAAATCGGAAGAAACTGTTGCGGTCCATGAAATCTTCCGGGCGAAGGCCTCCAAGCGATACCCCGAATTCGGTTAGCGCGGCGTAGACCGCCTTTGCGTTTTCAAGATCCGCTTTATGAAAAGATCAATCTCCTTTGTGAAGCGGGGCTGTGAGTGATAAATAACCGCAAAGCCGCCAACCACTAGGTATCTAACTCCATGGGCATGGCAGGCGGACAAAAGGTCTTTGTAGTCTTGGTACATCAGGCTCGATCTCCCATCCCTTGATCGCATAGGCAGCCTGGATCATTTCATCAACGGCGTCCAACCGCTCGTGCGGTGGCCGGCTTTGCCAATATCGATATTCGTCCGCCTTCATTTCCTCGAAGTCGGTGTATTTGCGGATCGTCGGCGCGCCATCCTTGCGTTCGTTTTTAGCATGAGACTGAGCTGGCGTATCGAGGCTCCTGGCAGCAAATTCAAGTACCGCGTTGATCTGCTCCCGCGTGATGTCGAACTGTTCGATGATTTCGTCTATGGTGGCTCCAGCTTCGAGGTTATCGAACACCGCGGAGACAGGCATGCGGGTATCTTTGAACACCCATGCGCCGCTTAGTCTGCCCGGCACGCTTTCGACAGCGGGGCACTTCGACCAGTCGAGACTTGCCATGTTGTTGCTCTTATCTCATCGTAGCCTTTTACCACCGACCAGATCGGCAGTACGTCCAGTGATGAAGCTTACGGCTTGGCGTGGCCATGACCGCGACCGAATTCACTTGCCCGAGACTTCCGGATTTACGTACACCGCTCCGGACCTTACAAAAAAATGATTCGGGGGCTCGAAAGCCAACGATCTATCGTCATTACTAAGCTCGTAGTGAAAGACCAAGGTGATGGTCTTCCCGCCGCAGGTCTTTGAAAAGCGGGAGTTCTTAAGGGCTTTTTCTGCGCCCTCTTTAAAGAGGGCGGCAGCTTTACCTTGTACACTCACCTCGATGCTCCGGAGGGTTGCTTGATTGGAAAGAAGTGTTTTAACGGTCTGTGTGGCCTGGACCCGGGCCTGACGCGCTAAAGGCGGATAGTCCGGGATCTCCAGGTGCTCCAGACATTCGATATTCGATGGACTTTCTGCTGTTCCAGGCTGGCCCAATGCGCGATCCCCGGCGATCATGAGGAGCAGTCCTGCGATTAGCAGCGCTCCTACCCTGAAGTTCTTGTCGGAAATTGGATTCATCTGAGGCCCCATGATCAGGTTATCGGAATTTATGTGCTATCCTGTAACAGTACAAAAGAGATTAAGAATAGACGAGGAGTATCGATTCGAGAATGGCTTTGGCGACCGATTCAAAATCGCAGGTAGTAGCTAAGTACAGAGTTCACAAAACTGACACCGGTTCGCCAGAAGTCCAGGTTGCGATCCTCAGCCAACGCATCAAGCAGCTCGAGGATCATTTCAAAACGCACAGCAAGGACCATCATTCCCGCCGGGGATTGTTGTCGATGGTCGCGAGGAGGCGTCGCCTTTTGAAATACCTGAAAAGCCGTAATCCGGAAAGGTACAAGAGCCTGATTCAAAGCTTGGGTATCCGACGTTAGAACCCGTGCTCAGGTAACCCGCCCCGGTGGGCGGCTCCCCCGACAGTTTCAACTCCAAAGTCTCCTCTTAATCCCGAACAGGCGGAGCGAAAAGCTCGGCCTGGATTAAAAGGACATCAATGTTACACACAGTAGAGATTGACCTGGATGGTCAGACAATCACCCTCGAGACGGGCAGGGTAGCCAAACAAGCCAACGGTTCCGTGCTGGTTCGCTCGGGGGACACGGTGGTGCTGGTCACCGCTTGTTCCAACGAACACCCCAAACCGGGAGCCGAGTTTTTCCCGCTCACGGTCGACTATAGGGAATACACGTACGCCGCCGGCAGATTCCCGGGCGGCTTCATTAAGCGCGAGGGGCGTCCTTCGGAGAAGGAAATTCTCACCAGCCGCCTGATCGATCGGCCAATCCGGCCGCTGTTCCCGGAAGGTTTCATGAACGAGACCCAGGTGATCGCGATGGTGCTATCCGCCGATCCGCAGCGCGATCCCAACACGTTGGCGATCGTCGGCGCAGGGGCAGCGCTCGCGATTGCGGACATCCCGTTCCAGCACGTTCTGGGCGGAGTACGCGTCGGATCGATCAATGGAAAGCTGGTCGCTAACCCGACCTACGACGAAACCCGCGAAGCAAAAGTCAGCATCGTCGTGGCCGGCACCGACGCGGGCATCGTAATGGTGGAAGCCGGTGCTCAGCATGCCTCGGAAGAAGAGGTGGTCGAAGCCATCGAATACGGGCACAACTGCTGCAAGAAGATCGCCGCAGGCATCCGCGAGCTGATGACGAAAGCCGGCAAGACCAAATGGGAATTTACGCCACCTGAAATCGACAAGGCGCGTTACGCCGAGATCGAAAAGCAAATCCGCGAGGAACTGACCGATGCGCTTAACACCAAGAAGTATCAGAAGCTCGAAAGCTACCAGCGCGTAGCGAATGCCCGTTTGAAAGTAGTCGAGCCTCTTCCTGAGGACGAGCGCGAAGATAGCGGCGACCTCTTCGACCGCCTGAAAGAGCGGATCTTCCGCGATCAGATGTTGAAGGCCAGGCGGCGGCCCGATGGTCGCGCGTTTAACGAGATCCGGGCGATTGAATCGGAAGTTGGTGTGCTTCCTCGAACGCATGGATCGGCGCTATTTACACGTGGCGAAACGCAAGCGCTCGTCACGGTCACGCTGGGCACGAAAGACGACGAGCAGCGCATCGAGATGTTCGATCTGGCGCAGACCTCCAAGCGCTTCATGTTGCATTACAATTTCCCGCCGTTCAGCGTGGGTGAAGTCGGCTTCATGCGCGGCCCCGGCCGGCGCGAAATCGGTCACGGTGCGCTCGCCGAACGGTCTATCGCCGCCGTCGTTCCGGACGAAAAGGCTTTTCCTTACACGCTCCGCGTCGTAAGCGACATTTTGGAATCCAATGGATCCAGTTCCATGGCCACGGTCTGCGGCGCAACACTCGCGCTGATGGACGCCGGTGTTCCGATCGGTGAGCCGATCGCGGGTATCGCCATGGGCCTGGTGCTGGAAGGCAACGATTATGCCATCCTGACCGACATCGCCGGCGCAGAAGATCACTACGGCGACATGGACTTCAAAGTCGCCGGATCGCGCCGTGGCATTACCGGTCTCCAGATGGACATCAAAGTCCCGAATGTAACCACGAAGGTCATGAAGGAAGCGCTGGCGCAAGCTCACGAGGCGCGTCTGTTCATTCTCGATAAGATGACGGCGGTGATCGATGAACCTCGCAAGGAGATGTCGCAATATGCTCCGCGCATCTATACGCTCACGATTCCGACTGACAAGATTCGCGATTTGATCGGGCCGGGCGGGAAGATGATCCGCAGTATTGTCGATGAAACCGGCGTCAAGATCGATGTCGAAGACGACGGCTCGGTGAAAATCTTCGCTTCCGACGGGGTATCGGCCAACAAGGCCATCCAGCGCATCACCGATATCGCCGCTGTCGCCGAGGTCGGCAAAACCTATCTGGGCAAAGTGGTTCGAATCGTGGAATTCGGCGCATTTGTCGAAATCTTCCCCGGCACCGACGGTTTGCTCCACATCAGCGAGATCTCGGAAAATCGCGTCAAGCAGGTGCGCGACGAGCTCAAGGAAGGCGACCAGATCCTGGTCAAGGTCCTGGCGCTCGAAGGCAACAAAATCAAGCTCAGCCGCAAAGCGGTCCTGAAAGAGCAGCGCGAAAAGCTCAAAACCGCTAGTAAAGCTTAACGAGCAGCGCTGAGGCAGACTATGGAATACGTCAACCTCGGGTCGACGGGCCTAAAAGTATCCCGCATCTGTCTCGGCGCCATGACCTACGGGTCGAAGAAATGGCGCGAATGGGTGCTTGAGGAAGAAGAGAGCCGGCCATTTATTCGCCGCTCTCTCGAACTCGGCATCAACTTCTTCGATACCGCTGACATTTATTCCCACGGCGAGAGCGAACGAATCCTTGGGCGTGCGCTCAAGGATTTCGGACCGCCGCGCGAGCGCCTGGTCATCGCCACCAAGGTGTTTAGCCCCATGGGCGACGATCCCAACCAGCGCGGCCTTTCCCGAAAACATATCCGCCACTCCATCGACAACAGCCTCCAACGGCTGGGCGTCGATTACGTCGACCTGTACCAAATCCATCGCTTCGATTATTCGACTCCGATTGAGGAGACCATCGAGGCGCTCGACGATGTGGTACGAGCCGGCAAAGCTCTGCATGTGGGCGCTTCATCGATGTACGCCTGGCAGTTCGCGCGCATGCTGTGCAAGGCCGATGCGCTCGGCCGGACGCGCTTCGTCAGCATGCAAAACCACTACAATTTGATCTATCGCGAAGAAGAGCGCGAGATGATTCCGTTGTGCCGCGCCGAGGGGATCGGCTTGATTCCGTGGAGTCCGCTGGCGCGAGGCTTTCTCATGGGGAATCGCCGCAAACAGGATTTTGGCGAAACCGTGCGCGCCCGCACCGACGAATACGCGCAGCGCATGTATTACCAGGATTCGGACTTCTGCGTGGTGGATCGCGTGACGGATATTGCGGCGCGGCGCGGTGTCTCAAACGCGCAGGTGGCGCTGGCCTGGATCTTGGCCCAGCCGGGCGTGACAGCTCCGATTATCGGAGCGAGCAAGATGCAACACCTCGAAGAGGCCGTGGCCTCCTTAGAGATTAAGCTGGACGAAAGCGAACTAAAAATTCTGGCCGAACCGTATCGGCCTCACAATGTTCTGGGACACACTTGAGGCGCCGGAGCGCATTTTAGTGTGCGGGAACGGCGACCGTCTTTTTGCGCGCCGCCCGGCGCTTCTCGACTGGAGGCTGGCGATCGCTCTTCTTGAGCGCGGGAAGCGCAATAGACAGCACGAACTTCTTTTCGCCATGATCGTCAAACTTAATTACGATGTGTTCCTCTGTGCAAGAAACAACCGATCCTAAGCCGAACTTGGAGTGTTCAATTTGCGCGCCTGGCGCGAAAGCAGGTTTGAATGCCATAGGGGGGAGCGGCCGGATGCCTAATGACAATAATAACATTTTAGCAACGCTTTGTCGAATCGGAGCGTCTTTCCGGGCGTGTGGCTTTAGCCCACTCATTGGAACCATTTGCTCGTTTGTGGCTGAATTATTTTAGGGGATGTATGTCCACTAAGCCGTTCCATCGTCAAACCAGATAGCTTGAACCCAGATAGCTTGATCAAAGACACCCTGAGAAAACTACTTATGCTGAATACCGGTCGTGCAACGCTGATAC
>Ga0335078_10019037_pt1 | contig 10212 bp, 13 predicted proteins | sample Lox_Sample_32_FD_206711 | JGI IMG/M metagenome (GOLD analysis project Ga0335078, IMG submission 206711) | Soil microbial communities from Loxahatchee National Wildlife Refuge, Florida, United States - Lox_Sample_3.2 | ecosystem: Environmental > Terrestrial > Soil > Wetlands | place: USA...
GGTCGGCCGCGCCTACCACGCCGCCTGCACGCCGGACTTCTTCCTCTACGACAGCGCGCGCCGACTGGCCTACCGCGGCGCGTTCGACCAGTCCACACCCGGTAACGGCAAGCCGGTCACCGGCGAGTTGCTCCGCGCGGCCATCGAGCTGACGCTGGCCGGCCAGCCGGTGCCCGAGCCGCACCGGCCCAGCATGGGCTGCTCAATCAAATGGCGGTCCTGAGCATCCTCATGAATTCCAGGATCTCGATGGTAGAACTGAGCCTTATGCGGAGCGGCAGCGGCCCGGTGCTCGGCGGATTGGGGTCGAAGTCCGGGAGCGAGATAAGATTGAAACCTGTTCCGATGCCCCGATCCGTGCCGGGCTGTCGTGCGGGATCCCGACGGCTTGGGCGATATCCTCGTCTTCCTGCACCACGTGCATATCCAGCAGTTCGTCTCCATCAACAAAACCGGGGGTCGCCGCCCCCGGGGGTCTGTCGGCGGTCTTGAACCCGATGCCCCACAGATCCGACGCCAGCCGGTACGGCTCGTTCGTCACGATCGTGATGGAGGCGCCGGCGTACTTCTTGTAGATCCGCACGGCCAGGGAGGTCGACACCCCGACGCCGGACAGGAACACCATCACTTCCTTGATCGCCTTCTGTTCCTCCCACGCGCCGGCGATCTTCTTCGTCCGTTCCGGTCCCAGGCCGTGTACCTCGGTCAGCCGGTCTCGATGACGGCCAGGATGCCGGCACCGAAATGTGCCACCATCCGTTCGGCATCACCGGGCCGATCCCCTTGATCAACCCCGACCCAGGTAGCGGCGGATGCCCTGGATCGTGGCAGCCAGCACGGTGGTACAGGAGTGCACCTCGAACCGCCTGCCGTACCTGGGGTGGGAGCCCCAGCGCCCGGTCAGCCGCAGGCTTTCGCCGACTTGGCCGCCCAGCAGCCGCCCTGCCACCGTCAGCAGATCCGGGCCGGTCACTGGATGGCAACCCGGGCGCCAAACAGGGCGATGGTGTAGCCGGTGTCTTCGTTGGCATAGGTGATTCCGTTCCAGCACCGCCGCCAGCACCGACAGGCTCTGCGGCGCATCAGGCGACCGGGACTGACCGGTCACGGCGACCATTCTGCCGGGCATCCCAAGCCGCGGTGCGCGGCGCGCCAGGCCGCCCAGAACCTGCCGCGGCCGGGGATAGGCAAGACCGGTGGTCGCGCCCATGCCCGGACTTCGGCGGTACAGGGCTCTGGTGCATCCGGACCAGGTGTTCCTTCCGCTGCTTTCGCGCTCAACACCTGGCCGGGCCGGGTAGTTCTTGCCGCCCGGCACCCGTGGCCAGCCGCACGGCTACGCCCCGCACCTGAAGTGACAGGCTGGCCAGCGCAATCGCGGCAATCAGCGCGGACCCCGCCGCCATGGCCGGGGCGCAGCGGCAGCGGAGAAGGTCACGATGGCGCGGGGCACGGTGAAGTGGTTGAACGGCGATAAGGGCTACGGTTTCATCGCGGTGGAGGGCGGCCCAGACGTGTTCGTGTCCTTCAGCGCTATCACGGGTGGCGGCTACCGCACTTGGAGGAAGGGCAGAAGGTCGAGTTCGATATCACGCAGGGCCAGAAGGGATTACCAGGTGATTGTGCCGGGTCACCGCCGGTTGAGGCAGTGTCGGCTCATGAATTCGCCGGGGCCGGCGTGGGTTTTTTGCCCGGCTGGCGGCTGCGTTTGTCCCGTGCGTAGATAACCCCTGGCTTGCCGTCGCCGGAGCTGCGGCGGTCCAGCTCGAACAGCGTGGTCGCGGCCATCAGATCGCTGAGCTTTGCGTAGCCGTAGTTGCGGGAGTCGAAGTCCGGGCGTTGTTGGGTGATGATGTGGCCTACGGATGCGAGCGGGGCCCAGCCGTCATCGTCGGAGGCCGCTTCCACGGCGTTACGCAGCTGGTTTACCAAGGCGGTGTCTCCCTTGAGCTGCGCGCCGGAGGTGCGCGGGGCCGGTTTGAGTACCGCCCCAGCGGGTGTGGCGGCGTTGTCGGTATAGGTGAGGTTCTCGATGTAAATGAACTTGTCGCACGCTGCGACGAAGGGTTTTGGTGTCTTTCGTTCGCCGAATCCGTACACGGTGAGGCCGGACTCACGGATACGTGCGGCCAGGCGGGTGAAGTCGCTGTCGCTGGAGACGAGGCAAAACCCGTCGAAACGCCCTGAGTACAGCAGGTCCATCGCATCGATGACCATCGCCGCGTCGGTGGCGTTCTTGCCGCTGGTGTAGGCGAACTGCTGGATAGGCTGGATCGACTGGGCGAGCAATTGGTCTTTCCAGCCTTTCAGGCTAGTGCCGGTCCAGTCGCCGTAGGCACGCTTGACGTGCGCGGTGCCGAACTTGGCAACCTCGGCCAGCAACCCCTCAGCGATCGCTGGCTGCGCGTTGTCCGCGTCGATGAGCACCGCGAGCCGGGCGGCGTTCTCGCTGACCATGCTGCTCCTCTCCTTATCCTGGATGCTACTGGGCAGGCGGCGGCCGGCAATGTCAGCCAGGTGGCTGGCTCGTTCGATCCCACTCAGGAGCGGGCCCCGCCCGGCACGCCACCCGCTTGCCACCAGCGCAACTGGCGGGACCGGTTCGCCGACGCGGGCAAGGCGGGGATGGACCGTTCGCTCCCCGGCGCCAATGGTGAGCAGTCGCAGACCGAGCGGCGGCTGCGCCACGAGTGCGAGCAGCTGAAGCTCGCTCTCGCGGAGGCGGCGGTGCAGCTCCGGATCTCGCGGAAGGGCTCGGAGTTCGCCGGCGCTGTCCCTTTCGTCCGCCTCGAGGCCCCGAGAGCCTCCGCCGGCGCGGACTGCTGCGGCCGACCGGGTTCCGGGCAGACCGCGGATCGTGGGCGCGGCTGCGGAAGCGGGTGTCCCGAGACCCACCACGCCAGCGGAACCGGGAATTGGCTCCCCTCTGGTGCCCGAAGGCAAGAACCACCTTGGCCCAGTGCCACTGGCCAGTGCCACCGACGTTGACATTCGTGCACGTGCCCGGGGGCAAGACCGTCAAGAACAGGCTCCACCTCGACGTCAACCCAACCGACAGGGGCAAGACGAGGAGGTCCGCCGCCTGCTCGGCCTAGGTGCCCGGCACGCCGAGTCGGCCAAGGCGATGAGAGCTGGGGCCGTACTTGCCGTCCCAGAGGGGAACGAGTTCTGCGTCCTTGCGGGCCGCCGCCCCTGATCGGAGGCCGCACACCGCGCCAGACCTACTTCCGGTCGCCTGCCCACGGTCACACGAACACGATGAGGAGCCCCTCCAAAGATGGAGAATCCCGACCCGAGCAAGATCAAACTCTGCCAACTTCTTGACTCATGATGACACTTTCGCTCCGGCCGGGTCAGCGCGGCGCCGCGCCGTGACGAGAACCGCGATCGTGCTGGCGCGTATCGGCCGCCCGAATCGCCGATGGATCGCCTCGTACTCCCGGTCCAAGGACTGGCGCTGATCTTGTGAGAGCCGGGCGTAATACGACATCGTGCGAACGAGAGCACTGAGTTCGTCCGGCGTGTGCTCGATGAGCTTCGGCATAACCGCCGCCTGAACATCGCCGAACAGACGGCCGGCGTAGTCTCGGCCTATGTCGTAGCTGCCGAGCCAAGACCAGGCCTGCGAGATATTGTCGCGGCGCCGGTCGATCCCGGCGAGCGTGCCGCCGAGATCCCGGTAGGCCGGCCAGTCGGCGGCGATGTCCGGGGCGACCTTTCTCATGGCCGCGAGTGCCGCGTCCTGATCTTGATTGCTGCGCGCTTCCTCCATACCGAAGTACTGCACCAGGGCGAGCGTTCCGCCGGGAACAAGCACGTCAGCGGCCCGCTGCCAGCTGGCCTCAGGGTCAGCCCAGTGAAACGCGGACGCGGAGAACACGGCCCGGAACCGCTCGCGGGGAAGCTGCGCGTCCTCGAACTGAGCGTTCACGAACTCCACCTCTCCGGCGTCTTCCAGGTTCCGCCTGGCCAGCGAAATGAGGTTGGTGCCGGGTTCGACTGCCATCACCCGCAGTCCCCGTCCGGCAAGGGAACGCGTGAGCTGGCCGCTTCCGCACCCGACCTCCAGCACAGGATCACCGCTCGAGATCCCCGCGACCCGGCAGGCCTGATCGATGAGCTCGTCCGGATATGCCGGACGGTGGCGGTCGTACTCGGCCGCGATCTCGTCGAAGACCCTGCCGTAACGGCGCGCGGCAGATTCCGACAGCGGTGTCATTCACTGGCCTCCGTTCATGATCGGTAACGTGATCACCATGTCAGCGGCCTTCAGCCGCTCCACCGCAGCGCCGCTATGCGCCGACCCCAGATACTCGATCTCCCGCGAATCCCGTTGGGAGGAATACACGAATTGACCCACCGCCGCACCCGAGGATGTCTTCACCGTCCGAACGTACGGGGATACCGGTTCACACTACGGCCAAGCCATCCCGGCTAGTGCGCAGATCCCGCACCCTTCCAGACCAAACCCCCAGGTCAGGAAGCCGCAGCCCGCGAAACTCCGCGACGTTGATAAAGGTCAGGTTATACAGCAGTCGCGCTCACGCCGGGGAGATCACCGAAACGTGCGTTCGCGTCGAAAGAAAGAATGACGCGGTCGCTCTGCAGGGCGTGCGCCGCGATGATCAAGTCATCTGCGCCGCGGACTTTGCCAACCCGGCGGACGTGGGCGATCAGGCGCGCATGGTGCGCGGCGGTCGCTGCGGTGTAGTCCAGCACGTCGATGGCAGAAGTAATGGCGACGAGGGCGCGGGTGCGATCGGCCGCACGCTCAGGGGTGCCGGCGAGCTCGATGCCGACCCGGTACTCGGCGACAGACACTGCTGCCATGGCCGATTCGTCGCCATCCAGGACGGCGCGGCCGATGGTTCCGCGTTCGTAGGCGATGAGCACGTTGGTGTCTAGGATCAGGCGCCTGCCCACGGATCGTTCCTCTCGCTGGAGTTCAGGACCAGCGCCGCCGCAATGTCGTCGGCAAAACGATCACCCGGTGGCGGGATGCTCACGTACCTAGCCAAAACGACCAGCGCCGAACGGCGCGGCAGAGTGGCATGACCGCTGGTCCCCCGGCGTGCTCCGCCGCCTGAGCCAGGTCATGAGCCGGTGCGAAAGAACCTGCCAGCGGCAGCCCGGCCCCGAAGCGGCCGGAGATCCGCGACGCCGAGTTCCGCTTTGAATTCTGGAATAGCCGTGTACTGGTGACGGCGCAGGCATGAGTGTCCGCTTGGCCGCCATGTAAGCGCGCGGTGCCGTCGGCTCAGATGGAGCTGCACATGTCTAGGTGGTCGCGACGACGGCGGTCGCTGGCGATAACCACCCGAGACATCACGCTTGGTCACGACAGTTTTGCATGCTCGACGCTCCCGATCCGCCTCTAGGAGCCGCAAGATCGAGTTCCGTGGCGTCGGCAGCCGTCGATATCAGGTCGTTCTGCGAGTGGGCGAGACGAGCTCGCTGAGCTGGCCGGCGAGCCCGCCGATGACGAGATCAGCAAGCCGGCCGAATCTGGGGCCCGCACGTTCGGGCATTCCAAGGACCACCGCGGCGACCTGCCGCAGGTGGTCATCGCGATGGCGGTCACCCGGGACGCGATCCCGGTCCGCTGCTGGACCTTCCCCGGCGACACATCCGATCAGGAGATCATCCGCACCGTCAAGGACGGCCTGGACGGTGCGAACCTGCGCCGCCTGGTCTGGGTCGCCGACCGGGGGTTCGCCTCACAAGCGAACCGGGCCTACCTGACCAGGGGCGGCGGGCACTACATCCACGCCGAGAAGCTGCGGCACACCAACACCGAGGCCACCGCGGCGCTGGCCCGCCAGGGCCGCTACCACACCGTGGCCGGGAACCTGCGGGTCAAGGAGGCGTGGGTGCCTGCCCGGGGGGACGGGGCCCGGGCCGAGCGGTTCGTGATCTGCCACAACCCCGAGGCCGCCGCGCGGGACGCCGCAGTGCGCGAGCGGCTCCTCGCCCACCTGCAAGGGCTCATCGACGGCTCCGACGGCTGGCCCGCGGGCAAGCGCGACGAGCTCGCCGGGCACTTCGGGACAAGCCCGGGCTGCGCCGGTTCCTGCGGCGCACCAAGACCGGGCTGCTGCGCACTGACCATGGCGCGATCGCCCGCGAGACGCACCTGGACGGCAAGTGGCTGCTACGCACCTCCGACCTCACCCTCACCCCCGACGATCTCGCCGCCGCCTACAAGCAGCTGATCGCCGTCGAACGCGGCTGGCGGGACATGAAGGGCGCCCTGGCGCTGTGCCCGGTGTTCCACTACCGCGAGGACCGCATCCGCGCCCACATCCAGCTGTGCTGGCTGGCGCTCCTGCTCATCCGGGTCACCGAGAACGCCACCGGCGACACCTGGCGCAACCTGAGCCACGAACTCGACCGCATGCACCTGGTCACCCTCGCCACCGCCAACGGCCGCGTCGCCCAACGCTCCGCAGCCACCCCCGGCCAACAGACCATCCTGCGCGCTCTTGACCTGCCCGAACCACCGAAGTTCCTCGACTTCACGCTCCCAGCACAAGCTTGACAGGCCCAGCCCGGGCCAGGCCTTGTAGTAACACGACCCGAACACGCCTTCATGCCGTACCCCCAGGTCAGACACCAATTTCGTCACATCGTGTGCCCATCATCTGCGGAAGTCCGGCCAGCAGGGCGAGAGTTTTCCCCTGCACCGTCGACCCGCCGCACGGGCCACAATAGCCATCAGCCAGGCACTGTCTTACGGTGGCCCGGCGCCAGACCGGTAGCATCTGGTGCAACCGTCACACCCGCAGATGGGCGCGACCAGGCGAATGGGGGGAATAGTGCCAACGCTTCTTGCTTTCCATGAGGTCGATGACGTGGAGCACTGGCTTCGCTCACCGAAGCGGGAAGAGGTCTTTGGCCCGCTGGGCATCACGGGCCGGCTCTTCACCGACCCTGCGAAGACCAACCGGGTGGGGCTGCTCGTGGACATCCCGGACATGGAGGCCTTCCAGCAGCTCATGCAGTCCGACGAAGGGGCCGAGGCCATGAGATTCGATGGGGTCCGGCCCGACACGCTGGTGTTCCTTGAGGAGGCATCTGGGCACCTTTAGGACCCTTTAGGACACGCTCCAAAGGATGCCGCGGCCGAGCCCGGGGAGCGTAACGTAATGGGCCCGCCGTCATGAGTTGTGCAGGTCGTCCCGCCCGCATAGGCATTCCATCGGCATCTGCACAGGTCAGAACGTGTCAGGTCAGGTCGTCAGGCTGAGAACGACGCTCCCCCCGGCGCGGATGTTGGTGGTGACGCAGCCGGGATCGACCGGGCTCTGGCCGTGCTGGGCCTGGGCTACCGGTTGATCGAGACGCGTAGTCCTGTGGCGCCGGTGAGGTTCGCGCCAGTGATGTTCGCCTCCCTGAGGTCCGTGCCGATTATGATATTCGCCCCGGTGAGGTCCGCGCCCATGAGGAACGCAGGGGCGAGGTCCGCGTGGATGAACGCGCGGGCGAGGTTCGCGCCGACGAAGTCTGTTCCGACGAAACCCGCGCCGGTGAGGTCCGCGGCGGCGAGTTGTGTGTGGTCGAGGTCGACAACGGTTGTAGAACCATCGTGGGACGTGTCACGGGTCCCTACAACAGTTGGGGCGGCTTGGATGTCGGTTAGCGCCCGTGGCGCAAGTGTCTCTGGCGTCGCCGACGTGTGGGCTGGCTTCGTGGTCGTCGGGTGGGCGTTATCGCGGACTAAGGCGCACAATACCGCCACGACCGTGGGCTGGTCACGGGGCGAGTCCTGAATGATCCGCTGCAGGGCGTAGATGCCGCCAAGCCGGACGTCCGCAGAGGGGGATCCGAGGTTGGTGATGGCGGCGTTGTACCGGTCGGTGATCTGCCCCTGCTCGGTGGTTGTAACTGCTGCCGGGTTTCCTGCAGTTGGCTGTTAGTCGCCCGGACAGACAACGAGGCAAGACCAAGGCGATGATGGCGGCGACGCCGGGCGGGCCGCGGTGCTGGCAGGGCTGCGGGAAGGCCGAGATCGACAGGGCCGGCACGCCAGGAAGACGTGATCCGGCGGCTGCTGGCCCGCGGCTCAGCTCACCGACCGGGTCACGCTCTGCCGTGCTGGCTGGGCGAGAGCTTCGTGGGCGGGGTCTTTGACGAACCCGTTGAGGCCTTCGATGGTGTTGCGCAGGGTGGCGTAGCGGGCCTGGCAGACGGGTGAGGCCTCTAGGGCAGGTCCTGGCGGTACCGGGCACCCACGTCGGGGGCGATGGTGATCGCGGTCTGGCGGCAGAGCTTGGGCGAGTCGCGGGGCGGCTGGAGGACTTTGGCGCGGCCGTCGCGGGGTGACAGCGATGTTGCCCGGTAGTCCATGACGGGCCGGTAGCCTAGCGCCCGGGTGGGCAGCTGGAACCGGTCCGTCAGCATGCCGCGGTGTAGGCGCGGTCGTAGCCGAGCCAGCCGGTCTTATGGCCACGGGCGGCGGCCGATGCGAGGACTCGTGCGCCGGTGCCGCCGGGGTCTTCGCCGGGCCGGGCCATGGCCATGCCGATCGCGAGGTTCGGGTGCGCGGGCGGTGCGCCGGGCGGCCGGGCGGTGGTGGCGATGGTGGCTTCCAGCGCCCAGGCGCGTTTGCGCTGCGGCTTGCCCTTTCCGTCTTCGCGTTCGCGGTGGTCGCCCTCGCGGACGTACCAGACGCCGTCGGGGTCGGCCGCGGATAGCACGGTGCGTTTGGAGGAGCCGCGGGAAAACAGCGGCACCGGGGTGGCGTCCAGGCCGGTGCAGCCGCCCGACGCGGCGCGTTCGCCGTCGGCGAGGACGGCGGTGCTGGCTTCCAGCAGCGCGCCGACGAGCGCCTCGAGCCGGTCGCGGGCAGCGGTGGCCTGGTCCGGGGTGATCTGTTTGGTGCGGGCCGTGAGTTCGTCCTCGCTCAGGCGCCGGCTTTTTCGGCAGCGGGGAGGGATCCACTTCGCCCAGGATCTGGCCGGAACAGCAGCGGACCCGGCGGTAGGCGGCCAGGAAGGCCGCTGGGTGGCGATGGTGGCGGTGACGCCGAGCAGGGCCCGGATGTGCCGGAAAGCTCGCCGAAGAGGAGCCGGGTGGCCTCGGTCGAGAACAGCGGTCGGTCGTCCAGGGCCAGGCATAAAGCGCGGTGAGCATGGCGCGCACCGGCAGCGGCCGTGGCCGGCCGATGCGGTGGGCCAGCGCGGCTCGATGACCGGCCTCGCAGATCCCGGCGATGGCCAGCAGCTCGGCCAGCGGGCTCACCCGGACCACCCGGTACGGCACCGCCATGGCCCAGTCGTGGGACCGGCTGCATCCCCGGCTGACCAGCCGGGCCGCCTGGCAGCAGCACGACGGCGAGCTGCCGGTCATCGACGGCACCTTAATCCGCCTGCAGGTCGATCATCTGCCCGGCGACCGTGACCCCAAGCCGGTATGGCTATGGTGGTCGCGCACCGGGGCCACCCCCGCCGACGTGGACCGGTGCTGGCAGGCATTCTTGCGCCGGTCCGGCCATCGAGCACGCCTTCCGCCTGTTCAAGCAGGTCCTCCGCTGGACCGCCCCGAAGATCTGCGACCCGGCCGCCGCCGACCGGTGGACCTGGCTCATCATCGCCTGCCATGCCCAGCTCCGCCTCGCCCGGCCGCTAGCGCTAGCCGCCGACCTGCGCCGACCCTGGGAGCGCCCTGCCCCGCCCCGCCGGGCCGGCTCACCCCGGCGCGGGTGCGGCGGGGGTTCCGGAACATCCGCGCGAAGATCACTTGCCCGGTCGGCGCACCGAAACCCGGCAAGCCCGGCCCCGGCCGCCCGCCCGGCTCGAAGAACCGCCGGCCAGCCGCACGTCACGACGTCGGCAAGCACCGCAAGGCCAGCATGGCGGGCAAGAAAACGGGTCAAACGGCAAGCTAAGGCCTGACCGGGATGAGGAAGCCGGCAATCGCCCCGCCCGCCAGCACGATCTTGTCTCCGGCGCCGAACGCACCTTCGATCGGGTAATTCTGGCCATTAGGTCAGGAACGGTAGGCGTCACGTCGGTGATCAATGTCGAGGATGTGGATAGTGTTGGCGTCATCGTCGATCTCATGGCGGATGCGGTACTCGGCGCGCCGGTCTCAGACCTCCGGTAGCCGTTTATTGAGTCCCCGGCCTGACCTGGGGGTTTAGCGTCCGGCCGTCGATGTCGGGATGTCAGCAATTCACGGCCCGCTCAATCGGGGGTCGCCCGGGCTGCCTCA
>Ga0335078_10019039_pt1 | contig 10212 bp, 8 predicted proteins | sample Lox_Sample_32_FD_206711 | JGI IMG/M metagenome (GOLD analysis project Ga0335078, IMG submission 206711) | Soil microbial communities from Loxahatchee National Wildlife Refuge, Florida, United States - Lox_Sample_3.2 | ecosystem: Environmental > Terrestrial > Soil > Wetlands | place: USA: Florida...
GGTGAAGTGGGCGCTGCTGGCGAAGTAGCGGGGGCCGGGCTCCTCGCGCATGTCCCGACGATCATGCTCCCCTACGCCGAGCGCCTCGAGCTGAACGAGGGCAAGGAGATCAGCCTGGTGCCCGGCCTGGAGCGGCTGCGCCGCGAGGTATTCGAGGTCCTCGACTACGACACCGTGGTGGTGCTCGACTCGCATTGGCACACCACGGTGGAGTTCGTCGTGGCCGCCCAGCCGGTCCGGGCGGGCCTGTTCACCTCGGACGAGCTGCCCCGCGGGATGTGCCGGATCCCGTACGACTGGGTCGGCGACCCCGAGCTGGCGCACGCGGTGGCCGGGCTGGCCGACGGGCACGGCACCTGGGTCACCGCCATCGACGACCCGTACCTGCCGATCATGTACGCCACCGTCAACCTGTGGCACTACCTGGGCCGCGGGCTGCCGGGCAAGCGCTGGGTGTCGCTGAGCGTGTGCCAGACCGGCGACACCGAGGATCACCTGCGGGCCGGCCGGGCGCTGGGCACCGCGATCGCGGCCACCAACCGGAAGGTGGTGCTGATCGCGTCGGGCGCGCTGAGCCACACGTTCTGGCCGCTGCGCCAGCTGCGCGAGCACGAGGCGGCCGGGGCCGAGCACATCTTCACCCCGGAGGCGTGCCAGGCCGACCGGGAGCGGATCGGCTGGTTCGGCAAGGGGGATCACGCTCAGGTGCTGGACACCATGCCGGAGTTCCTGCGGTTCAAGCCGGAGGCCCGGTTCGCGCACTACCTGATGATGGCCGGCGCGCTGGGCGAGGGCCGGTGCGCCGCCCCCGGCGAGCTGTACAGCGAGTACGAGAACTCGGTCGGCACCGGGCAGGTGCACCTGTGGTTCAGCCGGCCAGCGGGCGGGTGGCAATCTGCCCGGTGAACCGGTGCACCAGGGCGCGGGCCCGGCCGGCTGAGGCCACCGCGAGCCGCCGGGTCTGGTCCAGCAACTGGTCCGCGTCCAGGCCGTGCTCGGCCAGCTGAGCCGTCCCGCCGTGGTCCAGCCAGCCGGCCAGCGTGCCCGGCGTCATCTCCGGGTGGAACTGCACCCCCATCGAGCGCCCGCTGATGAACGCCTGCTCGGCCAGCTCAGTGCGGGCCAGCGCGCGCACACCGGCGGGCAGCCGCCAGCGGTCCAGGTGCCACTGGAACCACGGCCCCGGCTCGATCAGCCCGGGCTGGTCGGTGTCCAGCAGCCGCCAGCCGATCTCAGGACTGGCCGCGCGCTCCACCGTGCCGCCGAGTGCCGCGGCCAGCGCCTGCCCGCCGAAGCAGATGCCGAGCACCGGGACCCCGCTGCCGGCGGCGCGGCGCAGGAACGCCAGCTCGGCGCCGACCCAGGAGCCGATCCGGGCCTGGTCGTAGACCGACCACGGCGCGCCCATCGGCACGATCGCGTCGAACGCTTCCGGGGCCGGGAAGGCCACCGTCACGTCCGGCGTGCCGAACCGCTCCGGCGGCACCACCAGCAGGTCGGCCACGTCGTAGCCGAGATCGGCGAACGCCTCGGCCACCGGCCCGGCCGCCGACACGTGGTCCTGCTTGATGAACAGGACCCGCACGGTCAGGCCTTCTGCGGGCCGCGCTCGGCCGCGGCCAGGTCGTCGAAGGAGGACGTGGCCGGGGCCCGGCCGGGGAACACCACGGTGAGCACGAAGCCCAGCACCAGGATGCCGATACCGGCGTACGCCGCCCAGATGATCGGCGCCTTGACCTGGTACACCGAGCCGTAGATGGCGGCCGCGGTGACCAGCACGCCGACCGCCGCGGCCAGCAGCACCGCCCACCGCTTGGGGTGGTCAGCCAGGCCGCGCACCGCGCCCACCGACATCAGCAGGTAGATGCAGGCCAGCGCGAAGCTGCCCAGCGTGGAGAACCAGGAGAACATGGCCACGTAGTGCGGCAGGCCCGGCTGGGCGAACAGCCCGGCCCACCACTGGGTGGCCGCCACCACGACCAGGTACAGCGCGAGCACGAAGATGCTGGCGGTCAGCGGGGTGCCGCGGTGTGAGACCCGGCCCAGCACCTTGGGCAGCCGGTGATCGCGGCCCATGGCGAAGAACCCCCGCGAGCCCGCCACCGCACAGCCGATCAGCACCGCGAGCATGTCGAACAGCACGACCAGCTCGACCAGCCGCCGGATGGCGACCGAGCCGAACCCGCCGCCGCTCGACGGGCCGGCCAGCCCGAACAGCGGGGCGCTGGCGTTCTTGCCCAGCGCGGCCAGGCTGAAATGGAACCCGGCCACCTGGGCGTACGCGCCGATCACGTAGTAGCCCGCGATGGCCAGCACCGCGATGAGCACGGCCCGCGGGATGTCCCGCTTGGGGTGCGCGGTCTCCTCGCCCAGGTTGGCCGCGGTCTCGAACCCGGTGAACAGCAGCACGCCATACAGCACGCCGAACAGCACCCCGCCCATGCCCTGCGGCGATGACGACGGCGAGAACGCCTTGCCCACGTCGTTGCTGCCGCCGACGCTGATGATGACGTGGATGAAGAACACCAGCACCACGGTGATCGAGACCAGCGCCAGCACCAGCTGGGCCCGGGTGGACAGCGCCACGCCGAAGAACAGCACGACGGCCACCAGCGCGAACACGATCAGCATCCAGGCCAGGCTGGGCAGCGGGGTGATGTTGAACTCGGCCTGGATGGTGTCGTGGACGGTGCCGCCGATCATGACCAGCAGCCCGGCCCCGAGGACCAGGATGCCGGTGTAGTAGAGCAGCCCGGCCGCCGCGCCGGTCCGGCCGCCAAGCCCGTCGGTCACGTAGTCATACAGCGACCCGGCCGCGTGGATGCGCCTGGCGTACTGGGCCACGATCCAGCCCAGCGCCAGCACCCCGATCGCGGCCAGCAGCACGGCCAGCGGGGCGGCCACGCCGGCCCCCTTGCCCGACGCGTTGAGCCCGACCAGCAGCGGGACCAGGAACGCGATCGAGAACACCGGTCCCATGAAGCCCACCGACTGGGCCACCGCGTCCAGCAGGGTGAGCTTGCGCTTGCCGCCGAGCTGCGGCGGCGGGGAATCCGTTGCGTGCGCCATGGACCTGCACCTCCCGGCCGTCGGGGCGGGTCTTGTTGTTCGGTCCCGAACGATTGGTACCGAACAATATCTGGTCAGGGCGCGCGAGTCACCACCTCAGAACCAATTTTCTTAACGCCCCGGCCGGGTGGCTGACTGGCCCGCCAGCCGGGCCAGTCAGCCGGGCGGGGTCCGGGGCGTGACCGTGAAGTCCAGGCCAACCGTCCCCGGGTCGATCAGCACCGTGCCGCCGTCCACGACCAGGCACGCCCCGTTGACGTAGGAGGCGTCCGGCCCGGCCAGCCAGGTGATGGCGGCGGCGATCTCGGCCGGCTCGGCCGGGCGGCGCTGCGGCACCAGCCGGGTCACCTCCCGGTAGGCGGTGCCGGCGTCCAGGCCGTGCGGCGCGCCGAACTCGGCCATCTCCTGGTCGGCCATCTCGGTGCGCACCCAGCCTGGGCAGACCACGTTGGCGCGCAGCCCGGCCGGCCCGAAGTCCGCGGCCAGGCTCTGGGTGAGCATGACCAGCCCGGCCTTGCTCACCGCGTAGGCCGCGGCGGAACTGGACGCCCGCAGCGCCGCGATCGACGCCACCGCGACGATAGACCCGCCGGGTTCCGCCAGCTGTCCGTCCGGGGCGGCCGGCTGGCCTTCCTCCCCCACCCAACCGCGCTGGGTCACCAGGTGCGGCAGGGCGGCGCGGGCCAGCAGGTAGGGCGCGGTCAGGTTGGTCCGCAGGGTCAGCTCCCAGTCGGCCGGATCCAGGTCGGCCACGCTGCCGCTGCGCATGACCCCGGCGTTGGCCACCACACAGTCGAGCCGGCCTTGGGCCGCGACCGTGCCGTCCACCAGTTCCTGCACCTGGTCCGGGTCGGTGACGTCCGCCACCACCGGGCGGGCGCCGGTCCGCGTGGCCACCTGCTCCAACGGGGCCGGGCGGCGGCCGCAGATCGTGACCTGCCAGCCGTCGGCCGCGGCCCGTTCCGCGACCGCTGCGCCGATCCCGCTGCCCGCGCCGGTGATGATCATGACCCGGCTCATGACGCCATCTCTCCCACCCGGATGACCAGCTTGCGGCAGAACGGGCCGATGTCCCTGGTGTCGTCCAGGTACATGGACGGCTTGAAGCAGATCGTGCCGAACCCGGCGGCCAGTTGGCCGGGCAGGCCGGACAGCGCCTCGTCCAGGTCGGCCAGCGCGTCCGGGCCGGGGAACCGGCCCCGGATGCCGCCGACCAGCTCCAGCTCGGCCAGGTCGCGCCCGGCCGCCCGCAGCCCGTCGCGCAGCGCCGCCATGTCCTCCGTGGTCGGCGCGCCGAGCGGGTTGAACCCGCTCCCCCAGCGCACCAGCCGGCGCAGCAGGGCCGGGTGCATCCGCTGGCCGCCGAACCACAGCGGCGGCCCGTCCGGGCGCAGCGGCCGCGGCTCCATCCACACCTGATCGAACGAGTAGTGCTGGCCGTGGAAGCTCACCGGTCCGGGCCGCCAGCACCGGGCCAGCACGTCCAGCTGCTCGTCCAGGATCGCGCCCCGCTGGCCGAACGGCACGCCCAGCGCGGCGTACTCCTCCTGATGCCAGCTGACCGTGGGGATGACCACCAGCCTGCCCTGGGACAGCAGGTCCAGCGTGCCTAGTTCCTTGGCCAGCAGCAGCGGGTGCCGCAGCGGCGCGATGATCGCCCCGGCGACCAGCCGGAGCCGCTCGGTCACGGCCGCGATAGCGGACAGCAGCACCACCGAGGACGGCCAGGGCATGTCCGGCGGCTGGTTGCCGGGCACCGCGTACTCCCGCGGGTTGGCCATCACCCCGGCCACGCCCGCCGCCGGGCCGAGCACGATGTGCTCGCTGAGCATGACCCCGTCGATCCCGGCCTGCTCGGCCTCGGCCGCGATCCGCAGCAGCGCCCGCAGGTCGCGCGGGCCGGTCATGGTCCAGTTCTCGCTGAGCACGAGCAGCAGTCTGGGTGCCAACGCCAACGCCCTCCGCCTCCGCGCCGCGCCCCCGCGCAGCCATAACGTTTGGAGCCAAACGTTACCGTGGTCAGCGCGTGGTTGCTGGCCTGGACGGCTCGGTGCCCTCCAGGTGCTGCACGATCCCCCGCAGCGCCTGGGCCAGCAGCCGCTTGTCGCGGTCGTCCAGATCGGCGGTGACGAACTGCTCGGCCCGGTTGAACTCGGGGAACAGCTTGTCCATCAGTTCCGCGCCCTCGTCGGTGAGCTGCAGCAGCACCCGCCGCGCGTCGCCGGGATGGCCGCGCCTGGTCAGCAGCCCGCGCCGTTCCAGCGTGCTGGCCACGCCGGTCAGCGTGCCCTTGGAGATGCCGGCTTCGGCCGCGACGTGCCGGGTCTCGATGTCCCGCCAGATCCACACCACCCACAGCACCACCCAGGCCGTCCAGGTGAGCTCGTAGGGCTGCAGCACGGTCCGCTCGAAGTGATTACGGACCGCGCCCGCGGCCCGGTAGATGTTGCTCACCACCGCCATCGCGGCCACGTCGATGGGCAGGCCGCGCAGGCGTTCGGCCACGGCGTGCTCGGTCTCGGCCAGGGTGTGCTGGCCGTCGCCGCCCAGGCGGGCCGCGGCGGCGTACCGATCCGGCGGCGGCGTGCCCGCGGCCCGGGCGCGGGGCACGGCAGCGGTCCGGCCAGCGGGCATGCTGGCGCCGGTCTGCCGTCGGGTCATGCCCGCGAGCTTACCTCTGGCCTGGTTTACCAGCGCCCGATAGGCTCTGGCCGTGGCCAGCCGGGAAGAGTTTGACCGCGAGCTCGAAGCCATCGAAGCCAAAGTCATCGAGCTGTTCGGCATGGTCGCCGAAGACCTGCCGGTCGCGACGCAGGCCTTGCTGACCGGCAGCCGCGAGGCGGCCCAGGTGCTGGCCGAACGCGAGCAGGCGATCGATGCGCTGTACATCGAGATCGAGGGGCTGGCCAATCAGCAGATCCTGCTGCAGTCGCCGGCCGCGATCGACCTGCGTTTCCTGCTGTCGGTGCTGCGCATCGTGCCGGAACTGGAGCGCTCGCACGACCTGGTCGTGCAGATCGCCGGCGCGGGCAGTCATCTGCTCGGCGCCGATCTGTCACCGCGCGCCCGCGGGCTGGTCGAGCGGATGGGCGAGCTGGCCTCCAGCATGTGGCGGCAGGCCGCGGACTCCTGGTACCAGCGCGACAAGTCGGTGGCCGCGGTGCTGGACGAGCGCGACGACGAGATGGACGAACTGCACGTCAGCCTGACCGCCGAGCTGGCCTCCGGCCGGATGACGCTGCCGGTGACGATGGAGATGACGCTGGTGGCCCGGTACTTCGAGCGGCTCGGCGATCACGCCGTCAACATCGCCCGCCGCGTCACTTACCTGGCCGGCTCTGCGCCCAGCCCGCCACAGAACGACTGATGCCGCGCTCGCCGCGAGCAGGAGAATCATCCATAGAAAGAACGAGTTGCCGGCCAGGAGCTGCCAGCCTCTTTCACGCAGCGGTCCTTCCCCCTTGCTGGCTACCCACCAGATTGGCGCGATCCAGAAGAGCACCGCGGTGAACACCGCGGCCGGCCGGCCCCATCCCGGCCGATCCGGCGAACTTCCCAGCCAAATGACAACCGGGATGACCCACACCATCTGGTGGGTCCAGGTGACCGGGGAAATCAGCAGGCCGGTGACCGCGCACAGCGCGGTGCCGAGAAAGGATGACCAGTGCCGGTGCACGTACGACGCGAGCAGCAGTCCCATTGCACCGACGGCACTGGCCGCCGTCCACAGGACTCCTGAAGAGACGGCGCCGTGGCTGATCCGGGCCAGCGCTCCCAGGAGGCTCTGATTGGTGGGTGCGAATAACCCCTGAAGTCCGAGATATCCGCCGACTCGCTGGTAGTCGAACAAGTCGTGGGTCCAATATGCCTTCGACGCACCGGGCGAGATGACAAAGGCGATGGCGTCCGCCCCGATGAACGTTCCGGTGCAGCGCCACGCCGCCTGGTAGCGCCGGGTCAGCACGAGATACGGGACGAAGATGAGGGGCGTGATCTTGATCGCGGCGGCCAGCCCCGTGGCCACGCCGAAAGGTACAGTCTTCCGTCCGGGCCTCCTGGCCCCGGTGAGGTCCCACAGCACGAGGACGGTGATGAGCACGTCGACCTGACCGTGGCGGATGGCCAGCAGGACGGGATCCAGCAAGAACGCCGGCGCGGACAGGCCCAGGGCCCACAGGCGCCGCGCCCGCCCCGGCAGGTCCGGGCGCACCGCCCCGATCGAGACCGTGAGCAGGCCCAGGAGCGCCCCCTCGTTCAGCAGGGCCCACAGGACCTGGGCCGCGATCGTGCCCGGGAGGAACTCCAGCGGGACGAAGAGGAGCGCGGCGAACGGTGGATAGGTGAAGAGCTCTCCCCGGGTCCAGTGCGAGTAGAGGGTTCCTGAGCACAGACCGTGCGCCCCGGCCAGATAGACGCGGAAATCATCCTGGTAGCAGCAGGCGAACCAGAGGCACAGTGCCGTAACGAGGGTGATTGAGAGCGCGGCCACGAGAGCCGCGCGGTGAGAGTCAGCCACGACAGGACTCCTAGGGGGTAGGCGAAGTAGCCGACCCGGGTGTCGGGAGCGAGCAGGAACATGGCGGTGAGCCCGATGGCCAGGCGTATCGACGCCTGCTGGACGTCACGTGGGGGGCGCAGGAGCAAGGACGCACCGATCGCGAGCGCTGCCCCGCCGAGCAGGACGATCGCCGCCAGGTGACCGAGGCTTCCGGCGTCGGCCAGCACGTGGCCGGGCAACGGGCTGGCGGCGGGGGTCAGGCGCCGGGAGAGCCCCAGCGGGTATGCGACGATGTTCTGCCACAACGCTCTGGGCTGCGCGAGGAGCGCCGGTGCCGTGACAGAGATGATCATGAGGAAGCTGCCGAGTGCGCTGCCGGCCAAGCGCGCCGCCGCATACCTGCTCTCCCGGGCAGCGACGAGAGCCACGACGACGGGGAGCGCGGGCCAGGCGGTCGCCTTCAGCGCGCAGGCGGCGCCGATCGCGGCCCCGGACAGCAGCAGGTGGCCCTGGCGCCGCCGCACCGCCCAGGCGAGGCCGAGGCATATCAGCGCGATCACGGGCGGGTCGGTGACGCCGAGCGCCATCGGAAGGGCGAAGACGGGGCACGAGAGGAGAAGCAGGGTACGAAGCAGCGCCTGACGCCAGCGGTGATGACACCGGCCTGCCGCACCGGGTGACGCGATGCGGCAGGCCGCGGCAAGCAGGGCGGCGGTTGCGGTCGCCAGCCAGGTCAGGGGGTCTCCGAGCAGACCCGGGAAGCCGAGTGCGTGGGGCAGGCCGAACAGGGACATGCCGGGCAGGTAGGGGTCGTATGAGCGCCACGACACGAGCTGTCCCGGCGCGAGGTACGGCGTGCCGTGGGCCAGGCTCAGGGCGGCCGCTCGTGCGACCACTCGCTCCTCCGAGGTCGCTCCCCAGTTGTCCGGCAAGATGGCGGCGGGCACGGCGAACGCCCCGGCCCAGGCGACGACCACCGGCACGCACGGGTGCCGTCGCCACGACCACACCGCCAGCACCGCCGCCGCGCCGTACCCTCCCGCCGCCCAGGCCCCCCAGACCGACTCGGCGCCATGCGCTCCGAGGGCCAGCACGGCGGCGTAGGCGGCGAAAATGGCGAAGAGCGCGACGGCCATCGGAGGCTCGGCACCTATGCGCTGGTCAGCAAGTCGACGGTGAGCGCCGCGGTCCACGAGAAGTCCTTAGCCCCCGCGGGCTCGCCGGTGAGGGGGTGGTAATACTCGTAGCACCCGCTCTTGGCCACGACGGCGAGCGTCTTTAGCCGCAGCGCGTCCGCTTCCACTTCGAAGCCGTACCGCCGCAGCCCGTCGATGATGAGCCAGTTCATGTTGATCCAGCTCGGGCCCTGCCAGTAGCGGCACGGCTGGAACCAGCGCGAGCCGAGCGGCACGCTGGGCACTGGATACGGCGAGGCGAACGCGCGGGGATCCGAGAGCATCTCCACCAGGCGCCTCGCGCGGGCTTCGTCCGCGCACCCCGCATAAAGGGGCATGAACCCGGCGATCGACGGCTCTTTGATCAGTTGCCCGTCACGGGCGTCGCGGGAGTAGTAGCACTCGGTGCCGGCGTCCCAGAGTTCCTCCATCGCCGATCGGTGAGCCTGGATCGCTGTCGTGAGGGCAGGCGGCAGCGGCATGCCGATCTCACGGGTGATCTGGCCCAGCCGGGTGCCCGCACGCACCAGGATGCTGTTGAAGGTGAGGTCCTGCAGGGCAAATGGCCCCCAGATCCGGGCAGCATCGCGGTCATAGCGGTGCGCACGTATGCGCTTGAGCGCCGCGTAGAGGCGGAGCGCCTCGAGCGTCGAGCTCCGCTGATCGGCTGGGACGTACTTCGTGTCCCACCGCAACCGGGTGGCCAGCCGGTCCGCTCCGGACCGGGCCATGAGATCGATCCACCACGGCGTTTGGCATCGTCCGAGGAGTTCGAGGAGGGGTGGGCTGTTGTCGAGCCCGGTCTCCCACGGGTGAATCTGGGTCGCCAGGGCACACCCGTCGAGGGCGCGGTCCAGATGGAGCCACTGGTGATAGGCGACGAGCGGCTGGTACACGCTCCGGTACCACGCCAGGCGCTGGTCAGGGGCAAGCACCTCGCCGATGCGGACGACGGCTTCGGCGATCATGGGGGGCTGGCTGATGCCCCCGGTGGCGACTCCGGGCGGCGCGGCCGGGTTCACCCGGCTCCGCCACACCTGGCGGTCCCACCAGTACCGCCAGCCCCTCTCAAAGCGGATGTTGGGGACCATCCCGTTGCTCCACTGCGCTCCGAGGAGCCTGCGCAGGCTCTCCATCGCCCCGGCCACGTCGTAGTGCCGCTGGCCGATGGCGATGAAGCAGCTGTCCCACAGGTGCTGGTGGACGTAGAGTCCGCGGGCGGGTGCCACGTAGCCGCCGCGCGCATTACTCGAAAGCACGTCGATGGCCATCTCGCGGAGGCCGCGTGGATCCGTCATGGCCGCCCATGCAACCGGGGTAGGGCCAGCGAGAGGTAGGCGCCAGCGCCGAACGGGATAGGCAGCCAGAAGTTGACCAGCCGCCAGCCAATCACCGCCAGCGTGGCGATGCCCCTCGTGACGCCGCTACCGGCGAGAAGGAGGGGAAGCACGGCTTCGATCACGCCGAGGC
>Ga0335078_10019042_pt1 | contig 10211 bp, 10 predicted proteins | sample Lox_Sample_32_FD_206711 | JGI IMG/M metagenome (GOLD analysis project Ga0335078, IMG submission 206711) | Soil microbial communities from Loxahatchee National Wildlife Refuge, Florida, United States - Lox_Sample_3.2 | ecosystem: Environmental > Terrestrial > Soil > Wetlands | place: USA...
GTCTAGCGCGAACAGCCGCGCTGCAGCCCGTGCCAACTCCTTGCGGCTGGGATAGCGCAGCGCAAGATGGTACAGCCCGGTTGTGTGATGCGCCCGCCGTGCTCCGGGAACCTCGGTCAATCGCAGCAGGTCGTGTTCACCGGCGCCCAGGCCCGCGCTCGAACCCTTGCGCCAGTGCAGCTGCATGTTCAGTACCTTCTGGTAAAACCCAAGCTGACGGTCGAGATCCGCGACCGTCAGGTGCACGTGTCCCAGCCGCGTTGTCGCCGGAAGCGAATACGATGGCTGGATTGCCTTTTGAGTCTGTGCGTTCATCCTGAACCTCCTTGGTGTACCCGCAACGTGTGTCAGGCAACACCTGTGCATTTAGCCAACATTAATTGACTAAACAACAACCGTTGTATAATATGAGTCCCGGGTGAGAACCAGTCCATGAGCAAACGAAGGTTTCTGTTGTATAGGCAACAAGGGGGCTAAAATGTTGACGAAAGAAATTTCGCGCACCGATCATGTCGATCCGCGGGTCACACGTACGCGCCATTTGCTGGTGAAGGCATTCAACGAGCTGCTGAAAGAGAAGAGTTTCGAGGCCATTACCGTTCAGGACATAGCAGAGCGGGCTACCGTCAATCGGGCGACTTTCTACGCCCACTTCGATGACAAGTATGCGCTGTTCGATCAGGTGGCCCAGGAGTCGTTCAAGCAGGCGTTGTCGGGGCAACTGCCGCCCCACGCAGGACTGGACGCATCGACTCTCCACATGCTCATCCAGGTGGTGTGTGAATATCTCGAGTGGCATTCCACCCACTGCAAGCCTTCCATACGAACACAATTTGGTGCGCAGCTTGAGGACCAGGTGAAGCGGCAGATGCGCGAGTTGCTCCTGGCGTGGCTCAAAAGTGCGGTCCTCAAAGGCGCCGCGTCGGCGAACGATCTCGAACTGCGCGCCGCTGTGGCAAGCTGGGCGATCTATGGCGCGGCGATGTTTTGGATCGACGCGAGTGGCAAAGAACCGGCGCCAGAGTTCGCGGGCCGCGCGGTTCCACTTGTCATGGCGGGATTGCAGGTGAAAGCGCCGAAGATTGCTTCCCGCTGAGAGTCGCTCAAGAGCCGCGGGCGCGTCAGTGCGCACCGCCTTCGGGGCTGCCCGCCCGCTCGAACAGCTGTCTGGCGGTCGTGATGGCGGTCTGGGCATTGGGCCAGCTGGCGTAGAACGCAAGATGCGTGATTGCCTCGATCAGCTCGTCGACGGTCAGGCCGTTCTCGATTGCTCTCTTCATGTGGGCTGCCATTTCGTTGGTGCGGTAGAGGCTAACGAGAGCGGCGACAGTGACGAGGCTGCGATCTCGCTTGGAGAGCCCAGGGCGTTCCCAGACGTCTGCGAACAGCACCTCATCGGTGAGAGAGGCCAGCTTCGGTGCGAAGCCACCGATCCTCTGTTGCGCTGAGTTGAACTCTTCAGGCATAGTGGTGCTCCTCCTTCACTGCTGGTACTGGATGGTCAAAGCAAGCATGTCCGTCGAGGCCCCGCCGCCGCAGACCAGCGCACCTCCCGCAAAATAGGCGACACCTGCCACGGTCGCCGCGCCAAACGCATGGCGTCCTTGCGGCAAGGGTGACAGACTGGTCCAGGCGTCCATCCTGGGATCGTAGGCGGTAACGTCCTCGAATGCGTTGGCAGTGAATGGCCTGCCACCGGGCTTGCATTCGCCACCAGCATAAATGATCAGGCCATCGAGCACCGTGGAGGCTCCCGCTGAACGGGGACGCGGCAACGGCGCCGCGCTCGTCCAGGTGTCTGCCTGGGAATCGAACACGTCGTGCCTGGCCAGCATGTCGCTGAAGTCATTGATACGGCCGCCAAATATATGGATCTTCCCATCGACAACGGCGATGCCCATGTGGTCGCGCGGTGGACCGGGCAGCGGCACGCTTTGCGACCACTTGTCCCTGGCGGGATCGTAGATCTCATGTGTCGTCACAGTGCCGATTCCGGCCACCATGTCAGGCGCGTCCGGCAGGGATACCTTGACCACCTTCTCGGAGTTGCGTCCGCCGAAGATGTGAATCTTGCCGCCGAATGCAGCGACCCCAAGGGACCCTCTCGGGCTCGAGAAAGGCGCAAGCGCATGCCAGCGGTCGAGCTTCGGGTCATAGACGAGGGTCAGATTCTGCGGGCCGATGTGTACGTTGCCGGTAAGGCCGCCGATGACGTAGAGCTTTCCGCCGAGCTCGGTCACGCCTGCGTGACTCAAGGCGTGCGGGAGAGGGGCCCGTTGTTCCCACCTGTCAGCCGCCGGGTCGTACATCATGTTCAAGACGGAGGCTCCGGTCGGCGGGGCCTCCCCTCTCTGTTCCGTTCCTCCAACAACATAGATCTCGCCGTCTACCTGGCCGACGCCGACCTCGGAAATTGCCACCGGGATCGAAGCCATTCTTGCCCAGGTTCCCCTCGCAGGGTCGGCGCGTGCCATGTCATTCCTCATGACGTTCGCTCCCGTGCGGCTGACTCTCTCCCGCCGATGCCCAAGGGCAATCAGTGCTTTTTCTCGGCAGCGGCATGTTCAGCCTGAATGCTCATTGTGAGACCCGGTGAAGCTTCCGCGATGAGACCGAAATAGGCCGGGGCAGTATCCTTCTTCTCCCAGTTCATCTGGAACTCGGTAGCCAGGGCCAGCCAGCTCAGCGGTACGATCCCTGCCTGCATCATTCGCCGAACGGATATCTCATGGGCTTCACGTGTCAGGCCTGCAGTGGCGTCCTCGACGAGTGCGACGTTGTACCCGAGCCGAAGGGCGCCGAGTGCGGTCTGGATTACGCACCCATCAGTGGAGATTCCGCCTATCGCGAGATTCTTGCGGCCTGTTGCTTCCACTGCTTTCCTTACCTCGGGATTGTCGAGCGCGTTGTATTCTCCGCCCCTGTAGATGATTGGATGACCACCGAGCGCCTGAACGAGCTGCGGATAGGGCGTCTGTCCTGCGCCAAGGTTGACGACCAGTCCTGAGCGAAAGCCCACCGCGGTCTTGGCGAGTGCGACCGTGGCCGTGATGTGTTCGTTGACAGTGTGGGAACGGAAGCTGTTTACGAACCCGGATGAGTAGTCCACCATCATGATGGTAGTGTTCTGGGGAGTGAAGGGTTTGTTGTCCATCTGTACCTCCTGAACGCGATACGCGTCTCCCGATAATCAACGCGATCCTCCGGGGAAAATCTGTCGGCGTTCGCCTGAAAGTTGTGTAGTGGGCAGCACTACACCTCCAGCTTTCCCAACGACCGCGGTTCTCCAGAGTCACTTTCCGGGCATAGGCGGACGCAGAGTCAGAAGGGGCCTGCCTTCCAGCGTTTCAAGGTGCCGCATGAAGCGGTACTTGACCTCCATTGCATCGTAGGGGTCGGGAGCCACCGCAGCGGTGCCCATCTCAACCCGAGCCGCCACGAAGAACAGCTCCCTGCTCGCAAGGGCCCTCTCCACAGTGGCGCGGAAATCCTCGAGAGTGTCGACGCAGACTGCGTTTTTGAAACCGGCCCCCTGGGCTATCCTCGCCAGGTCAGCGCGGTTCGCTGTATGGGTGCGGCCGCCGGCTGCCGACTCGTAGGCCTTGTTGTCGAACGCGATGTGCACCAGGTTGCCGGGATTCTGGTCCGCGATGGTGGTGAGTGTTGGCAGGTTGAGCAACAGGGACCCGTCTGAATCCAGCACGATTATTCTGCGGTGCGGGAGGGCCAGCGCCAGACCGAGTCCAACGGAGGAGCAGAGCCCAAGGGCAAAGACGTTGTAGTTGGCGGCGCTGGGCCGCAGCGCGTGCCATTCGACACGGACACCGCCCAAGTTGGTTACAACCAGGTCGTCCTGACCGACCAGCGGGAGCATCGCCTGCAGACAGTCGTAGCGCTTCATCGATTTCACCTCAAGCATTCCTTGTTCAGGAGGAGGGCCACCGGCCGCATCGCAATGCGTGACAGCATGTGAGCATCGAAGACCTGGGTTTTGACCTCGCCAAGCTTGTCTGCGAGCTCATAGACGATGCCCATGGCCCGGAGGACAGGCTCCGTTACCACCCCAATCTGGGAGTGCATCCATAGGAACTCGCTGACCCCGCCGCTGTAGCCGATCAAGAGCAGAAGCGGTATCCCGCTCATGAGGTTGAGGGTCGCCAGGGCGTTGGTCGAGTCGAGGAAACCCGCGTTCATGATCAAGAGTGCGGGCTTCTTGCCACCGAGATAGGCGCCGGCGCAGATCCCGATGCCTTCTTCCTCCCGAGCAAGAGGCACGTGCATAAGCCTCGGCTCCGACTCGATTCTCGCGATGAGGGGTTGAAAGTTGCCTTCGGGCAACGTGGCGACGAAATCAACCCCGGCCTCCACCAGGGCGTCGGTGATCACTTTGGCTGTCGCTTCGTTCATTGCTGCTCGCTCCTGAACGCGTTTCGCGTCCTGAACAACAAAAAGAATTCCTCGGTAAAAGTCTGTCGGTATTTGCCTGAAAGTTTTGTCGGGGGGAGCACTACGGCTTCCCAGCTCTTCATCCGGGAACGGGGCGCAATTCATCTCATCAGAACGAGGGATCGCGCATGCGGCCATGACTGAGAGACCAAAGGGGACCCAGTCCGTCGCAGGCTCGTAGTGGAAGAAAGGACAGAACAATGGTTGATGCTCCGACAGACGGTCAACGGTTCCACTATGCACCAATAGAGAGCCAGATCAGCGTCGAGGAGGCTGAACGACTGCGCCGCGGAGGCACCGGCATTTGTTGCGTCGCTCTGTGGAGCGCTGACCAGCCAGTTTGACAACGGGTTGCTGTCGCTCCTCGCACACGACCGTCACGACTGAACGAACGAAGGGAGTAAAGCATGGCAAAACTGAACACAGGTTTAGTCGCTAGGCTGGCGATCCTGGTTATTGCTCTCGCCCCCTCTGCGCGGGCAGAGGGTCCAATTCGCGATCAGATGAAGGATCCATTGCTCACGCCCAAGAACAGCGTGTTGATCATCATCGACTACCAGCCGATTTCGGTGAGCTCGATTCAATCTATGGATCCTCACCTGCTCGTCGACAACATCGTGCGCGTGGCCAAGACCGCCAAGGCGTACGGCATGCCGATCATCCTTTCCACGACCGGTGTCAATTCGGTCGGGAAAAAGCCGACGATCCGTGAGTTGCAGGAGGTCCTCGGCGACATCAAGGCGATCGACCGAACCACCCTCAACGCCTGGGAGGATCCCGCCTTCCTGGCGGCGGTCAAGGCCACCGGACGCCGAAAGCTCGTCATGTGTGCGCTATGGACTGAAGTGTGTCTCGCGTTCCCCGCGCTCGACGCCATGCGTGAGGGCTATGAGGTGTACCCTGTCGTCGACGCCGTGGGTGGTACTTCTGTTGAAGCCCACAGGGCGGGATTGGACGCATTTTTCAGGCCGGCGGTCACCCGACGAGCTGGGTGCAGTTCATAAACGAGCTGCAGCGCGATACCGCCCGGCAAGAAACGCTGAAACCGTACATGGGGATCCTTTTCGACCCGCAGGTGCCGTTCGTCGCCGCATCAAGCCGCCCATGGGAATGATGGAATAGGAAGGCCGTGTGGAATGATTCGCCATAGTGCCGGGTCAGCATAGTGGGAAAGGGTGGCGCCTTCTTCCATATCGGAGAAGCGCCACCATCTTCTTCTTGTCTCAGCAAAGTCACCAGCTCTTGGTCGAACCTGTCGAGCCTGCTTTACTCCACCAGCTTGTTTTCAATTGCATAGCGAGTGATTTCAGCGTTCGTCCTCATCTTCATCTTTTCCAGGATCCGTGCCCTGTAGGTACTGACAGTCCTGTCGCTCAGCGACAACTGCGCAGCTATCTCACCGACTGTCTTTCCTGAACCGATCAGGCGCAGTACCTCGAGCTCCCGGTCAGAGAGGATCGAATGCGTCGGCTCGTCGACGCCTCGTTCGATATCAGTGACAAGCTCCTCGGCCAGCGTTGGGCTGACGTATTTCCTGCCGCTCGAAACCCTCTTGATCGCTTCCAGTATGACAGTGCGGGAGCTTCCCTTTGTGATGTACCCGGACGCTCCCGCCTTGAAAGCCCGCCGTGCGTACTGCCCTTCCGAGTGCATCGTAAGGATCAGCACCGGGAGCTTTGGTCGGATCTTCTTTATGTCTTTCAGTGTTTCCAACCCGTTTCTGTCTTCCAGGGAAATATCCAACACGACAACATCCCAGGGTTGCAGTTTGATGAGTTGGAGAGCTTCTGGGCCCGAGCTTGCCTCTCCAAAAGTCGGTTTGGACGGCAACTCATCGAACAAGCGCTTCAACCCATCCCGAACCACCACGTGGTCATCCACCAGGAGGATTCTTGCCATAGCTACAACTCAACCAGCCCTTTCTTCGGTGCCGGGGTCTCGACCCGCGACAGGGACCCTAATCGTCACTGTGGTTCCGTTTTCCGGCGATCCGTCGACCACGACTGTTCCTCCGACGAGATACGCCCGCTCCTGCATTCCGATAAGACCGAGGGACGAGGATGGTCCCTTGTCGACCTTCGAAATCCCCCTCCCGTTGTCCTTGATGCTGAAAACCAGGTCATGCTCCTCCTCACGAGAGGTAATGTCGACCCGTGTTGCCCTGGAGTGACGCATGACATTTGTCAGTGCCTCTTGAATAATGCGAAACACGGCGACAGCCCTCTCCCGGTCTATCTCGACAGACTCAACGGCCGCGTCTAGCACGCACACAATCCCCGTGTGGGCAGTAAACTGCTCGACCTGCCATTCGATTGCCGCCGTGAGACCAAGATCATCCAGGACAACCGGTCGCAACTCAGACGATATTCTTCGGACGGTATTACTCGTGTCGTCGATCAAAGCGAGCATTGCCCGTATCCTCTCCGGCATCTTTCGAGAATGAGCCGGTGCACCGATTTCTCCACAGGCCTGGTCCAGGGACTCCAGGTCCCACTTCAGGCTCGTCATGGCGGATCCAATCTCGTCGTGAATCTCACGTCCGATGCGTTGCCCCTCTTCCTCCCTTGCTGACTGCAGTTTCAGGGTCAGGGCACGCAGTTGCTCGGTTGTGGCCTTGACAGCCTCTTCTGCGAGCTTGCGCTCCGTGATGTCGAAGGCAAGCCCCACGACCGCGGGGCTTCCGTCAAGCTCAAACATTCCTTCAGCGACGTCCAGCCAGCGTTCCTCGCCGGTCTTGGTCACAATCCTCAGCTCGCTGCGCAGAAAAGGCGGCTCCCCTCGTTGCATCGTCTGCCCGCGCTCTCTGACAAGATTTCGAATATCGGAGTGCGCAAGGTCCCAGAAGTTCTTCTGGAGAAGTTCTGCGCTGCTGTACCCCGAAATCGCTGACGCGGCGACATTCGCGTACCGAATGGTGTCTCCCTGAAAGATGATGATCGCTGCAGGCGAGTTCTCCGAAAGGGCCCGAAACTTCTCCTCGCTCGCGCGCAGCAGTTTTTCGCTCGTCCTTCTGGCAGCATCTTCCGCTTGCAACGCCTTGTTCTTTTGTTGAAGCTCATCGCGGGCGTTCTCAAGGAACTCAGCGGCGTTTGTTGCGGCTGCAATTGCCCACCAGATAATCGTCGCCAGGACCGCTAGGAGAACGGTATGCGGCAGTTGCGCAAGCAGCGCGTGTGCGGAATGAAGCACAAAGTAGGCGGACGCCAGAGCGGAAAGCACGACCGTCACCAAACCCAGCTTCTTTCCACCGAACAAGGTGCCAATCACGACGGCCAAAAGCAAGAGCGGCGCGTAGTTTGGATCTTGCGACTGATAGATCTCCATGAGAAAGAAACTGATAGCTGTCACGATGGCTAGGAACCCAGCGATTCCGAAGGTCAGGGCTGGTCGCCGGGAGAACCTGAATGGGCTAGGCACTATCAAGGTCTGGCCCTCCTCGAACAGGACCGTTTGTCCAAATTGAGAACGGAAGTCGACCGTTCAGTCGACGAGTCGTCACTAGGCATCCAATCGAGCACTTGAAAAGGCACAGTTCGATCTTATTGACGGGACTGCCACACGACAAGTGTCAAAGCAGAGAGAAGTCTGTAGTGGAAGAGCGGATAGCAGCGTAGTCCATATGTCGACAAAAGAATTCGCAATGCCCTGATTTGCTGTCGAAAGCTCCATTCGTAGGATTGTACTCCGTGGCAGCAACGAGAGATGAGAATGAAAGGACGAAGAAAAGCGTCTCCAGAAAAGCGTCAGGCAGGAATGGCAACTGCTGCAAACGTTGATCGACAATCTTCCCAACGGCATCTTCTTGAAAGACCGTGAGTACCGCTTCTTGGTTGCAAATCAGATCACGGCGGAACTGATGCAGGTGCCGGAGCCCACTGCGCTGGTGGGCAAGACAGACTATGATTTCTACCCCAGAGAGATAGCGGACGCGCTCCGTGCAGAGGAAAAGCTTCTCTTTGAGACTCACCGGAGTTTGGTGAACAAAGAGGAGCTAAGATCGTTGCCGCTCGGCCTGAGACGGATCCTGATTACTAAAGTCGCGATCACCGACGCAAAAGGACACGTGACCGGACTCTTGGGCATAACGCGCGATATCACCGAGAGCCACGAGACCGAGGAAAAGCTGCATAGCAACCAGCAGCGTTACCGCGACCTCCTTGAGCAGGCAGTAGATGGCGTCTTTCTCCTCGACAGCGCTGGAAACTTTCTGGTTTCGAACGCCTCCCTCTGCGAAATGCTGGGCTACACCTCAAACGAGTTGCTCCGATTGAACATCCTGGATACCTACCCGAAAGACCTTCGCGATGTGGGCAAGGTTCGCCTGGACTCCATCAGCTCTGGCGAAAAACTGCGCTTTGAGCACTAAATGGTACGTAAGGACGGATTTGTTTTTCCCGCTGAAACAAGCATGAGAAAGCTTGCTGAAGGGACGATACAGGGGATTGCTCACGACGCCACGGAGCGCAGGCAGCTGGAGTCAGAGTCGTCTCTTGAGCGAAGCCTTCTCATGGCCATGATGGAGAACGTTCCGGACTATGTCTACTTCAAAGATAAGGAAAGCCGATTCATCCTCACCAACCGGGCGCACGCACGAGCGCTTGGCCTTCGCGACCCTACAGAGGCAATCGGCAAGTCAGACAGGGACTTCTTTTCGGAGGACCATGCAAGGAAAGCCTATGAGGACGAGCAGCGGATCATTCGGACGGGCGAAGCTCTATTTGACGCAGAGGAAAGGGAGACCCGGCCGAATCGTCCCGACACATGGGCCTTGACGACCAAGATGCCCCTGCGGGATCAAAGAGGCATTATCTTTGGAACCTTTGGTATTTCGCGCGATATCACGGACCGCAAGAAGGCCGAAGAACGTATCCAAAGCCTTGCCCGCTTTCCCGACGAGAACCCTCACCCAGTCATGCGGGTAACACCAGAAGGCTTTGTTATCTATTCAAACAAGGCCAGCGAATTCCTGACAACCTCTTGGGCGATTGAGAGGGGCAATAGAGTGCCGAAGGAGTATCTGCCCGCGATTGCGCTTGCGTGGGAAACTAACGAGAGAAGAGAGATCGAGATCCAAGAGGCGACCAGGACGTTCGTTATAACTATCGTTCCGTTGACGCCTTCGGGCTACCTCAACTTGTACGGGAGAGACGTGACAGAAGAAAAGACCATGGCAGCCCGTCTCAACCAGGCTCAGAAGCTGGAGGCGATCGGCCAGCTTACCGGCGGGGTGGCCCACGACTTCAACAACGTCCTTCAGGCGATCCTGGGCTACTGCGAACTTCTCGATCGCGATCTCCCAGAAAAGTGCAAGATGTATGTCGCCGAGGTAGTCAAAGCGGCTCAGCGAGCAGTGACACTTACAACGCAGCTTCTCGCATTCAGTCGCAAGCAGATTATGAGCCCCCGCGTTATTGATCCAAAAGAGCTCGTTCGTTCTATGCAAGCCATGCTCGAAAGGGTCATCGGGGAGGATATCGAGCTCCGGAAGTTCATCGATCCGGACACCGGCAACTTCTTTGCAGATCCCGGCAAGATAGAACAAGTGTTGCTCAACCTCGCAGTCAACGCTCGAGACGCCATGCCCCAGGGCGGGAAACTGACTCTGGAGACGTCGAATCGATCCCTCGACGAAAGCTACATTCGCGATCATCCTGGGGCGAAAGCGGGCCACTATGTGAGAATCGCGGTTAGCGACACCGGGACTGGGATGGACGAGGAAACCCTTACACACATTTATGAGCCGTTCTTCACAACCAAAAGAGAAG
>Ga0335078_10019043_pt1 | contig 10210 bp, 20 predicted proteins | sample Lox_Sample_32_FD_206711 | JGI IMG/M metagenome (GOLD analysis project Ga0335078, IMG submission 206711) | Soil microbial communities from Loxahatchee National Wildlife Refuge, Florida, United States - Lox_Sample_3.2 | ecosystem: Environmental > Terrestrial > Soil > Wetlands | place: USA...
GCCGGTGGCGCTGGAAAAGGGACTGCGGTTTGCGATTCGAGAAGGCGGCCACACGGTGGGAGCCGGCGCCGTCACGGACATCATCGAGTAACGTATGCATACTGGCGAACGAATTCGCATTCGATTGAAGGCTTACGATCACCGCATTCTGGATCAGTCCACGCGCGAGATCGTCGAAACTGCCAAGCGCACGGGCGCGGACGTAGCCGGCCCGATTCCTCTGCCGACCACCATCAACCGATGGACGGTGTTGCGGTCGCCCCACGTGGATAAAAAATCGCGCGAGCAGTTTGAGATGCGCACGCACAAACGCTTGATTGACATTCTGGAGCCTACGCCGGACACGGTCGACGCGTTGATGAAACTCGATCTGCCGCCGGGCGTAGATGTGGAAATCAAGGCCTTCGGCCGTGAGCACGTGGCGAAATAGAAAGTGAATTGAGAGAGCGAATCAAATGGCTGTGAACGGTATTCTCGGAATCAAAATGGGCATGACGCAATTCTTTGCGCCGGACGGCGAAGCTGTTCCCTGCACGGTTCTGCAGGCCGGGCCGTGCGTAGTAGTGCAGAAACGTTCCGCCGAAAAGGATGGTTACGAAGCGGTGCAGCTGGGCTTGGTTGAATTCGTGAAGGCGCAGCGCGTGAATAAGCCCATGACCGGGCATTTCAAAAAGGCCAATGTGCCGCCGGTCCGCTTGCTCGGCGAAGTGCGCTTGCAGGCGTCGGATGAAGATACGAAAGTTGGCGACCGCGTTCTGGTTGACCGGTTTGAGCCCGGTGAATTTGTGGATGTGACGGGAGTAAGCAAAGGACGCGGGTTTGCTGGAGGCGTGAAACGCTGGCACTATCGCGGCGGTGACGCCACACACGGTTCGATGTTCCATCGCGCGCCGGGCGGCATCGGTGCCAGCTCTTTCCCCTCGCGCGTGTGGAAGGCGCAGCATTTTCCGGGACATATGGGAAATGCGCAGGTAACGGCGAAGAACCTGCGAGTCGTGAAAGTGGACGCGGAAGAAAATATCCTGCTGGTATGCGGCGCGGTTCCGGGACCGCAGGGCGGATACATCATGATCCGCAAATCCAAGAAGGCGAAAAAGAAGTAATCGTAATTTGAAAGGGTTCAGGCGATGCCGGTTGTAGACGTGAAAAATTTGCAGGGCAAAACGGTGGGCCAGGTTGAACTGGCCGACGGCGTGTTTGCCGCCAAGGTGAATCCGCACCTGCTGCATGAAACCAGCCGCTGGTATCTGGCGGGGCAGCGTTCTGGAACGCACAGCACGAAGGGCCGAGCCGACGTTGCCGGTTCGGGCCGTAAGCTCTGGAAGCAAAAGGGTACGGGCCGCGCGCGCATTGGTTCCATCCGTTCGCCGCTATGGCGCAAGGGCGGCACTGTTCACGGGCCTGTGCCGCACAAATACGCTTACCGCCTGCCGAAGAAAATGATTCTGGGGGCGCTGCGCTCCGCGCTCTCGCAAAAACTAGCGGAAGAAAAACTTGTTGTGGTTGACGCGATGGAGCTTGAGTCGCACAAGACCAAGCCGTTCCGTGAAGCGATCGGCAAGCTCAATGGCGATGGCCGCACGATTCTTCTGGTTGCCGTCAACAGCAATCGCAATCTTGATCTGGCGAGTCGCAATCTGGACGGCATAAAGCTCTCACTCTCGCGCGATCTGCAGGTCTACGATTTATTGCGCCATGATCGCTTGATGCTTTCCAAGGACGCTGCACTGCGTTTGGGTGAACTGGCTGAAGATGGCGCCGGCGCCGCTGCCGAATCAGAACCCAAGGCGCCTGCTGCCGAAACGACGAAGAAGCCGGCGGAAGCCGAGGAAAAGAAATCCGCAAAGCCCCGCGCGGCGAAAAAGTCCGCGGATCACAAGCCGGCAGCGAAAAAAGCCGCGGCCAAGCACGCGGCGCCGAAGGGCAAGTCGCCCAAGGGCAAGGAGTAAGCGATGCAACCGGACCCGCACCGCATCATTCGCCGCCCGATTGTGACGGAAAAGGGCATGGCGGTGAAGGAAACGCAGCAGACGGTGGTCTTTGAAGTTTCGGCGAAGGCCAATAAGTCGCAGATCAAAGACGCCGTGCAAAAAGTTTTTAAGGTGAAAGTCGCCGCCGTGCGCACCGCGAACTTTTTCGGAAAGATGCGTCGCCGCGGCATGATCACCGGCTATCGGCGCGACTGGAAAAAGGCTTACGTAAAGCTCGCGCCCGGCGAAAAAATGATCGAGTACGCTGAGAATTTGTAGCAAACCCGGCAAGTGGCGGGTGGAGATGGCTGAACCATGGCACTGAAGAGCTTCAATCCGTACACGTCGTCGCGTCGCTTCGTGACCCTGCTCGATAAGAGCGAGATCACGAAGGACACGCCGGAAAAATCGCTCACCGAAACGCGCAAGCGCAGCGGTGGACGAAACGCTCACGGCGAGGTGACCAGCTGGCATCGCGGCGGCGGTCACAAGCGCCAGTACCGCGTGGTCGATTTCCGGCGCGACAAAACCGGAATCCCGGCGAAGGTTGCCGCCATCGAATACGACCCGAACCGTTCGGCCTTGCTGGCCCTGCTGCACTATGCCGACGGCGAAAAGCGCTACATCCTGCAGCCCGTCGGGCTGAAAGTTGGGATGACGGTCTTGACCGGTGAGGGCGCGGACATTCTTCCGGGCAATGCGTTGCCGATCAAGCTGATTCCGCCCGGCACGCCGCTCCACAACTTGGAACTATATCCCGGCCGCGGCGGGCAGCTGGTGCGCTCGGCGGGCAACTCGGCGCAACTGCTCAGCAAGGAAGGCGAAATTGCGCTGGTAAAGCTGCCTTCCGGTGAAGTGCGAAAGTTTCGTTTGGATTGCATGGCCACGATCGGCCAGGTCGGCAATTTGGATCACGAAAACGTTACGTTTGGTAAAGCAGGCAAGACGCGCTGGCTGGGCAAGCGGCCGACGGTTCGCGGTGTGGCGATGAATCCTGTGGATCACCCGCACGGCGGCGGAGAAGGCCGCGTGAAGGGCAATCATCCGCAAACCCCGTGGGGTTTCCCGACGCTGGGCGCGAAGACTCGGCACAGCAAGCGCGCAAATCACCTGATCGTCGAGCGGCGCAAGAAGTAGTGAACGGTTTGATCTGTTGGAACGAAGCAATCATCCAGCCCGGAAGGGCAAGGTGAACTAAAAATGACGGCGTCAAGAGCAGTCAGACGAAACGCAAGGCGAAATTCGCAGCCGCGGAAGGCTGCGGTGCGCTCGGCAAAATCAACAAAAACCCGCTTGCGGCATGACACAAAGCCGGACGTCCGGCCGCTCGTTCGCGCGATTCTTGCGCGCCAGCCGATCGCTCCGCCGGTGCAGGTGCTGTACAGAATCTGCAAGCCGGGCTGGTCGGTGATCGTCGAAAAGACGCCCAACGCCCAGGGTACGCGATTTGTTTGTCCGTTCTGCACGGTGTCGCACCGGGTTCCGGGGCCCGTCCGCGGTTTCCGCAAGGTGCGGCGCGCGAACTGGGTGAAGTTGCGCCGCGTGGAAGAATAACCGCGGCAAACGCAGGAAGAGAATCGGAGAGATATGGCACGCTCGGTAAAAAAGGGTCCGTTTGTGGATGACCACCTGAAAGTAAAGGTGGATGGTCTGAATGCTCGCAATGAAAAGAAGGTGATCCGCACCTGGTCGCGGCGCTCGACGATACTGCCGGACATGGTCGGTCACACCATCGCGGTGCACAACGGGCGGAAATTTATTCCGGTCTACGTCACCGAGCAGATGGTTGGACACAAACTGGGCGAATTTGCGGCGACGCGATCGTTCAAAGGTCACGCCGTAAAAGCCGCGCTGGAAAAGGCCGCGGCAGCCGCCGGTGTTCCAGCGGCTCCACCGGCGGGCGCGGCGGCGGCGTCACCGGCGGCTCCGGCACCAAAGGCATAAACAAATGGCGGCAGAGATCACAGCAGCTCCGGCAATTGAAGCCCACGCGATGGCCAAGCACATCCGCGTTTCACCGCAAAAGGCGCGGCTCGTTCTGGATTTGATTCGCGGGCAGCGCGCGGAAACGGCATTGGGAATTTTGCGATTCACTCCCAAGCGCGTTGCCAAAGATATTGAAAAAATTCTGCGCAGCGCGATCGCGAACGCAGAACGCAAGGCCGATGACGCGGGTGAATCGCTCGACGTGGATCATCTTTACGTGGCGCGATGCTTTGCGAACGACGGTCCGCGCTGGAAGCGTTTGCGGCCCGCGCCGATGGGGCGGGCGTTCCGCTACCAGAAGCGCACGGCGCACATTGTTGTAGGAGTGGCAGAGCACGCAATGGGCGTTGAACAGCGCGCGGCGGCAGCGGCGGCGGAAGAAGCGGCAAATCGCGGTTTGAAGGGCGCGGTGAAGAAGGCGCGCCAGGCCGTTACCGGGACTCAGGAAAAGCGCCGCAGGCAGCCGGCGCCGAAGAAGGAAAAGTAGGAGGAGCTAGTGGGGCAGAAGACACACCCATACGGATTTCGGCTGGGCTACAACAAGATGTGGAAGTCGCGCTGGTACGCCGACAAGGACTATGCCGATCTGGTCCATGAGGACGTCGTACTGCGCAAGCAGCTGAAAGATAAGTTGAAGGCGGCGGGAATTTCCTCGATTGATATCGAGCGCGCGGCCAATAAATTGGTGATTCGCATTTATACGGCGCGGCCCGGCATCATCATCGGCCGGAAGGGATCTGAAATTGATAAGTTAAAGGCGGACATTCAGAAGAACACCAAGCGCGAAGTTCACGTGGATATTCAGGAAGTCCACCGGCCGGAGCTGGATGCCACACTGGTGGCTGAATCCATCGCGCTACAGCTGGAAAAGCGCGTGGCGTTTCGCCGTGCGATGCGCAAGGCGGTCGATTCCGCTCTGCGATTTGGCTGCAAGGGCATCAAGGTCCGCGTTGGCGGACGTTTGAACGGCGCGGAAATCGCGCGTACGGAATGGTATCTGCAAGGCCGGTTGCCGCTGCAAACTCTGCGCGCGGATGTGGACTACGGTACCGCCGAAGCGCAGACCACCTACGGCATCATCGGGGTGAAGTGCTGGGTCTACGGCGGTGAGCGGATTCCGGAGAAAAACACCGCGCCTTCAGCCGCGTAGTCGAAGAGTGAATCGGGAGCGCGAATTTTTATGTTGATGCCGAAGAAAGTGAAGTATCGCAAACAGCAGCGCGGCCGGCGCGCCGGTAAGGCGTGGCGCGGAGGCAGTCTGGCGTTTGGAGAATTTGGATTGAAGGCTCTGGAGCCGGCGTGGATTACCGACCGCCAGATTGAGGCCTCGCGCGTGGCGATTACGCGGTTCATCAAGCGCGGCGGCAAGCTTTGGATCCGGATTTTTCCGGATAAGCCGTTTACGAAGAAGCCGGCGGAAACCCGCATGGGCAAGGGCAAGGGACTTCCGGAATTTTGGGTGGCAGTCGTCAAGCCGGGTTGCGTGATGTACGAAATGGCCGGTGTGGACCTTGCGACGGCGAAAGAAGCTATGCAATTGGCCGCGCATAAACTGCCCATCCGTACAAAATTTGTTTCGCGTGCAGGAGAATTTTAATGCCGCGCCGCAGCGAAAAACTCCGGGATTTGAACACGCCGGAACTGGAAGTCCAGCAAAAGGAGCTGGGCGACCAGATTTTCCGCCTGCGTTTTCAGCTGAGCACCGGCCAGTCCGAAGCATTGACACGCCTGCGTTCAGCCCGCAAGGAATTGGCGCGCGTGAAGACCCTGCTGCGTGAAAGGGAATTGAGGCAAGAGCATGGCAACGGAAAGCAATAAGATAACCGGCGCACAGCCCGCGCAACCTGCCGCACCCGGCCAGCACGACCGCGGCCGCAGGCAGGAAAAGACCGGCCTGGTGACCAGCTCGAAGATGGCCAAGACCATCGTCGTCAAGGTGACGCGCATGGTCGGCCACAAGAAATATGGACGCGTGGTGCGCGTGACGAAAAAATTCTATGCGCACGATGAAACCGGCCAGGCACAGCCGGGCGATACGGTACGAATCGTCGAAACGCGGCCGATGTCCAAGCTCAAGCGCTGGCGGCTGGCGGAAGTCATCGCGCATCGCAGCAGTGCGGTTTAGTCCGCCGAGGAACGGGAGACAAGAGCAATGATTCGCATGCGATCGTGGCTTACGGTGGCCGATAACTCCGGCGCCAAACAGCTGACGATGATTTTGCCGCTGGGTGGTGACGCCGGCTTGCGCGCGGGCTTGGGCGATGTAATCACCGCGGCGGTAAAAGAGGCCGCGCCGGACAGCACTGTAAAAGCAGGAACCGTAGTCCGTGCTGTGGTTGTGCGCACCCGGAAAGAGCATCGCCGCCGCGATGGAACTTACATTCGCTTTGACGACAACGCGGCGGTCTTGATTAACGAGGCGAAGGAGCCCGTCGGGACGCGCGTGTTCGGTCCTGTCGCTCGCGAATTGCGGGAAAAGAATTTCGCGAAGATTATTTCGCTCGCGCCCGAGGTTTGGTAGACGCCATGAGCAAACAGCAGATTGCGCCGCGGCACCATATCGTCATTCGCAAAAATGACGAAGTGCGTATCGTCGCCGGCCGGGACAAAGGCAAAAGCGGCCGCGTGCTCTCGGTTGACCCAGTCAAGTTGCGTGTGACGGTCGAGCATGTCGGAATTATCAAGCGGCACACTCGTCCGAACCCTTCCAAAAACGTGAAGGGCGGCATCCTGGATAAGGAAGCCGGTATCGCCATCTCGAATGTCATGTTGCTTTGCCCAGGATGCAACAAACACGCGCGCGTGGGACACAAATTTCTTTCCGACGGCACGAAGGTGCGAGTCTGCAAGCGTTGCGATACGACTTTGGAAAAGTAAATTTTCAGGAGCATTGAGGCCGTGCCAAGCAATACCAGTCGAATGAGGGAACGGTACCGCGCAGACGTCGTACCGGCGCTGATGAAGCGTTTCAGCTATGGGAACCCCATGGCGGTGCCGAGGCTTGCGAAAATCGTCGTGAATATCGGTCTCGGTGAAGCGAGCCAGAACGTTAAGCTGCTCGACGTCGCGGTGATCGAACTCGGGCAGATTGCCGGTCAAAAGCCGGTGGTGACGCGCGCGAAGAAATCCATCGCGAATTTCAAAATTCGCAAGGGCATGCCGATCGGTTGCTGCGTCACGCTCCGCGGCGAACGCATGTACGAATTTCTCGATCGCTTGTGCAACATCGTTCTCCCGCGCGTGCGGGACTTTAAAGGTCTGCCGCCCAATGCTTTTGACGGCCGCGGAAATTACACGCTCGGCCTGCGCGACCAGCTGGTGTTTCCGGAAATTGATTACACCCGCGTGGATAAAATCAAAGGTTTGAACATCACGTTCACGACCACCGCCCGCAGCGACGAAGAGGGCCGTGAGCTGCTGAAGGGATTGGGCGTTCCACTGCGCACTTCCTAGGAGATTTATGGCTACGACCGCACGAATGGCGAAGATGAAGAAGAAATTGAAGTACAAGATCCGCGTGCGCAACCGCTGCAGGATTTGTGGCCGCCCGCGCGGATACATCCGCAAATTTGAAATGTGCCGCATCTGCTTCCGCGGATTGGCCCTGAAGGGCGAAATTCCGGGAGTGGTGAAGGCCAGCTGGTAGTCAGGGGAATTTTAGAGAGATGATGACCGATCCGATTGCCGATCTTTTGACGCGCATACGCAATGCCGCGAAGGCGCGTCACGCACGCGTGGATGTTCCGGCCTCGAAGCTGAAAATCGAGGTTGCGCGCATTCTGAAAGAAGAAGGCTACATCCAGACGTATAAGCTGGTGGAAGAATCGAAGACGCACAAGGTTCTGCGCGTTTTCCTGAAATATACGCCCGAGCGCAAGAGCGTAATTTCCGATTTGCGCCGCGTCTCGCGGCCCGGCAAGCGACTCTACGTAGGCGCGGCTGAGATACGCGCCGTCATGGGCGGAATGGGCACGTCGATTTTGAGCACTCCTCGCGGCGTGATGAGCGGCCGCGCGGCGCGCAAGGCGGGCGTCGGCGGAGAAGTGCTCTGCGAAGTGTCATAAGGATTTGAGAAAGCGGGGAGCGGAAGAAGCATGTCGCGCATAGGACGCAAACAAATCGAGGTACCCGCTGGCGTTAAGATACAGCTGTCGCCGGCTGCGGTGGATGTGCAGGGCCCGAAAGGCAAATTGAAAGTCCCGCTTCCGCGCGGAATAAAGTTTGAACAGAAAGATGCCGTTTTGACGGCCGTGCGCGAAAACGACAGCCAGAAGGCTCTTCATGGACTGGCGCGGGCACTGGTGGCCAACGCAATTGTCGGCGTCACCACGGGCTTTAAGAAGGAACTCGACATCGTTGGCGTCGGTTATCGCGCGGAACTGAAGGGGAAAAACGTGGTTTTCAATCTGGGTTATTCGCACCAGATTGAATTCCCGGTCCCCGAGGGGATTCAGATCGCGGTGGATAAGCAGACGCACTTGACTGTCACCGGCGCTGATCGCGCGGCGGTGGGCCAAGTCGCCGCGAATCTGCGCGGCTTGCGACCGCCCGATCCTTACAAGCAGAAGGGTGTGCGCATCACCGGCGAGCGCTTGAAGAAGAAGGCGGGCAAGGCTGGAGCAAAGGCCGCCGCGTAAACTTGACGGCGGAAGGAGACTGAAGTGGCAAGCAAGCCTGTCACAAGGATTTCGCGCACCGCGCACCGCCAGCGGATTCATCGCCGCGTGCGCCAGAAGGTGTCCGGCACCTCCGATCGGCCGCGCCTTACGGTGTATCGTTCGCTGAATCATATTTACGCGCAGGTGATCAACGATAACGATGGCAAGACGCTGGTTTCCGCCAGTTCTTTGGACAAGGAGACGCGCAAGTCCAATAAGGGCGGCGGCAACGTGGCGGCCGCGAAGATTATCGGCAAGACGATTGCCGAACGAGCGCTCGCTGCGGGAATTTCCAAGGTGGTTTTCGATCGGGGCGGATACAAGTACCACGGCCGCGTAGAAGCGCTGGCTCAGGCGGCCCGGGAAGCGGGGTTGAAATTCTAATCTAATGTCGAAGCAGATCCTAAGAGACACGCTCGCGGTCCGGCAGAACATCGAAGTCAGCGCCAATAGCTTGAAGGATCAGGTTGTTTCCATCAACCGCGTCACGAAGGTCGTGAAGGGCGGCAAGAACTTGAGTTTTTCCGCGCTCGTCGTGGTCGGCGATCAGCAGGGTCACGCCGGATTTGGCATGGGCAAGGCGCGCGAAGTGCCCATGGCCATCCGCAAGGCCATCGAGCAAGCGAAGAAAAATATGCTGCGGCTGAATTTGAAGGGCACCACCATTCCTCATCAGGTGGATGGTTTCTATGGTTCGGGTCACGTGATGCTCAAGCCCGCGCCGGACGGCACGGGAATCATCGCTGGCGGTCCTGTGCGAGCCGTGATGGAGGTCACCGGAATTCATAACGTGCTCACGAAGTCCATCGGCACCTCGAATCCGCACAACGTGGTGAAGGCCACGTTTGACGCGCTCTTGCGCTTGAAGAGCGCTGAAAAAGTTGCGGACATGCGTTCGCGAAACGTTGAAGAGCTTCGGAAGTAGGCGCAGAATCTGAATTTGGATCGTTGAAAACAACATGACGAAGAAAAAAGACGGCAAACTCAAAATCAAATGGGTGGTCAGCTTTATCGGCTGCCCCGTTGGAATGCGCGAAACGATCCGCGGGCTGGGTTTTCGCCGGTTGAACCAGATTGTCGAGCGCGAGGACACGCCTTCGATTCGCGGCATGATCCTCAAAGTTCGCCATCTAGTGGAAGTCACCGACTAGGCCTGGAGACACTGGAATGCCTCACGATCTATCAAATTTGAAGCCTCCGCGCGGCTCGCGTCACCGCAAGGTTCGCGTTGGCCGCGGGATGGGTTCAAAGCTCGGCCGCACCGCCGGCCGCGGCAGCAAAGGCCAGAAGTCGCGTTCCGGATATACCCGACGCCGCGGATTTGAAGGCGGCCAGATGCCGTTGCATCGCCGCATCCCGAAGCGCGGCTTCCATAATCCAACCGGGAAAGAATTCTCGGTTGTGAACATCGAAACACTGAACGTGTTTCCCGCCGGGGAAAACGTCACTCCGGAATTGTTGCGCACCCACGGCATGGTGCGGCGCGCGTCCGGCGAAATAAAAATTCTTGGTGACGGGGATCTGAAAGTTGCGCTCACCGTGCACGCGCATGCATTCAGCGCTTCCGCGCGTGAAAAAATCGCGGCGGCTGGTGGC
>Ga0335078_10019044_pt1 | contig 10210 bp, 10 predicted proteins | sample Lox_Sample_32_FD_206711 | JGI IMG/M metagenome (GOLD analysis project Ga0335078, IMG submission 206711) | Soil microbial communities from Loxahatchee National Wildlife Refuge, Florida, United States - Lox_Sample_3.2 | ecosystem: Environmental > Terrestrial > Soil > Wetlands | place: USA...
GTGATCTGGCGCAAGACCGCTCCGCGCATCAAGCTCAAGCTCGAGCCCGGTCTCGAAGTGGTGATCACCGGCCGGCTTACCACCTACCCCAATCGCTCGCAGTACCAGATCGTGGTGGAGACGCTGGAGCCCGCCGGTGTCGGGGCGCTCATGGCGCTGCTCGAGGAGCGCAAGAACCGGCTGCGGGCCGAGGGCCTGTTCGACGAGGCGCGCAAGCAGCTGTTGCCCTTTCTGCCCGGCACGATTGGCGTGATCACTTCGCCGACTGGCGCCGTAATCCGCGACATACTGCATCGGCTTTCTGAACGCTTTCCGCGCCATGTCCTGGTGTGGCCCGTCAAGGTGCAGGGCGAGGGCTCCGCCGCCGAGGTCGCCGCCGCGATTGCAGGCTTCAATGCGCTGCCCGAGCGAGCCGCACGGGGCCGGCTAGCGCGGCCCGATCTCATCATCGTCGCCCGCGGCGGCGGCTCGCTTGAGGACCTGTGGTCCTTCAACGAAGAAATCGTGGTCCGCTCGGCGGCGGAAGGATTCATCCCGCTGATCTCCGCAGTCGGCCATGAAACCGACGTGACGCTCATCGATTTTGTCGCTGACCGCCGCGCGCCGACGCCAACCGCCGCCGCTGAGATGGCGGTGCCGGTGCGCGCCGATTTGTTGCTCTCCGTCGACTCGCTGGCGCGGCGTGCGTTCGCCTCTTGGCGGCGGAATCAAGAGTCGCGGCGCGGCGAATTGCGTTCGGCGGCGCGCGCGCTGCCCGGCGCCGAAGAGGTGCTGGCGCTGCCCCGCCAGCGGCTCGATCACGCGTCGGCAAGGCTGCCTCGCTCGCTCCGCGCCAACGCCCACAGCCACCACGTCAGATACTCACAGATTGGCGCAAGACTGAACGGGCATTTGATGCGCGCCAGCGTCGAGCGCCGCCGCGAGCGCTTTGGCGGCATCGCGCAGCGGCTGCGCGCAAGCTTGGCGGCCAACATCGACGCCACGCGCACGCGCATTGCGCGGCAACGCGAGCGCGTCGGTGCGTTCGGCCAGCGCGCCGAGCGTGCTGTCGGTGTCATCCTCGACCAGCGCGCGGCGCGGTTTGAGCGCGCCGGAAAATTGCTCACCGCCTTCTCCTATCGCGGCGTGCTGGCGCGAGGGTTTGCGCTGGTGCGCGACGGGGGCGGTGATCCGGTGCGGACCGCCGCAACGGTCACTACGGGCATGCGCCTCGACATCGAGTTTTCCGACGGCCGAGTCGGCGCGGTGGCCGGGGACGCGCGGGTTACTCCGCAATCCGAGCCGGCGCCGCTCTTTGCGAGGCGCCGCCGCCGATCGAGCAGCGGCGAAGGGCAGGGCAGCTTGTTTTGATCGCGTTCGGGTCGGGGTTCTTCAAGCGGAGACAGCAACGATGCAGGGCAAGATCGCCGTCGAAGAGCATTTCGCCATTCCAGATACGACCAGCCGATCACTGCGCTATCAGACGGAGTACTGGACCGGCCTGCAGCCGCGGCTGCTCGACCTGCATGACCGGCGGCTCGCGGAAATGGATCGCAGCGGCATCGAGATCGAGATCGTCTCGCTCAACTCCAACGGCGTGCAGGGCGTCCTCGACCCGCAAAAAGCCAACGAGCTTGCCCGCAAGGCCAACGACGCCTTGGCCGAAACCATCGCCAAGCGGCCGGACCGCTTCGCTGGCTTCGCAGCCTTGCCGATGCAGGATCCGCAAGCCGCCGCCCTGGAGCTCGAGCGCTGCGTGCGGGATCTGAAGTTCAAGGGCGCCCTGGTGAACAGCTTCTCCCAAATCGGCGTCGCGGATAGCGCAGTCTATTATGACTTGCCGCAATACCGGCCGTTCTGGGCGGTGGTCGAGCGGCTGGGCGTGCCATTTTACCTGCATCCCCGCGATCCCTTGCCGAGCCGGCGCCAGGCTTATGACGGTCATCCTTGGCTGATCGCATCGCCATGGGGATTTGCCGAAGAGACCGCAATGCACGCGCTGCGGCTGATGGGCTCGGGCCTGTTCGACCTTTATCCGAAATTGCAGATCGTCATCGGCCATCTCGGCGAGCGCATTCCCTACGATCTCTGGCGGCTCGATCACCGACTCGCCAAGGTGCCCGGCCGGCCCGCCAAGCGCCCTATGGGCGACTATCTCCGGCAGAACTTTTACGTGACCACGAGCGGCAATTTTTGCACGCAATCGCTAATCCACGCGATCCTCACGCTCGGCGCCGATCGTCTACTGTTCGCCGTCGATTACCCGTTCGAAGATCACGCGCAAGCGTGTTCGTGGTTCGATTCGGCTGACATTTCCGAGGTCGACCGCCGCAAGATCGGCCGCGATAATGCCATGGCGCTGTTTGGTCTCGGCAAAATCTGACTACTTGTTCATCTGCTGTCGCGAACCTGACTATTTGTTCATACCGCATTGCACGCGGACTCATTTCACACGTTTCATGAGGAGGTGCCGTGGAACCGCCACGTTGCTCACGTGTTGTGCGCACAGCGAACATTCGTTCGCGTTCAAGGAGGACTTCGATGAAAGGTACCGTCCTAGCGTTAGCGGTTGCAGCGGCGACTCTGGCTGCCGCGTCGGTGCAAGCCGCTCCCGTCGCTCCGCTTCCGGCTGGCGTCCATCAGAACAACGTGACTCAGGTCTATTATTGGCACGGGCGCCGTTGGGGGCATTGCGGCTGGTGGCATGGCCACCGCTGGCACTGCTGGTAATTCAACTCTGCTGATGTTGCACTCGCACAGCAGCCGGTAGGTTGCTGTGCGAGTGATTCCTGAGGCGAGCTGGAGCTCATTTTGGATTCACGCTCCGTCGCTGTCTGTGCTTGTTGGCGAGTCCTCGTTGAAGCCTGACTATTTGTTCATCTGACGCCGTCCACCGATTTATTTGATCACAACCCAGCGCCACGCGATCAAATTTTAGCACGGAAAGCTGACTCATCATTTTAATCGTGATACGAGTATCACGTGCCGCCGCTCTGCTGTTGGCACGCGGATGCACTTGCTAGACTGTTTCGCCTTCAAGGAGGACTTCAATGAAAAAGACTGTCTTTGCCTTTGCGGTCGCAGCGCTGGCGTTGGCGGCCGTGCCGGCTTCGCAAGCCGCACCGATTGCGCCGCTCGGCTCGGGCGTGACCACCAATAACAACGTGACGAAGGTCTGGTGGCATCACCACCGGCACTGCTGGCGCGGGCGCTACCACTGGCACTGCGGTTGGTAAGGCCGGCGGTTTCAGCAATCTAGCCGCGCCAGGAGCCAGCTCTGCGCGCGCTTCGGGCTTTGCGCTGAAAACCGGTCCGTTTGGCGTCGCGCCGATACATTCGGCGCGGCGCTTTCTTTTTGCCAAGGGCGCCCTTCTTTTTCGTGAGAGACGCCACGAACCTTCTTGCCAATCGCGGCCGCCACGTGCCCGTCAAGGAGCGCTTTTGAATGACGGTTCAAGGATAGCGTGGCGTAACGTGTCCGGTCTCAAGCTAACATCTTGAGAGGCACGCCTTCCGCTGCATCCTGCAGCACCATGTCCGCTCCCTTCTCGCCGATCATCACCGCGGCGGCGTTGGTATTGCCGGACACCAGACTGGGCATGATCGAGGCGTCGATCACGCGCAGCCGCTCAAAGCCGCGCACCCGCAGCCGCTCATCGACGACGGCGTTTGCGTCCGGCCCCATGCGGCAGGTCGAGGTCGGGTGATAGACCGTGGTGCCGGTGTTGCGCGCGTACGTGAGCAGGTCGGCATCGCTCACGCATTTCTCGCCGGGGGCGCGCTCTTCCGCAATCAGCTTGCGGATCACCGGGCGGCTCATGACTTCGCGCAGCTTCTTTAATCCAGCCACAATGGTGTCGCTGTCGCTGCGTGCGGAAAGATAGCGCGGCTGGATCGCGGGCGCCATCGCCGGATCGTTCGATTTGATATGTACGAAGCCGCGGCTGTCGGGCCGCAATTGGCATACGGACGCCATGAAGCCGGAAAACGGATGCACGCTGGCGCCTGCCATCTCGGTTGAGAAGATAAGGAAGTGGATTTGCATGTCCGGGGTGGCGAGATCGGGCCGGGTCTTGAAGAACGCGCCAGCATACCCGGCGCCTATGCTCAGCAATCCCTTGCCGGTCAGTAAGTAGCGGACGCCGGCAGCGTAGCGATGGCGCCAGTCGTTGATCACGTCGTTGGCAGTGATTGGTTGGCTGCAGCGGAATTGCATGCGAACCTGGAAATGGTCCTGAAGGTCGGCGCCTACGCCCGGCATGTCGGCGATCACCTGGATGCCATGCTTGGTCAGGAGATCGGCCGGACCGACGCCGGACAATTGCAAAAGCTGCGGCGAATTGAACGCGCCGCCAGATAGAATTAGCTCGCCGCTGGCGTATGCGGTGTGCGTGGCGCCACCTTGCCGGTATTCGATGCCGACCGCGCGCCGTCCTGAGAAGAGTATGCGGCTTGCCAGCGCATTGAGTTCCACATGCAGGTTTGGCCGGCGGCGCGCTTGCTTGAGATACCCGGCAGCGGTGGACCAGCGCCGCCCTTTTCGCGACGTGAGCTGGAAATAGCCAGCGCCTTCCTGACTCGGTCCGTTGAAATCGTCGTTGCGGGGAATGCCGGCCTGTTGCGCAGCTTCGATGAAAGCTTCGGCTAATGGATGGGCGCTGTCCACATTGGAGACCGAAAGCGGGCCGCCGACGCCGTGCAACTCATCAGCGCCGCGCTCCTGATTTTCAGCGCGCCGAAAGTACGGCAGCACGTCGTCGAAGGCCCATCCGGTATTGCCGAGCTGGCGCCAATGATCGTAGTCCTCGTGCTGACCGCGGACGTAAAGAAGGCCGTTTATTGAGCTCGATCCACCCAACACCTTGCCGCGCGGCTGGATGATCTGGCGGTTGTTGAGCTCGGGCTCCGGTTCGGATTTGTAGAGCCAGTTGACCCGGGAGTCGCTGAACAGCTTGGCGAAGCCGAGCGGCACGTGAATCCAGAAGTGGCGATCGTGTCCGCCAGCCTCCAAGAGCAGCACGCGATGGCGGCCCGAAGCGGTCAGCCGATTGGCGAGCACGCAACCTGCGGAACCGGCGCCAACAATAATGTAATCGAAAGTCGCGGAGTGTGGGATTGATGTCACAGTCCTGTCTCCCAGCGGTCAGGATAGCGCGAAAATTCAGTGCCGCCAGCCTGTGTAATGTGGACTGCGGTACGTGACCACGGCGTGTCTCTTTACCGCGCAAAAATTCGGTGGCAGCCTTGTGCGGTCAACAGGAGGAAAACGCACATGCGTCATATGCTAGCTGCGCTCGTTGTCGTTGCAGGGGCGAGCTTTTTCGCAACCATGGGAGCTTCAGCGGCTCCGGTCAGCGGCAAGGCGATCATCACCGGCCAATCGGACCACGTGATCCAGGTAAGCGGCGGTTGCGGGCGCTGGTACCATCGCGATCGTTGGGGACACTGCCGTCACGACTGACTTGAAAGCTGTTTGATTTAAGCGGCGGCCGATCGCCGGCGATCCGGGGGTCGGCCGCTTCGTTTTTCGCCAAGACTGCTATCGCGCCAACCATTGCGGCACGCGCTTGACGGCGTCGGCACGCGCTGCCGGATTGGTGCCGCTATGCGCCCGCCCTGAAGGATCGGCGGTGTGCGCAAGCCCGGTGCGCACGCGCAGCGGTGAATTGGCGCGATCGAATTCATGGTGCGCGCCCGCGTAGACGATGATCTCGACGCGGGCGCTGCGCCCGCGGGCGCCCGAGACCATCTGCTGGCACGTTGAGGCGAGTTTCCAATCATCGGCGCTGCCGGTGAGAATGAGAGTAGGCACTCGCGCGCTCCAGGCGGTTTCGCGCAGACGGTGGCAGCCGGGATAGAGCGCGACCGCCGAGCGGAAATCCGGGCCGCCATCGTGAGGAACCGCATTGGGGCGTACCGTCCACAATGCAGCGGACCCGCCGCTCGACCAGCCAAGCAAGGATATGCGGTCGGGCCGAACATAAGGTTGCGCCTGCAGCCAATGCCGCGTCGCCTCGGCGTCAGTCACACGTTCGCTTGACGAGCGTATCACGGGCAGGCGTACGCCGCATTGGGACCTGAGGCCGCGTGAGCCGAACGAATCGGGAAAGATCACCACGAAGCCGTCGGCGACCAGAAGCTTCGCCCACTCGCCATAGAGCTGGGCAGTGGCAGCAGGGCGGCCGTCGATGCCGCCGCAATCGTGCAAGGCAACAATTGCCGGAAACGGTCCAGCTCCGTCAGGCCGGTAGAGCATCGCATGGAGCGATAGGGCGCCTTCGGGAATATCGACGTTTTCCGCCGCAACCGCGGCAGGGGTCGACAACGCGGCGGAGGTCCACAACGCGGCAGCGGCAAGCGCGCAAAGAATGGCCTTAAAAACCATATTGGCAACATCGAGTTGACGCCCAGATAGCATGCTAACATGCTGAAATAGGCTGGCGCAGCGTCTTCCGCGGGCAAGCGAGGGTTTCGCCGTACCGGTGAAGCGACTATCTATGCCGCATCTCGCGCATGCCGTCTGGGGCGGTACAGAAGCAAGGGGAGACGGAGTTGCTCAATCGTACCGATCGCTCGGGGCCGATGCCCGGCGAAGCTGAGGTCAGATATCTCGACGGTGATTTTCGCGTGATCCGCCCGGGAGCGTTTGTGCGTTGCGCCGTCACGGGCGCGGAAATACCGCTCGAGGAGCTGCGCTATTGGAGCGTCGAGCGGCAGGAGGCTTACGCGACACCCGAGACTGTGTTGCAGCGGCACGCCGCCGCTTACTTGCGGAAAAAGTAGGCGCGCAGTTCCTCCTCTCTATTGTTTCACCACCTTCAATACCATTTGGCGGAAAGCTTCTTCCTCCTCGACGACGAGTCGCACCGGTAGCACGAGGGTGCGGGCGGCGAGTGCTGCGAGCTTTGGATTCCTCGAAAGGCGAGCTTGATCCTTTTCGGTGGTTATGAGGACAAGGTTCTGGTCGTCGGCATGCGCCATGAGCATCCGTGCCTCGGTCGCGGAATAGACGTGGTGATCCGCGAAGCTTAGGCGCTCGGCTATGACGACACCGGACGCGGTGAGCGTGGCAAAGAACTTTTCCGGATCCGCGATACCGGCGAAGGCCAGAACCTTGCGCCCGTTCAACGCCGCAAGGGTCGAGCGATCTGGTTCGATGCGGGCGTGGAAAAGGGCGAGGCGCCGCCGCCGCGAGGCTTTGATGACGGGCTCGGCGCCGTCCGGGGGACCGACAAGGACGAGCGCGTGCGCACGCTTGAGCTGGGTCCCAAGCGGCGCCCGGAGTGGACCTGCTGGAACGATCCGGCGGTTGCCGATGCCGCGGCGGCCGTCGACGACGATGATCGAGAGGTCCTTCTTAAGCGACGGGTTTTGAAATCCGTCATCCATCACAATGACGCTCGCGCCGCGGGCGCGAGCGGCTTCTGCGCCGACGACGCGGTCTCGCGCGACGATGGTCGATGCAAGCCGTGCCAGCAGAAGCGGCTCGTCGCCGACGTCGGCCGCGCCGTGCTCGGAAGGGTTGACGAGGATCGGGCCGCCGAGCCGGCCGCCGTAGCCGCGGCTTAGGAAGAACGGCCGCGTGTGCGCCGCGAGGAGAAGTCGCCCCACTGCAAGCGCTGCAGGCGTCTTGCCCCCGCCGCCGACCGTCAGGTTGCCGAGGCAAATCACCGGCACACCGGCGTCGCGTCCCCGCGAGCGCATGCGCCACCACGCTACCGTGCCGTAGATCGCTGCTAACGGGCTGAGCAGAAGTCCTCGTCCCGGCTGCCACCAAAACGCTGGCGCCCGCATCACACCCCTGATTCCCGGCCCCCTATTGCGGCAGCAATCTATCAATTTTTGCCGGCTGAAGGATTACCGTTCTGCGACGCCCCGCTGCATCCAACGGCGTCAGGATCAATCCCGCTAACGCTTCGGGCGGCTTTTGACGACCGCATACGCCCGCTCGGTGGCGCGGTTGAGCCCGGCTTCGACTTGACGCCGCGCGTCTTCGATAACCGCTTCGTCCGCGGCGGCCGGAACGTGGATCGGATCGCCCACCACTACGGCAAGACGGCCGAACGGCAGATTGACGGTGGAGCGGTCCCAGTTATTCAGCTTGATGTAGCGGCTGGTAGCCACGGCAACCGGATAAATGGGCCGGCCTGAGGCTTGTCCCAACAGCACGACGCCGCGGCCGGCCACCCGCGAAACCTTCGGCACATCGGCTGTGAGCGCCACGTTCCAGCCTTGGGACAATGCCTCGCGCATCGCCTGAAAACCGCTCACTCCGCCTTTTCGGCGGAAGTCGCCACTCTGGGAGCCGGAGGCGCGAATGGTCTCGAGGCCAAGTCGTTCGGCCGCGATCGCGTTGATTTCCCCGTCACGGTGCCGCGAGATCAGAACCTTGACGCGTTGGCCACGCCGAAAGAATGGCATCATGAAATGTTCGCCATGCCAGAAAGTTACGATCGCTGGCAGCTCCCCGGCGAGGCGTTCATAGGAATCCGGCGGGTCGACGCCAAACGAGCAGGTGTTGCGCACGAGACGCAGATATTCTGCGGCCAAGATGCCGATTGATTTTTGCACCCACGGCCGCGCTGCAAAATTTTTGACTGAGGTCATCGTGCTAGCTTGTATGGGTGGGGAATCCGCGAAGTCCAGTACCGCTCTGTTCATCGCATATAGATTAATAAGATCAATTACTTACGGCCGCAGCGCGGCCGTTGAGGCGAAGCTGCATCAGAAACGGATCGAGCGCGGACAGCGTGCGTTCGAGCGCACCACCGAGCGTGTCCATGGTCTGCGCCGCGGCACTGACCACCGCCGCGCGCGCTGCTGGATCGGCAAGCCAAGCTCCCAGGCGCGACGTCAGCGCCTCCTCATCGGCCACAAGTTCGGCGCCGTGCGCTTTATCCAGCGTCGAATAGATCTCGCCGAAGTTCCACACGCAGGGGCCATGCAAGACCGCAGCGCCCAGCCTGATCGCTTCGATCGGGTTCTGACCGCCGTGGGTCGCGAGCGAGCCGCCCATAAAGACGATGGGTGCAATGCGATACACGAGGCCGAGCTCGCCAACCGTGTCTGCGATGTAGACATCCACGTCGCGCTTCGGCAATTCCCCGTGCGAGCGCAAAGCGACATTGAGGCCGGCCACTTTGCCGATCTCGGCGATGCTTTCCCCGCGGGCCGGATGACGCGGCGCGATCACGGTCAACAGCGTGGGATTCTTGGCGCGCAGCCGGCGGTGCGCGGCGATAACGGCGCTCTCCTCGCCCGGATGCGTCGAGGCCGCGGCCACCACTTCGCGCAGGCCGATCAGCGCCCTGAATCGGTTCAGCGTCGGAAGGTCGGCCGGCGGCGCTGGAACGTCGAGCTTTAGATTGCCGGTCGAAACAACGCGTGGCGCACCGAGCTGGGCAAAGCGCCGCGCATTGTCGGACGATTGCGCCAAGCAAAGATCGAACCGGCCAAGCAGCGCTGCGATCGCGCCCGGCGCCATCCGCCAGCGGCCGAACGAGCGCTCCGACACGCGACCGTTGACGATGATCAAAGGAATTTTGCGCGCGGAGCTGGCGAGGATCAGATTCGGCCACAGATCGGACTCGACGAACAGCGTCAGATCGGGCTGCCAGTGGTCGAGAAAGCGATCGACGAATTTCGGCGCGTCGAGCGGTACGAATTGATGCATGACGCCGGCCGGCAGGCGCTGGTCGGCGAGCGCGGCCGACGTGACGGTGCCCGAGGTGACCAGTACGGAAATGCCGCGCGCCTGGATGCGTTCAATCAGCGGAACCACGGCGAGCATTTCGCCGACGCTGGCGCCATGCACCCAGGCAAGGGGGCCGGCCGGCCGCGGCAGGCCTGCTTCGCCGCGACGCTCCGCCAGGCGCGCGGGATCTTCCTTGCCCTGATTGAGCCGCTCGTTGAGCAGCCACGGCGCCAGCGGCGTTGCCGCGCGTGAAGCGAATCGATAGGTGCGCAGTACGAGTGGCAGACGATCCGACAAGCTCAGCTCTTCCCAGGGCAACTCAGCGTCGCAAATTTGGGCGCGTTTTTGATTCTACCGCATCCGCGCCCGTCTGCCACCTGTCTGCTGTCATCTAGCGTGGCGGAGCGCCGCTTTGCGGATCGAGCAGCCGATGCAGATGCACGATGAAGTAGCGCATCTGCGCGTTATCGACGGTGCTCTGCGCTTTCGCCTTCCAGGCCGCGTAGGCGCTGGCATAGTTCGGATAGATGCCGACGA
>Ga0335078_10019045_pt1 | contig 10210 bp, 2 predicted proteins | sample Lox_Sample_32_FD_206711 | JGI IMG/M metagenome (GOLD analysis project Ga0335078, IMG submission 206711) | Soil microbial communities from Loxahatchee National Wildlife Refuge, Florida, United States - Lox_Sample_3.2 | ecosystem: Environmental > Terrestrial > Soil > Wetlands | place: USA: Florida...
ACATTCACCACGCTGTTGCCGGTTCGGCCGTCGCCGGTGAGGTCTGTGCCGATGATGTCGTTGTTCAGCACCGCTTCGATCGCCGTGCCGTCTTTCTTCGCTTTCTCCGCCTCCAAGGTGCTGCCTACCAGCCCCTGCTCCTCGCCGGCGAACGCGATGAAGACCAGTGTCTTGGCAAATTCATAGCGGCTCATCACGCGCGCCAGCTCCATCACCGCAGCGATGCCGCTGCCATCGTCGCAGGCTCCCGGAGCCGGCAGCTCAGCGCTCTTCTCCCAATCCACCTTCAGCGGCCGTTCGCCCACTGCGCTCTCGCTTTCGCCCGCAACCGGCGCTGCCGCCGCCTTGCCGATGTTGAGGGAATCGTAATGCGCGCTGACCACCACTTCCACTTCGGGCGACGTCTTCCCCGGCAGCACCGCAATCACGTTATAAAGGTCGGCGTCCTTGAAAATGCGGCCGGTCTTCTTCACCCGCCAGTGGTCGTAGTGCACCTGCAGGCGCGGGCTGTAACTCTGGAATTCGGCGAAGATCCACTTCCGCGCCGCGCCGATCCCGCGCTCCGGGTCGTCCTGCGCAGACAACGTGTGACGCGTTCCAAAGCTCACCAGTTTCGCGATCGTGTCGTGAATACGCTCCGCCGAGATATCCTCGACGATTTGCTTCACCTGCGGCTGGATCGCGCTGCCGGTGGCCGTGTCCGCCGCCGCGAACACTCGCGCTGCCAGCAGTGCGCACCAAATCAAGCCAAGGGGTTTCATGGGCAACCAGCATACCCCATTTCGGCGCCCATGCGCGGGCTAATCAAGCCGCTGTGTCGAGAGTCATCTCGACATTCGTTGGATGCTCCGGCGGCCTAGGTGCCTACCTGGAAGCCACCGGCGAACTGGAGGTCGGACTGCGCCGCGGAAGTGCCGATATACACGCTGTAGCTGCCCGGCGCCACTACCCAACTGCTCGAAGCAGTGTCCCAATAGGACAGCGGGTGTGAGGAATCGTTTTCATCCACTTCCACAGTTACGCTCTGCTGCTGGCCGGGATTGAGCCCCACCTTTGCCCACCCCACCAGGCGCTTGGGCGGCTCGTTGGCGCTGGCTGGCAGCGCCAGGTAAACCTGCTCCACTTCCGCGCCCGTCATCCCGCCTGTGTTCGTCAGATTGAACGTGATCTGGAAGTTGGGATTGCTCGCCGTCAGGTTATTCACCAGAGCCACATTGGAAACCTGGAACGTGGTGTAGGAGAGTCCGAAGCCGAACGGAAACTCCGGCGTCAGGTTGTTGGCGTCGTACCATTTGTATCCCACCAGCAGGTTGTCGACGGTGTAGTCCTCGGCAAATGGAACACTGGCGGCGTTCGAACCCGGAATCGTGGGCCGCGGAAGCTGGTTCACGCTAGCGGGAAAGGTGACCGGCAGCTTACCCGAAGGGTTGACCTTCCCGAACAGAATATTGGCGATCGCCTGCCCGCCGCGAATGCCGGGAAACCAGGCCTCCAGCACGGCGTTCACCTGGCTCAGCCACGGCATGACTTGCGCGCCGCCATTTTCCATCACCACGATGGTGTGCGGGTTGGCTGCTGCCACGGCCTCGACCAGCGCGTCCTGATCGATCGGCGTCGAGTGGATCACATCCGTGAAGTTCAGGCTCGGCATGTCCATTCCTTCGCTGGTCCATTGGCTGACAAAAACGATCGCCACGTTGGCCGAAGCCGCCGCCGCGGCCGCTGAAGTCGGGTCGGTCCCCTGGTTGAATAGGACGGTCGCGTTGGGCGCTGCCGCGCGGATCGCATCAACCGGTGAAGACGGGATCCAGATCACCTGCGACCATCCGGGTACCGCGGGATAGCCTTCGTTGAGCACCACCCCTTCGGTGGGATACACCTGCGCCGAGCCGCCGCCGGTGAGCACTCCGATATCGGCGTGCGAGCCGATCACCGCGATCGAACCGGCCGTCGCTGCATTCAGCGGCAGTTGGCTATTCTTGTTTTGCAGCAGCACCGCGCCCTGCTCCTCGACGGTTTGCGCGACGTTCTCGTCGTTGGCGACCATCGTCGGATCGAGCGCGGTGACCGCGGCTGGTTGGTTGAACACCCCCACCTGGTACATGGCGTGCAAAACGCGCGTCGCCATGTCATCCACCCGCGATTGCGGTATCTGGCCCGCCGCCACGGCTGCCTCTAGAGCGGTGGCGTTGAAGAACTCATTATCCGGCTGCTCCTGATCGAGCCCGGCATTGGCCGCCGTGACCGTCTGCGAGGAGGGGCCCGAGGCGGGCAGGGCCCACCAGTCCGACATCACGAATCCCGTGAAGCCCCAACCTTGCTTCAGCACCGTGGTGAGCAGGTATGGGTCCTCGCAGGCCCAGGTGCCGTTCAGCAGGTTGTACGAGCACATCACCGATTGCACACCGCCGTCCTTCACGCCGATTTCAAAGGCCAGCAAGTCGCTCTCGCGCCCGCTGCGGTCGTCGATGCTGACGTTGCTTTCCGTGCGGCCCGTCTCCTGGTCGTTGAAGGCATAATGCTTCACGCACCCAATCACGTGCTGGTCCTGCACCGCTTTCACGTGCTGAGCGGCGATTTTGCCGGCGAGAATGGGGTCCTCGCCTTTGGTCTCGAAGGTGCGGCCATCGCGCGGCTCGCGGCCGATCATATTCGTATTGCCGCCGAGGTTCACGTTCATCCCCCAGGCGTTCACTTCCGCGCCAATCACCGTCCCGAACTCATACGCCAGACCCAGGTCCCAGGTGGCGGCACTGGCGATCGAGGAAGGCAGCACCGTAGAAGGCGCCTTGTAATCCGCCACGCCCAGACTGCCATCCACAAAATAGAGAGCCGGAATCCCCAGCTCCGGAATACCGGGGATATAGCCGCCCGCGCCATTCGGCGGGTTGAAGATGTTCGTCACCGGGCCAAGCGCCCCGGTAACCAGTTGCAGTTTCTGCGTCTGGGTCATCTGCGCCAGCATCTGCGCTGCGAGTTGGTCGGGCGTGGCCGGCGCCGGCAGCCAGAATCGGCCGGTTGCGCCGTTGATGGTGAGCACCGCTTCGACCGGCGCGCCCGATGGTACGCCCGCCGGATAGATGAAGTTCAACTGGTCGTTGATCAACCCCGGCGCCGCGCCGCAATATGTCACTGTGGCTGCGATGCCACCGATCGTCAACTGGCAACTCGCCGTGCCGCCGACCACCGAAAGATCGTTCAGGTTCGTCGCGCCGTCGCCCACGCCATCCCGCTCGGTCAGGTTCTTTGGCCCCAGCCCGTTGGCCCAGAGTTCATACGTGCTGCCCGCCTGCGGTGCGCACTGTGAGTAATAGCAACCTTCCGCGGCGGTTCCCGTCACCCACGCCACGCCGGTGGTGAGGTTGTTGAGGAACATGGAAGGCGAAGCCGTGGATGCGATGGTAATCGTCTCCGCGTTGCTTTTCGCGCTGCCGCGCGTCACCTGCACATCAACCGCCGTGCCGGGCTGGGTTTCCCAGGGAACCTGAAAGTTGATCTGCGTCGGGCTGACGTAGATCAGCGGCGCGTTTGTCCCGTTGACGCTCACGCTGACGCCGGCCACCGAGGTGGCGAACGCCCCGTTAGAGAAGACTTGCGAGCCTTGATACGTGGCATCCGAGAGATTGTTGCCGAACACGGTAGCCAGGCTGCCCGGTGCGATGTCCCCCAAATAAGACGCCCCATTCACCACGCGCCCGGGCGTGATCACCGGTGTGGTTGCGGTGATCGGGGTTGCCTGGTAGACGCGCACATAGTCCACCAGCATGTCCGCGTTCGGAAACGGCTGGCTGGGATCGGGTGTGCCGAGAAACGTGCTGGGCCCGCCGATGGCGAGATTGAGCAGAAGGAAAAACGGCGAGTCAAAGACCCATGGGGCGCCGGAGGGCACGTCCGCCGGCGTGCGCGTCTCGTAGAGCGTCCCATCGACAAAGAATTGGATCGAGTCTTCGGACCATTCAATGGCATAGACGTGATAGTCGTCATAGACCGTCTCGCCCCAGGCCAGCGTGGTCGATGCGCCGATGCCCGAATTCCCGTTGTAGTCGGGCGCATTCGCCGCGCTGGTGGCAGGACCGTGGATGGTCCCGTTGTTGATCGACGCATCGTTGACGTTGCTGTAGGTCCCGAAGTTCTCCATGATGTCGACTTCGCCGCAGACCGGCCAGTTCACGCTTGCGATGTTTTCACCCAGCATCCAGAAGGCGGGCCACACGCCATGGCTGGTGAGCGGAAGCTTGATTCTGGCTTCAATCAAGCCGTAGGTCCAACTAGTGTCGGCGGTTTGCGTAGAGGCGCCGGGCTTGCCGGTCTGTAAGCGTGCGGAGGTGAAGTTGCCGCTCGAATCGCGGATCGCGCGAATCACCAGGTTGCCCTTGCCGTCCTGAAATGCGTTGGCGGTTGAGTTGGTGTAAGTCTCGGCTTCACCATTGCCCCAGCCGCCATCGCCCAGATCGTAGTTCCATTTGGTGGGATCCGGCGCAGCGCCGGATGGCCCGTTGAACTCATCGCTCCACACGAGCTGCCAGCCGGTGGTGGTCGTTTGTGACGCGGCCGCAAACGCGGTCAAAAAAGTTAGGGATGTAACCAGAAGGAAACGCATAACCCGTGTTCATCATGGATCAATCGGCGAGGAGATTCAAGACAACCGCCCAAGTCCCTGGGGCGAGGCATGCACCAAGCCGCCCATCTCAGCCTGCAACCCGAAAAAGAGGCCGCTCAGCCCGCCATTCTGAGATCATAGCTGCTGATTCCAGGATATTTAGCTATGAAACTCTAGACTGACGCCCGCGCCTGTGCCGTGATTTTGTTCACAACTGTAAGATTCTCGGGTTTGCGGCACAGCCGGACGAGTGCCGGGGAGGGGTGCTCGATTTCGGCTTCGGATCTCCGAAAAACGGAACCGCAATACCCGCTGCGGCCCGATTTTCTACCAATTTTGGGAGCAATTCGGGAGAGACCAGCCAACCGGGTCCCGTGGCCCGATTTACTTGCCCGCCAATGGATTAACACCCTTGACACGCTTGGTGAAACGTAATATTCTGCTGCGGACAGGGTTTTCGGGTATTAGAGCGTTAGAGTCTCGTTCTGCCGCTGTGCAGAAGGCGAAACTAGCGTAAGTTTGGTGTTGCAGCAAAAACAAGAGGAGATCTCGCTAAATGGGTTACACGTCTAATCCAAAGGCAAGCGGCGCGGTCCTACAGGGGTGTAGGGGTCGAGCCGTGAACCTCATTTTATTTGGACTGCTTGTTGCAGCCCTCATCGTTTGTCAAATGCCGGCATTCGCGCAGCACGCGGCCGGTTCGATCGCCGGCACCGTAGCCGACAAGTCGGGCGCTGTCATTCCGGGCGCGAAAGTCACCGTCAAGAACGAAGCCAACAACAGCACGTTCGACGGCCAGACCAACGGCTCCGGCACTTTCAGTTTTCCGACCATTCTGCCGGGCAGCTACACGGTGACGGTTTCGGCTCCGGGTCTCCAGACCTATGAGTTGGAGCACGTGGTGGTGACGCAGGGCGCGGCGGTCGGCATCCCGACCATCACGCTGCAGGTTGCCACTACCAAAGAACAGATCGAGATCGTGGCTACTGGCGATGTGGCGGTCCCCATCGATTCGCCGCAGGCCAGCCAGACCTTGAATGAGAACATGATCACCGATCTTTCCATCGTCGGGCGCGATGCGGCCGAGTTGATGAAGATCATGCCCGGCATGGCGATGACCCAGGGCTTGGGTCAGGGCATGTGGAACAGCTACACCACTGCGATCAATACGGGGCCCATCGGCGCGTTTTCGGCCAATGGCACCCAGCCGAACGGCGCCGTGACCATGACCTCGGATGGCGCGAACCTGCTCGACCCGGGCAACCAGGGCACCCAGACGGCCAACGTGAATCAGAACCAGGTCGCGGAAGTTTCCGTGCTGACCTCGGCCTACGACGCATCGTTCGCCAAGGGGCCCGTGACCTTCCAGGCATACGGCAAAAGCGGCAGCGCGCAGTTCCACGGACAGGCTTACCTGTACACTCGCAACGGCGCGTTCAATTCGATTGACGCCGACGACAAGGCGCAGGGCCTCAAGCCGATCAGCGACAGCTTCTATTATCCCGGCGGCGATTTCGGCGGCCCGGTGCTGATCCCCGGCTCGAAGTTCAATCGCAACCGCGACAAACTGTTCTTCTACGGCGCATACGAGTACATGAAGCAACAGCCCGCGGGCTCCTCGTACAACTTCTTCCTGCCCACTTCCCAAATGCTGGCGGGCAACTTCAGCCCGGCATATATCGCAAGCCTCGGCAGCGGTTACCAAAATGCGCGCAGCAACGGCGCCGTGGTGCCTTGCTCCAGCAACCAGAATGGGTGCAGCAGCCTCACCAATATCGTGGGCGGCATGATTCCGCAGAGCTTGTTCGATCCGAACTCGATGGCTTACCTCAAGCTCGATCCGGCCGCGAATGAGAACCCAGCCACCAGCGTGACGGGCAGCAACTATGACTACTTCCTTGGACCGCCGCAAAACCGCTGGGAACTCCGGCTGCGCGGCGATTACAACATCAGCGACAAGACCAAGCTGTATTTCAGCTGGAATCACCAGCACGAAACCGATTACAGCCCGTTCTACGTCTGGTGGTGGGGATCGCCGGCTACCCTGCCGTATCCTTCGCCGCAGGTCGCGACGCAGTTGGCGAATGTCTATAGCGCGAACCTGGTTCACGTGTTCAGCCCCACGCTGACCAATGAATTTGTTTTCGCAGACGCCATCTTCGACAACCCGGTCGTATTGAGCAATCCGAGCGCGGTGAATCCTTCCAACGTGGGGTTCAACTATACGGGCTTCTTCAAGAACCCGTACACTCCGCAGATTCCGGACGTCTTCGGTTGGAACAACGTCACCAACGGGTTCTTCACCGAGGAGTACGGTTCGGTGTTCAAGGGTTTGAACAACACGTTCGGCAAGGATTCAAACACGCCGAACCTGTCCGACAACATCAACTATGTGGTTGGCAAGCACACCTTGAAGGCCGGTTTCTACTGGGATTTCGCCCAGAACTACCAGAGCTCGACGGGTGTGGAAACGACCATGGGCTGGTCGGACTTCGAGAATTGGGGCTCACAAACCACCGGCAATCCGCTGGCGGATGAAATTATCGGGCACGCCACCCAGTTCGGGCAAACCAACGGCGGCGTGACGAATAACTTCAAATACTACACCTACGGCTTCTACGTGAACGATTCGTGGAAGGCCGGCCGCCGGCTTACCCTCACCTTGGGTATCCGGTTCGACCATCTGGGCAACTGGGTTCCAGCGAATTGCCCGGGCTTCCCGGTCGGCACCAGTCAGATCTCGCCGTGCCCCGGCCTGGCGGTTTGGGATCCGGCCACATACACGCAGAACTCGGCCAGTTCCACCATCCCGTGGCAGGGAGTCGAATGGCACGCCATTGACTCGGCGATCCCATTATCAGGCTTCCCCTCGAAGGCTTTCTTCCCGCTGCCTCGTCTCGGCGCCGCGTATGATATATTCGGCAACGGCAAGACGGTGGTGCGCGGCGGCGTCGGCCTCTACCGCTACCAGCTCGCTTACAACAGCGTGAGCGGCTCGGCGTTCAACTCTCCGCTCAACGTGGAAGGCCTTTCCACCACCTGGTCCTGCTGCGTGGGCTGGAACAACTTCTCGGCGTTTTCTCCGGCCAGCGGAGTGCCCGGCGAAGGCAGCGGCCCGACGGGCATGCTGCAGATGGGTGACGAGCGGACCCCGTACACCTGGACTTACAACCTCACGGTCGATCAGCGGCTACCGGGCAGGTCCGTGCTCGAATTCCAGTACACCGGCAATAAGTCAAAGGATGAAATGCTCCGGTATGGCCTGGCGAGCGTGGACAATGTTCCGCTGGGTGCATATTTCAAGCCGGATCCGATCACCGGCGCACCGGGCGGAATACCCGGCAATGCGACCTCGTTCACCGGCTTTGCGACTCAGGATTATACTCCGCTGCAGTACTACACCAACATGCAGCTGGTGTCGCATGGCAGCTACTCGAACTACAACGGGTTCGTCGTCTCGTGGCAGAAGCAGACAGGCCGCATAACGTTCACCACCAACTACACCTTCAGCAAGGTGTTGGGCGTTCGCGACGGCGAGTCTGACAACGGCCCCGGCGACGGCGGTACCGTGTGGCCCTACAACACGGCTGCCAACTATGGCTTGTTGTCCTGGGATCACACCCACATCTTTAACGCCGCTTATGTCTTCAACCTGCCGAGCCCCATTAAGGGCAACGCGCTGGCGGGAGGCGTAGTCAACGGCTGGGTGCTTTCGGGCATCACTCAGGTCCAGTCGGGCGCTCCACTGCAACCCAACACCGGCGAAACCCTGAACGTGAGCTGGCCCAACGGCTACTCCAACATGATCAACCTCGGCACGAATTCGCCGACGTTGACGCCGCTCCTGACTTGCGATCCGCGGAAGAACCTCAGTTCGGGCCAGTACTTCAACCCGAGCTGCTTCACTCCTCCGCCGGTTGGGATGGAAGGCGACATCATCTGGCCGTACATCCATGGCCCGGCGTTCTTCAACAGCGACTTGGCCATCTACAAGCGGTTTGCCTTCAAGGAACACCAGAGAATCGAGCTGCGGTTCTCCGCGTTCAACTTCCTGAACCATCCGCTACCGCAGTTCGGAGTTAACGGGAACGCCGACATCAACCTCAACTTCGGCATGCCCGGAACCAACGCATTTTCGGCAAGCAACACCAACACGCTCACCAACGGCAAAGTGCTGTATGACTCCAATGGCGTCCGGCGCGTGGTTGAGTTCGCCGCAAAGTATAACTTCTAAGTCTCGCAGTTTGAGGCTTACATAGCCAAAAAAGGGGCGGCCCAAATGCCGCCCCTTTTTTTATGCTCCGGTGCTTTCCGTAATACTCCCCTGCAGCCCATTTGGGGCAGGCTGGCGCATGGTGATATCTGTGTCCGGCCGGAACAACGGTACGGGTTGCGCGCCGCATACGCCATGAGCGGGCAGGGGACAGTTTGCCAAGCGGCCCCGCATTGAGTGATCTTAGGGAATGGTGGCGAAGGGGAGAGATAAATCGAGCGGGTGGCGCTATGGACTTCTTCTCGCGCCGGTTCTCTGTGCGGTAGCGCTCATTGCGCCTTATCTGGCCGGGGCCGCGGCATCGCCCATCCGTTTTGAGCTGAAGGCGATTCCCTTCCGCCACGAGAACGGCGAGGACGTGGGGCGTAAGCAGGCGCCAGCAACCATGGCCGGCGGCGTTGCCATCCTTGACTACAACCGCGATGGCCGCCCGGATATTTTCTTCACCAACGGCGCGCCGCTGGCGACCTTGCTCAAAGACGATCCCAAGTATTACAACCGCCTCTTCCGTAATGACGGCAAGGGCGTGTTTACCGACGTCACCAAAAGCGCCGGACTCGCCGGCACCGGCTACGATGAAGGCGTGGCCGTAGGGGATTACGATAACGACGGCTATCCGGATATCTTCGTCGCCGGCGTTCACCACAACACGCTCTACCACAACAACCGTGACGGGACATTCACGGACGTTACCGTGAAGGCCGGAATCAATAACGCGCCGGACCGGGATTTTGGCCCGCTCTGGGCGGTGGGTGCGCTATGGGTAGACGTGAATAACGACGGGCTGCTGGACCTGTTCGTGGTGAATTACATGAAGTGGGATTATCGGACCGAGCCGCGGTGCAATTACAAGGGTGACGCGGAATACTGCGACCCGCGGCTCTACAAAGAGACCCCCAACCAGCTTTATCTGAACCAGGGCAACGGCACTTTCAAGGATGTATCGGCGGAATGGGGAATCCGCGCACACCCCGGCAAGGGCATGTCCGCGTCGATGGCGGACTACGATCTGGACGGCTTCCCGGATATCTTCGTTCCCAACGACACCGAGCCCAACTTTCTTTTTCACAACGTGGCAGGCAAGAAATTCGAGGAGGTGGCGTTTCCCATGGGTGTGGGGCTGGTGGAAGACGGCGCGTTCATCTCGGGGATGGGTTCCGATTTCCGCGACTACGACAACGACGGCTATCCGGACATTGCTTTCGTCGCTTTGGAGCGGCAGACTTTCCCCATCTTCAGGAACGTCGGCGGCAAGAGGTTCCAGGAGATGACGACCGAAAGCCGCATGCGAACCTTGTGTTGGCCCATGGCGGGCTACGGGCCAGGACTATACGACC
>Ga0335078_10019046_pt1 | contig 10210 bp, 8 predicted proteins | sample Lox_Sample_32_FD_206711 | JGI IMG/M metagenome (GOLD analysis project Ga0335078, IMG submission 206711) | Soil microbial communities from Loxahatchee National Wildlife Refuge, Florida, United States - Lox_Sample_3.2 | ecosystem: Environmental > Terrestrial > Soil > Wetlands | place: USA: Florida...
AAGAAGTGCGGGCACGCCATCATGATGCCGATGCAACTGCGGCAATTCGAGTTGCGCAGCAAAATTGCGTCCGGGGGCATGGGCACCGTCTATCGCGCCTGGGACACCACGCTGGAGCGGATGGTCGCAGTGAAGTTGATGAAGAAGGATTTGGCCGAGGACCCAAAGGCTTTGGAGAGTTTTTACCGCGAAGCGCGCGCCTGTGCCCGACTCAATCATACAAACATCGTCCACATTTACACCTTCGACTCAATGGAGGATCAGCGTTACCTCGTGATGGAACTTGCTGATCGCGGCAGCCTGGACGCGCGCATCGAAAAATTGCACGCGCTGCCCGAACTGGACGTACTCGACATCGGCACCAAAATCTCCTCGGCGCTCGACATGGCGCTCAAATATGATTTGCTCCATCGCGACATCAAGCCCGGCAATATTCTCTTCAATGCCGACCACGAACCGAAGCTCATTGATTTTGGCCTGGCGCGCAAGACGGATGCGGAATCGGAGGGTGATGACATTACCTGGGGCACGCCGTATTACGTTGCGCCGGAAAAAATCAAGCGTGAGCCGGAAACCTTTTTGTCCGACATGTACAGCCTCGGGGCAACGCTGTACCATGCCATGACCGGCCACGTGCCGTTTGACGCACCCACAGTTGAGGAAGTCGTCGTGGCCCAGGTGCAGACAGCCCTCACGCCGCCCAACCTCGTCGTGCCGGAGATTACGCAGGCCACCAGCGACGCGCTGGTGCGGTCGCTGGCGAAGAATCCGGCGGACCGGTTTTTGAGTTACGATGAATTTCGCATGGCCCTCGAAGCGGCACGCAGCCAACTATTGGTGCAACAATCCCAAGCGCCGCAGGCCAAGCCCAAGAGCCTGACCAGTTGGTGGAAACGAGGATAAAAAAGGCGGGCGTTGCCGCCCGCCACGAAAAATATCTTTGGTTTCAAATCATGGCTTCGCTGCTTCCGCCGGTTTCTTGCCGTCATTAATCGTCGTGGCGGCCAATTTGCCGTCGGCGGTTTTCTTGTAAGCACCACCGACTTTGTCGCCCACCGCGATGTCACTCAGAATTGCCGGCTGGCCATTCTTGGTGATTTTGGTCTCGGACGTGACGTCGAAGGTGCGTTGACCAACGGTCAACGTCATTGCTTTAGCGTCCACGGCGCTGACCGTGCCGCGAAAGACCGCGCCTTCATGTTTTTTGGGTTTGACGGGCGCCGTTTGAGCGGGTGAGGTGTTGGTACCGGTGTCTTGCGCCCGGGAAAGTACGGGGGCGATCAGGATGGCGGTGGCAAAAAGGCTCAGAGTAAGTTTGACGATTTGTTTTTTCATAAGGTTAATGATTAGTTGTTGGTACAAATCAGACACTGGAGAATGAGCAATTGTCACGACGGTGGCAAGACAATTTACCACTCGCCTTCCGTCAACAATTCCGCAGTATTGCGCGCCAGATCTTCCGCCAGCAACGGCAGCGCCTGGCGTTCCGCGCTGGCCAGATCCGTGCCGACGTGGACGAGCGTGTAACCATTTATCTCCTTGTCGAGCAAAAGTTTGCCAGTGCTGCGCTCGCGCGCGGTGACGTGGGCGGTGACGCCGACGCGATAATTTTCCACCGTCGCAACGTCGGTGTTCAGATAACTCAGGCCCTCGCGATTATAATTCTTGATGACGCCGGTGACGACGATGTCGGCACCTCCGTGGGTGACCAGTTGATAAGTACCATCAGTCTGTAGCCGTTCGCGCAGAGCCTGTGTCACAGCGTCACCGAGTCGCGGTTGCAACGTCTGATTGTTAAAAGGAAGAATTTCAATGGACCGGTCGCCGCCAGCCCGGGTTTCCGGGTTGACCGGGCCGAGGTGATATCCGGCGCAACCAGCCAGCCATACCGTGGTTGCGCACATCAAATAAAGTCCGGGCGCGCGCATTTCAACTCGCCGGGGCCTGGAGGCGCGGTTTGAGCGACTCGATTCGCTGGCGCGCCTGCGAGGCGTAGGGCGAATTCGGGTCGAGCTGGAGCACTTCGTTATAGTAAACCACCGCGCCTGCCCACTTCCGGCTCTTCTCGTAAAATTGTGCGATTTCAAAATTGCCGCGCACCTGCACCGCCTTGAGTTTGCTGATGGCCCATTGGGCCCGGAGTACGCGCTTGTCATCGGGGAAAAGCGTGATGAAATCGGAGAAAGCCGCAATGGCCTGGCTGGCGGTGCTTTGATCGTATTCAGCGGTGGCGGCCTGTTTATAATAGGTGATGCCTTCGCGATAGAGCGCATCGGCGGCAATCACCGGCTGGTCGTGATAGCGGTCGGCGGCGGTTGCGTAAGCCTTGACCGCCTCGGCGTAATCTCTCCCCAGTTCTCGTGCGGCGCCGATGCGCAATTGCGCGTGCGGGGCTACATCACTGTAAGGGCCGTTATCCACGATTTTGCTGAACATCGTCGCCGTCTGATCCATCGAGGGATAAAGCGGAATATAACCCCAGAGCTTGAACCACTGGCCGTGGAGATAAAGGTTGGCGATGGCATATTGCCGCCACAGAACGTCTTCGTATTCCGTGCTTTTGGGGTATTTTTCAATGATATTTTGATAGGCGTTGAAAGCGGCCTCGTCTTTGCCGGTGGCTTCCAGGCAGCGCCCGACGAGATACTGGGCGTGCGGCGCATAATCGGATAGTGGCCACACGCGCAGGACGCGATGCGCCGCCCGCAACGCCAGGCTATATTTGGCGCTCTTGAAGGCCTGCTCCGCTACATCCAATTGATCCTTGGCGCGAGTGCGTTGCCACTTGGCGTTCTGGCCGTAAGGCTCGTAATACCAACCCTCGCCCGGGACATAAATCAATGGCGCGGGTGAACGGAACGGGAGCAAGGCCACGCCTGTGACGAGCAGCATCCAAAAAACAAAACGGCGATTCATGCGGCGACAGTAATGACCCTTCACCGGCAAGTCAAGCGGGGCACGCGGATTCATCCCCGGTAAACCACCAGTACGCCAAAATCCATCAATATCTTTTGGGTGCCCGCGTCGAGGTGCTCGTAATCGAAGGTGTGAACACCGATAATATTGGTCTCGCCAATCTCGTTCAAAAACTCCGTCACCTTTTGATCAAACCGGTCGTGGCCGGCTTCAATGCACGTCGCGCGACGAATCGTGTGGACGCGGATTTTCTTATCCGAACCTTTGGCGGCGGTTACCGCGGTCGGCGTGGCTTTTTTAACCAGGGATTCGCCGGGCTTGTCGTGCACCGGCACTTTGAGGTGCATCTCGATTTTGGCGGCGGCGGACGAGGCGATGGGATTGACGGGATGCGCGCCGTCCACCGGCGGGGGTTCCGACGCCGCTTCGGATGGTGGTTTGTTCGGGATGGTGATTTTCGCGCCGCACGTCGGGCATTTGATTTCCGAGCCGGCGCCCTCGCTGTCCACCGACAGTTCCTGTTCGCAATTTGGGCAGTTGAAGATAATTTCCATAAGCCGCTATGGTTTGGTGATACGAGCAGATTAGCGGGGTCGCGCGCCAAAAACCAGCAAAAAATTCAGCCTCATTACTCCCACTCAATGGTCCCTGGCGGCTTGCTGGTGATATCGAAGACGCAACGGTTCACGCCTTTGACTTCATTGATGATGCGGCTGGCGAGTTTCTCCATCAATTCATACGGCAACCGGACCCAATCCGCCGTCATGCCGTCCTGCGATTCCACTGCGCGGATGGCAATTGTGTAGTCGTACGTCCGTTCGTCACCCATTACGCCCACGCTGCGCACGGGCAGCAACACGGCAAAACTCTGCCAGATTTTATAATACCAGCCGCTGTTCTTCATTTCCTGCAGGACGATGGAATCCGCGTTGCGCAGGATTTCCAACCGCGTGCGTGTGACTTCACCGAGAATCCGCACGGCGAGGCCCGGACCGGGGAACGGCTGGCGGAAGACGATTTCCCGCGGCAAACCGAGTTCGAGTCCAAGTTGGCGCACTTCATCCTTGAACAAACGCTTCAGCGGTTCCACGAGCTGGAATTTCATTTTTTTCGGCAGACCGCCGACGTTGTGATGACTTTTAATAAGTGCCGCCGGGTTGCCCGCGATGGGTACGGACTCGATTACGTCCGGGTACAGGGTTCCTTGCGCAAGAAATGCCGCTTGGCCGGCGCGCTTCGTCGCGGCATCGAACACTTCGATAAACGTCCGACCGATGATTTTGCGCTTGCGTTCCGGGTCGGTCACACCTTTGAGGCGTTTCAGGAACAGTTTTGAAGCGTCCTCGTATTGCAGCCGGATGTGGAAATGCCGGCCAAAAACCTCCCGCACGATCCGGGCTTCGCGTCCACGCAATACACCGTTGTTGACGAAAATGCAGGTGAGCCGGGCGCCGATGGCCTTGTGGAGCAAAGCCGCCGCCACGCTCGAATCCACACCGCCGCTCAAACCGAGGATAACGCGTTCCTTGCCGACCTGTGCGCGGATTTCCCCAACGGCCTGTTCGATGTAATTGCGCATGGTCCAGTCCCGGCCGCAGCCACATACGCCATGAACGAAATTGGAAATGATTTCCCGGCCGCGCGGCGTATGGACAACTTCAGGATGAAATTGCAGGCCAAAAAACTTCCGCTTAAGGTTTTCGATGGCGGCGTATTCGGAATTATCCGTCACGGCGGTGGATTTAAAGCCGCGCGGGAGCCGGGTCAGTTTGTCGCCGTGCGAATTCCAAACCTGGAGTGTTCTCGGAAGATTGGCGAACAATGGACAGCGGCGGTTCCTGATGCGGAGCGTGCCTTTGCCGTATTCGCGTTTGCGGCCCCGTTCAACCTTGCCACCAAGAAATTGGGCGAAGAGTTGTACGCCGTAGCAGATGCCCATCACAGGCAAGCCGAGTTCAAAAATGTTCCTGTCCGGCAACGGCGCATTTGGGGCGTACACACTGGACGGGCTGCCGGAGAGGATGATGCCCCTGGGTTGCAGGGCGGCGATCTGCTTCGCTGGCGTGTCAAAGCGCAGGATTTGCGAATAGACGTTGCCTTCGCGGACCCGGCGGGCAATGACCTGCGTGTATTGCGAACCAAAATCAAGAATGACAATCTGCTCGTTCATGAAATCAAAAACTGAAACGCACTCTTTGCCTGCGCGCGATGGTTTTGGCGAGCGAAAAATGTTTTCACCCGCATTCGATTCCGTTAGAAGGAATTGACATGGCCGCTTCCGTACCGCGTTTTGGTAGAGAACTGTTGAACAAAATCCGGCAGTGGCCCGCCCTTCACCCATATTGGACACTCACGCTGGCAGCGCTGGCCGCGTTGGTCCCGTTTCTGACCAAGCCGTTCAACATTGATGATCCGTTGTTCATCTGGACAGCCCGCCAGATCCAGGCGCATCCCGGCAATCCTTACGGATTTGAGGTCAATTGGTACGGCACAATGATGCCAATGGCGGTCGTAACGAAAAATCCGCCCTTGACATGTTATTATCTCGCGCTGGCGGCAAAAATTTTGGGCTGGGGCGAGACTGGATTGCACGCCGCCTTTCTTCTGCCCGCTTTGGCCGCAATCTGGGGGACGTACCGGTTGGCCCGGCGTTTGTGCCAGTGGCCACTGCTGGCCGCACTCATCACGTTGTTTACGCCGGTCTTTCTGATCTCGGCCACAACTGTCATGTGCGACGTCTCGATGCTGGCGTTTTGGGTCTGGGGTATGGTGTTGTGGCTCGAGGGAATGGAAGAGAACCATTCATGGGAATTGACTGCGGCGGGCCTTTTAATCGGGCTTGCAGTGTTGACCAAATATTTTGGCGCCTGCCTTATCCCACTGCTCGCGGCTTATAGTCTGATTGACCAACGCCGTTTGGGTTGGTGGGCCGTCCGGCTGCTGATTCCACTGGTGATGCTTTACTTTTATCAATTGGCTACCGTGTTGCTTTACGGACATCCCCTGTTCGCCAGCGCCACCGATTACGCCGTGACGGTAAAGGGGCATTACGCGTTTTCACGAATCGCTGTCTTTCTGGCCGGACTGACCTTTACCGGTGGTTGTTTGTCCGTGGTGTTCTTTTTCACGCCGCTGTTGTGGCGAACGCGCCTGATGGCGGCCTTTGCAGCGACGGCGATTTTGCTTGTTTCCGTGGTGCTTGTCGCTGGAACAGTGACAGCGAAACAAAACTGGTTGCGGGCCAGCACCGGGCCATTCGCGGAGGTTCAAGTAGTCTTCTGGGCGATTGGCGGCATCTGGGTACTGTTGCTGACAATGGCGGAAATGGTGGAGTGGCGGAACAAACAGTCGTGGCTGCTGGGATTGTGGGTATTGGGGACTTTTCTGTTCACGGCGTTTTTGAATTGGGTTACCAACGGCCGTTCACTCCTGCCCATGGCGCCCGCGGTGGGAATATTGCTCGTCCGGCGTCTGGAACGAGGGGTTCTGGTTGGCCGTCAATATTGGCCGCGGGGGGTGATGATTTGCCTGGCGGCAGGCGCGGCATTGGCGCTGCTGACGGCGCGTGCGGATTTTCAACTGGCCGCCGCGGTCCGCCAGAGCGCACAGCAGGTCTGGGCCAGATACGGCACGGCAACGAAGCAGTTATGGTTTCAGGGGCACTGGGGATTTCAATACTACATGGAAGCCTGGGGCGCATCGGCACTGGATCTCGCTCACTCTCCATTAAGAACCGGAGACGCGCTTGCTATACCTGCGAACAATACCAACCTTCTTCCGCCGCGACCGGAAGTGATAGCATCGCGGGAGACGTTGGCCGTCGCCGGGCCACGCCTGCTTACGACAATGAATCAGACGCTGGGTGCTGGCTTTTATGCGTCAGTTTGGGGGCCGCTGCCGTTTGCCTTTGGCCGGGTGCCGCCGGAAGTGGTGTTTGTGTATGTCTTCGGGCCTCTGCCTCCCGCGTCTGCGCCAGGTTCCCAATAATGGCCGACGCGAGACTTCGTTCAGGCGCGGCGCTGCGCTCCGCCCGGTTATTCCAAGGGTAGGAAACAGACAACTGGGCGTTGCCACGAGCACAGGATTCAGTTATAAGATAGGTATGAAGGCGTTTGGGCAAGACGGGTGCAGAAAGACGAACAGCTTTCGAGAAGTTCGCTTCACCCCTCGTCCAGCCCGGGCCGGTTTTTCGCTGGTCGAACTGCTCATTGTATTGGCGTTGATGGTCATAATGACGACGATGATGTGGGGATTCGGTTCCGCCAGCCACCAACGCGCGGAGAAAAAGGCCTGCCAGCAAAACCTGTCGAAAATCTACCTGGCGATGCAGATTTACGCCAACGATTACGCCGGGGAATTGCCGAGAGACACCAACGCACAAACTTCGGAAGAGACCCTGTACGTTCTGGTACCGCGTTATACGGCGGACACGTCCATTTTCATCTGTCCCGGCAGCCGGGATTCGGCGTTGCCTGAGGGCGAATCGTTTCGCAAACGGAAGATCAGCTACGCCTATTACATGGGTGCGCGACTGAATGACGGACAACAGGCATTGATGTCGGACTGGCAGGTGAACACGCTGCCGAAGCTCGCCGGAGATTACGCCTTTTCCGCAACGGGCAAGCCGCCGGGAAACAACCATCACAAATACGGCGGCAATGTTCTTTTCGGCGATGGGCACATGGAAATGACCCCGGCGCGCATTCCCTTTTCGCTCGCCATCACGCAAGGCGTTGTGCTATTAAATCCCAAACCTTAGGTGTGCCATGAAAATCCAATGCGCGTGCGGCGCGAAATATGCCTTCGACGTCACGCCGGAAATGGCGGAAAGGCCGGTGCGGTTTGTCTGCTCGAACTGCGGATTGGATTCTTCCGATTTTGTCAACGGGCTTATCCGGCAGGAACTGGGTTTGGCTGCTGGCACCACGTCAACCTCTCTTCCGTCTGCCGCACCGCCTCCCCCGGCTCCGGTGCCTGGCACGGTGCCGCGGCTGCAGGTTGCGCGCGCGGCTGCACCGGCAGGTCAAACCGGTGAAACCGCTGCCGGCTCCCAAGCCCCGCAGTTCTGCCTCAAGCACGGAGGTGAGCTTTGCACGGATCGTTGTGTAATCTGCCAGAAACCGATTTGCCCGAAGTGCATGGAACTCTTTGGCTACGTCTGCTCGCCGCTGTGCAAGGCCAAGGCCGAAGCGAAGAAGATCAACGTGCCCGTCTATGCCGGACAGAAATCGGTTGTCGAAGCGCAATTCTGGCGGAAGACCGGCAAAATTTCCGGTGCCATTGCCGCCGTCGTGGTTGCGTTACTCGGTTTTTGGTCCTGGTACGCATGGTTCGGCTCGGTCCCGCACCCGGTTTTTTCCGTTCGCTTCACCGAAGCCGCCCGTTCCGGCGAATCGCGGCTTTGCGGGAGTGACCAGATTGTATTCCTGCACGGCGCCACCCTGGCACGTTACGACCTCAAATCGAAGAAAGAAATCTGGTCACGTGAGTTGATTGACCCGCAGGTAGTCAAGGACGCAGCCGCCAAGGCCAGTCAAGACGCCGGCACTGTGGCGGCCATGGGGAGAGGCATGAATATTACCGAGTTTGTGGAGCAGGCGTTGGACGCAATGCTGCAATTGCAGGTCGAAGGCTCGAACATCTGGGTCGGTACACCCGATAAGCTCACCCACTATGATTGGAACACCGGCAAGGTGGTGCAGGAAATCCCTGTCGCGGGCGGCTTTGGCGACACAATTTTACAGAACGGCGAACTGCTGATGGTGGGCGAAAGCGGAACCGGACAACAACTCATCACGCATGTCAATCTGGCTACCGGCGAGCAGCACACCGAGGTAATCAGCCAGCCGGGGCAATCCGCAGTCGCCACGGCGCAGAATCCATCCAGCCAGAGACTGGTAGCTTCGGCCTTGGCCGCCGCCGCGGCGGGCCCGCAAACCGCCGGCCTGCCGCTAAAACCGGGGGAGGACGCCGGAAAGCCGCTGGACCCGGGAAAGGTCGCCGAACAGGCGCAAAACATGCCCTTGCCCGCCCGGATCGCTCTGCCCGCATTACTGGCCAACAGCATGCATCAGGAACAGATCATGCAGGCGGCCAACGATGAAGCGGATAATTCGCGTCCCCGGCCGCAACGCGGCGTGTGGGCCTCGCGCACCACCAACCAGCCTCAGGCAGTCGAACATTTCTCGGTCATCCCCAGCCCGTACGGGTACGTTCAGTTTGCCGCGCGCTTGCTCGAATCGCACATCGTCTCACGGGAAGCCATGAAGGCCCCACCGGCCAGATCGGTGCTCGACAGCGCCAATCTCGGTGCCGCGAACGAAACCGCGGCCATCAACGAACAATTGAACGAAATGCAACGCAACCGCGGCGGCGACACGGTGGAGGAGGACGAGAGCCGCTATCACGTCGCCATTCGGCGCCCGGATTCGACGGAGGCCGCGGATTGGACCGGAGAAGTTATCGGGCCGCCAGCGTTGATGCCGCTGAAAACCGTCAACGTGCTGACGGCCGGCAAGACCGTCATTGTTTTTGACAAGAGCAACAAGAAACTATGGCAGGCCACGCTGGCTTACAGTGTCCCGAACGGTGCCGGCGATTTTGACGAGGCCGCGTTTGGAATCCAAAGCTCGCCATATGGTAAAGGCCCGTGCGTCGAGCACGGCGATTCGCTTTATGTTTTCGATCAGGCGGTGCTGACCGCGTTTGATCTGACGACGGGCAATGTGCGCTGGCGTTTGCCGTCCGTCGGCATTGTGGGCTTGTTTTTCGATGACAAGGGCATGCTCTATGTGAACACCACCACGGCCAGCCCGGAAAACATCAAGTACGCGCGGCAGATTGACATCACCCAGAAAACCGACGCCGTCTTTTTGAAAGTGGACCCCAGGACCGGCAAAATTTTATGGAAGGCAAACCCCGGTGGATTCATCTCCTATCTGTCGGGACCGTATATCTACGCCTACTACATCAATGAGTCCGACAACGATTCAGGCATGGCGGACCTGGCCGGAATCACGCCCACGCCGTCCTTTATTAAAATCCGCCGGATCAATCCGAGGAACGGGGAAATCATGTGGGACTACCAGCAAGCGCGCGCGCCGCTCAACGTCCAGTTTAACGGCAACATGATTGAACTCGTTTTTAAGAAGGAAGTGCAGGTTCTCAAATTCCTTTCGCTGTGAGGGGGCGATTCTAGAGCATTTCAATTAAAACTGTAGCCATTCCGTGGAGTGTGTGGTAAGCTTCGGGGATGCGAACCACTTCACTGGATCTGCGGGAACGCATCTTGACT
>Ga0335078_10019047_pt1 | contig 10210 bp, 8 predicted proteins | sample Lox_Sample_32_FD_206711 | JGI IMG/M metagenome (GOLD analysis project Ga0335078, IMG submission 206711) | Soil microbial communities from Loxahatchee National Wildlife Refuge, Florida, United States - Lox_Sample_3.2 | ecosystem: Environmental > Terrestrial > Soil > Wetlands | place: USA: Florida...
AGGTCGATCCAGTCCCGGTACTCACCGGGTCGCGGGGTGCGGAACGGGTCCTCGTCGCGGTACAGATCCAGGCTGGGCAGCGTCCGCAGCAGCGGGCCAGGCTCGAGCTCGGGGTAGGGCTGCCCGGAGAACACCTCGACGTGGTGCCCGAGCGCGTTCAGCTCGCGGGACAGGTGGCGCAGGTAGATGCCCTGGCCGCCGCAGTGCGGCTTGCTCCGGTAGGAGAGCAGCGCGACCCGGAGCGGCCGCCCGTCCAGCGCGGGTTCTTCGAGCACCGGGTCACCCGACACTGTGGTTAGCCAACACTGTGGTCACGCGGGTCTGCCTCCTTGTCGCGGGCGCCGGCCGTGCATGCCGTTCGAGGCCGATCCGCAGGTCCCCTGGCTGGGAACATTATCACCGGTCACGTGAGCGCCTTTAGGCCCCAGACCAGACCACACAGTCCGCATTGCGGAGCCTAAGATACTGGCTGGTAACAGCCGCTCTGCGCGGGATGTCACCGGCACACGGCGTGCTTGTTCCCCCGCGCCTGCCGATATGCTGCCGCGACAAGGCGGTATTTCGGACGCCGGCCGGCGCCGCGGCATGACCGTCAGCTTCGATGGAGGCAGTTCTGTCACGACGAGCTCTGATCACCGGCATCACCGGCCAGGACGGCTCCTACCTGGCCGAGTACCTGGCCGCTCAGGGGTACGAGGTCTGGGGCCTGGTCCGGGGCCAGCAGAATCCGCGGGTGCGCCAGCTCAGGCAGCTGCTCGGCGAGGTCAGGCTGGTCCGCGGCGACCTGCTCGACCAGGGCAGCCTGATCTCGGCGATGGAACGCGTCCAGCCCGACGAGGTGTACAACCTCGCCGCGATCTCGTACGTGCCGATGTCCTGGCAGCAGGCGGAGCTGACCGGCGAGGTGACCGGGGTCGGCGTGCTGCGGGTGCTCGAGGCGATCCGGGTCTGCAGCGGGATCTCGGCATCGCGGAGCCCGGGCCGCGGCCAGGTCAGGTTCTACCAGGCGTCGTCCTCGGAGATGTTCGGCATGGTCAGGGAGTCGCCGCAGACCGAGCAGACCCCGTTCCACCCGCGCAGCCCGTACGGCGTGGCGAAGGCGTACGGGCACTTCCTGACCCAGAACTACCGTGAGTCCTACGGCATGTACGCGGTGTCGGGGATCCTGTTCAACCACGAATCACCGCGGCGCGGGCCGGAGTTCGTGACCAGGAAGATCTCGCTCGGCGTCGCGAAGATCAAGCTCGGCTACGAGCGCCAGCTCAGGCTCGGCAACCTGTCGGCGCGGCGGGACTGGGGCTTCGCCGGCGACTACGTCAGGGCGATGCACCTGATGATGGGCCAGGACGAGCCGGTCGACTACGTGATCGGCACCGGCGTCACTTACTCGGTCGAGGACCTGCTCGAGCAGGCGTTCAAGACGGTCGGGCTGGACTGGCGCGACCACGTGGTCACCGACGCGGCGTTCATCAGGCCGGCCGAGGTGGACAAGCTGTGCGCGGATCCTTCGACGGCCAAGGAACGGATCGGCTGGGAACCGAAGATCACCTTCGAGGAGCTCGTCGGCATGATGGTCGAGTCCGACCTGCAGCTGCTGTCCTCGGGCGGGCACGCCGAGGACTCGTTCGGCATCGACACCTGGTAGCTCCGCCCGCCCGGGGAGCCTTCGGCGGCCGCCGGAGGCTCAGTGCACCACGGCGCCCACCGCCCGGCCGATCCCAAAGGTCAGCGCCGCCGCCATCGCGGCGAGCAGCAGCTGCCGGATAGCGCCGCGCAGGAACGGCCGATCGGTGATCTTCGCGACCGTGCCGCCGCCGACGAAGGCGGCCACCGCGGCGAACGCGAGCGCGGCCGGCAGCGACCCGAAGCCCAGCAGGTAGGGCAGCAGCGGAATCAGCGCACCGACCGCGAACGTGGCCAGCGAGGCGCCGGCGGCGGTCAGCGGCGACGGCAGCTCGTGATGATCCACGCCGAGCTCCTCGCGCACGTGCATCCGCAGCGCCGCCTCAGGGCGGTCCGAGACCTGCCTGGCGACCCGGTCGGCGAGGTCGGCGTCCACGCCGCTGTGCCGGAAGACGGCGGCAAGCTCGCGCCGCTCGGCCTCGGGGTTGTGCTCAAGCTCGTACTTCTCCTTGGAAACCTCCGACCGGACGAGCTCGTTCTGCGACGAGACCGACACGTACTCGCCGGTCGCCATCGACAGCGCGCCGGCCGCCAGGCCGGCCAGCCCGGTCAGCACGATGACCTTGGACTCGGCGCCGCCCCCGCCCACCCCGGCGATCAGCGAGACGTTGGTGACCAGCCCGTCCATCGCGCCGAAGACCGCAGGGCGCAGCCAGCCGCCCGACACGTCCCTGTGGTGGTGGCCGTGTGCCTCGCTCCGGCGCGAGTGCGACTCCTCGCTGCGCGGCCGGCGGGCGGCCTGGGCCAGCCGCTCGGTCACGCTCGCGGGCTGGCCGTCGCCGCCCTGCGCCGACTCGCCGGTGCCGGGCGCGGGTCCGCCGGCGCCTCCTGAGGGCGTTCCGGTCCTCGCAGGCTCCTGCGGGCCGGACGCCTGAGGCGTCGTCTCGTCATCGGGCATGTCGGATGTTCCAGCTGTTCCTTCGCCTCTGGCCCGGGCATTCCCGGACGCAGTGTCTCTTCGTCACCACGGGCGTCGCTGTCCCGGCTGGCAGTACTCATCGGCCGCTGCAAAGCAAAGTACCAGCATGCCCCGACATCGCCGCCGGGCCGGAGGGCGGGGCGGAACTGCGGGGGCGGAACTGCGGGGACTTACCGGATGACGGGCGCAATCGTAGGGACATGCAGGTCCGGGTAGTGTTCGTGAAACGCGCGCTCAAGGCGACTGATGCAAAATAGATACCGTTATCGCGTGATTATTGCGATTGCGGGGGCAGTAACGGTTCACCGGTTACGCTAGCTTTTCGTGCGGTGTATGGCGCTGGGCAACCCAGCCACAGAAGGGGCCGCGTCATGATCACCTTCGATAACGTGACGAAACGCTACGCCGACGGCACGGTGGCGGTCGACGGGCTCAACCTCGACGTGCCGGCCGGCAAGACCGTCGTCCTGGTCGGCCCGAGCGGCTGCGGCAAGACGACCTCGCTCCGCATGATCAACCGGCTGGTCGACCCGACGCAGGGCCGCGTGCTGCTCGACGGCCAGGATGTCCAGGCCGCCAACCCGTCGGTGCTGCGCCGCGGAATCGGCTACGTGATCCAGCACACCGGCCTGTTCCCGCACCGGACCATCGAGGACAACATCGCGACGGTGCCGCTGCTGAGCGGCTGGGGCAAGGCGAAGGCGCGAACCCGCGCCCGCGAGCTGATGGACCTGGTCGGCCTGGAGCGCGCCATGGCCAGGCGCTATCCGCACCAGCTCTCCGGCGGGCAGCAGCAGCGGGTGGGCGTGGCCAGGGCGCTGGCCGCCGACCCGCCGGTGCTGCTGATGGACGAGCCGTTCAGCGCGGTCGACCCGATTGTCAGAGCCAGCCTGCAAGATGAACTGCTGAGGCTGCAGGGCGATCTGCGCAAGACCGTGGTGTTCGTCACCCACGACATCGAGGAGGCGATCAAGGTGGGGGACCTGGTCGCGATCTTCCGGCCGGGCGGGCAGCTCGTGCAGCTCGACACGCCAGAGCGCCTGCTCGGCTTTCCCGCCGACCGGTATGTCGAGGACTTCGTGGGGTTCGACCGCGGCATCAGGCGGCTGTCCTTCTTCGCCGCCGCCGGCCTGGACCTCGACGTGCGCGCCGTGCTGACGCGAGAGACGACGGTCGCCGAGGCCACGCAGGTGGCCAAGGGCATCGGCGAGCAATGGGTGCTCGTCATCGACGCGGAACGCAAGCCCTGTGGCTGGGTCGCCCTCGCCGACCTCGAGTCCGCACCGGAGACGGCGACGCTGGCCGACCTCTCGCTGGTCGGCTGGGGTCACACCTTCCGGCCCGACACCGACTCGCTGCGGGCGGCGCTCGACGCCACGGTGCTGTCCAGGACCGGCCGGGCGGCCGGCGTGGATGCCGACGGCCGGGTGGTCGGCGTGACCACCTACGAGCGAATGCGGGCCGCGATCCAGTCGGCGGAGGAAGCGGCGGTCGAGCGGCAATCGGGCTGGCAGGGCTGATGGTCTGGTCCTGGATCCCGCAGAACATCGGCCAGATCCTCCAGCTCACGCTGGAGAATGCCTACCTCGGCGTGGCGTCGGCACTGATCGGCCTGGGCATCTCGGTGCCGCTGGGAATCGCGTGCGTCCGCTGGAAGCTGCTCTACCCGCCGTCGCTGTCCATCACCAGCGCGATCTATGCGATCCCTTCGCTGGCGCTGTTCGTCGTGCTGATCCCGTACACCGGGCTGTCCGACGCGACCGTCATCATCCCGCTCACGCTGTTCTCGCTGTGCGTGCTGGTGCCGAACGTGGTGGACGGGCTGCGCTCGGTCCCCGAGCCGGTCCGCCAGGCGGCCACGGCCATGGGCTTCGGGCCGTTGCGCAGGCTGGCCAGGGTCGAGCTGCCGGTGGCGATCCCGGTCATCATCGCCGGCCTGCGGGTCGCGACGGTCTCCAGCATCAGCCTCGCCAGCCTCGGCCAGCTGATCGGCGTCAGCAGTCTCGGTTACTTCTTCATCGACGGCCTGCAGCGCGACTTCGCGACCGAGATCTTCGTGGGGATCGCGATGGTGATCGTGCTCGCGCTGGTCGCGGACGTGGCACTGATCGTGGTCCGCCGGCTGCTGACCCCGTGGCAGCGGCGGCACCTGCCGCCCGCGCCGCCCTCCGTGCTCACCCCGGCCTCGGCCAGCCGCGAGATGGCGGAGGTGTCATGACCTTCCTCCGGTTCGCCTGGGCGTGGCTCACTTCCGGTCAGCAGTGGCACGGCTCCGACAGCATCCCGCTGCGGGTGGCGCAGCACCTCGGCTACAGCGGCCTCTCCCTGCTCATCGCCGCGCTGATCGCGCTGCCGCTCGGGGTGGCCATAGGCCACTCCGGCCGCGGCGCCTTCCTCATCGTGAGCCTGGCCAATATCTGGCGCGCCATCCCGACGCTCGGGCTGCTCATCATGATGGTCGTCTACCTCGGGTTCTCGCCGTTGACCTGGCTGATACCGCTGGTAGCCTTGGCCATTCCGCCTATTCTTGTGAACGCCTACGAGGGCGTCCTCGGTGTGGATCCCGACCTCACCGACGCCGGCCGCGGCATGGGCATGACCGGCTGGCAAGTGCTACGGCGTGTCGAGATCCCGGTCGCCATGCCGCTGATCATCCTGGGTCTACGCACGGGTGCGATCTTTGTCGTGGCGACGGCCACCATCGCCGCCGAGATCGGGACCGGCGGCCTCGGCCGTTTCATCATCGACGGCCTGGCCAGCAACCAGTACGACCAGGTCGCAGGCGGGGCCGCTCTGGTGGTCGCGCTCGCGCTGCTGGTCCAGTTCGCCTTCGTGGGAGTGCGCCGCCTGGCGGTGCCGGCCGGCCTGCGGCAGGCGGGCCGATCCTGAAGCTTTGCGTTTCCTGTCAAAAATAGAAGGGAAATCCGGATGCTCACCAGACCAGTACCCCTGAAGCGGCTCGCCGCCTCCGGCCTGGCGCTTGCCGCCGGGCTCACGCTCGCGGCTTGCGGCGGCTCGACGTCGTCCAACCCGCTCTCGCCATCGGCGTCGAAGGGGTCGGTGGTGATCGGCTCGGCGAACTTCCCGGAGAACGAGCTGCTCGCCGAGATCTACGCGATCGCGCTGCAGGCCAAGGGCGTGAAGGTGACTGACAAGTTCAACATCGGCGCGCGCGAGGTCTACTACCCGGAGATCGCCAAGGGCGCGATCACGATCATTCCCGAGTACAACGGCGCGCTGCTGACCACCTCGGTGGACACCTCTAGCACGGCGGCGACGACGTCGGAGGTCGACGCCGCGCTCACCGCCAAGCTCCCGTCCGCGCTCGAGATTCTGACGCCGTCGGCGGCGCAGGACAAGGACTCGGTGACCGTCACCCAGGCGTTCGCCACGGCCCATCACCTGACCTCGATCGCCCAGCTCAAGCCGCTCGCCAAGACCATGACGATCGGCGGCCCGCCCGAGTTCAAGACCAGGACGGACGGCCTGATCGGGCTGGCCAAGAACTACGGGCTGCACTTCAAGGCGTTCGTCCCGCTGGACGAGTCCGGCCCGATCACGCTGGCCGCGCTGAAGGACGGGAAGGTCCAGGCGGCGGACGTTTTCACCACCACCCCGCAGATCATCACCGACAAGCTCGTCGCGCTGGCCGACCCGAAGTTCAACTTCGCCGCCCAGAACGTCGTGCCGCTGGTCTACAAGAAGGGCGTCAACTCGCTGATCGTGAACACGCTCAACGCGATCTCCGCGAAGCTGACCACCGCGGGGCTGCTCGCGATGGACAAGTCGGTCATCCTGGACCACGCGAGCTACTCCACGGTCGCTACCGCGTGGCTGAAGTCGGAGGGCCTGCCGCACTAGGACACGCCCTGGCTGGCTAGCCTCGCCTGCTGGTCTCGATCGGCTGTGCCCGGCCCGGGCAACCGGGCCGGGCACAGTTCTCGCGCGGTCAGGCCGCGCCGAAATCGGGCCGCCGCCCCGAGCGCCAGCCCGGCGGGCAAGGTAAGTTCCAGACCATGATGGTGAACCCCCTCACCGGCCGCCGGTCGCCGAGGAGCCGGCTGGTGGCGATCGCGCTCATCGCCGCCGCCGCGGTGGTGCTGTCGACCGCGACCGTGCTCGGCCTGCGCTGGGCGGCCGCACCGCACAAGGCGGCCGCCAGCACCGGCGACGGGCTCGGCTTCACCAGGCTCGACCGCCCCGCTCCGTCGCTGCACCTGCCGCCGCTGCGCGGGCATGGCGACATCACGCTGGCCGGCCTGGCAGGAAGGCCGATCGTGATGAACTTCTGGGCCTCGACCTGCCATGTGTGCACCAAGGAGACGCCCGCCCTGGCCAGCGTGGCGCGGCAGTTGCACGGCAAGGTGCGTTTCCTCGGCGTCGACTCGGCCGACTCACGCGGCCCGGCGGCGGCGTTCGTCAGCAGGTACCAGGTGCCGTATCCGATCGCGTTCGACCCGACGGCGTCGGCGGCGGCCCGCTACGGCGTCCCGGCCCTGCCGGTGACGTTCTTCCTTTCGCCGTCGGGCACGACCATCCTGGGCGAGAACGTGGGCGCGCTGACCCCGGCCTCGTTGCGGGCGATCCTGCACAAGCTCTACGGCCTGAGCTGATCCGCGCGGACCGCGCACCGTCCGGCCGGCTGGTGATGGGGCACCAGGACCGGGGAAGATGAGCGTGGGGCTGCGGCGCGCCGCCGCAGCCGGCCCTTCTTCGACAAGGAACTGGCGATGACCGCTGCGCGAACGTCAGGTCAGGGTTCGGCCGGCCCCCGGCCGGTGCGGGCACCACGAGGAACGGACATCACCTGCAAGGCATGGCCCCAGGAGGCGGCCATGCGGATGCTGATGAACAACCTGGATCCCGAGGTGGCCGAACATCCCGACCAGCTGATCGTCTACGGCGGCTCCGGCCGGGCCGCGCGCAGCTGGGAGGCGTTCGACGCGATCGTCGGCTCGCTGCGGGATCTCGAGGACGACGAGACCCTGCTCGTGCAGTCGGGCAAGCCGGTCGGGATCTTCCGCACCCACGAGTGGGCACCCAGGGTGCTCATCGCGAACTCGAACTTGGTTCCGCAGTGGGCGACCTGGGACGAGTTCCGGCGGCTCGAGTCGCTCGGGCTGATCATGTTCGGCCAGATGACCGCCGGGTCGTGGATCTACATCGGCACGCAGGGCATCTTGCAGGGCACCTACGAGACGTTCGCCGCGATCGCCGCGAAGCGGTTCGGCGGCTCGCTGGCCGGCACGATCACGCTGACCGCCGGCCTCGGCGGGATGGGCGGGGCGCAGCCGCTCGCCATCACGATGAACGGCGGCGTCGCGATCTGCATCGACTGCGACCCGGCCAGCATCAGCCGCCGGATCGGGCACGGCTACCTCGACGTCGCGGCCGACGACACCGACGACGCGCTCCGGCAGGCCGTGGCGGCCGCGCAGGCCGGGCGGCCGCTCTCGATCGGGCTGCTCGGCAACGCCGCCGACCTGGTGCCCGCGATGCTGAAGATGGGCGCGCCGGTCAACGTGGTGACCGACCAGACCTCGGCGCACGACCCGCTCACCTACCTGCCGCAAGGGGTCGCCTTCGAGGACATGGCGGCGCTCCGGGCCGAGGACCCGGCCGGGTTCACCCGGCGAGCGCGCGAGTCGATGGCGGTCCACGTCGAGGCGATGGTCGGATTCATGGACGCCGGGGCGGAGGTCTTCGATTACGGCAACTCGATCCGCGGCGAGGCCGAACTGGCCGGATACGACCGCGCGTTCGCGTTCCCCGGGTTCGTGCCGGCGTACATCAGGCCGCTGTTCTGCGAGGGAAAGGGCCCGTTCCGCTGGGCGGCGCTGTCCGGCGACCCGGCCGACATCGCGGCTACCGACCGGGCCATACTCGACCTGTTCCCCGACAACGAGCCGCTGGCCAGATGGATCACGATGGCCAGGGAGAAGGTGCACTTCCAGGGACTGCCCGCGCGGATCTGCTGGCTCGGCTACGGGGACAGGGACAAGGCCGGGCTGAGGTTCAACGAGATGGTCGCCCGCGGCGAGGTCCGCGCCCCGATCGTGCTCGGCCGGGACCACCTGGACTGCGGTTCGGTGGCGTCGCCGTACCGCGAGACCGAGGGCATGGCCGACGGGTCGGACGCCATCGCCGACTGGCCGCTGCTGAACGCGCTGGTCAATACCGCTTCCGGGGCGTCGTGGGTGTCGATACACCACGGCGGCGGGGTGGGCATCGGGCGCTCGATCCACGCGGGGCAGGTGTGCGTCGCCGACGGCTCGCCGCTGGCGGCGCGCAAGCTCGAGCGGGTGCTCACGAACGACCCGGGCATGGGGGTGATCCGGCACGTTGACGCCGGCTACGAGCGCGCGGGTGAGGTCGCCGCCGAGCGCGGTGTCCGGGTTCCGATGCGCGAGCACGGCACATGAGAACGAGACCATTCCATGATCACGAAAGATCAGGGGGTAATTTTGCCACCTGATCCTTCACGATCACCGGATCGGCACCGGCCATGGAGCCTGCCGCTGTGGGAATCCCTGCTGCCCATCGGCAGGAACGCCCAGTCGGGGGGCTACCACCGCTTTTCGTACACCGAGACTGACGCCGAGTGCCGGGCCTGGTTCCTGGCGGCTGCGAAAGACCGCCACCTGCGGACCGAGACCGACCGGAACGGCAATCTCTGGGCGTGGTGGGACTCGCCGGCAGATGCCGGGCACCGGCCCGCGATCGTGACCGGGAGCCATCTCGACTCGGTCCCCGACGGCGGGGCGTTCGACGGTCCGCTTGGCGTGGTTTCCGCGTTCGCCGCGATCGACTTGCTCATCAAGGCCGGGGTCGCGCCGGAGCGACCGGTCGGCGTGGTCGCGTTCACCGAGGAGGAGGGTGCCAGGTTCGGGATGGCCTGTCTTGGCAGCCGCCTGCTGACCGGCGTCGTGGCCCCCGGCGCCGCCCGGGCGCTGACCGGCTCCGAGGGGGTCACTCTCGCCGACGCGATGGCCGGAGCCGGGCTGGACCCCGAGGCGATCGGGCCCGACCCGGAACGTGTCGCCCGGATCGGGGCCTTTGTCGAGCTGCACGTCGAGCAGGGCAGCGCGCTCGCCGGGCTGAACGCGGCGGTCGGCGTCGCTCAGTCCATCTGGCCGCACGGCCGGTGGCGGATCGACTTCGCCGGGCGACCCGACCACGCGGGCACCACGAGGCTGACCGACCGGCGCGACCCGATGCTGCCGTTCGCGGCGACCGTGCTCGCCGCCAGGACAGTAGCCACCGAACTGGGAGCGCTGGCAACGTTCGGCCGGGTCGTCGCCGAGCCGGGAGCGGCCAACGCGATCAGCTCGGCCGTTCATGGCTGGCTGGACGCGCGGGCGCCGGACGAGGAGACGCTGAAGGAGCTGGTCAGCCAGGTGACTGCGGTGGCACAGCTGAGCGGGACCGGCCATGGTGTCGCCGTGACCAGCCGGTGCGAGTCGTTGACCCCCGCTGTTGATTTCGACCCTGGTCTTCGCGACCGGGTCCTGGCGGCATTGGCCGGGCACGGGATCGACGCGCCGGTGCTGCCGACCGGAGCCGGCCATGACGCTGGCGTGCTCGCCGCCGCGCTGCCGACCGCGATGC
>Ga0335078_10019048_pt1 | contig 10210 bp, 9 predicted proteins | sample Lox_Sample_32_FD_206711 | JGI IMG/M metagenome (GOLD analysis project Ga0335078, IMG submission 206711) | Soil microbial communities from Loxahatchee National Wildlife Refuge, Florida, United States - Lox_Sample_3.2 | ecosystem: Environmental > Terrestrial > Soil > Wetlands | place: USA: Florida...
CATGGACCCGCGACGGCTCCGAGACGCCGCAATCTGCCGCGATGTTACAGATTCTCAAGCAGGCCGACCAGAAGGGCTTAGATCCGGAGGATTACAATGGCTCTCGCTGGGCGGGCCTTCTAGCGAAGCTGCGGCCCACGGTCCAAAAGCCTACGAGTCACGATCTTGCCACATTCGATCTCGCCCTTACCGTTTCCAGCATGCGCTATATAGCCGCGCTTCGGATGGGACGGGTAAATCCTAGGGTCTTTTGCTTTGGATTGGATACCGATCAGAAGAAGTGCGATTTGGTGGAAATCGAAGCTCGGCTGATCGGCGCGAGCGATGTTGCCGCACTAATAGACGGGCTCGAACCGCCATTTCCAGGTTACCGTCGCACTGAACAAGCCCTTGAGAATTACTTCAAGTTGGCAGCCGAAGACAGCGGCGATTTGCTTCCCGCGACGAAAACGCCAATTCATCCAGGCGATCCCTATCGAGGCGTTGATCGTTTGGAGCAGTTGTTGCGCAGCCTGGGCGATCTTCCAGAAGCTGCGTCGGCATTCACTAGCGGCATCTATCAGGGTTCGCTCGTCGACGCGGTTAAGCGCTTTCAGGCACGGCACGGCCTGGATCCGGATGGAAGAATCGGAGCGGCCACGTTACGCCAGTTGAACACGCCTTTGAAGCAGCGCGTCAGACAGCTCCAGTTGACCCTAGAACGCTGGCGCTGGGTTCCAACCAGCTTCACCCGGCCACCGGTCGTTGTGAATATTCCGGAGTTTCGGCTGCGCGCTTTGAACCAGGGTTATGAAACCGAGCTAGAGATGAAGGTAGTGGTCGGAGGAGCCTATCGGCACCAGACGCCGGTGTTCTCCAACAACATGACGCATGTCATTTTCCGACCGTACTGGAACGTTCCGCTGAGCATCCAGAGGGCGGAACTGGTGCCGAAGATCGCGCAGGATGCTTCATACCTGGCAGCGAACGACTACGAAATCGTGAACTCTCGTGGGAACGTCGTAGCGAGCGCGGCGCCGCGGTCGGAAATGCTAGCCGCGCTGAGTTCCGGCAAATTGGCCATCCGGCAGAGGCCTGGTGCAAAGAACGCGCTGGGATACATCAAGTTCATGTTCCCCAATGAATACAATGTCTACCTGCACGGGACACCGGCCAAAGAGCTATTCGCGCGATCCAGGCGCGATTTTAGCCATGGCTGCATCCGCCTGGAAAAGCCCGAAGAATTCGCCGCTTGGGTGTTCCGAGGGATGCCGGAATGGACCGCCGAGCGCATCCAAGACGCCGAAAACGGCAGCAAGACTTTTCAGGTGAATCTTAAGCACCCGATTCCAGTGCTGATCGTCTACGCGACCGCCGTAGTTGACGAGAATGGTGAAGTTTCATTCTTTGACGACATCTACGGCCACGACAGGTCACTAGACGAAGTGCTGTCGCACGGGTATCCTTACTCAGGTTGGCAGCCGCCATCCTATTCGCACCGGCAAAGAGAGTGAACGATGCGATCACCAGCGGCGGATACGGCCCAGATCCACGTGTACGAAATCTGATTGAGCGTAATATCCGACGCCGCCGCGTTTGAGCGCCAGCGCGGCGTCCCGAAGCGCTGATGTCTTAGTTCCGGGCAGGCGAATATCGATGGCTTCCGCCTGCATATGCAGGCTGTTCCTGGCGACCCCAGAAGTGCGCAGACGCAAGAATTCGTTGCTCCAAGGCGATCTGTAGCCGCAGATGATGTGAATCTCGGCGAGGGGTCGCCCGACCGACACCTCTAAGTCGCTAAGCAGGTCTAACAAATGAGGATCGTAGTGATGGATGTCGCCCGTTCGATGATCGCGCAGGAACTGGTCCACGCGCGCCAAGGCTTCCGAAATGTACTCAGCGCCGCGGCGGTAAACGATGTCGAGGTGCTCGCCGGTGTGGGTATGGTAAAGCCGCAAACGGGATTCGGGTTCGCGAACCGTAGCAGAAAAGGCCGCAGTTCCAATCAACAAGGGGAAAACTAGGCAGAAAAAGCGCACTTCAGTCATGATAGCGGACAGAGGGAGCCGGCCGTGGCATTCGAGTTGCTTTCGTTACCTACTCAGGAGAAGTTATGAAAGTTCTTGCCACCACTGACGGATCAGCGGAATCGACTACCGCGTTACGTACTGCCAGCCGTTTGCTTTCGCCTACTGATCGGCACGTAGACGTTCTGTATGTCGCACCGCAACTTCGAGGGACGAAATCGGGCGGAATTGCGCAGCGCGCCTTCCAACACCGAGCGGCCGTTGAGGCGCGGCGCATTCTGGGTGCCGCTAAGCAAGCGCTGGAGGAAGAAGGCGTCGATGCGCTCACGTTGTCAGAGACCGGGTCGCCTGCCACCGTCATCATGAGCGACTCCGCGGATTACGATCTGACAGTGATTGGCGCGAAGGGCAAAGATATTCGTTCCAATGTTGGCCTGGGGCCCGTGGCGAGCAGGATCGTTGAGCACGCCAACGGATGTGTGCTGGTTGGGCGAGAACCACCTCAAGACGGGCAAGCACGTATTCTGATACCGATCGATGGTTCTGCCGGTTCGCAGCACGCACTGGACGCTCTAAATTCATTCTTTGACCTCGAGTCCACTGACATCACGCTGCTGCATGTCTTAGAAACGCTGTGGCTGCCGGAGGACCGCGAGGAGGAGTCATTAGGGGCGGGCGATATTGATTTTGCACAAGCGGGTCAAGTGCGCGCCGAACTGAGGCGCGAAGCAGAACAGCTACTGGCCGAAGCGCGGGCAGGCGTGTTGGAGCATCATCCGGGCGTTACAACCGCTATACGGGAGGGTGTACCCGCTAACGAGATTTTGAGCGAAGCCGATCAGGGCGACTACGATCTCGTGGTAGTTGGCGCTAACGAGGCCAACGACATGAAGCACAGCGTGCTTGGCAGCGTCTCCAGCAAAGTCGCGTGGAACGCTCCCTGTTCGGTGCTGGTGGTTCGAGTTCCGGAATAGACTAAATGCCGGAAGGAAAAGTCTCGGCGGGCTCGCCTATGTTCCACTCGGACGTGCGTTCCAAGGGTTCTACGGCGCGCGTTTGGTCGAAGTGCAAAACAGCATCAAACTGCGCCGGCAAACTGGCATAAAAATAGTGGCTGGTTAGTTCCGACTCGGGCAGATAGATCACTCCGATCGCACGTTCCAGCAGTGGCTCAGCGAGGCTGTGTACGACCTGTCCGTTATGGCGTAGCTTCAGGAAGAATCGTGGGATTCCAGTAGAGTGAAAAATTCCCTCGTAGCTTTGAGGCAGCGCTGGACGGACTTGTTTGCGCTCTGCGGGACCACCCCAATTGGAAGCTGCCGTGACAGTCCCGGTGTTGGTAGTAAAGCCGATCAGAACGCAATCCTTGGCGTGATGCTCGCGCGCAAGTTGGCCGACATTCCATTCGCCGCGCCGTCCCATTTGTGTGGCGCGCGCGTCGCCCAAATGCGAATTGTGCGCCCACAAGACGATCTTGGCTCCGTCATCGAGCAGGCGAAGATGCTCATCGAGAGCATCCAGCGTTTCGGCCATATGGCGATCGCGGAGGTTCCAGGACGATGCCCGATCGCGGAACATGGCCCGGTAGTATTCTTCGGCGTTCCTGACCAATCGGGCGTTTTGCTCGGCGTAGAAGAAGTCGTCTGCCGCGATGCGCCCGTCGCGGCGGGCGTAGTCGGCGGCACGGCGCTGCAAGTCGATGAGCTGCTCGATCACCTCGTGCTCGCACGTGTCGCTTAACCCGAGTCCTGCTACGTATCCGTATTCCTGCGGATCCTCTCCGAAGTTTTCAAAACAGGCGTAACGATAGCGCGCTCGCCGGGCTCCTTCCGGGTCCACTTTTTCCAGATAGTTCAGCACCGCCTGAATCGAGGCGTGCATGCTGTACAGATCCAGGCCATAGAATCCCACGCGGGACTGCCCGGACCGTAAGGAATCGTTGTGAGCTCGCAGCCAGCCGACGAAATCCAGCACGTCGGCATTGCGCCACATCCAGGCTGGAAAGCGCCGGAATCCGTCCAACGCATCGGCAGCTTCCGAGTCGGCACTTTGACCTCGCACGAACCGATTCACACGGTAAGCGTCGGGCCAATCCGCCTCCACCGCGACGGCCGTGAAGCCTTTCTCGCGGATCAAGCGTTTGGTGATCTGCGCGCGCTCTCGATAGAACTCGTGCGTGCCATGGGTCGCTTCACCGAGTAATACAAAACGGGCGTCGCCGACCAACTCAAGCAGGGGATCGTAATCCTTTAGCGAGCCTTCGAGCGGTACCGCCGCTTCGTGAACCACATCAGTAAGAATCGTCTCAGTCGCGTTCACAATAACCTCCGTCACATACCGGCCGCGCGGGGCAAATCGAAACCGTAAAGCCGTGCGCATTCTTCTTCGCGTCCTCGAACGATTCGTTTGCCCTTCAAAGCGCCACCGCGGCTGGTAATCACCGTCGCCTGGCGCTCTCCGCCCGCGCCATCGTAGTAGAGAATCACCCAGTCATTAGTCCTACCCAACTGGTGCGCGCGAGCAGTATTAGAAAACATCGCCGTGTAATGCCGATCGCCGCGCTGCGTGTGCAGAATGGACAACCACGCCTCGCCAGTGGGATTGAACCGGCGAGGCGCGATCTTGTGCAGCTCCCCGGCCTTTGCGCGCTCTCGATATTCGCGATCAACAGCGAGCAGTTCCTGGATTGGGGCCAGATGCTCAGCATCGCTGCCGGTTGCCCGCACACGCCCGAGTCGCGTAGCCAGCGAATCGATGATCCCGCTTACGCGCTTGGGCCCGAATCCGGCTGGGTTGACCAGTCTCCCATCGTGCGCCGCCGATTCCAGTTCCTCAAGCGTATCTATACCGAGTTCGTCGTGCAGGCGCTGCGCAGTTATCGAGCCGATCCCCGGAACCGTCCGCAGCAATTCGACGGGATCAGACTCGCCCCGCAGCCGATCGAGCATGGGCAGCCGGCCCAATCGAACGATGTCTCGAATCGCAATCGCCAGCCGGTCCCCGATGCCAGGTAGTTTTTGCAGCCCTTCAACGCCTTCCTGCTCCAGAATTTCGTTTACCGGCCGATCGAGTCGCTGCACGGTTTCGGCGCCACGACGGTAGGCCTGAACACGAAATGGACTCGCATCCTGCTCGGCTAACAGGCTGGCAACCTCATTTAACCGGGTTGCCACCTGCGTATTGAAACTCATAAGCGCGTCCCCTCGCCGGCCTGGTTCAAATGCTGATCACCGGGCACGGCGCTTGGCGAATAATCGAGTATGAGCTGCTTCGTAAGCGGCCAAGCTTTTTCTGGAGCACGCCGCGACCGATCACGATCAGGTCGGCATTGTGCCCGATGGCGGCCTGGTGAACCGCCTTCCCGACGTTGCCGCCCAGGAAGCAGACCTCGTATTGCGTGCCTGCTGCGGCTTGCATAGCCGCAACCCGGTCGCGCGCCACGTTGAACAGAAACTCATACATGCTCGGATCGTTTTCCCGAGTAAGCGTCGTGTCGGCGCCTTGAACCGCATGCACCAGCCGAAGTCGCATTCCTTGCCTTTGAGCGAACTCACCAGCCCATTTGAGCACAGAAATGTCGCGCTCATCGCTATCCACTGCACACAGCAACTGGCTCCAGCGCTCTGCTGGATGCGCCGTCAACTGCTCCGCGTGCACGCCGGTCCAAACCGGACAGTGGGCGTCGTGCAAGACCTTCGCAGTGACCGACCCAAGCAAAAATGCCCGGAATGGACCATAACCGTGCGTGGGCATCATGATCAGGTCGATCTTGCTGTCGTTTGCGTAATCCGTAATCAAACGTCCGGCTTCGCCCTCCTCCAGCACTGAGGTAACCGGAAAATCCGCAAAGTGGTTCGCGATAAACCGATCTACGGCGGTCTGACCTTCCTGGCGCAACCGCTGGGCGTTAATGAGAACAGCCCAGGCGCCCGCTTCAGGTGATCCGAACCAGGCTACCGGCAGGTCCACCACGTGAAACAATACCAGTTCGGCATTGAACCGTCTCGCCACTGCCTTGACGGCCGGCACAACTGCGACGCACTGGCCGGAGAAATCGATCGGGAATAGGATTCGCTGGAACATGATCATTCCGCCCTCCTTTCCACCGGTGCGCGCAACTAGCAGGCCACGAGGCTCGCGACTGGTGTTACCACCAGCAGGTTGTCCACGTCCGCGACCCCAGGGGCAGCCCACGCCGCTCGTTCAGCAGCTTCGCGTTCCGCCCAGGATTGAACGGCGCCCGAGAGGATCACGCGCGATCCTCGTATCTCGACCCGAATTCGGTTGGCGTCCAATTGCGCGTTCCGCAATAAAGCCGCCTCAATTTGAGTCTTCACGGCGATCTGGTCCGCCCGAGGCTCAACCACAATGTGGTTGTTCACGTCACGAACGCCGGCCAGATACCGTACGCATTTGTCGGCCGAATGACGCTGATACTGCCAATCCACCGTGCCCTCGAGCGTTACACGACCATGATCCACCCAAACTTGAATTCTGCCCTTCGGCAACAGGGTGTTCCAGGCGATCGCATTGGCCGCTGCCCGCGCGATTTCTTCATCGCCGCGCTCGGCAAACGAGGGCAACGCCACTTTCAGCTCACATGCCACTGCCTTCGCTCCTCGAACCATCCCCGCTACTTTCTCGGCTTCTCTCTTTTGGGCGTAGCTTGGGACGTGACCGCTCAAAGTAACAATGCCATCTTGGACGGATACTCCAACTCCCTTAGCCTCGATAATGGGTTCCCAGTCGAGCGCCTGCTCAACGGCTTCCCTCAATTCCTTGTCGCTCATATCTTGGGCCCTCCTTTCGCTGATCGCGAGCTGGGACGTTGGGATTCGCGCACTGCACACAGCGTTACAGCCCGCGTTGTATCTTTGCGCTTTTTGCACTTAATTTCCCGCAAGAGCGGGTCCGAACAACAGGCCTCCAATTTATTGGATGGAAAGACATGTCAGGCGCGCCGCGCGCCTTATTGCTCACGATTGCTCATGGGTGGGGTGCGCCAAAGTTCTCAAGCAAAGAACCTTCGAGCACGGTAACAACGGCAGCGCTAACACGCACGAATTGGATAGGCGCGTGCGCGAGCTAATGAGTCTAACAGGTAGAGGGGAATTCATATGACCGGTCTGAATGTTGTGACACTGAAGACGCTGCGACCTGAAGAGATCGCCGAGTTAGCGGCCGCTTCGGGACCCTGCATTACAGTACTGCTGCCGCCCTATCGACCTGCGGCGCAGAGTAAATCCATGGCTGCGATTCTCAAGACCTATTGCCAGGAAGCGGCGCGACAGCTTAAGGCTAGGGGCATCTCCGAATCCGAGTCCAGCGAGCTAATGGAACCGCTACAACGGCTGAGCGAGGCGCCCGAGTTCGCTCGCGGGTCGCATTTGGGACGAGCGATCTTCCGTTCTAGAGAGACTTTTTCATGCATCGATGGAATCGATCTGAGCCCGGGAGTCACGGTTGGCGGCTGCTTCCAGCTACGGCCCGTCTTGCCGGATCTGCATGTAGCAGGACAATTCTTCTTGTTGAAACTCTCGCAAAAGGAGGTGGCGCTCAACCGCTGCAGGCGATTTACGATTGAAGCGGTCGATCTGCCGCGCGGCGTCCCGCGAACACTGGACGAAGCGCTCGAGTTCAAGCCGCCCGATCATGACCTGGAGAATCGCTCGACCTCGGGAAGTTCCACAGGGTCGATGCGCGCCGTCCGGTTCGGAACAGGCTCGGGCCGCGAGACGGAGCGAACGTATGTGGCGGATTTCTTCAAGGCGGTTGACAGCGGCATTTTGGAGTTAACGCACGGCGCCGCGCCTTTGATCCTCGCCGGGGTTGACGAAGACGTCGCCATTTTCCGCGCCGCCAGCCGTTATCCCAATCTGCTCAAAGAAAGCATTCGCGGCGGGGCAAAGTCGCCATTATCGGAAGAGGATTTGCTAAGTCAGGCGTTCTCGATCCTGCGGTCCGACAGCGTTGAGCGTGCGGCAGCTAACCTTTACGAAATGAAGGAACGAGTGGCGCCGGCGAGGTTTTCGACAGACCTGGACGCAATACTTCGCGCCGCCGTCGAGGGTCGCGTCGGGTGGATCTACATAAACCAGGACGCTCGTATGATTGGGACTTTCGACGGAGTGCGCCGCGGAGGCCGCGTGAATTGGGGCGAGGAAGACCTGCTCAACCTTGCGGCCGTCGAAGTCATACTCAAGCGAGGTCTCGCGTTTGCGCTTCCGTCCGCCAAAATGCCGGATGGAGCGGCGGTCGCGGCGGCTTTCAGGTACTGAGACTCACGCTCTGCTTCTGCGCATTGGGAAAGTATGTGTGTCCTCTTGGTGCCTGGATTCCGGCTCTTCGGTCCCGCGCACCTCGGGATCATCCTCGCCATTCCGGCGATCACGCTCCTCCTCTCCGTCTTATGCCGAAGGAGCGAACCCGCGGCCCTTTGGATTCGCCGCAGCCTCGGCCTCTTCCTTCTGCTAAACGAACTGGTCTGGTATGACTTCCGGTACCGGCACGAAGGTTTCCGATTTCCGGAAGGACTGCCACTGCAACTCTGCGATTTCACGTTGTGGCTGACCATCATCGCGGCGCTGCGGCTCCAGCCCTGGTGTTACGAGCTCGCATACTATGCCGGGCTCGCTGGGAGCGGGATGGCGGTGTTGACGCCGGATCTTTGGGCGCCCTTTGCATCCTACCCGACCATCTACTTTTTCCTGGCGCATGGATTCGTGGTGGTCACGACTCTCACCTTAACTTGGAGCAAGTTGCTGCGGCCGCGCCCACGTAGTGTCTTTACCGCATTTGGAATCTTGAACCTGTACGCCGCGGCTGTGGGTCTGTTCGACGCACTCTTCAAAACGAATTATATGTACCTTAGGCAGAAGCCTGTAAGCGTTTCATTGCTAAACTACCTAGGGCCTTGGCCTTGGTACATACTGGCAGGCGAGGTTGTGGCTCTGGGATTGTTCGCGGTGCTTTGGCTTCCGTTCCGGCGTGGTCCCGAGCCGTCGCTGCCTGGCCATTCCGTTGCAGAAACTAGCGCAGTACCATCGCGCGAGAAAGGTCTGAGATGAAGATTCTCCTTGCAGTGGATTCTTCGGCGGCGAGTGACGTCGCCATCGCGGAGGTCGCTCGAAGGCCATGGCCGAAAGGTACATCAGTGGAAGTCGTCAGTGCAGTGGAAATTGTAAGCGCTGTAGAAATGTCCCCGGCCTGGAGCACCCCGGCCTTAGACGATGCCATTCTGAACGCTGCCGATCAAGCTGTGCGTTCGGCCGCCGAGCCGCTGAAAGCTTCAGGGCTCGCTTGCACCAGTCGCGTACTCATAGGCGACCCCAGAGCGGCGATCGTGGATTATGCGGCCGAGTCGGGCGCAGACTTGGTCGTTGCCGGCTCCCATGAAGCTTCCACCGTGATGCGTTTTCTGCTGGGAAGCGTGGCAAGAGCCGTGGTCCTGCACGCGCCCTGTTCGGTCGAGATTGTACGCCCGAGGACCTCAACGGGAGGCTTGAAAGTGCTCCTTGCCACCGACGGCTCGGAGTTTTCCAAGGACGCTGCCCGATCGGTTGCATCGCGTCCTTGGCCCGCTGGAAGCGAATTTCGCGTGATCAGCGTGGCAGAGCTTCCCGTCGCTTGGTTCCGCAAACCGGTCCCGGCCTATCTAGATCCCAAAGCCATGGAGACCCTGCGCGCCGAATCGATGAAACATGCCGAAGACGCCGTAGCCGCGGCCGAGCAAATCCTTGCAGATGGGGGCCTCACCGAGTCGGGAACCGAAGCGGTTCCATACGCATCGGCAAAGGAAGTGATCATCAGCCAGGCCACCGAGTGGGGTGCGGATTTGATCGTCCTGGGCTCGCATGGACGCCACGGTGCAAGCCGGTTCTTGCTGGGCAGTGTATCGGAGCCTGTCGCCTTCCATGCGCCGTGTTCAGTGGAGATCATCCGCGCGCGGAAATAAAGACCTCAACGATTTCTGTCATTGGGTGAATTCACCCACCTAGGACGATCAGGCGGGTGCAGCCTTTGGCACAACTCGGCCGCTCCTCTATTCGCGCTCATCGAAGCACAAGAGAATTACGCAAATAGCACTTAGGGCGTAGTTAGCGAATCTTGGTGGAGCGCATGCAAGAACCTACGTATACGAGGTTCCAAATATGCGCTACGGCCGAAAACTCTTGCTGCTGATTTCGGCATGCTCGTTCGTTCTC
>Ga0335078_10019049_pt1 | contig 10209 bp, 8 predicted proteins | sample Lox_Sample_32_FD_206711 | JGI IMG/M metagenome (GOLD analysis project Ga0335078, IMG submission 206711) | Soil microbial communities from Loxahatchee National Wildlife Refuge, Florida, United States - Lox_Sample_3.2 | ecosystem: Environmental > Terrestrial > Soil > Wetlands | place: USA: Florida...
AATCGGTATTCAAACGGAGGGAGGAATAGTGGCAATCAGTTCGTCGAAGTTTACCGTGACCAAGTGAGGTGCTTCGCTCCAGGGAAAGCGTCAGTCGCCAAGTGGCTGAGCGAAGCTGAACGTTATTCACGGAATACCGTCGAGCCGCGAACAGAAGAGGGCGGTTGACGCACAGCCGAAGGCCCCTGCCTAGTATGGGGGAAAAGTTTGTCATCTGACCACAAACTTGATTTCGACGGCGGTGTAGGCGGTCTTACATCGGTCGCTTGCGCACCGCGCAGTATCCATGCGGGTTGCGTCAGAGCACCTGGGTCAAACCCAGGCGGACTACTTTCTGAGCCTCAACCCATGGCGTAAGTGCTTGAAGATAATTGGTCGGGGAGAGAGGATTTGAACCTCCGACCCCCTGGTCCCGAACCAGATTCCAGACCTTATTGAAATCTGTGGAATTTTGTTGATTCCAAGTGATTGCTGTTGAACCTGTTGCAGCCTGCTTATTGAAGTTTGTGGGTCTTTATTGAACTTGGGTGCTTTGACAGCTACAATTTCGTCTACATTTACTTAACCATTCAGTTAAATGAATTATCCCCGGCCTTCGCACAAAACACGAAAGGCCGGGCCACCCGCCACCTAAGACATTAAGGCCTCTTTGTGACCTAACCGCCCTCCAGTGTTCGTTTTTTCAATGATTTGATTGATCGGATGGAATTTTTGCGGACCACAGCCATCGTTTGAAGCCGTGTGTACTTCTCGTTCTACACGAGATGGCCGAGGAAGAGGTACGTTGTCAATGTTCTGCCCTTGGTTTTCTTTGTAGAGCGATTGTCCGTGCGGGTTATACCGGGACGGACGGCTTCTTGTTCGGAAAATCCTGGCCTGCGGACCGTTCCATCCGTACCCACAGTCATGGCTGCTGCCCCAAGCCCGGACGCCGTAAAGATCAACTTCGTGTCGATTGCCATGGGGTTTCCTTTTTCTTACTCATGGCCGTTTACACGGTTTTATTTACACCCTCTCATCGCGAGCGACTTACCGTGAGTTCAAGAGGACCGAAACCTTTTCATGTTCGACTTGCTGGACGAAGCGAACAAGCATATCCGCGACAAAAGAATCGCCCCGTTCGGTATTTAACATTGCGTCATAAAGATAGCGCTCTGGCCAGTTCAGGTTAAGGTATCGCTTCACGAAGGCGGCGCGGTCCCTGTCAACCGTGTCAACGTCTGTAATTGCCTTTTTTTGGGGTATTCCTGCGGAGATCAGTCTGTGGATCTTGGACTCGCGTGAAGCGTAAAGGAAGACTCGAAACACATCCTTGCAATTACGAAGGAAATATTGCGAGCCCCGGCCAACGATTACGCAGGGGCCGCCAGAAAGTGCGTGATTGACCGCTTGCTCGGAAACCCTGGCGATTCGACGTGCATCCAGCAGTTTCAGCCGATCGGTTGGCGGTAAGCCCCCTTCGAATGCTCCTCTAAGAAAGGACTCAAAGACGCGATAAACCGCAGGGTCATTTGTCCATTCCCGTTGCGCAACCGCTTGCGGAGTGCTGTCGGTCAACTGCGCGATTTCCTCAGTCAGCTCGTGGTCCCACAGCGTCCAACCGAGAAGTCCGGCCAGCTTGGCGGCGATCTCCGGGCCACCGCAGCCAAATTCACGTTCGATCGTAATCGCTCGAATGGTCATCATAATTCCTAACCGGCCGCAACCTGGCCACCCGCCCCGGGGTCATTCTTCTTCAAGAAAAACGCAAGAACGAACATGATGGAGCAGAGCGCTCCCAAGACCCAAAAGATGTCCATGTAGGACAGTGCGCCGCCCTGTCGATGCACCAATTCGTAAAACCTCGCAATCGCCTGATCGCGGGCATCACCGGCGCGAAGACCGGAATGTGCGACGCTCAAGCTCAGCGCATGAAGTACCGAGCGAAATGCAAGGGAATCGGGAGTGATGTGGCCGACGAGGATTTGCTGGTGATATTGAGCTCGGCGGACAATCATGGTGGTCACGACGGAAGTTCCGATACTGCCGCCGATGTTGCGCATGAAGTTGATTATGCCGGAGACACTATTGCCCTTCTCCTCTGGAACACCGATGTAACCCGCGGCGGTGATGGGAACAAACAGGAATCCGATGCCTACGACTTGGGCCACGCGCAGCCACATCGCGAAGCGAAAGCTTACGAACAAGTCGATCTGGTTCGCGCAATAAAAAAGTCCAATGGCAAGGCACAACCATCCGGTCGCGATCAGCCAGCGGGCTTGTATCTTCGATGTTAGCCGCCCGACAATGGGCATCATCAGGAGCAAGACGAGACCGCCGCCGGAGAGGACGAGACCCGCAAGTTCTGCGGTGTAACCCATGAGCGTCTGCAGAAATTCTGGAATCAGGACCAGAGTGCTGAACAGCATGAAGCCCATCATGAACATCATTAAGTTGGCCGCTGCGAAGTTGAAGCTCTTGAACATGCGGACATCGATAATCGGCTCTTTGCGGTACCATTCCCAGATGACCAGCGCGATCAGGCAAACGGTTGCGGTTACGATCAGAGTGGTGATGAAGTGTGAGCCGAACCAATCGTCTTCCTGTCCCTTGTCCAGAAGGATCTGCAGCGAACCCACTCCCAGCGCCAACATGGATATTCCGATGTAGTCGATGCGGATGCCCCCGCGTTTTACGCGGCGGAGAAACGGAGGGTCCTCGACCAGGGTTTGAGTCAGATAAAGAGCGAGCAGGACCACCGGCAGCGTAATGAAAAATATCCAGCGCCAGGAATAGTTGTCGGTAATCCAGCCTCCCAGCATCGGCCCGACGGTAGGGGCGAGAACTGCAGTAATGCCATAGACAGCAAACGCGGAGCCGCGCTGCTCTGGAGGAAACGTATCGTTGAGAATGGCTTGTGCCATCGGTTGTAATCCACCCCCGCCGACGCCTTGCACAGCTCGAAAGAACAGCAATAGCGGAAGGCTCGGCGCTAAGCCGCAAAGCAGCGAACTTACCGTAAAGACCGCAAGCGACATCATGAAGTACCGTTTGCGGCCGATTATCTCCGCGAGCCATCCGCTGATCGGCAGCACAATCGCGTTCGCGGCGAGGTACGAGGTAAGTACCCAAGTGCTGTCGTCGTAGCTGGCTCCGAGGCCGCCCGCGATGTAAGGCAATGCGACGTTGGCAACGCTCGTGTCCAGCACTTCGATAAACGCCGCCATCGATACGGTAGCGGCGATCGCCCAAGGATTTACCTTAGGATGCCAGACGACCTGCTCTGAAGGGAAGGTCAGCGTTGTGGCGCTCATCGTAAGTACACTTTCGCCTCGACATTCATACCCGGCCGAAGTTGGTGGTCACGATTTTCGCCTGGATCGACGACGATCTTTACGGGAACGCGCTGAACGATTTTGACGTAGTTGCCGGTTGCGTTTTCGGGGGGTAGCAAGCTGAAGATGGGCCCGGTGGCCCCTGCAATGCTATCAACGTGCCCATGGTAGGAGCGCCCGTTGGAATCACAGTCGATCTCCACTTTCTGGCCCACACGCATGTGTTTGAGCTGTGTCTCTTTAAAGTTCGCAGTGATCCATACCTGATCCAACGGAACTACCGTGAGCAGTTGTTCGCCGGGATCGACATTGAATCCGACGACTACTTTCTTGGTCACCTCGCCGCTGACCGGCGCCAATATCTTGGTGTAGCCCAGGTTAAGCTCCGCCTGGTCGAGTTCAGCCCTCTTCTGCGCTACGTCAGCAGCGGCTGATAAGGCGCGGGCGCGGGTGGACGCAACCCGTTGCGGTCCGGCCTGGGCGGACTCATTCCGAGCAACCGCTTCGATGAGCCGGCTGCGCGCCTCTGCGACATTTTGTTCAGCGGCTGCCTCGTCGGCTTTCGCGGCTGTTACTGCAGCAGTGTCCGTTTGTGAGGCGGCCACCGCGTGATCATAAATCTGCTTGGGTACTTCGTCTTTGGCAAGCAGAAGGTGGTAACGCTCCACGTCATCTCTGGTCTTTACGTTATCCGCCTCGGCTTCCAGGATGCGAGCTTGTGCCGCAGCAACCTGCTTCTCTCCAGCGGCGATTGCGGCTTTGGCATTTTCGATGTCTGAAGATGTGAACTTCAGTTGGCTGGCGGTGTCTACCGAGCTAATGGGCACATCGATGTTGAGAGCACGAGCGGAGGCCACCGCAGTTTTGAGGTCCGCCTGCGCTTTCGCCACAGCAACTTGATAATCTTTTGGATCGATCTCCACCAATGTGGCGCCTTGCTGCACATACTGGTTGTCTCCGACATGCACCGCTTCCACGTACCCGGGGATCCGCGCACTTACCGGATAGAGGTGAACATCGACTTGCGCATCGTCGGTGCTCTCGAAGCCCGAAAAGTAGTGCCACAACCAGACGCCACCGACAAGAACAACCACGACGGCAGTCACAATAATCAAGCGCTTGCGAGAATGCCGCTTCGGATAGATAACGGTCGGCTTCGTGGTGGGGCTTTCGGTTATGGTATTGGGCGTTGCGGACGATGAACTCTCCGCACTCTTGGCTGTTTCTTCGTGGGGCATCCTATTTTCCTTTCAAATAGAGCGCGTAATTCGATTCCGCACCCCCAATGGCTCTCGCCATAGAAATTTTTGCAATGTTGTAGCGATAAAGGCTGGCAATATAGGCGTCGTTGGCGTCCGCGAGTGATTCTTGCGCCTGAACCACTTCAATGTTGTCCGTTACTCCGGAGGAGAAGCGATCACGTGATTGCTGGAGGGTCTGAGTAGCCAGTCGCACGGCATTCCGCTCAACGGCCACCTCCTGGGCGGTATCTTGCAAGTCAAGGAAAGTGTCGCGGACCTCCTGGTCGATGCTGGCCCGGAGATCTTCCAGTCGTTGCTGGGCCTTTGCCAGGAGAGAATCTGCGACGAGGTTATCTCCATGAACCCTACCGCCCTGGAAAATGGGAATGCGGAGCACTGCGGCTGCGTCAACTGTGCCATGGTTCGACGCAAAATTGGTGCCAATCGATCCGTAATCCGCGACCGCCGATAATGTCGGGTAACGCTCCGCTGCAGCCGCCTTTTTTTGCAACTCAGCAGAGCGTACTTGCTCAGTTAGGCTCTTATAGTCGGGGCGAGAGCTATACGCCTGCCGTAATGCATCATCAAGGGTTGAAGTCGTGAGCGGCTCATAAGGAACGTCCGTGGCAATGTCGAATGTCTGAGCCGCCGGAAGTCCAATCGCTCGCGCTAAAACCAGCTTCTGCTTAGCTAGGTTATTCCGCGCGACGATCAGCCTTTGTTCGCGGGCCTGAAGCTCAACGTCGGATCTGAGCACGTCAACCGCAGCCGCAAGCCCGGCTTTCTTCTGATCGGTGGTCTGGTCGAAGAGCACTTTCGCTGTGTCGCGCTGAGCCTGAGCGGAAGCGACCTGCGATTTGTCCGCAATGACCAGCAAATAATTGGACACAACCACAAGAACAATCAGTTCGCGAGCATTCTTGTAAGTGTATTGCGCTAATTTCACTTGCGCAGCGGAAGATCGTGCACTCTCAATCGACTGCCAATTGAAGACTGATTGATCGAGGTAAGCACGCGTGTCGAAGACCCCAAAAGGGCCGATTACGGGTGGGTGGCCGGGGACATCAATGCCTATGATCGCCTTCAAATCATTTTGCCGAACGCCGAAACTGGTAGCTGTGGTCAGATTTGGCAGCAGCGCGCTGAGTGCCCGCCACCGCTCGCCTTGTGCGCCGGACATTGCGTCGGAGGAAAGTAAGCCCCCAAGATTTTGGCGAAGACCGCGCGCAACCGCGTCTTGCAGAGAAAGCGATAGCGCAGTGGAAGTGGCTTTGCCCGTGGGAACTCCACCTAAGTAAGGGCCTTGCTGCTGAATGTCCGAGGTGTAAGTTCCCTCAATAGAGTAGGTAGGAGCACCATAGGACGTCGTTGCTTGGCTCGGAGCGGTTAAATCGGACTGTCCGTAAAGCGCAACTCCTGCTAGCAGAGCCAGGCACAGCGCAGTCAACTTGGTGCAGAGCTTCACTCGGCGGTCGTTTGCAAGTCCGCACCACTCGGTCACAGTTGCCAAGGACTCACCTCAGCTTTGTGGTCGTTGCCGATCCGGATCGTCATGTCCCGACAACAGGAGGAGCACAACCAAAGACATTCGCATCTCTGGGACGTGCATGCACCAGCCGATCCTCGGCCTGCTGCGGACGCGGCCCTCGGGTCGATCAAGTAGAGTGTTCCCTCATGGAGATAGCGAAATGTCGTTGAGCAGGTCGGATTTGCGCATTTAGCAAGCATCAATTTTCCAATCTCTTCTCCTACAAGAAAGCGCCGCTACCTTTGGGTAGCCATCCCTCGCCGAAAATTGTGTTGTGGCTTATCTCCATCGGTCGAATCCGATGAACAAAGTCTCATTGAGCCAGAAGAATTGAGGCGAAACAATTGAACGTTGGTATTGGCAATACGTTGGTATTGGTGAAAACACTGAATTCGACCCCTCGCGCGGCGTACGCCGGTCGAGTCTTAAACCAGGACTTCTTCTACTGCTGTGATCGATGCCAGATTTGGGGCTCCCAAGACATTTCGGGTGATTGTGCAGCGCAGCCGAGGGGGCAGCTCTTAAGCTGGGAACAAGTTACCTATTTCGCGGGTGCGGATGCACCAACCGGAGTGCTCGCCGCGCCTGATCCGTAGTAGGAGGCAAGCGATTGCCTTTCATCGTCATTCAGCAATGAAGCAATGACGCGCATGGGCATGTTGATGTCGTTGGAGCGGTTGCCGCTGGCAAATTCTTCCAACTGAAGGCGAATATAGTCGCTATTCTGGACGATCAAGGACGGCGCTCCCATCTTACGGCCAATTGGGCCATGACAGGCCTGACAGGGTGGGATGCCTCTTGCTCCGTCACCCCCCGAGATAAGCCGCGCTGCTACTGCAGTATGGGTCAAAGGCGACGGGAGTTGCGGGAATGAGCGCGGATCTGCCGGATCTGGATAAATGGGCAAAATCGCATAATAAGCGGCCAGATCTGAATAATCCTGGACTGTCAACTCCGCAGCCAGCGGCCCCATGATCGCAGAGTTCCGTTTTCCATCTCGAAAATCGTTAAGCTCTTTCCAGATGGCGAGCTTGTCCATGCCGGCCAGGTTTGGGACCAGCGGATCCGAGCTGAAACCTTCCTGCCCGTGACAATGAGCGCAGCGGCGAGCGATTACAAGGCCCCGAATCGCCTCGCCGCTGTTGGCTGCATCGATCGTTTCTTGGGTCCAGGCGACATAGGATGGGACGCGCACCGGGGGCTGAGGGCTGGCTGATTGTGGCAGCTTGGTCCGTGAGACTAGGAAAGGAAGACCCAGTGCCAGCATCGCTGCTTTAACGTGAGTCCGTCGGAAGAATGTTTTAAAGAGAAGCACAGGTCAGTCTTTCCTCCGGGGTGCTCTTGGGGAATTTGTCGCGTGCCACGACAAGGACGCGAGATCGCATATCGTAGTGGCCAGCACCGCAAAATTCATGGCAGGTCGCCCCGTATTCTCCCGGCTTATCGAATTGGATTTGAGATTCACTGATATGGCCCGGTACAACTTCGAGGGCGTCGTTAGTCACGGCGATTGAAAACCGGTGCACCAAGTCGGCGCTAGTGATCCGAAAACGGATGGGACGTCCTACGGGAACAAGAACACATTGGGGAACAAAATTAAACTGCTGCGCGATAAGCCTTACCGTTACCGATCCGTCGGGCTCTATCGCGGTTCCGAGATTGCTCTCCACGAACTCACCACGAAGGTGCAGAGTTAGCGGATCCACTTGGCCTGAAGCGGCAACGAATTTTTTAACGGCGCCAAACATCTCATAAGGAAAGCGAATCCAGAGCCAAGCAATGAGGAAGGCTAAAAGACCCATCACGAATTGGAGCTTCCCGGATCGCATGACTACCTTTTACTATGTGCTGCGGCCTTTGCGAGAGCCTCCGCCTCGGCGCGAGTGTAGATTTTCCCACAATGCGGGCAAACCACCTCCGCATTGTGATCGGCCATTTCACGTAGGAAAGTCGTCAACGCTTCACCGCAGTCTTTGCAAAACACCTCTTCTTTATTGGCATTCATAATAGTTTCGCGGGCAGAAGCTCACGGCCGACCGTGCCTGGCGCTTAGCCATCCGAATACCGCCGCATCGCATCGTCCATTCGAGACAAGGCGTCCCCGCCTTTCAAGCTTGCGGTCGTGAGATTCCAAATTTTTTCATCTTGTAAGCGAGTCCGGTCCGATTCAGACGCAGTCGAACCGCAGCGCCCCGTGCACCTCCCACGACCCAATTACTCTCTCGCAATGCCCGCAAAATCATTTCCCTCTCGATTTGCTCTAACGCACTAGATTGCTCGTCACCCTCTACCTCGAAAGCAGTAGCCACGTCTGTCAAGGGCACTCGCAGTTGCGGCCCAGAAGACAACAAGACCGCCCGTTCCATGAGGTTTTGTAGTTCGCGAACATTGCCCGGCCAGACATATCGAGTGAGAGCATCCATTGTTGACTTAGGAATGCTTACGATATGTTTGTCCATTCGCTGGGCATACTTGCTGGCAAAGTGCCGGACGAGTCGAACGATATCGTCAGGACGTTCGCGAAGCGGCGGTACCGTTATTGGAAATACGTTGAGGCGATAGAAGAGGTCAGACCGGAATTGTTTTTCTGCGACCATCGGCGCAAGGTTGGCATTCGTCGCCGCCACTACACGAACATCCACTCGCTGGGTACGGGTGCTGCCCAGGCGCTCGAACTCTTGTTCTTGCAAAACTCTCAGAAGTTTTGGCTGCAATTCAAGAGGGATGTCACCGATTTCATCCAAAAAAATAGTTCCTTTGTTTGCGAGCTCAAAGCGACCGATCTTTTGAGCGATGGCCCCGGTAAATGCGCCCTTTTCGTGGCCAAACAATTCGCTCTCCAGCAGTCCCGACGGAATGGCGGCACAGTTTACTTTCACGAACGCATATTTCTTGCGAGGACTGAGGTCGTGAATCGCGCGGGCAATTAACTCTTTCCCCGTGCCGGTTTCTCCCAGAATGAGCACCGTCGAGTCTGCCGGGGCCACGATTTGAATGTTCTCAATGACGGTTTTGAGTCTCAAGTTGCTGCCGACAATTCCTCGAAATTCATCTTTAATAACAAGGTCATCTTGCAGCGAGAGGGTCTCCTCAGCAAATCCGTCGGTTCGCCGCGGTGTTTGGTCGCGTCGGGGGTGCTCTCCGGGTGGGAAAGCCATAGGATTGCTGCTTGCATTGCACAAATTACCATCGTTCAGGCCTTGCCACGGCGTTTGTGCTGTTGTGCTGCCAAAGATCGCATTTTCCATGGCTCACCTCTATTACTGGTGTCCTTTCATCTTGCCGCGTCGGCGGTTTCCCGGTACGAGACTTCGTAATCCTCTGCGTGACTTTCCATCTCGTCTGCTGCTGACGGTGATTAAGCCAGAACTCAAAACCGGAATCTATTAGACGAAGGTGTCACCGATACCATTAGGTCAATTAGGTCAATGAAAAGACACGTTGGTAAAGCGATACTTCATGACTTTTAGTAATGGCGGAAGTCATACCAAAGTGTTGGCGATACTATCGTGCAATTGTCGTTCTCCAATCCATTTGTTGTCATAGCCCTGTCCGACCACTCGGAAACACCGCTGCATAGGATAAAGGAGACCAATAATGAAACTCTTGATGGTGCTTACATCGCACGATCAACTCGGTAATACGGGGCGCAAAACCGGTTTCTGGCTTGAGGAATTTGCCGCTCCCTACTTCGTCTTCAAAGACGCAGGAATGGATCTGACGCTCGCTTCTCCAAAAGGCGGGCAGCCTCCCATCGATCCGAAGAGCGATCTGCCAGAGAATCAAACTCCCGCCATGGCTCGCTTTAAGAAGGATACGGCGGCACAAAGTGTTCTTGCCAACACAGTCAAGCTTGCGGATGTAAGGGCGGAAGATTACGACACGGTGTTTTACCCGGGCGGACACGGTCCGATGTGGGACCTCGCCAAGAGCCCCGTGTCGAAAGCTCTTCTCGAATCCTTTTACAACTCCGGCAAGCCAATCGCGTTGGTGTGCCACGCGCCTGGGGTGCTTCGCCATGTTACGTATAAGGGAGCACCCATTGTGAAGGGGAAACACGTAACGGGCTTTACCAATGGGGAGGAAGAAGAAGTGAAGCTCACGAAGGTTGTGCCGTTTCTCGTAG
>Ga0335078_10019050_pt1 | contig 10209 bp, 8 predicted proteins | sample Lox_Sample_32_FD_206711 | JGI IMG/M metagenome (GOLD analysis project Ga0335078, IMG submission 206711) | Soil microbial communities from Loxahatchee National Wildlife Refuge, Florida, United States - Lox_Sample_3.2 | ecosystem: Environmental > Terrestrial > Soil > Wetlands | place: USA: Florida...
CTGGCGACGCAGCCCGCGGTGGCCGAGGTCCTGCAGAACGCGAACGGCGTCGGCGGCGACCAGGAGAGCCCGCAGGACATGTACTACGGCGAGGCCTGGGCGTACCGGATCCTCGAGGCCGTCCTCAACTCTCCCGCGTGGTCGCGCACGCTGCTGATCTACACCTACGACGAGCACGGGGGCTACTACGACCACGTGCCGCCGCCTGCGGCGATCGCCCCCGACTCGATCCCGCCAAGCCTGTCGCCCGGCGACGCCCCGGGCGGTTACAACCTCTACGGGCCGCGCGTCCCCGGGATCGTGGTCTCCCCCTACTCGAAACCGAACGGAGTCACGAACGTGCTTCATGACCACACCTCGGTGCTGGCCACGATCGAGGCGAAGTGGAACCTGCCCGCGCTGACCTACCGCGACGCCAACGCGACCACCGTGATGGACTTCCTGGACGTGACCCGAGCCGCATTCCTCGAGCCGCCGACAACGTTGGTTGCGCCTTCTGAGACCGGACCTTCGGGCCCGGTAGGGACGTCGAGCTGATGCGTATGCGACGTCCCGAGTTCCTCCGTCGCCGGCGCAACGTCATCGCTGCGACCTGCGCGGCCGCCGCCGCCTGCGCGGCGCTGGTCCTGGCTCTCGTTCCGGCGGGGGCTCCGGCCGCCGGCTTTCAGCTGCCGCCGGTCCGCCACGTATTCGTGATCGTGCTCGAGAACCAGAACTACGCCGGAACCTTCGGCGACCCGTCCGCCGACCCGTACCTGGCCAGCACGCTGCCAAAGGAGGGAGCGCTGTTGAACGACTACTACGCCACCGGCCACGAGAGCAACGACAACTACATCTCGATCGTCTCCGGCCAGCCGCCCAACCCGCAGAACCAAGCCGACTGCCAGATCTTCGATGACTTCACCGGCGCGGATCTGCTGCCGGGTGGAGTCGAGTCCGGCACCGGCTGCGTCTACCCGGCCAACGTCCAGAACATTGGGAACCAGCTGTCCGCCGCAGGGCAGAGCTGGAAGGCCTACGAGGAAGACATGGGCAACGACCCCAATCGCGAGACGGCCGCCTGCGGCCACCCCGCGGTCAACTCGCAGGACAAGACCCAGAGCGCAGAAGCCGGCGATGGCTACGCCAGCCGCCACAACCCGTTCGTGTACTTCCACTCGGTGATCGACGATCAGACCTACTGCGATCAGCACGTGGTCGCGCTCGGGTCACCGACGGGCGCGATGCCCTCCGCCGCGCTCGCCGGCGAAACCGGTCTGGCCACCGACCTGAGGAAGATCTCGACCACGCCGTCGTTCTCCTTCGTAACCCCGAACCTCTGCGACGACGGCCACGACTACCCGTGCACGAACCAGCCGAGCGGCGCATCGGCGCTCGCGGACATCGACACGTTCCTGCAAACCTGGGTGCCGCTGATCACGAACTCGCCGGCGTTCAAGAAGAACGGGCTGCTCGAGATCACCTTCGACGAGTCGGACGGCCCGCAATCTGACGCCTCGTCGTGCTGCGGCGAGCAGCCCGGGCCGGGGGACTCACCGCTCCCGGGCATCACCGGGCCCGGCGGTGGCCTGGTGGGCGCTGTCTTGTTGTCGCCGTTCATCGCGCCGGGCACGCTCGTCGACACCCCGTACAACCACTACTCGTCGCTGGCGAGCTGGGAGACGCTAACCGGCCTGCCTCGACTGGCCGACGCAGCCACCGTCCCGGCGACGTTCGGGTCTGACGTGTTCACGGCTTCGAAGGGCTGATCGGCGACGGGCCGTAAAACGTCCTGACTGCGCCGAGCCTCAGTTCGCCTCGAACCCGGGGAGGACAAGCTCGATCGTGGCGCCGCGCCCGTTCTGCGAGTTGCGGACGCGAACCGTGCCGCGATGGGCCTCGGCGATCGCGCGGACGATCGCGAGCCCGAGTCCTGCGCCGCCAGGACTCGAGCGCGATCGGCCCCCGTCGGTGCGGTGAAACCGCTCGAATACCCGCTCGCGCTCGTCCTCGGGGATCCCGGGGCCATCGTCGAGAACGGCGAACCGGATCCGGTCAGGCGCGAGCTGGGTGACGTCGAGACGGACGAGCCCATTGTGCTCGTCGGTGTGCTCGATCGCGTTGCGGGCGAGGTTCCGCAGCGCCTGAGCGAGACGATCGGGGTCGGCCTCGAGAGAGCCGTCGGCGATCGTGCCCAGCTCGAACTTGCGATCGGCGGTCAGGCTCATGCCGTCCCACAGCTCGGTGACGAACGGCCGGACGTCGATCGTCTCGGCGCGCAGGAAGTCGGTCCGCTCGGCCTGCGCGAGCACGAGCAGATCGTCGACGAGCCGGCTCACCCGAGCTATCTCGGCCTGCACCAACTGCTCGACGCGAGTCACCTCCGCCGCCGACGGGTTCTCCTCCGCGGCGAGCACTTCGAGCTGACCGCGGATCACCGTGAGCGGCGTGCGCAGCTCGTGCGATGCGTCGGCCACGAACTCGCGCTGGCTGGCGAACGCTTCCGAGAGGCGGTCGAGCATTCGATTGAACGCGTCCGCGAGGACCCGCACCTCGTCGCGGCGGCTGCCCGATATCTCCATCCGCGGATCGAGGTCACCGGCGTCAACGCGCGTCGCCACCTGCGCCATCCCCCGCAGAGGCGCCGACACACGCGCGCCGGCGAGATATGAGGCGACCAGCGCGAGCAGGAGGACGACCGCGCCGGCCAGCACGAATGCCCGGGCCACGCCGTGCTGGGCACGGTCCACTAGAGCGAGCGGCTCGCCAGCGCCCGCGATGATCGGCACATTGCCGACGACGGCGCGTTTCTCGAAGATGCGCGTACGCCCGACGTCCGGTACCTGCGCGGTCGAATATCCGACGTGCGGGACCAGCAGCTTTCGGCCCTCGGCGTTCTCGACCTGCTGTTCGGCCGCCGTCTCATCCTCGGGTGGGCCGCCCCCGAACAACTCCGGATGGTTGCTCACGTGCTCCCCCCCGGGCGTGAGCACGAACAGCAGCGTGGAGGTCGCGTCGTAGGGCTGCGCGCGGATGTAGCGCGCAGCAGCAGATGCGATCCGGGCGGGGCTCTGACCGCTCAGCGTGTTGACCGACTGGAGCAGCTGGATCGTGTCGCCGCTGATGTCCTGGTCAATCTCACTCTTCAGCTGAGCCCCAGTGTCCTGGTACACGACGAAGAACACGACGACCGCCGACACCACCATCACGCCGGCCACCCATGCCGTCAACCGCCATCGAAGCCCCGCCGGCAGCGCCGAAGATAGTCGCGCGCGCACACCGGACATCGGACGCAACCGACCGTTAATGGCTCGCTTCCAGTCGGTAGCCGACCGAGCGGACCGTGACAATCGGCGGGTTAGTGCCCTGCCGGCGCAGCTTGCGGCGCAGATACCCGATGTAGACGTCGACGACGTTCGTGCCGGGGTCGTATTCGTAGCCCCATACCGCGCGCAGAATCTGCTCCCGTGAGAGAACGTGGCCGCGGTTGCTCATCAGGTACGCGAGCAACTCGAACTCCGTCGTCGACAGCCGCACGAGCTCGCCGCCGCGGCGGACTTCGCGCGTCAGCAGGTTCACCTCGATGTCACCGGCGCTCAGCGTGGTCCGGGGCGAGTGCGCGGCGGCGCGCAGCTGAGCACGGATCCGGGCCGCTAGCTCGGTGAGCGAGAACGGCTTCGTGAGGTAGTCGACCGCGCCCGCATCGAGACCAGCGACGCGATGCTCGACCTCGCCGAGCGCCGTCAGGACGATCACCGGCAGCCCGGGCTTGGCCTCGTGTAGCGCTGTCAGCACATCGAGACCGCTGCGTCCGGGAAGCATCAGGTCGAGCACGACCAGATCCACATCCTCGTTCTGTGCGGTGACCGCGCCGTTGACGCCGTCCATCGCGGAGATCACGTCAAAGCCCTGAGCGCGCAGTCCGCGCTCGAGGAAGTCGACGATTCCGGGTTCGTCTTCGATTACGAGGATCAGTCCAGGCATGCCAAACAGCCGCGGCCTCCGGCGCGATGCGTGGCCCGATGATAGAGCGGGCCTTTAAGCGCCGGCGGAGTGAAGAGCTTTCTCATACGTGGCTCACGCTGAACTTACGGTTGCGCAGCCAGAATCGAGTCGGATGGGGACGAGTGACGATGTCATCGTGGGGCGACACGAGCGCGACGGTCTCGTGCGACGCTCGGGACTCGCACGGCGGTGGCGCTCAGCGTCGCTGACCGGCGGCGGGACGGACGGCAACGAGCAGCTCACCACGGTCACCGGCGTGATTCTCGTCGTTCTGCTCGCAGTCGTCGGCTTCACCATCCCGCAGCTGCGCCAGTTCATCTGGCTCCACCTATTCGTGGGTCTGCTCCTGATCGGCCCGGTGTTGCTAAAGATGGCCAGCACCGGCTACAGGTTCGTGCGCTACTACACGCGCAACGCGGAGTACGTGCGCAAGGGGCCGCCTGAGACTGTGCTGCGTCTGATCGCGCCGCTCGTGGTCATCTCGACGGTCGGGGTGTTCGTCACCGGCATCGCATTGCTAATCGTCGGGCCTGACCACCGCGACCCATGGCTTTTGCTGCACAAGGTGACGTTCATCGTCTGGATCGTGTTCACGAGCCTCCACATCCTCGGGCATCTGCCCGCGGTGGCCCGAGCGCTCGGCGTCGGGGGCCGCGGACAGGCGCAGCGCGCCGGCGCCTCCGGCGGTGAGGTCGGTCGCTGGATCGCGTCAAGCGGCGCGCTCGTCGGCGGTCTCGTACTGGCGCTCGTATTGATCCCGGACTTCTCGGCGTGGACGAGCCACGCGGTCTTCCTGCACCATCATCACGACCACTGATTGGAAACGCACACGGGCCCACCGCGCGTTGCACGCGATGGGCCCGAGTCAGTCCGTGTGCGTCAGCTGCAGGTGCTAGCCCAGGCGCAAGCGTCGAACCCGTCGGCGGTGGAGTTCGGCGCCGAGGGGGCGCCGATCACGTTGCCGTTCGAGTCCACGAGATCCATCTCCTCGGATGCCTTGAGACCGGCGGGAGCACCGTCGACGGTGGCCGAGCTGAAGGCGGGATTGGTCAGGTTGGGCAGTGCCGCAAACCCGGCGTCCGTGCCGATCTCGAGCGGGGTCTCTTCGATCCACTCGGCGGTGGCGTGAGTGGATGGATAAGGCGCCGTCTGAGAGAACGTCTCGCCACGCGTCACGTCGTCGATCGTGATCGTCCAGACGTCCGAGTCCGGAACGGCCTCGGAGATCGACGCGTGCATGTGGTCACCCGGCTCGACTGTCATGTTGCTGATTGTCAGCGACGGCGCGGGGACAAGCTCCCACCATGCGGAATACGAGGCGGCGCCGGTGGAGTCGACGTCCTGCTCGGTGCCGGTTTGGATCAGCGTCGAATCGGTCGCCGTACAACCGGCGTCGATGCAACCCCCGCCGATCCCGATCCAATCCGAGGAGTCCTCGGCCTGGCCGGCGGTGTGCTGGGTCGCCGTCGGAACGGTCCAGTCACCCGTGATGGAGTTGAACAGCTTGCTTCCCTGCTCGAGGGTGCCCTGGTTATAACCGAACCAGTTGCTGCTCGAGTTGGTGTTCGATCGCAGGTGCGGCACGAGGCGCAGCAGCTGACCGTGGGACGTGAGCGCAGCGGATGCGCTTGCCGCGGCCACACCACACGTCGCCAGCGACACAGACAGAACTACAGCCAGGCGTTTGAGCGCGCCAGGCAACAACACCCTTCGGTTCATCGAGGTCCCTTTCCTCGGCGACTTGCGGGTCTAAGCCGCCGCACCTCCCGCAGAGCGACCCGCCGTGATTCCTATACCCGCTTCACCGGAATTCCACGCGGACGTCACAGCGCGGATGTCAGCGCGCCGTCCGGGTGGATGTCAGCGCGCGTACTCGACCGCGCGCGATTCCCGGATCACCGTGACTTTGATCTGCCCCGGGTACTCGAGCTCTTTCTCTATCTCTCGCGCTATCTCGTATGAGAGCGCGGTCGCAGCGTCGTCGTCGATCGCACCCGGCGCAACCATCACGCGGATCTCCCGGCCGGCCTGCATCGCGTAGACCTTGTCGACGCCCTTGTGCCGTGTGGCGATCTGCTCGAGATCTCGCAGACGTTTGACGTACTGCTCGAGCGACTCGCCGCGGGCGCCCGGTCGCGCACCCGACAGCGCGTCCGCAGCCTGCACGATTACCGCCTCGATCGTCTGCGGCTCGACCTCGTTGTGGTGGGCCTCCATCGCGTGCGCCACCGCTTCGGACTCGCCGTACTTGCGCGCGAGTTCTCCGCCCACGAGCGCATGCGGTCCCTCTACCTCGTGCGTCACCGCCTTGCCGATGTCGTGAAGCAGCGCGGCCCGGCGAGCAGTGCGTGCGCTCGCCCCAAGCTCCTCGGCCATCATCGCTGCCAGGTGCGACACCTCGATCGAGTGCGCGAGCACATTCTGGCCGTAGCTCGTCCGGAACCGCAGTCGTCCGAGCAGCTTGATCAGCTCAGGGTGAACGCCCTGCACGCCGGCGTCGAATACCGCCTGCTCACCCATCTCGACGATGTGACCCTCGAGCTCGGACTTCGCCTGATAGTACATTTCCTCGATCCGCGCCGGATGAATGCGGCCGTCCTGGAGCAGCTTCTCGAGCGTCAGCCGGGCGATCTCACGGCGTACGCCGTCGAAACCGGAAAGGACCACCGCGCCCGGCGTGTCGTCGATGATGAAGTCGACGCCTGTCAGGTTCTCGAGCGCCCGGATGTTGCGACCCTCACGGCCGATGATCCTCCCCTTCATGTCGTCGGCCGACAACTGCACGACCGACACCGTCGTCTCGGCCGCATGCCCGGCGGCGAGCCGTTGCATGCAGACCGACAGGATGTTCCGTACCCGGCGCTCGGCCTCGCGCTTGGTCTCCTCTTCGATCTGGCGGATACGACGGGCGGCGTCGTGCTTGGCCTGCTCCTCCACCTCCTTGAGCAGCAACTGCTTCGCGCGCCCGGCGGACAGCCCTGATATCTGCTCGAGCGAGCGCTCGAGCTCCTGACGGGCGTCGGCGAGCGCCGCCCGCTCCTTCTCGACGTCGGCCTCGCGACTCGCGAGCGCCTCCTCGCGGCGGGTAAGCGCCGCCGTGCGCTCGAGCACCTCGGAGTCGTGGCGCCGGGGGGTCGGGGGCGGCGCCTGGACGACTGCCGTGCCCTGGGCCGGATTCGCGACGGCAAGCGTCCGGGTGCCGTGCATCCGACCGTAGATGATGGCCGCAACCACGATTCCCACCGCGATCAGCGCTGCGGCCCCGATGATTTCCATGGTCGATCCTCTCCGTGCGGTTCCGGCATATTGCCGGGACCTACTTCAAAGCTTTGATTTTCGGAGCGACCGATTGGCCCGCGCGATCCTGCGCAGACGGATGCCGGTACGGCGGGTGGCGCCTGCCTTCAGTCGGCGGCTACCTGGCGGGTTCTGGGTCTTGTCTGTGTGGACCAGGCGGCCCGATGGTGTCTGCCGTCAACAATGAGTCCGGAATCCAAGATCTACGAAATTTGCTGGTGTTCTTTGTGGCCCGGGGGCCCTTCGTTCGCTCATTGGATCGTAGTACCGGCGAGGGGCGGGTGCAATCCCGCACGGCCTCGGTCAGGCAACGGTTCGTGGGCCGCGCTGAGGCGGGCACGAGCAGCCCGTGCAGCGGCTCGGCGATTCGCGCGCCCGTTAGGACGCGTCCGCGTCCCGCAAGTGGGCGCTGATGGCCTCGAGCGCGAGGTCTGAGTCGTAGCCCTTGCGAACCAGCACGCCGAGCGCGCGGTCGCGCTCCCTTCTGTCGCCACTCGGCGACGGGAAGCGCCGGCGCAGGACCGCGAGGGCACGGTCGATCTCGCCACCGGAGTCCTCCTCGTGCTCGCGCTCGTGCTCGGCGAGCGCAGCCTCGGCGAGGTCGCGATCGACGCCGCGGCCAAGCAGGCCCTGACGGATCCGGTCGGCCCCCCACTCGCTGAGCTCACGCTTGTCCTGGACGAACAGGCGCGCGAAGCGGGCATCGTCCAGATGGCCGTGCTCGGCGAGCGCCTGGATCGAGCGCTCGGTGTCCCGCTCGTCGATGCCCTTGCCCTGGAGGTGCGCGCGCATCTCCGCCCGCGTGCGCTCACGCGAGTTCAGATAGCGGTACGCGATCGCGAGTGCCCGCTCCAGTCCAGCTTCGGTGTCGAGCACGCGCTACGCGGCGCGCCCTTCGGCGGCCGCCTCCGCGCCCACGGCTTGGAGCGGTGGTCCCTCGCGCTCGATCGTCTTGACCAGGTCGCGGTTGATCCCAAGCGCCGCGTAGATCTTGGATTCGATCTCCTTGGCCATGTCGGGATGCTCGTCGAGGAACGCCTTGGCATTACCGCGCCCCTGACCGAGCCGCTCATCGCCATACGAGAAGAACGAGCCCGACTTCGTGACGATGTTGTGCTCGATGCCGTGGTCGAGCAGGCACCCGGAGGTCGAGATGCCCTTGCCGAACTCGATATCGAACTCGGCCTGCTTGAACGGCGCCGCCACCTTGTTCTTGACGACCTTCACCCGGACGCGGTTGCCGACCGCCTCGGTGCCGTCCTTGATCGTCTCGATGCGGCGGATGTCCAGCCGCTGGGAGGAATAGAACTTCAGCGCGCGACCGCCGGGCTGGGTCTCGGGCGAGCCGAACATCACGCCCACCTTCTCGCGGATCTGGTTCGTGAACACACACAGCGTCTGGGTGCGGTTGAGGCCGCCGGTGATCTTGCGCATCGCCTGCGACATCATGCGCGCCTGTACGCCGACGGTCTGATCGCCCATCTGCCCCTCGAGCTCAGCGCGCGGGGTGAGCGCTGCGACCGAGTCGATCGCGATCACGTCCACCGCCCCCGACCTGATCAGCATGTCGACGATCTCGAGCGCCTGCTCACCGTAGTCGGGCTGGGAGACCAGCAGCTCGTCGATATCGACGCCGATCTGCTGGGCATACAACGGGTCCATCGCGTGCTCGGCGTCGATGAACGCGCATACGCCACCGAGCTTCTGGGCCTCGGCGAGGATGTGGTAGACGAGCGTCGTCTTACCGGACGACTCCGGGCCGAAGATCTCGACGATGCGGCCGCGCGGAACGCCACCGATCCCGAGCGCGAGATCAAGCGGCAAGGCGCCGGTGGGGATCGCATCGACAGCCACGCGCGCACCCGGATCCCCCATCCGCATGACGGTGCCCTTGCCGAACTGCCGCTCGATCTGCGTCAGAGCGCCCTGAAGTGCGGCCTGTCGCTTGGCATCCGCCTTCGGGTCGGACGTGGCCCCGGACTTCGGGCTGGCCTTGTCTTGCTCGCTCATCTCCGTTCGGCTCCTTGTCTCATGCTTTGAATCCACCACGGTAGGCGGGGTGGCGGACGGAACCGGCAAGCTAGAGCCGGCGCCTGCAACCGAACAAGACACGTCCGTCACCGAACGCAAACAAGTTCGTGCCAATTGTGTGGCGAGGGTCGGATGTGGTGGCGTTGTGGGCGGTGGCGGTCGGGTTGTGGAGTGCGGTGGCGGTGGGCGGGCGCGCGGGAAAGGCGGCACTTGGAGAGTGGGGTCCGTGGGCCTTCAGGAGTCGCCGGGCACCACCGTTGAGGGCGGGCGACCTGCATGACGCGTCAATGGAGCGGGTTCGGGGCGACCGTGCCGTGTAACGCGTGCCCCACATGCTTCACACGTCAAGGTCACCGGATTCGGCGCCGAATGACGCGCTGTGCAGGTCGCGGTGGCGCTGGTGGTGAGCGCGGCCGTGGTGGGCTGCGACCGCCGGCGCGAACTCAGCCCGGGCGGTCCAGGACGTCCCGCAGCGCCGGCTCCAACTCGGGATAGCGGAAGTGGTAGCCGAGCTCCTCGAGGCGCGCCGGCACGGCGCGCTGGCCGGTCACGACGATCTGTGCCATCTCGCCGTAGAGCGCCTTCAGCGCCAGCGCCGGCACAGGCAGGAACGCCGGCCGCTTCAGCACGCGCCCCAGGGCTCGCGAGAGCTCGGCGTTCGTCGCCGGCGTGGGGGCGGTCAGGTTCACCGGGCCGGTGGCGTCGTGATTGCCGAGGCAGAACGCCATCGCCCCGACCACGTCGTCGAGATGCACCCACGGGACGTACTGGCGGCCGCCGGCGACCGGGCCGCCGATCCCGAGACGGAAGAACGGGAGCATCTTGGCGAGCGCGCCGCCCTCGGGAGATAGAACCACGCCGGTCCGCGTGACGATGACCCGGATCCCGCCGTCGGGG
>Ga0335078_10019051_pt1 | contig 10209 bp, 6 predicted proteins | sample Lox_Sample_32_FD_206711 | JGI IMG/M metagenome (GOLD analysis project Ga0335078, IMG submission 206711) | Soil microbial communities from Loxahatchee National Wildlife Refuge, Florida, United States - Lox_Sample_3.2 | ecosystem: Environmental > Terrestrial > Soil > Wetlands | place: USA: Florida...
GGTTGTCGAGAGAATCGACAGCGGCATTGAGAGCGGTCATGCCGTAACTGTCGCGCACCGCGGCGAACGCGGAAGCTATGCCCGCCGGCGCCGCCCCGGTCTGGTCGGCGATGCGCACCATGAGCGAAGGGCCGCCCCGGTTGATCATAGAATTGGCGAGCTGCGTGGCGATGATCTCGCGCCGTAGCCGGTGTTTTGTAAGCGCATCGGGAAAACGCTCGCTGATCACACGCGGGAAATAGCGGACGAGTTCGCGGCCAAGATAAGCATCGTCGGGTACGGCCGATTCCAGCAAATCCGCGTAGAGGGTTATTTTTGCATAGGCGAGTAGGACAGACAGTTCCGGACGCGTGAAAGGCTGCCGGCGCCGCCGGCGCTCGGCGAGCGCGATGTCGTCGGCGAGATATTCCACCGTGCGATCGAGCAGTCCGCGCCCTTCCAGGATCTGGATAAGCCGCTGCAGGAAGCCGAAATCCTCCATACCGCGCCGCTCGGACAGCGAGATCGCGAGCGTCTGCAAATAATTGTTGCGCAGCACCAGAGCCGCAACCTCGTCGGTCATGTCGACGAGCAGCGCGTTGCGCGCGTTCATGGCCAAGCGGCCGTCGCGCAGCGGTATGCTAAGCGCAATCTTGATGTTGACTTCCATGTCGGATGTGTTGACGCCGGCCGAATTGTCGATGGCGTCGGTGTTAAGCCGCACGCCCCGCAACGCCGCCTCGATGCGGCCGCGCTGGGTCATGCCGAGATTGGCCCCTTCGCCGATGACCTTGCAGCGCAAATCCAGGCCGGTGATGCGAATTGCGTCGTTGCCGCGGTCGCCGGCCGCCTCATCGCTCTCGTCGGCGGCGCGGACATACGTACCGATGCCGCCGAAGAAAAGCAGATCTACTTGTGCGGAGAGGATGGCGCGGATCAATTCCGCCGGTGTGACTTTTGCGGCAGTGCCGAACAGCTTCTGCGCCTGCGGCGAAAGCCTGATCTCTTTGGCGCTGCGCGAGAAAACGCCGCCGCCTTTGGAAATGACCGATTTGTCGAAGTCCTGCCAGCTCGATCGCGGCAAGTCGAAGAGACGTTTTCGCTCGGCGAAGCTTCGTTCCGCATCCGGCTCCGGATCGATGAAAATGTCGCGATGATCGAAAGCAGCAACCAGTCTGATCGTATTCTCGCGCAGCATTCCGTTGCCGAACACGTCGCCCGACATGTCGCCTATGCCGACCACGGTGAACGGCGTTTTGGCAATGTCGACGTCCATCTCGCGAAAGTGGCGCTTGACCGATTCCCAGGCGCCACGGGCGGTAATGCCCATTTTCTTGTGGTCGTAACCGGCCGAACCGCCGGAGGCGAAGGCGTCGCCGAGCCAGAAATCGTGCGCGATCGCGATCTCGTTGGCGATGTCGGAGAAACTCGCCGTGCCCTTGTCGGCGGCGACGACGAGATAGGGATCGTCGCCATCCTGGCGCACCATCTCGGGCGGTGGGACAATGCCGATGGTTCCGCTCCCGATATTGTCGGTCATGTCGAGAAGTGTCGAAATAAAGAGCCGGTAGCACGCAGTGCCTTCGGCTTGTATCGCTTCGCGCGCGGTAATCCCGGGCAAATGTTTCGGCACGAAACCGCCCTTGGCTCCGACCGGAACGATCACGGCGTTTTTCACATTCTGCGCTTTGACGAGGCTGAGGATCTCGGTGCGGAAATCCTGCGGCCGGTCCGACCAGCGAATGCCGCCGCGCGCGACCTTGCCGAAGCGAAGATGCACGCCCTCGACCCGCGGCGAATAGACGAAAATTTCGTACAGCGGACGCGGCAGCGGCACGGCGTCGAGCTTGCGGCTGGCGTACTTAACGGCAATAAGCTCTTTAGCTTTCCCGCCGCGGTCGTGTTGATAGAAGTTTGTGCGCACGGCGGCCGCAACGGCATTGGTGAAGCGGCGCAGAATGCGATCCTCGTCAAGGCTCGCGACCGCCTGCAACGCCGTTTCGATCGTCGCGGCTATTGTGGCTTCCTTTGCCGCGCGTTCTTGTTCTGCGCCGCCAAGGTGCGGGTCGAAGCGGGCATGAAAAAGCTCGACGATATTTGCCGCTATGCCCGAATGCTTGCGCAGCGTCGCCCACATGTAATCCTGCGAGTAGGGCACGCGAATCTGCCGTAGAAAGCGGGAGTGAGCGCGCAGCAGCGCGACGTCGCGCCATACGAGGCCTGCCGCGAGAACGAGCGCGTTGTAGCCGTCGTTCTCCGCGCGCCCCTCCATCACCGCGAGGAAGCACGCCTCCAATTTGTCTTTGACGTCGGCCAGCGTGAACGGCTGCTCCAGCGCGCTTTGCAGCACCATGTCGTGCAACCAGATATCGGCGGCGTCCTTCGGCTCGATGTGGTAGGTGCGCTCGTCGATCACGCGAAAACCCATATTCTCCAGCGCGGGCACGCGCTCAGACAGCGGGATGGGCCGGGTGTGACTGAAAACCTTCAGCCCAGCCGCTGCATCCTCGGCACCGTGATTGCGATGAAACTTGACCGCAAGCGGATGCTCGGCGGTCAGCGCCTCGACCGCGTCAATATCGGCCACGGCCGCCGCCGGCGAATAGGAGTCGCGATAATCGCCGGGAAATGCCGCCTCGTAGCGTGCAAACAAAACGCTGCCGGCGTCGGCGTGCGGGCTGCCGGCGAGCGCTTGTTTCAGACCATCCACCCAGCTGCGTACGATCGCTTCAACCGAGTGCTCGAGAATGTCGCGGGCGACAATGGGAGTTTTGCCCTCATATCGCGCGATGATGAAATGCACCCGCACCAACGGGCCTTCGGGAAAAAACGGATAAAACGCCCGCACCTCGCCCTTGAATATGGCCGCGAGGTAATTACCAATTTTTGCTCTGATCTCGCTGTCGTAGCGGTCGCGCGGAACGTAGACGAGCACGGAAACAAATCGGTCGAAGCGGTCGTGTCGCGGCAGCACCCGCACGCGCGGCCGTTCGCCGAGCTGAAGAATGGCCAGCGCGAATTGGTAGAGCGTCTCCTCGTCGATCTGAAACAGCTCGTCGCGTGGATAATTCTCGAGCACATTGACCAGCGCTTTGCCGGAATGGCTCGACGGATCAAATCCGGCGCGACTGATGACGTGATCGACCTTGTGCCGCAGGTACGGAATCGCGCGGGCTGACCGCGTATATGCGGTGGAAGTGAACAGCCCGCACAACACGCTTTCACCGACCAGATTGCCGTCCGCGTCGAAACGCTTCACCCCGATGTAATCCAAATGCACGCGCCGGTGCACGCGCGAGCGAATTGCCGCCTTGGTGACGATCAGAAGCTTTGGCTCGTTGAGAAATTCGCGTATTTCCGGCGTTACGGTCACAATTTGGTTGCCGCGGCGCAGCGGCCGCACGTCCCGCGATCGCAGCAGTCCCAAGCCGGTTTCGAATTTCGGCGTCAGCGCGCGCTCGCTGTCGGTGTAGGCGTAATCGCGCGCCCCGAGCAGGGTGAAATTGTCCGCGGCGAGCCACTGCAGAAACTGGATCGCTTCGGCGATTTCGTCGGCGGCGAGCGGCGGCGGATTAGCTTGCAATTCGGCTGCGACTTCACCGAGGCGACCGAGCATCGGCCGCCAATCGTGCACGCAGACGGCGACCTCAGCTAGGATCTGACGCAGTACCCGCACAATCTCTGCGCGTTCGCTCTCGTCATCCGTGCCGGCGATATGAATCTGGATGTAGCTCTCGCGGCTGCCTTGGCCTTTGCGCGCGCCTTTGAACGCCGTGAGCTTGCCTGCTTGGTCGCGCTCGACGGTGAATACCGGGTGGACCAAGAGGCGAATGTCCGTGCCGCGTTCGCCGAGTTCGCCGAGAACCGAATCGACCAAAAAAGGCATGTCGTCATTGACGATTTCCAAAATCGCCTCGCCGCGCGAAAAACCTGCGGGCGCAAAACCGATCTTGGCGACGCCGGGCTTGCGTGCTTGTAAAAACAACCATGATTGTTCGGCTAAGCGCGCGAGCTGGTCCGCCGCGTAATGCTGAAGATCATCGGGCAGCGCCTGCCCATACAAATCGGCCGGAAAATTCTGCGGAATGTCTGGCCGTCGCTCGGCAAGGACGGCGGCGGCCGCGCCGATGAGCGACTGGGTTGCATCCTCCCCCGCAAGGCGCGGCCTATCCTCGACGACCATTATTCTCCCGTGCCGGCTCGCGGGTCGCCTCCACATGCGATAATACTCGCAAGCGGCGCCTGTCCGCTAGCGCGCAATCTATCGAGCCAGCAAGAGGTCCATTATGGCTAAGCGTGTCCGCAACAAGGCCGCCCCGGGACGACAGGCGCCGGCACGGCGGGCGTCCGCCGCCGGATACGACGATACAGAAATTACCGCCCTGAAATTGCCGGCGGGAAAACTGTCGTCCGACATGCAGGCCTATTTCAACAAATGCGAGGAGAAGCTCGGCTTCATCCCCAACGTACTCAAGGCCTACGCTTTCGATATGACGAAGCTTTCGGCCTTCGTCGTCATGTACAACGATTTGATGCTGGCGCCGTCAGGTTTAAGCAAGCTCGAACGCGAGATGATTGCGGTCGCGGTCTCCTCGCACAACAAGTGCTATTATTGTCTCGTCGCTCACGGCGCCGCGGTGCGGGCGCTGTCCGGCGATCCGCCGCTTGGCGAGCTGATGGCGATGAATTATCGCGCGGCGCGGTTGTCGCCGCGCGAGCGCACCATGCTCGACTTCGCGGTTAAGCTCACCGCGGAGCCGTGGTTGATTGAAGATGCCGATCGCGAGGCGCTGCGTCGCGCAGGCTTCACCGACCGTGATATCTGGGACATCGCCGCCGTAGCTGCTTTCTTCAATATGTCCAACCGGGTGGCCGCCGCGACCGATATGCGCCCGAACAGCGTCTATCACGGCCAGGCGCGGTGAAACGGACGCTCGGAACGCGCGGTGAAATTGCTTATCATGGCGCTCCCGAATCACACGCTCTGGAGGCTTCCGATGCGTGCAGGGTTTGCGAGCCTGGCAGCCGGCGGTGTTCTGGCCGCCTTCACGCTGGCGCCGGTCTTTGCTGCGCCGGCGGCAAAGCTTTCGCCAAGCGACATTCAAACAACATTTTTCAACGGCCAGCCGTTTACCGCCTCGAGCCCCTCCAACAGCAAATTCAAAATGACGTTCACCGCGGACGGCAAAATGAAGCGGCAGCCGATCGGCACCGGCAAGAGGGGTGAGGGGACTTGGAAGCTCTCCAGCGATGGCTTCTGCCGCACCTGGAAGGGCGCCAAAGAGGAATGCTTCACGGTCGTCAGCGCCGGCACGAAGAAATGGTCGGTTCTTCATGGTTCGACCATCGTGGCGACGTGGAGCAAGTAGCGGCGGTTCGCTGCGCTTTAAGCTGTTGTTCAGGCCGAGGCGAGAGCGGGTTCGTGCACCGAGAGGTCGCGAATGCTGGGGTGTTCGCCGGAGAGCGGATTCGCCGGGTCCCACGAATAGCTCAGCGTTTCGAAGCGCATGGCGCGGGCGTCGAGCATTATCAGACGCCCCACCAGGCCGACGCCGAATCCGACGATCTCGCGGATGACCTCGAGCGCCGCCATTGACCCGATGACGCCGGCAAGCGCGCCGAGAATCCCGGCCTCGGCGCATACCGGCACCGTGCCCGGCGGTGGCGGCTCGGGAAAAAGGCAACGGTATGTCGGGTTCGGCTTGCCCTCGGCGGAGCGCTCATACGCGCGGATCGTGGTGAGCGTGCCGTCGAACGGGCCCAGCGCCGCGGTCACGAGCGGTTTCTTGGCAAAGTAGCAGGCGTCGGAGACGAGATAGCGCGTGGCGAAATTGTCGGAGCCGTCGGCGATCAAATCGTAATTGCCGATAAGCGAAAGCGCGTTTTGCGCGCGCAAGCGCACGCCGTGCGGCTCGACGGCGACGTGAGGGTTCAGCCGGCGGATGATCGCCGCGGCGCTCTCGACTTTCGGTCGCCCGATGTCCGGCGTGGCATGGATCACCTGCCGCTGCAAATTCGAGAGCGAGACGACGTCGTCGTCGACGACCCCCAGAGTACCGACGCCGGCGGCGGCAAGATAAAGAAGTAGCGGCGTACCGAGCCCGCCGGCGCCGACGACCAGGACTCGCGAGCGGCGCAACGCCGCCTGTCCTGGCCCGCCTACTTCCGGCAGCACGATGTGGCGGGCATAACGTTCGAGTTCGTCGGTACTGAGCATGCCGTCAAGATAGGCGTGAACGCCGCGCCAGGCCACCACCGCCGACGTCGTTTCGCCGCTTAACTATGCACAAGTCGCCGCCGCGGCGATTGCCTCCGGGCGGGGTTGAGCTACGCTTGCCGCGTCCCGATTGGAGCGATCATGCGAACGGCGCTGGCGGCGGTGGTTGTCGCGTCAATTGCCGCAGCCTTGCCGGCGCTCGCCAAACAGCCCGACATTCGCAAGCCGACGCCAACGCGGGGTCTATCCGCCGCAGGGGCAACCAACCGGCCGGCGGCGTCTGCGGTCCGATCAGGCCAGCTCGTTTCGCAACGGCCGCAAAGCTTATCGCGCGCTAAGGCCGGTAGGATCGCGCCCAGGCGCGACAATGAGCGCGAAGACGCAATCCTTGCCGCGTTGGAGCATGGTTCGGATGCGGTTCCGAATTTCCCCGACAATGTCGGCTGGCAGCTGATCGAGGACCCGGCAACCGGCGCGCGGCTTGGCCTGCCAGAGAAGCTCGTGCCCCGCGCCAGCGCTTCCCGCATCGGCAGCCGCTGGTCGTCGGCGCAGGGACAAATTCAGATCGAAACCTTCCGGCTCGCCGAGGCTGCGCTACCAGCGCTTTTTGAGGATGAGAAGAAAACCGCACGGCGGCAGGTCGAGGCAAGCGTGCTCAAACCCGATCTCTTTGTCATGTCCGGCGTCCAGGGCTTGAAAAATTTCATCATGCGCGCCGAAGCGCGCGGCAGCGAAGTGCGGGGCATGATGGTCCTTTACGATCAGGCGACCGAAGGCACCATGGAGCGGATCGCACTCGCCATGCTTGCCGCCTACACAGGGTTTCCCGATCTCAGCGCCCCACCGCCGCCGGGTCTGCGCCGCGCGGTCGAGTACGGCACAGCCATTGTGGTGACGAAAGACGGCGATCTCGTATCCTCGGCGCGGCTCACCGATCAGTGCTGGAGTATATCCGTACCCGGGCTGGGCCATGCCGAACGGGTCGCCGCGGACAACGGAAGCAATCTGGCGCTCATCCGCCTCTATGGCGCGCGCAATTTGACTCCGGTTGCGCTCGCCGGCGATGGCCGCCAAAACGGCGATCTACGTCTTATCGGCGTCGGCGATCCGCTCGTGCAAAACGGCGAAGGCGCGGTGAGTGGCGTGCCGGCGCAAATCAAGGGCACGGACATCGAGCCCGCGCCCCCGCCTGGTTTCGCCGGCGCCGCTGCCGTCGACGCGCACGGCACCTTCGCCGGCATGGTCGATCTCAAGCCGCCGGTCCTCGCCGCCGCCAAGGCCGGTTCCGCTCGTGCGACAGCGACGCTCGTGCCGATCGAGCCTATCCGCGCGTTCCTTCAAACGCGCGGCGTTTCGCCCACTATAGCCGGTAACGCACCGTCGGGAGTGGAGCAATCGGTGGTGCGCATTATCTGCGTCAGGAAGTGAACCGCGCTTTTCGCGGTTGCAGCCCCCGCCCGCCTTATTTGTTTGCGAATTTCGGCGCGCGCTTGGTGATGAAGGCGGCCATGCCTTCTTTTTGGTCGGCGGTCGCAAACAACGAGTGAAACACGCGGCGTTCGAAACGGATGCCTTCGCTAAGCGAGGTTTCGAACGCGGCATTGACCGCCTCTTTCGCCGCCAGCACCGACGGCAGCGACATTGACGCAATCGTTTCGGCAGTTTTCAAGGCTTCCTCGATGAGGCTTGCCAGTGGCACGACGCGGGCAACCAAGCCGGAACGCTCCGCTTCGGCGGCATCCATCATCCGGCCGGTCAAGATGAGGTCCATCGCCTTGGCCTTGCCCACGGCGCGGGTCAATCGTTGCGTGCCGCCGATGCCCGGAATGATGCCGAGCTTGATTTCCGGCTGGCCGAATTTCGCGTTGTCCGCGGCGACGATCAGATCGCACTGGAGCGCAAGTTCGCAGCCGCCGCCGAGGGCAAAGCCGGCAACCGCGGCGATCACCGGTTTGCGCAATTGCGCGGCGGGATGCCAATCGGCGGCAAAGTCGCCGAGGAAAGTGTCGGCGAAGGTTTTATTCGCCATTTCTTTGATATCGGCGCCGGCGGCGAACGCCTTGTCCGAGCCGGTAATGACCATGCAGCCGATCTTGACATCGGCATCAAATCCATCGAGCGCTGTTTTCAGTTCGCGCATCAGTGCGCCGTTGAGCGCGTTCAAGGCTTGCGGCCTGTTCAGCCGGATCAGGGCGACTTTGCCGTGGGTCTCGACAATGAGATTTTCGTAGCTCATGGCGTATCCGTTCCGTTCCCGCGCGAGCGTTATTTCTGGCATACCGGGCAATAAAACGTCGAGCGTCCATTCTGCACCATACGTTTGATGATGCCTCGGCAGCCCGGGGTGCGGCACTTTTCGCCCTCGCGATCGTAGACGCGGAAATGGTGCTGGAACATGCCAAGCTCGCCATCGGTGAGCTTGTGATCGCGAAGGCTCGAGCCACCATCCTTGATCGCCTCATTGAGCACCGCCTTGATGCCGTCGACGAGCCATTCCGCGCGTTCGTTGGGTGCGCCGTGGCGGTCGGCAATGGTCGCGGCCACGCGCTTGGGGGAGAGCCGCGCGCGATGCAACGCCTCGCAGACATAGATGTTGCCGAGCCCGGCGACGACGCGCTGATCGGACAGCGCCGCTTTGAGACTCGTCTTTTTTCCGCGGCAGGCCTGCGCGAGCAGCGCGGCATCGAACGCATTGCCGAGCGGTTCCGGGCCAAGCCGCGCCAGCAGCGGCTCGGCATCGAGCCTGGCGCGCGCAACGATCTTCATTGAGCCGAACCGGCGCGGATCGTTAAAGGTCACAATACTGCCGGACGACATGTGAAACACGACATGATCGTGTGTGAGATGCTGTTTGCGCTCGTGATGATACGAGCCGAGCTTATTGCCGCCGGCGTTTTGGAAAACGTGAAACGAGCCGGACATGCCGAGATGCATCAAAAGAACGTCGCCGGAGGACAGATCAGCAAGCAGGTATTTTGCCCGCCGGCCGAGACCGGTGACGGTCTGGCCGTGCAGCCGGCGAGCAAAATCCCGCGGCAGCGGCCAGCGCAGATCGCCGCGCCGCACCTCGACCTTGGCGAAGCGCGCGCCCTCCATCGCCGGTTCAAGGCCGCGGCGCACCGTCTCAACTTCGGGCAATTCGGGCATTTAGCTCACTACGGGCAAAAATCACGGCCATGATTAGCGCTTTTCCGCCGCCCCTAAACCATTGCGTATCGACTTTGTAGCGGCCCGCGGCCGGCCGCGCTATCGTTGACCATCCAGGAAGGCGCCATGCCTAAAACCGAAGAACAACAGGCCGATTTCGGCTATCGCCGCGTGCCCATTGGCGAGAAGCAGGCGCTCGTTTCCGACGTGTTCCGCAGCGTGGCGGGCCGCTACGACCTGATGAATGACCTGATGTCATTCGGCTTGCATCGCGCCTGGAAGGATGCGCTGGTCACGGCGATCAATCCGCCGAAAAATCGCCCGTTCGTGCTACTCGACACCGCCGGCGGCACCGGCGATGTCGCCCTGCGGGTCATCGCGGCGGGTGGCGCACAGACCCGCGTGATCGTTTGCGATATCAACCCGGACATGCTCGCCGTGGGGCGCGAACGCGCCAGACGCCGCGTCGGAGCCGTTTTCAATTCGCGTGCGCCCGAGGGGCGAAGCGAAATCGAGGACCAGATTACCTTCACCGAGGCCAATGCCGAGTCGTTACCGTTTGCCGACCGTATCTTCGACGCAGTTACCATCGCCTTCGGCATACGCAACGTAACCCGGATCGAGACCGCTCTCCGCGAGGCCTTCCGCGTGCTCAAAATCGGCGGACGCTTTGTGTGTCTGGAATTTTCCGCGGTCGACGTTCCCGGCATGCAGTCGCTCTATGATTTTTATTCGTTCCGCGTGATCCCAGCGCTCGGCGGTGTTGTTACCGGTGATGCACAATCCTATCGCTATCTGGTCGAATCGATCCGCCGTTTTCCGAAGCCGCAGGAATTTGCCGCGATGATGCGCGCGGCGGGATTTGC
>Ga0335078_10019052_pt1 | contig 10209 bp, 11 predicted proteins | sample Lox_Sample_32_FD_206711 | JGI IMG/M metagenome (GOLD analysis project Ga0335078, IMG submission 206711) | Soil microbial communities from Loxahatchee National Wildlife Refuge, Florida, United States - Lox_Sample_3.2 | ecosystem: Environmental > Terrestrial > Soil > Wetlands | place: USA...
GCACCGCATCCACGCGAAATCGTCGAGACCATTGTGAAAAAGCTCGGTATCGACGAGAGTGCAGGCGTTGGCGCCGATCGTTGATGCGCCGGGCCCAAAACGAATGAACGACCAAGCGCTCGCGCCCACGACCGAACTCATCCCCGCGAAAGATAAAACGATCAGCCATCTGCTGATCTTCTTTGCGTTGGTTTATGTGGTCGAAGGGCTCGGGCAGGTCGTCGGACTGATTTCGCAGCCGCTCACCTATTTCCTCAAACAGGTTCACGGCTGGACGCCGTTGCAAGTCACCGCGTTCATGACCGTCTTCAACGTGCCGTGGATCATCAAGCCGGTTTACGGGCTGGTCTCGGATTTCATGCCGCTATTCGGCTATCGCCGCAAAAGCTATCTGATCCTCGCCAATCTCGCTGCAACCGGTGGCTATTTTTGGGTCACGCAATTGACCGCGCCGGGCGACCTCGCCATCGCGCTGCTCATCACCGCTTACGCGATGGCGATATCGAGCACGCTGTGCGGCGCGGTGCTGGTCGAGAACGGCCAGAAGCACCAGAAGTGCGGCAAGTTCGTCAATCAGCAGTGGCTCTGGTACAACGTCGCCGCCATGACCGCCGCCATCCTTGGCGGTCTACTGGTGCAATATCTCGCCCCCGCTTCGGCGCTACATACGGCTGGCGCCATCGTCGCGGTGGCGCCGTTCGCCGTTGTCATCGGCACGCTTTTCTTGATTGAAGAGAAAAAAGCCCGTGTCAATGTCGAGGGCATGAAAGCGACGCTCGCCGGGCTCGCTTCGGCTTTTCAGCGGCGGCATTTGTGGATCGTCGCCGTTTTTATCTTTCTCTATTACTTCAGCCCCGGCTTGAGCACGCCACTCTACTATCACATGACCGACGACCTGAATTTCTCGCAGGCCTACATTGGCATTCTGGGATCGATCGGAGCGGCGGGATGGGTCACTGCCGCCCTGCTCTATCACAAGTTTTTCGACGGTCTGAGCCTGAAAAACCTGCTCAATCTTTCCATCGCGCTCGGCACCGTAACGGCGGCGGCGTTTCTGTTGTTCTGGAACGAAATCGCGGCAGCCATCATCAGTTTCTGTGCCGGATTCTCGGCCATGGTCGCGACGGTAGCAACGCTGACGCTCGCCGCCGACTATTGCCCGCGCCGCGCCGAAGGATTTTCCTTCGCCGTGCTAATGTCGATCATTAATCTGTCGACGACGCTTGCCGACAATGTCGGCTCGGCGCTCTATACGCACGTGTTCAACAAATGGCTGCCGCCGCTTGTGCTAATCTCCGCGGCGTTCACCGCGTTCGCCTTCGTGCTTGTGCCGCTGTTGCGGCTCGGCAATAAACCACAGGGCGTGCCGGTCGAGATGCGCGAGCGGCTGGAACCGCCCGGCCCAGGTGTGCGTTAATCTGGGCTTTGAAACATTGATGGTGCCAGATCATGCGAAAGGTCGGCGCTCTTATTGCAGTAGCCGCATTTGCCGGAATTGCTTTTGCTTCGCTGCCGGCCGCGGCCTTTGGGCTCCGCATCGGCCCATTTAGTATCCACGTACCGTTCTATCTGCCGTATCCGTATCATCGTCATCTTTATAACCGCGCCAGCCCAAGCGAGACCGCGCATAGCGAGGACTCTGGTCCAGCGCTGAAATCGGCGCTGATCTATCCAAATCTCGCTCTGCCCGCGATTTTCCAGACCGTTTTCTTTCCGGCCAACCCAGAGCCGTGGCCGTTCGGCTATGAGTCGATTTTCTCGACCGCCTTCGCCAAAGCGCGCGTGAGCGGCGATCAGCATCTGTGCCAGCCGATGCTCAATGCCAACGAGATCGTCGGGCGCCTCCGGGCCGAAGTCTCGCCGACCGCGGATCAAATGCCGGCACTGCAAAAACTCGGCGGCGCGCTCGGCGCGGCGGGCGGCTATCTGGCGAAGGCCTGCCCGGACGAAATTCCACAACAGCCAGTCGCGCGCTTGCAGCTTATGGAATCGCAGATCGAGGTTCTGGCGATGGCGATCGACATCGTCCGCCAGCCGCTGCAGGACTTCGAGCAGGCGCTCACGCCTGACCAGTTGAGCAAACTCGCACCGCCGACAGCCGCGGCTGCCCCCACGCCCGATACGTCTGGCGACCATCCAAGCGATCCCGCCACGACCAGCTCGACCGCTACGACCAGCTCGATCGCGCCGGCTTGCGCCGGACCGCCAACGTCGATCGATGCGACTATCGACCAGATCGACAAAACCGTTCAGACCACGGACGCGCAGAAGGCCGCGCTCGCCGATGTCAGGGACGCATTCAGCAAGTCAGTGAACGACCTGCAAGCACATTGCCCCACCACGTTGCCGGCAACCGCGCTCGGACGCCTCGAAGCAATCGAAGCACGGCTCGATGCGACCTGGCGTTCGGAACTTGCTATTCAGGTCGCCCTCGGCAATTTCGAGACCAAGCTGAGCGACGACCAGAAGAAGAATTTCGACACGATGAATTTCGCCGCAGTAACGGCGCAGTAGTTACGGCGTACGGCTGTGCGAGTTCCAGTTCCTTTCAAGATTCGAAATCAGCGCCGGGCTGAAATGGCAACAAGCCTGCTCGCGCGCATAGACCGCCATGTAGCGGCGGAACATGTCGAGCGGTTCCTGACCCACCCGGATGGCGCGGCGGTTGCCGGCGGCGGAGACCACGCCTGAATTGGTGAAGCCGTCGATCACTTGATCCAGCGCAGTATCGATCGAGGCAGGCGGCGCGATCTCATCGCAAATCAGCCGGCCCTCCGGCGTATCGCAATCGAGCCGGCGGCCATAGAGGATCGCCTGCCGTGCGATGCGGTCGCCGGTGAAGCGCCATAGGCGCAAATTCGCCGCGCCTGGAATGATGCCTTCCTTGCGCGCCGGCAGCGTCATATAGGCGTCGCTCGCGGCCAGAACGTAATCGAGCGTCAGCAGAAGCTGACAGCCGCCGCCGATGGCGAAACCGTCGACGACGCCGACCCAGGGCTTCTCGGTCGTGCCGCCGGAGATTTCGTCCGGGCTCGCATCCGGCCGTGCCACACCGCGGAATAGTTTGTTGACCAGCCCCATGTCGCGGCGGATGTACCAGACGTAAGCGATCTTGCCGTGATAGAGGTGGGTGAGATTGATACCAGCCGAAAACAGGCGTCGGCCGCGATATTTCGAATGGTCGACGATATCGCCGCGCAGGACGGCGATATCGGATTGCGCATCGAGCGTGGCGACATCGATTGCGACTTCGAGGCCTTCAAGTGTGGCCTCATCCTCGGCATTGAGAAAGCGCGGATTGCGCATGGTAACGAGCGCCGCCTTGCCATGCCGCTCCAACGTCGCGCCTTCGAATGTGAGTTTTTTGTCCTTGGCGAAGCGGCGGGCCTGCTCCGCGGATTGCGGCAACGGCAAGAGCATCGCGTGGCACAGATGCATGCCTGCCGCCGGCAGTGCCAGCACGTGCGAGAGCAACAGCCCCTGATCGATCTCGACGCCATCCTTGTCGCGCTGCGGCAGTCCGCTCTCGCGCGCCAACTGCCTGTCGTCGGGCACGAGCCCCGGCAGCAGAATTGCCGCCTCGTGGACCAAATGTTCGACGCGGACGAATTTGGTGAAATCGTGGGTCAGCCGCCGATAGACCGTCTCCGCATGCACATCGAGAAATTTGCCGCGCGCCGTCCGGTCGCGGTGCTGGATCGCGGCAGCGGCGGAAGTTTCCGTCGCCGACCGCGCAGGCTTTGGCGGCAGCTTTGCCAGTAATTCGGCACCAATCCGCCACTGCCGGGAGAAATCCTCGGCATCGCGCTGATAACCGCCGCTTACGGCATCGCCATTAGCATACCAGGCGGCAACGCCGTCGCGCGGCAAGCCGGCGCGATCGAAAATATCCGAGCGGTCCTCAACGGCTGACATGATCCAATCCTAATTACGCGGCCGCTTGTCGATAACGCGCTTGGCCTTGCCCTGCGAGCGCTCGATGGTGCCCGGCGGCACCGCGCGCACCGTCGTGGTGACGCCGACATGCGCCTTGATAAGGTGCACGGCGCGGTCCGCGAGGACCATGGTGGCGTCGGGCGGCAGCGCCTGGCGCGTCTCGACAATGACATCAAGCTCGTCGAGCCGATCAGGACGCGTTACTTCAATAATATAGTGCGGCGCGAACAATTGCTCGGTGGCGAGCGCCGCCTCGATCTGGCTCGGAAACACGTTGACGCCGCGGATGATCAGCATGTCGTCGCTGCGGCCCTTGATGCGCTCGATCCGGCGCATGGCGCGGCCCGTGCCGGGAAGAAGCCGCGTCAAATCGCGGGTGCGATAGCGGAGCACCGGCATCGCCTCTTTGGTCAGCGAGGTGAAGACGAGCTCGCCCTCCTCCCCGTCCGGCAGCGCTTCGCCGGTGTCCGGATCGACGATCTCCGGAAAGAAATGATCCTCCCAGACTGTGAGCCCGTCCTTGGTGTCGGCGTATTCCTGCGCCACACCCGGCCCGATCACTTCCGACAGTCCGTAGACATTGATGGCGTCGAGGCCCATGCGGCGCTCGATCTCCGCGCGCATGCTTTCGGTCCACGGCTCGGCGCCAAGGAGCGCAATGCGGAGCGAGGATTCGCGCGCATCGATCTTTTGCCGGTCGAATTCGTCGGCGATAGCGAGAAGATAGGACGGCGTCACCGCAATAATGTCCGGCTCGAAATCGCTAATGAGCTGGACCTGCCGTTCGGTGAAGCCGCCGCTCACCGGAATGACGGCGCAGCCGAGATATTCGGCGCCGTAGTGAAAGCCCAAGCCGCCGGTGAAAAGTCCGTATCCATAGGCGACATGCATTTTGTCGCCCGGCTTGCCGCCGGCGGCGCGGATGCCGCGCGCGATCAGCTTCGCCCAGGTTTCGATATCGCCGTGGGTATAGCCGACCACCGTCGGCTTGCCGGTGGTGCCGCTCGATGCATGGACGCGCACGATTTCATCCATCGGCACCGCAAACATGCCGAACGGATAATTCTGCCGCAGATCTTCCTTGGCGGTGAACGGCAGCTTTTTCAGGTCGTCGAGGTTTTTGATATCGCCGGGCGCGATGCCTGCGACCCCTAATGCCTTGCGATAATGCGGCACGCGCTGATGCGCCCGCGCTATAGATGCCTGAAGCCGCTTGAGTTGCAGCGCGCGCAGCTCATCGAGGCTCGCGGTCTCGATCGGCTCCGGCCGGCCGGCGGCCGCCCGCGTCGTCTCCTCAGGCATGGCGTTTCCCTTAACAGCCTGCCTTACTCTACGGTGGTCCGGAATCGCCCGCAATTCGCGGCCGCATGGGTCCTTCGATTGCGTTGAAAATCGTGCGCTACCCGCTCCCTACCTTTTCTCTGCGCTCCGCTTCATCCGCGCAGGCGGTCCACGCCTTGGCAATCTCGCTCAGGATCTTGCGGTCCTTTTCCGGCGCGCGTTGCGCCAGCCGCCGGCATTCGGCGGCGTAGTCGCGAAATTTTTTCGAATTCGCCCCAGCGCCGTTGTCGTCGTTTCCCATTTCGACTTCCGCATAACGGTTGTTCCCAACTGTTCCAGATCGAAAACACGCGGAACTCGGTCAGGTTCCGCGTCAAATTTTCCGGCGCCGCGGAACCAAACAAAAATTTGTTGTTTGACGATTCTGCAACTGCGCGGAGCGCCAATGGGAAAGGCCGAGCAATATCGGCATTATGCGGCAGAGTGCATTCGGCTTGCCCAGCAGTCGCAATATCCGCCCGAGAAAGACATGTTGCTACGGATGGCATCGACGTGGCGCCGCCTTGCCGAGCGCGCGGAGAGCGAAGGTGACGAAAATGACGAAGGCGACGGTAAATAGTTTGCGGTTTAGTTCTCAAAAAATCTGTTTTTTGGCCGCGGCAGGCCAAGATGCTCACGCAACGTCGTGCCCTCGTAGTCGCGGCGGAATAGCCCACGGCGCTGCAATTCGGGAACGACCTGCTCGACGAAATCGTCGAGCCCGCCGGGCAGATACGGAAACATGACCGTAAAACCATCGGAGCCTTCGGTTTCGATCCATTCCTCCATCTCGTCGGCGATGGTTTCCGCAGTACCGACCATCGCAAGGCCGGAATAGCCGCCAAGCCGCTGCGCCAGTTGGCGCACCGTCAGATTATCGCGCTTACCGAGTGCAATAGCGCGCTCGCGGCCGCTTTTCGAGGCATTGCTCTCCGGAATGTTATCCGGCAGTGGCTTGTCGGGATCGAGTTTCGAAGCGTCGTGGCCGAGCGCAATCGAGAGCGATCCAATCGCATTGGCGTAATTGACGAGGCTGTCGAGCTTGGCGCGCTTGGCCTTGGCTTCCTCGACCGTATCACCGACCACGACAAAACAGGCCGGCAGGATTTTCATGTGGTCGCGCGAACGGCCGATCTTTTCCATGCGGCCTTTCACATCGGCATAGAACTCGCGGCCGACGGCAAGGTCGCTTTGCGCGGTGAACACCGCCTCCGCCGTTTCGGCGGCGAGCTGGCGGCCGGAATCCGATGCGCCGGCCTGCACGATCACCGGCCAGCCCTGCACCGGCCGCGCGATATTCACCGGACCGCGCACCGAATAATATTTTCCCTTGTGATCAAGCACGTGCATTTTCGTCGGATCGAAGAAAATGCCGTCGTCGACGTCACGGACCCACGCGTCGTCCGCCCAACTGTCCCACAGCCCCGTCACCACGTCGTAGAATTCGCGGGCGCGGCGATAACGCTCGCCGTGCTCCATGTGCTCCTCGAGACCGAAATTAAGCGCGGCATCAGGATTTGACGTGGTGACGATATTCCAGCCGGCGCGGCCGTTGCTGATCCAATCGAGCGAAGCGAAGCGCCGTGCGATGTGATACGGCGCGTCGAAGGTGGTCGAGCCAGTGGCGACGAGCCCGATGCGGTCGGTCGCTTGCGACAAAGCCGACAAAAGCGTGAACGGCTCGAACGAAGTCGAGGTGTGACTGCGCTTGAGCGCATCCATCGGCATGTTGAGCACGGCCATGTGGTCGGCCATGAAAAACGCGTCGAACTTCGCCCGTTCAAGCTTCTGGATGCATTCCTTGATGTGCGGAAAATTGAAATTCATGTCGGGCCAGGCGCCGGGATAGCGCCACGCGCCGGTATGGATCGATGCCGGACGCATGAAAGCGCCGAGATGAAGTTGGCGTTGCTGGCTCATTGGTGCAGTCCTCTTTCCCCAAAGCCTAATATAGTGTGCAGCGCTTACGAGCGCCCGCGCGCCGCAAAGCATAAAAAGACCGCCCGGTGTCCCGGGCGGTCAGTAGCATTCTTTATTATCACTGTTCTGAAGCTAAGTTCATCCCAACGAATGGCGATAACGCCGGCGGGCAAACGAGCACGGCGAGCGCGCGCGCTGGGTTGCCGTCAAAGGGATGGAATTGGTCTGTCCGGAAAAGCTGATCCCGGCAGTGGCACTTCAGTACGGGTGAGATGCCAAAGCCGAGACCGCCCATGCCAATTGCGTCCCCATGCGAACGCAAATCGAGGTTGATGGAAGCCGGTAAAATGAGCCTTAAGTGGAACCCGGTTTTGGCTTGTTCCAGGATAACAAGGTGATTTGGAACCGGACCGCAGGATCGTGAGAATCGCCCAAAGGCTGCCATACCTTAATCCATTTTATTACTCAAAATTTTGATGTTGAAATGGGAAAAATGGTCTGGGCGCGAAATTGCGAATCGGATGGATTTAATTTGTCAGACTTGTATCAGCCGCGACGCCCTCGGACGCCGCGGGTTGAGGTCGTTTCGGGAGAACTTGGATCGCCAAAGACTGGAACAACGCGCGGGGATTCCGGCGCGGCCGGCGTGAAAGTCGAACCCACACCGCCTGACGCTTAGAACGCGTCACGGCCGGGGGAGGCGGCATGACGACAAATCCGAGCATCAACCTGAAGGATCTGGTCTTTCTGATCGCCGATCCGAGCTCGTATATCTCGATGCTGATTCACGGCATGCTGCGCGGATTCGGCTCCAACAAGATTCTCGAAGTCCGCAACTCCACCGCCCTCCTCCACACGCTGACCGGTCAGAAGATCGACATTCTGATCTGCGATGCGCATCTGCCGCCGCACGGTGGCCTTCAGCTTACCCATGCCATCCGCGGCAAAAAGGACAACGAACACCGAATGATTCCGATTTTGATCATGTCGGACGACTCGCGTGAATCGACGATCAAACGCGCGCGCGACGCCGGCGCCAATATGGTGATCGCAAAACCGATATCGCCGGCAAATCTTTACGATCGGCTGAGTTGGGTCGCATTCAACCCGCGCAAATTCGTCGACACCGCGACCTATTTCGGGCCGGACCGGCGTTTCAAGATCGAAGGTTATCCGGGCGGCGAAGGCCGGCGCCAGGGCGACAAAGCCGTTGAGGTCGCCGCCGAAGCTGGACCGACGCTGGCGCAGGACGACATCGACAACTTGTTCAGCTCCGTACAAACAGGACAGGATTAATGAGCAAGACTAAGGCGCCGGACGCGCCAAAATCAAAAGCGCCGGGCGCGACAAAGTCAAAGGCGCCAGCGGCGAATGCCAAGATATTTGACGTCGAAACGCGCTTTCAATCGCTCGCCAAGCGCGAGGGCGGCGTCCCGCGCGAAAAAGCCCTAGAGCGAGCCCAGGAGAAGATCGAGGAGATCAAACCGCAATTCGACGAGTGGCTCGACGTCGAGCTCGACAAGCTGATGACGCTGATCACGAAGGCACAGGATGGCACGGCTGAATCGACCTGGGTCTCGCAAGCCGTCTTTCGCAGCCGCCAACTGCATCACGCCGCCGCCACGCTTGGCGCGGAGCTTCTCGCCTTCATCGCCTCCTCGCTCCGCGAAATGCTGGAACTGGTCGAAGAAGGCGGCGAATGCAACATGGAATCGGTGAAGTGCCATGTCGACGCGTTATTGCTGGCGCGCCAGTCGTCCTATCGCCGATTGCGGCCGGATCAAGTGCCGGAACTCACTGAGGGCTTGCGGCAAGTGGCCAAGCGCGCGTCCGCTTAGCCGACTGGTGGCAGCAAAGCTAAAAAACAACTTCGTCGCCTTCGTTGGGATCGAAATTCAGAAGCGAAGCGCCGAGGCGGCGCATGAGGCGCTCTTTCAAATCGGCAATCGAAACCGTGGCGATCGCATCCTCCGCCGGATGACCGCCGCCTTCCTCGCGCAGCCACGATTTGCCGGATTTGGCTGCCGCCTGGATGAGAACCTCCGAGAGCGTGGCAAATTCCTGATGCAGGCGGTCGAATTCCTGGATCGTCATGACGAGGTCGCGATCGACCTTGTCCGCGGCTTGCGTCAGCAAGCTCTGGGTAATGCGGTTCGTGGTCGTCTCGTATCGCATGATCGATTCACGCAGCACCATCGCAGTCGCGACCAGAAAGGTCGAGATCTCGGTTATGTGCGGAAAGCCGGGATCACGCGCCTGACCGTCCTCCATCAGGTCAGCTTCCCTATGACCTGCTCGATTTTCTGGCGCAGAATGTCGGCCGTAAACGGCTTGATCAGATAGTTGTTGGCGCCGGCCTGCGCCGCCTTGACGACGAGTTCGCGGTCGCCGCGTCCGGTGAGCAGGATGAACGGAACTTTTCGCGCCGCGGGATGGCCACGAATGGCGCGCAACAGCGCGAGTCCGTCCATCTCAGGCATATTGTAGTCGGAAATGATCAGATCGAGTGGCTGCAGCGACGCCGTATCCATCGCGGCGCGGCCGTTTTCCGCCTCGTGGATGAGACGTACGCCGATCATTTCCAGCGTCATCCGGGTCATTGCCCTAACGCTGGTCTGATCGTCGACGACGAGGACCTTAAGAACTGCTGCGGTAGGCATATTAGTTGCTCCTAGAAAACCGGCCGTCCGGAGTTGCCGGGCGGCATTATTGCTTACCTCATGCTGCGGCCACGGCCTTGGCTTCCCCATTTCCAAGACGCGCGGCGACTTGAACGCTTTGACTGCTGGCGAGATCGGAGAGTTTCTCGACATCGAGAATGAGCGCGACCCGGCCGTTGCCGAGGATCGTGGCGCCGGCGATGCCGGGCACCGAGCCGTAGCTTGCCTCGATGCTTTTCACGACAACTTGCTGGTGGCCGCAAAGTTCGTCGACGACGATGCCGAACCGCGTGCCCTCCCCGCCGTCGGTGATGATGATGACCCGCTCCTCGGCGGCCGCGGAGGTTTCGCCAACATTGAGCAATTCGCGCAG
>Ga0335078_10019054_pt1 | contig 10208 bp, 9 predicted proteins | sample Lox_Sample_32_FD_206711 | JGI IMG/M metagenome (GOLD analysis project Ga0335078, IMG submission 206711) | Soil microbial communities from Loxahatchee National Wildlife Refuge, Florida, United States - Lox_Sample_3.2 | ecosystem: Environmental > Terrestrial > Soil > Wetlands | place: USA: Florida...
CGCGATTTCAAGCGTTCTTCCGCCGGCGGTCTTGCCGATATCGAACATCAAAGTCTCGGATTGTTGATTCCCATCCGCACCCAAGCTGACGGTTCTTCCGGCGAGCACCTTTGCTTGGCCCGAGGTGACGTCGCGGATCGTCAGGTTCACTTTCGCGCCCGAATACCCGCGCTGGTGAAACGTGATCTTGGCGGCCAGCCGCGACCCAGCCAAAGCCCGCGGAGCAACCGTGACATCGTCCAGCTCGACGTCATGCTCGGCGTGTTCCTTGCCAAAGCCGACGGTATGAACCGGAATGTGCCGGGCCCGCAGCGCACTGATCGCATCCGCGCTCACTCCGCCGGAGTTATCATCGCCATCGCTCAGCAGCACTACCGCGCCGATCGGCAGATCGGAGGTCTCCGTGCTTAACTGCTTGAGGCTATCGCCGATGCGTGTCGAGGACGCTTCGGGCTTTAAGTCTTTCAGATTCTCGACTCTTGCGACCGCATCGTCCACGCGATACAGGCGCGTCTGAAACGATTTATTGAGACTCGCGAGGACGCCGCTATCCAGGGCTTTGACGGCCTGCGCCTGGCGCGTGGACCCATCTTCCGTGATCCCCATGCTGCGCGAGTCGTCCACCAGAACCGCGATGATGTTTTGCTGCTTCTTGAGCTCCGAAACCGTGATCGCCGGTTGCCAGAGCAACACCAGCACGATCGCGGCCAGCAGCGATTGCATACCCCAGATCGTCCAGGCTCGCCAGCCGCGCATGTTCGGCGCGGCCTCCGTGAACCGCGACCGGATCAGCCATGCCAACGCCGCAGCCACGCCGATGATGAACAGCGCCAGCACCCACTTCGGCCAGGCGCCTAAGAGCGCGATTTGACCCTGAGAGTACGCCGACCGGGGATATTTGAAGAAGAACTCGAACACTGGGCCGTGATTCCTGACCTAGTGCGTCATCGCGTACATGATGTAATTCAGGACGATCCGGAAGGCAAGTCCAGAGAACTTCTCGGGATATTCGGCCTCATCGGAATGCTCCCACGCATCGCCCAAGTGCATGTTGTGGCAGATGGCCACCATGATCCGTCCATGCGGACCGCGAATCGCACGCCACTTTGGCACGTAGCCGCAATCTCCCCCGCTACCGCATTCATAGGTGCGGCCGCTGCTCACGTATTGCTCTCCCGGGATCTGAAACTTTTCGTTGATATCGTACAGGACGTGGTAGATCTCGTCGGTATCCGTGAGATCCTCAACCTGCGCGTCGGGCAACACCTGGCGGATGGCCGCCATGAAACGATCCCAATCTTGGGCGCCGTGGAAATGATCCACCATCAGGAACCCGCCCTTCAGCAGATAATCGTGCAGGCGTTTCGCTTCCTCATCGGTGAAGTTCCAGTATTCCGGATTGATGGCGTACACCCACGGGTAATCGAAGAGAGTGTCGCTATCGATATCGGCGACGTTCAGCGGCGAGGGAGAGTTGATGTGCGTCAAACGCCGTAGAGCGATCAAGCAGTCATTGTCGGCTTTGGGAAAATCCTGCGACCAAGTTTCGCCGCCGAAGAATCCGCCGCCGCCCCCGAGCGAATTGTACTGGAGGCGGTTCCAATAGAACTCAGACGGCACGTTCGGCCCATCGTAATAAGCGTATCGGTTGCGCCTGCCGCCTCTCTGAAACGCAAACAGCCCGACGCTGAGCAAGAGGAGAAGGATTATGGGCCGCCGGGCTAACTTCATAGCATTAGAAGGATATCAGAAGCGCGCCAGCATCTCCAGGTAGACGCTTCGGCTCACTAAATCGAACCCTGCGGTACGATGGTCGAGTATCGGACTCAAGATTCCCATGCAGCGACGCGACTTCTTGAAATTAGCCGGATTGGCAGCCGCGAGCGGCCGCCTGCCCGGGCAGCAACCGCAATCGTTTCTCTCCGCATCCGCACCGGCGGACGTCGCCAAGACAGAGTTCACGCTCGAAATTGGAACTGTCACAGTGGAGCTCGCGCCAAACCGCGTGCTGAGCACCATCGGCTACAACGGCACATCTCCCGGCCCGCTGCTGCGGATGAAGGAAGGCGTGCCGGTCACCGTGAATGTCATCAACAATACCGACGTTCCGGAAACAGTCCATTTCCACGGGCTCCTGATTCCCTCCGACGTGGATGGTTCAGAAGAGGAAGGAACTCCCGCCGTGCCTCCGCACGGCAAGCGCAGCTACAAATTCACGCCGACGCCCGCCGGCACCCGCTGGTATCACACCCACACCATGTCGATGGACGACCTGCATCGCGGCTCCTTCACCGGCATGTTCGGATTTTTGATCGTCGAAGGCGGGAGCAACCCGGGCCGCTTCGATCAAGAGCACTATCTGGCATTGCGTGATTGGGAGCCGTACTTCAGCAATCAGGCGATGGATAACGACGACCTCGACGCCACGGGCCCGCAGCCCGAACGCCCTGCCGTTATGGACACCCGCCCGCCCGGCCTTGAAGTGCAGGCCGACATTTACTCGATCAACGACAAAGCCCTGGGAGCGGGCGAGCCGATCCGTGTAAAACAGGGCGACCGCGTCATGTTTCACATCCTTAACGCCAGCGCGATCGAGATCCGGCACCTATATCTTCCCGGCCACAAGTTCAACGTGGTCGCACTCGACGGAAACCCCGTCCCGACCCCCGCGGCAGTGGACGTCTTGTTGATCGGCCCGGGTGAGCGAGTCGATTGCTGGGTCGAGATGAACCAGCCCGGAGTTTGGATCTTGGGCGCGCCGGAGGACCCGGTGCGCGAAGGCGGCTTGGGCGTGGTGATCGAGTACGCGAATCAACACCGCACGCCGCAGTGGACCGCGCCGCCGAAATCGAGTTGGGACTACACAATCTTCGGCAAGCCGCCGACGCAGCCCGCGCCAACAGAGAAAATCGACATGCTGTTCGAGAAGGTCCCGCGCGGCGCTGGCAAATTCAACAGCTTCACCGTGAACGGGAAGTCCTACCCTCACGATCAGGAATTCGTGCTGAAGCAGGGCACTCGCTACCGGCTGACATTTCACAACCGCACCGACGATTCACACCCCCTGCACCTGCACCGGCACCAACTGGAGATCGCCGAGATTTACGGCAAGCCGACGTCGGGCGTCATTAAGGACACGGTCGTGGTGCCGACCTACGGCCGCGCGAGCGTCGATTTCACCGCAGATCAGCCCGGATTGACTCTGTTCCACTGCCACATCCAACACCACATGGATTACGGCTTCAAGGCGCTGCTGCGGTATGCGTAGCGAGTATCGCTATCGCGTCTGCATTGCGAAGCCGTACAGCGTGTCTCCCGCGCCAACGACGAGATACTGAGTTCCGTCGAGCTCGTAGGTAATCGGTCCGTTGGTGAGACTCGTGTGCAGCGTGGCGTGCCACAGCGGAGCGCCGGTGACTGGATCGAGCGCCACCAAGTTCGAGTTCGGATCGCCCGCAAAAAGCAACTTGCCAGCGGTGCTCAGCAGACCGGAGCGAACTCCGCCTCCGTTGCCGGGCCACTTGTGGCTCCATTGCACTTTGCCGGTCTTGTAATCGATCGCCTGCAGCATCGCTTCGGAGAAACCGCTGCGATCGTTGCCGCCCCATCCCTCAGGCTTGTCGTCGTCGTTGTAGAGGTAGTAGACGCTCCACGCGCGAGCGGCATTCGCATAGAACAGGCCAGTCTCGGGATCGAAGCTCGGCGAGGGCCAGTTGATCGCGCCGCCTTGATTTGGCGTGACCAGCGCGCCATCGCGCTGCGGCTGCTTCGCGGGATTCAGGATTGGCTGTCCCTTCGCATCCACTCCCAGCGCCCAATTCGTCTTCACGAACTCCGAGCTCAGCAGATGCTCGCCCGTAGCGCGATCGAGAACGAAGAACCATCCATTGCGGCTCGCCTGCGCGAGCAGCTTGCGCGGCCGCCCGCCAATCTCGCCGTCAAACAGCACCGGAGTCTGCACCGCGTCCCAATCATGCGTGTCATGCGGAGACGGCTGAAAATACCATGCCAGCTTGCCCGTGTCAGGGTTCAACGCAATGATGCATTCGGTATAGAGATTCGATCCGAGCCTTCCCTGCCCCGCGATCACCGGCTGCGGATTGCCCGTGCCGAAGTAAATCAAGTTAAGCTGCGGATCGTATGTGCTCGGTACCCAGGTCATGCCCCCGCCGTGCATCATCGCTTCAACGCTGGGCCAAGTCTTGGCCTCAGGAGTTCCCGGCTCCGGATGCGCATACCAGCGCCATTCAAGCTTTCCGTCCGTCGCGTTGTGCGACTCGATATAGCCGGGAATGTCCAGATCGTCGCCGCTGACGCCGGTGATCACGTGATCCTTGATCACAATCGGCGCGACAGAGGCGTAGTAAAACTGCTCCAGGTCGCAGACCGGCGTGTGCCATCGCTCCTTGCCGTCGGCCATGTTCAGCGCCACAAGATTGCAATCCGGCGTTTCGAAGTACAGCGTGTCATGCCACGCGGCCGCGCCGCGATTACCGATATGCCAGCCGCCCTTCGACTTCCATGCGTAGTGCCAAATCTCGCGCCCCGTGCGAGCGTCGACCGCCCACGCATGATCGGGAATCGTTATATAGAGGATTCCGTTGATCTCGATGGGCGTGCCTTTGAACACGGGCGCGTTGTTGCCGCCTCCGCCTTGAGGCTCGCGGCCTGGGTTCGCTCGATACACCCACGCGAGCGACAAAGATTTGATGTTCGATTGATTGATGCCCGCGAGCGTGCTGTATCGCTGGCCAGAATAATCGCCGTTGTAAGTCGGCCAAGCGTCGGTGGGGGGTTGAAGGAGCTTAGCGGGATCAAGAAGCGCCTGCCCGCAAGCTGTAACGGACAGCACGGTTAGAGCGCAAAACGCCCGGAGGGCGCTCATGGGAGTGACTCCAAATAACGGACCAGATCGTGAATGTCCTTATCGGTATAGACATCGAGCAACGCGGGATGCGCGGCTAGCGGATCATCGACATCGACGCGCACGTCCGGCGTTCGAGACCATTCGTGATATTGCCCCGCCGCATCGCGCAGAGAAACGTTGAAATCGTCAATGCGAACGAGCTGTCCCATCACTGTCGCACCGCCCGCAGGCGTCACTTTCACTTGAGTCGGCTTGGTTTGGCGAGGAAAGATCATCCGCTGCTGAAGATCGACGGCATCTTTGAATTTGCGGCTGATTCCGGCAAGATCGCCAGTTGCCGAGTGGCACTTGGTGCAGCCGCCCGCTCCATTGAAATAAGCGCGTCCAGCATCGGCATTGCCGGTCAGAACATTCGGCGGACGGTCAGCATTGCGATTTTTTGCGGTCGACTCAATTTGGTCTTTCAGGAAATTTGTGATGTCGACGACTTGCGCGTTGGTCAGATCGGTCTTGTGTCCTGGCAGCTTCTTCAGGGCCGGGCCAATCTCATTGCCGAGCCGGTCGCGCAGCACCAGCGGCGAGCGGATCAGATCCGGACCATTCTCCGTACCCTTGGCCAGAGCGCCGTGGCAGTTGATGCAGTGCTGTGTGTACAGTTGACGGCCGCGCAGCGCGGCACCCTGATCGACCGTCTGCCTCTGGTACGGACCCGCTTGCCCCAGAAGAATCGGGCAGAACAGCGGGGCCAAGATCAAACGTCGCACAGCGTAATCGCCTTATCGAGCGTCTGAATCGCATCGTGCCCCGGCGCGGGGCTGTATTCGTGGCTGACGAACCCGGTGAAGTTGAGGTCCGCGATCGCCTGCATCACGAAGTGGTAGTTCAGCTCCTGGGAATCGTCGATATCGTGGCGTCCCGGGTTGCCGCCCGTGTGGAAATGCGCGATGTACTGAATGTTGTCGCGAATTGTGCGGACGATATCGCCGTCCATGATCTGAGCGTGATAGATGTCGTAGAGAATCTTGATGCGCGGCGAGTTCACGCGCTTCATGACATCCACGCCCCAGGCCATGTGGTCGAACATGTAGTCCTTGTGATTCACCTTGCTGTTCAGCAGCTCCATGCAAATGGTGACGCCTTTGTCCTCGGCTTGCGCCTTGATCTTGTTCAGGAACGTGACGCAGTTGTCCGCGCCCGTGCGATCGTCCATACCTCGGCGGTTTCCTGAGAACGTGATCACGTTGGGAACCTTGGCCGCGGCCGACTCATCGATCGCCGCGCGCAGCGACTTCTCCAGCCGATCGTGATTCTCCGTTCGGTTCAGCGCGTCCGCGATGGTGCCGCCCGGCCCCAGCGGGTACATGGAAGGCGTCAGCCCGTACTTGCGTAGCAGCGGCCAGTCCGACGGGCCGATTAAGTCGAAGCCCTGAATCCCGAGCCGCGCGGCTTCCCGGCAATCGTCTTCGAGGCTCGCTCCGCGCGCGAAGACGCCCTGGGTCACGCCTTGCTTGATGCGGCCTTTACGTTTTACCGGACCGTTCTGCGCGAATGCCGTTGACGCCGCGGCGGCGGACACGGCTGCGCTTGCCAGAAAGTTTCGACGGAGCATTTTCGAGTCTCCCGTGCGGCATTGTATCCGATTTGGGATCGCCGCTAAAACAGCTCTTTGCTGGCCAGAGCCGCGCCCTCGGCTAGAGCCTCGAACTTGGCCCACACCACCGGCGCGGGCACCCGCTCGATCACGTCGAGCTGCGCGAAACCGCAATCCGTTCCAGCGATCACGTTCTCCGCTCCGACCAGCTTCGCGAAGCGAACGATCCGATCCGCCACCAGCCGTGGATGCTCGACGGTGATGGTGTGATGAGTGATGACACCCGGAATCAGGATTTTGCCCTTCGGCAGCCGGCCATTCCGCCAGACGCGCCATTCATGCTCGTGACGAGGATTGGCCGCCTCGATCGAATACGCTCCGGCCCGCACCTGCACGATGAAGTCGACGATCTCTTCGAGCGGCGCATCCGCGATGTGCGGGACGTGCCAGCTCCCGAAGCACACGTGGTAACGCACGCGATCTTCGGGAATATCGCGAAGCGCGTGATTCGTAGCGTCCACGCGCAACTGCGCCCATTCGCGATAGCGCCCCGGACTCTGCGCGACCAGGTGATCGTACATATTCGCCAGCACCGCGTCGTCCACCTGAAGCAGCAGCCCGGATTTCCAGATCTCGAGATACTCCTGACGCAACGCCTCGGCCAAGGCGAACATGTACTCTTTGTCGCTCGGATAGTATTCGTTGATGCCGTCGTAGGCGGTGCTGGCGGGCGCGACCGCCGTGAGGAACGCCTCCTCGACCGCAACCCCTTTCAAGGCCGATTGAAAATTGGAGATCGCGCGCTGGATAGGAGCGCGATCTCGATATTCGATCGGAGCGACGCAAGCTTCCGTCGGGCGGCCGGTCAGAACGCTGGGCATCTCGCGCGCGATGATGTCGCTGAACCGTTCGAGATCGCGGCCGAGCCATTCGACCGGGCGCAGCTGATCCGGGCGAATTTCGAACCCCGAGATTCTATCCAAAACGTAATTGGACCAGCTTGATTTACCGAACTCGCCATCACTGACGATATCGATCCCGGCCGCGGCCTGCTTCTTCACGACCTCGTTGGTCGCCTGGATCAACGTTTCGTTGTACCGTGCATCCGGCGCGGCTTCGCGTGGCCGGTCGATGCCGGACTGGGCAAACGCCCGCAGCTCCGGTGGGCGGACAAGACTTCCTACGTGCGTGGTCAGAATTCGCTTCTCGCTTCGTTTCATACGCGTTGTTCCGGCAGCATAGCACGTGGGGGTTGCGGATCTGCATCGGATACGGCATCAATTTGGTTGATGCGCGGTTTGAGAGCTCCGCATCGTCTATAGTTTGGCAGCGGGTGAGCCGCCCGCCACTGGCGGAGAAACTGGATGAGAAATCGAATCGCCCACAGGTCCGGAAGGGAAGCTATGCCCATCCCGACAGTAGTGGCTCACGCCATTGGCTGCGCAATCGTTCTTGCCGTCGCAAGCGCACCCGCTATTAGCGGACAGAGTGCTTCTTAATCTCAGTCCAAATTTGAGGTAGCCTCGATCAGGCCGAGCAATGGCTGCACGGTCATCATGTTTGGCGCACCATCTCCCGGAAGGCTGGAGGCGCGGTGTGATAGCGTGAGGCAACTTATCCATCGTGCTTACGCTGTATTTCAGACTGGCCTGGTCAACCCACAGGCGGCGGCGACTCCGATTGAGGGAGGGCCGGCCTGGATCGACTCGGACCGTTACGACATCACGGCGAAAGCCCAGGGCGACGTCACCGTCGCACTGATGGGGGGCCCGATGTTGCGGACGCTTCTGGAGGATCGGTTCAAGCTAAAGATCCACAGGGAAGTCAGGGAAGTCCCGGTTTACCGGGTGACGCTCTCCAAGGGAGGATTCAAACTGAAACCTCTGCCCGAAGGGAGCTGCTTTCTTATTGTGCCCGGCGCTGAACGAGCGTCAGGGCCGCCGGACACCGGCGGGAAGCCGTTCTGCGGCGAAAACATAGCACCCCTACCCCAGCCAGACCAAATCGCGCTGGAGATAGCGTCATACGGCGCCACGATGGAGCAGTTCTTGTCTACTGTCGCAGTGAGGCTTGCTGCAGTAAGGCACATGGACAGCCGTCGGGTTATCGATAACGCTGGCATAACTGGCAGGTGCGAGTTTCATCTGAAGTTCACGCTTAGCGATGATCCGTCGAGTGACTCCACCGCGCCTTCAATCGAGACGGCACTTCAGGAGCAGCTTGGATTGAAACTCGAATCGGGGAAGGGGCCCGGGGAGGCCTTCGTCATCGATAGCATCGAGCGGCCCTCGGAAAATTGAATGTTTCACCCTTCCTCGTCCCCGATTATCAGATCAAGCAGCTTCGGCGCAATGTAAAAGTTCGTGGTCTGCAAGCGAGCGATGGCTTCCTTGAAATCAAGCAGGCCTTGGTCTGCCGCCGTGCGCAAGACGCCCAGCGTGCCGATAAAGTGCAGACGACGAAGCTGCGCTACCCGGCGGCCTCGCAGTTCATCGATGATCAATTCATTCGCGCCCAACTCCTGGGCGAGTAGAATAGCGTCGCGCTCGCCAGCACCGAGCCGAGCTTCGAGCAGCGCGGGGTCGGGGGTCTGACGAGGAGCCTGTATTTTCAGCCAAGCCGCAGGCTGCATTATCCATTGACGGACGGCTTCCGGAGCGAGCGGATTTCGAAGCTCCGTCATTACCGAGGGAGGAACCAAAATGCCGCTAAAGAGTATTGGCAGTACGTCGATATGGCCAATGCGGATGAGGTAATTGACCGGGCTGGTGTCAGCGATAACGATCATCCGGCGCGATGCCCGGCCGGTTCATCGGCGGCCTTTATATCCGCGTACCGGCGGGCTTCGGCCATATCGTGTTCCAGGTCTTCCTGCGAGTAGTGCAGATAAACGCCATGCTCCTTCAGGAACCCATGGACTTGTTCGAAGTAGTCAAAGCCGAGCAACTGTTGCACCTCATAGTCGGAAAGCCGATCCGTGCGATAGCCTTCAAGCGCGTAGGCTTCGAGCAGCGCCCGAGCCGGGTCCGGGCCGGCCGACTTCGTGATAACCGCAGCGGCAGAATCAGAGATGTCGAGGGTGAAGTTCATGGCAAGGCACTCCTTGGGGTCGACGGATGCCTTCAGCGTACGATGTGGGCCGGGTCGAATCAACCCTTAGCAAAAGTGCCCTTAGCAAGAGCACGGACGATATCTTGCGATAAAGGCCGTCGTCGACCGACTCTCCCGTCACCCCTGTGGCCGGTTCTTGGCCTGCTCCATCGCAATCTGATTGATGTGTGAGAGCGCCCTGGCCCCGCTCGCGCCTTCGATGGCTTTGACCGCGATGTCTTGGACTTGTTGCTTGGCGTCGGCGAGCTGCTTTTCCAGGGTCGCGATCTGCGCCTGTTGATGAGCGACGGTTTCTTCGAACGTCTTCACCCGGAGTTCCCCGAACCGTTTCTCAGCTTCAGCGTCCTTCTTCATGACCAGGATTTCCTGCTGTAGCCGAGCCTCCGCTTCATGCCGGGCGCGTTCGGCGGCGGCGGCCGCTTCCGCTTCCAGCCGCTTGGGGAAAGCCTCGGCTTCCTTGCGCAGCCGCGCGAGCTCCTCTTCGCTCTCCTTCAATGCCGATTCGCGCAGTTTCCAGGCCTTTTCCAGCGCTTCCTGTTTTTCCTGGTTCTTCTTTTCCTGCACACGAACTTCTTCGTCGTACTTGTCCTGGACCTTCTTGCGCTCCTGCGTCTTCTTGTACTCGAAATCTTCGGCTTC
>Ga0335078_10019056_pt1 | contig 10207 bp, 5 predicted proteins | sample Lox_Sample_32_FD_206711 | JGI IMG/M metagenome (GOLD analysis project Ga0335078, IMG submission 206711) | Soil microbial communities from Loxahatchee National Wildlife Refuge, Florida, United States - Lox_Sample_3.2 | ecosystem: Environmental > Terrestrial > Soil > Wetlands | place: USA: Florida...
TCCTCCGCTTTCTTGCGTTCCGTGATATCGCGGAGTATGGCAACGCCGAATCGTTCTCCCTTCACGGCGTAGCTGGAAACCGCGACTTCTGCCGGAAAGCTCGATCCGTCCTTTTTCAGGGCAGTCTCCACGTAGAAAGAGGGAGGCGACCCGCCCGCAGCGTGTTTCTTTATTATCTCAGCCACAAATTCGCGGCTCTGCGGGGCGATGACGTCGATGATGGGTTTTCCAATGAGTTCATCGGCGCTCTCATACCCGAAAAGGGAGACATAGGCGGGATTCACGAAGGTAAGAAAGCCCTCCTTCGATACCGCGATGGCGTCGCGAGAGTTGTCGAGGATGGCGCGAAGCCTGCCTTCGCTCTCCCTGAGCGCGTCTTCCATTTTCCTGCGGTCCGTGATGTCCTGATTCACTCCGATGGTTTTGATGACGCGTCCGTGCTCGTGCGCTACGACGCGGTGCCGCACGAGCAGATATATAATGCTGCCGTCTCTGCGAATGCCTCTATGCTCGTACTGCTCAAAGGCGAAGGCAGCCGGACGGCTGTCTCCCCTCTCCGCACGCTTCTTCAGCTCATCCCGGTCCCCGGGATGGACAAATCTCTTCCGGTACTCCTCCTTTGACATCCGGTAGCCACCCTCCTGCTCTGCCGTTGTGCCGTAGAGGTCGTAAAAAGCATCATTGAAGGTGAATTCGCCGGCATCCTCGTCGCACTCCCAGTAAACTATCCGGGCGAGATCGGCTGCTTCAAAAAGGTGGACAGCGCTCTCGCGCAGCTTCTCCTCTACCCTTTTGCGCTCGGTGATGTCCTGGACGGACATGGATGTCAGCTCTTCCCCGTCTGCAGTGACGAAGATGCTGCTCGACACTTCTATGGGGAAGATGGACCCATCCGCCCGGCGGGCAGAGAGCTCTGCCTGCCATTGTCCTGTCCTGGCCCGTTCAGCGAGTGCTGCGTGGAGCCTGTCGTCCTCGACGATGAGTCCGGCCCTCCCCGCGTGGACTATCTCTCCTTCGGCCATCCCGAACATCTCGCACGCCCGCCTGTTCGCTGTGAGAATAGTGCCGTCCGGTCGAGTGAGCATGATCCCGTATAGGCTGTTGTCAAACACTGACCGATAGCGTTGCTCGCTGTCGATGAGCTCTCTCTCCGCCCTCTGCCGGTCCGTGATGTCGCGGACCGCACCCAGGGTGACCGGGCGGCCTTGCAGGGTAAAATAACTTGCCGATATCTCCGCCACGAAGGTGGTTCCGTCTTTCCTTTTGTGAAGACGAATGGGTATCTTGTGCTGACGCTCCCGCAACGTCCGTTCCGTTTCCTCGGGTTCCGCGGAGACGTCGGTGCTTTTCATGCGCACTAGTTCTTCGTGCGAATAGCCGTACATGGCGCAGGTAGCGTCGTTGACATCGAGGATCGCCCCGGTCTCCTGGTCAATGAGAAAGAGCGCGTCATTCTCCAGGGCGAAAAGGTGGCGGAATTTCTCCTCGCTCTCGCGGATGCGCCGTGCGGCTTCCTTCTGCTCCGTTATGTCGGCGATGGTGAAAATGTACGAGTGGCTGTCGGTGGGGGACACCTGGACGAGGACATCCCTCACAATGCCGTCCTTCCTCTTCATTCTCCCTTCTGCCCTTCCTTCCTCATAGAGAAGCTTGCCGACCCTTTCGCCCTCTTCACTTGTCTCGTAAAAAACAGAGGCATTTCTCCCCTGCAGTTCCTCTTGGGTGTATCCGGACTGCGTGCACAGCGATTCATTGACCCACACCATGACCCGGTTCCTGATCTTACCGATGCCTATGGGGGAGGCGGTGAGAATGCCCTGCAGCAATTGCTCCGATTCAATGACTCTCTGGTCGGCCTTCTTGCGTTCGGTGATGTCTCTGACAACGGTGATTACGCCCGTAACCTCGTCTTTTTCGACGAGGGGAATCTTTCTCGTCTCTGTGAAATAGACCCCTTCACCCACCTGGGTGGTCTCTTCCGTAACGAGGATCTGACCCGTTCGAAAGACTTGCTCGTATTCATCGCGGACCTTTTCCGGCAGAATGGGGAATACCTCAAAGACCGTCTGCCCGACCGCCTCCACTTTGAGGCCGAGCTCCTCGCACCACTCCTTGAATTTCTTATTAAAGAGGACAATCCGGAGATCGCGGTCAACGACATGTACTGCATCGGCCATTGACTGCAAGGTGGTGTCGAACAGGCTTCCGGGTGCCAGCGGCGTCTCCCCCGCGCGGTCGCGCCCGATTCCTGACTCTTCCAACCCGGCGACGCGCTGTCGTAATTCTGTCAGTTCCTTCAGGAGCTGCTCCCTTGTCTCATCCCCCACCGGTACCTCCATGGAGTCGATTACGGGTATATTGCAGAATATAGTACGTCTTGAGAAACAGTGCCTGATGGAGCCTTAGAAAGTTTCCCTCCGGTCCGCCATGACCGGGAGCGCTTAAGCAAGACCCACAAACTTCCTCTTGACACGCTGAATCGAAGCGATATATGTTGTCATGACAACGTTTTCGCCCGATGAGCTCCTCAACCAAGGATCGCCGGACGATTAAGGGAACCCGACAAGGGAAAGAGATGAGAAAAGAGCGATGGAGCCGGGATTCTCTCGGCTTCTGGTTGTACCGCGCCCACAGCCAGGCGAGCAACCTTTTGCGAAGGACGTTCCAGGCCCACGGATACGACGTGACGCCAGAGCAGTGGGGCGTCCTCGCCAGCCTTCGCATTGCGGAAGGGATAAACCAGAGCCAGCTCGGCGAGAATACCTTCAAGGACCGCCACAACATCACGAGGATCCTCGATCTTCTCGAGAAGCGCGGGCTGGTGGAGCGGCGCATCGATGAGGGCGACAGGCGGGCCTACAGGGTTTTTCTCACGGAAGCGGGACGAAAGGAGCAAGAGAGGCTGCAGGGGCTCGTCAATATTCATCAACAAGTGCTTGCCGAGGGGCTGGAGCCGGGAGAGCTGGCGAGCTTGAGGCGGATCTTCGAGCAGATCGTGAGAAACATAGAGCGGAAGGCTTAAAGAGCGAGGAGACGGGAAGGAAAGGCAAGGAGGGGCGTGAATGGAGGGAAGTACCAGGTCCACGTGGATGTGTTGCGCAGCCGTCCTCTTAGTAGGGGTCACGCTCTTCACGGCCGGGTGCAAGAAGGCCACGACGAAGCAGGGAGAGGCGCCTCCCCTCGTTGAAGTGACCGCCGTCGTCCAGAGGGACGTGCCTATCTATTCCGAATGGACTGCCTCCACCGACGGATTCGTCAATGCCACCATCCGCGCCCAGGTGCAGGGCTATTTGACCAAGCAGGACTACCGGGAGGGTGACGTGGTGAAGAAGGGGCAGGTCCTCTTCGAGATCGATCCGCGGACCTTCCAGGCGGCCCTGGAGCAGGCCAAGGGGCAGCTTGCTCAGGCGCGGGCGCGATGGGAGAACGCGAGGGCAAATCTCGAGCGCATCAAGCCCCTCGCGGAAGAGAAGGCGGTGAGCCTGAAGGACCTGGATGACGCGGTCGACAACGAACGGGAGGGCGAGGCGGCTGTGGCATCGGCCACCGCCATGGTAGACAAGGCCCACCTCGACCTGGAGTTCACGAAGGTCCTCTCTCCCATCACCGGGATCGCAGGGATAGCGCGGGCGCAGATCGGCGATCTCGTGGGCCCAGGGTCCATAGAGGAGCTGACCACGGTTTCGCAGGTCGACCCCATCAAGGTCTACATCCCCATGAGCGAACAGGAATTCCTCCGGATTGTCGAGAACAGCCGCGGCCGCGCAGAGGCCATGGAGCTTGACCTCATACTGGCAGACGGGTCGGTTCACCCGGAAAAGGGGGCCTTTGCCTTCGCAGACCGGCAGGTCGACATAAAGACGGGAACCATCAAGGTGGCGATCCTCTTCCCCAACCCGGGGAATGTGCTCCGGCCCGGTCAGTTCGCTCGGGTGAGGGCCCGGACGGGGATCAAGAAAGGAGCGCTCCTCGTGCCCCAAAGGGCGGTGATGGACCTGCAGGGAAGATACCAGGTTGCGGTGGTCGACCAGAACAACAAGGTCGATATCAGGCCGGTCAAAGTGGCCGAGCGGGTCGACAGCCTCTGGATGATAGAAGAAGGCCTTAAAGCCGGGGAAGCAGTGGTCACCGAGGGCCTTCAAAAGGTGAAACAGGGAGTCATTGTCAACGCAAAGCCTTATCAGCAGTGAGACGGCAGGGGGTTTTCGAGGGACATGCAGGGAAAGAGAGACGGGTGGTCGAAGTCCGAAAACGCCGGGATCCCAAAGGGAGGCCCGGGCGAGAAGCTAAGGGGTTGAGGCGGCATGTCTAAGTTCTTCATCAATCGTCCCATCGTCGCGATGGTAATCTCCATCATCTTGGTGCTCCTCGGCGCCATCGCCATGTATGGCTTGCCCATAGCGCAGTTCCCCGAGGTCGTCCCGCCCGAGGTCCAGATCACAACCACCTACAACGGCGCCGACGCGGAGACGGTAGAGCAGTCTGTTGCCACGCCCACGGAGATGCAAATCAGCGGCGTGGACAACATGAACTACATGTACTCCGTCAACGCCTCGAACGGCACCATGCGCATCTTCGTCAACTTCGACGTGAAGACGGACCCGAACACGGACCTCATCTTCACTCAGATGAGGGAGAACCTCGCGGAGCCGCAGCTCCCCACGGATGTCCGCAACTACGGGGTGAGCGTGGTCAAGGCGAGATCCTCGCCCCTCATGATCGTCGCTCTCTTCTCACCGAAGAAGACGTACGATTCCACTTTTATCGCGAACTACGCGAACATCAACCTCATCGACCAGCTCTTGAGGACCCCCGGGGTGGCCCAGGTGACCGTCTTCGGGGCCGGGCAGTACGCGATACGGGTCTGGGTCAACCCCGATGCCATGGGCAAGCTCGGCCTCACGGTCCCCGACGTGGTCAACGCGCTTCAGAAGCAGAATACGGTCAACCCCGCAGGTCAGATCGGGGCGGAGCCCGTGCCCCCCGGCCAGGAGTTCACCTATACGGTCCGCGCCCAGGGCAGGCTTGTCTCCCCTGAGGAGTTCGGCAATATCGTGCTCCGGGCCAACCCCGACGGCTCCATGGTCCGCCTGAAGGACATTGCCCGCATCGAGCTGGGGGCCCAGGTCTACAACGTCAAAGGGAGCATGGATGGCGAGCCCGCCGGGCTCATGGGCATCTACCAGACGCCGGGCACGAATGCCCTTGCCACGGTGGACGCGGTGAAGCGCGTCATGGAGGAGGCGAAGAAGCGCTTTCCCTCCGATCTCCAATATACGGTCTCCCTTGACACGACGCGGTCCATCCAGCAGGGGATCCACGACATCGTCATCACCCTTCTCGAGGCCCTGGGCCTCGTCATCGTCGTGGTCTTCCTCTTTCTCCAGGGGTGGAGGGCGACCCTCATCCCGGCCCTGGCCGTTCCCGTCTCCCTCATCGGGACCTTCGCCGTCTTTCCCCTCCTCGGCTTCTCCATCAACACCCTTTCCCTCTTCGGACTCGTCCTTGCCATCGGCCTGGTGGTGGATGACGCGATCATCGTGGTCGAGGCCGTGGAGCGACACATCGAGGAGGGCCTTACCCCGAAAGCGGCATCTCTGAAGGCCATGGAGGAGGTCTCGGGACCTGTCATGGCAATCGCCCTGATCCTGGCGGCGGTCTTCATCCCCACGGTCTTCATTCCGGGCATCACGGGGAGGCTCTACCAGCAGTTCGCGGTGACCATCGCCATATCGGTCATTATCTCCGCCTTCACTGCGCTCACCTTGAGCCCGGCCCTCTGCGCCCTTCTTTTGAAGCCTGGGAAAACCCACGGGCCCCTGGGCGCCTTCTTTACCTGGTTCAACCGCATGTTCGGCCGGGCTTCAAGCGGCTACGTGACCATGTGCGGCTCCCTCATCAGGAAAAGCTTCTTCAGCCTTCTTTTTCTCGCAGTCATCGCAGTATCCGGGATCCTTATCGGCAATCGCCTCCCCGCAGGGTTTCTCCCCGACGAGGATGTCGGCTATTTCTACGTGAATATTGCCCTCCCCGACGCCGCGTCGCTCCAGCGCACGGACGAGACGTGCAGAAAAGTAGAGGACATCCTCAGGAAAACGCCCGGCATAGAGCATTTTCAGACAGTCTCCGGCTTGAGCCTCATGAGCGTTGCCCAGAATACGTACAGCGGTTTTTGCTTCGTCACTCTCAAAGACTGGAGCAAACGAAACAGGCCCGAGGAGAAGCTGGAAGCGATCATGGCCCACGTGAATGGCGAGCTGGCCAAGCTGCCCCAGGCCGTCGCCTTTGCCTTTCCTCCCCCGCCGATTCAGGGCATCGGGTTGGCCGGCGGTGCCACGCTGGTCCTTCAGGACCGCGCGGGCAGGGACATCGGGTTCCTCTCGGAGAACGTGAACAAGTTCATCGAGGCGGCAAAGAAAAGGCCGGAGCTCGAAAGGGTAACCACCACATTCCTCCCTGGAGTGCCCCAGCTCTTTGTCGACGTGGACCGGGACAAGGTGCTCAAGCAGGGCGTCGACCTCGGACAGGTATACCAGACGCTCCAGGCGTTCATGGGCGGTTACTTCGTCAACTATTTCAACCGCTTCGGCCGCCAGTGGCAGGTCTACATAGAGGCTGAAGGCAAGTACAGGACGACGGCCGACAGCGTCCGTCAGTTTTACGTGAACAACGACCGGGGCGATCCCGTCCCCCTCTCGGCCCTTACGAGCGTTGAGTCCCGGCCCGGTCCGGAGTTCACCATGCGCTACAACCTTTACCGCTCGGCACAGATCAACGCCCAAGGCAAACCGCGTTACAGCTCCGGCCAGGTGATGGCCGCTCTGGAAGAGGTCTTCAGGGAGACCATGCCTCCTGAGATGGGCCTCGACTACATCGGCATGAGCTTCCAGGAGAAGAAGGCGCAGGAAGGCATCCCCGCCTCGGCGATCTTCGGCTTTTCCCTCCTTTGCGTTTTTCTTATCCTCGCCGCCCTCTACGAAAGCTGGTCGCTCCCCTTGAGCGTGCTCCTTGGGACGCCGGTCGCGGTCTTCGGGGCCTTTGCCGCCATATACCTGCGCGGCCTCGTCAACAGCATCTATGCCCAGATCGGCCTCATCGTGCTCATAGGCCTCGCGGCCAAGAACGCCATCCTCATCGTCGAGTTCGCGAAGACCCGCCACGAGCAGGGGAGATCGCTCGACGCGGCCGCCCTCGAAGGTGCGCGTCTCCGCTTCAGGCCGATACTCATGACCTCCTTGGCGTTTCTCCTCGGGGTTCTTCCCCTCGCCCTATCGACCGGGGCAGGGTCGGGGGCGCACCAGACCATGGGCACCGCAGTCATAGGGGGCACCGCGGCAGCCTCGGCAATCGCGATTTTTCTCATCCCCGTCACTTTCTACGTGGTGGGGATACTCTCGGGCCGTCACAAGAGGAAGACCGGGCCCAAGGAAACGGAGGCGGACCGTGCGTAACCTCTGCGTGCTCCTCGCCGCGGCCGTAGCCTTGTCGGGCTGTTTCTTGGTCGGCCCCAATTACCGGAGGCCCCCCATCGACACCCCGGGATCCTGGCGGTTCGGGGAGACCGAGGTGAGAGACACGGCGAATACGATGTGGTGGCGAGAGTTCCACGATCCGGTCCTGGACGAGCTTGTGGAGGCCGCGCTCAAGGAGAACAAAGACATCAGAATCGCCGCGGCGAGGATCGAGGAGTTCCTGGGGCGCCTTCGCACGACCCGCGCTGGGCTTTTTCCTCAGGTGGGCGCGGGCGCCGTCGCGCAGCGCATAGATGTCACCCGGTATACAAATCCGGCGTGGCCTCCGGGTACGGAAAACCCCTACAACGATCTGAGGCCCTATGTGAACGTAAGCTGGCAGATCGATCTCTGGGGGCAGCTCCGCCGGGCAACGGAGGCGGCGAGGGCCGACGTCCTTGCCACGGAAGAGGGCAGGTCAGGCGTCATCCTTACCGTCGTGACCGCGGTGGCCGAGGCGTACACGGACCTGAGGGATCTGGACAAGCAGCTTGACATTGCCAAGGCGACCGTGGAGAGCCGCGCGCATTCGCTGGAGCTGTTCAGGCTTCGCTTCGGCCGAGGGCTCATCTCGGAGGTCGACATGCGTCAGGCCGAGTCTGAATACGAATCCGCCGTTGCCACGGTTCCGGCCCTCGAGAAGCTCATCGCCTGGCAGGAAGACGCGTTGAGCGTTCTCATCGGGCGCAACCCTTCGGGAATTCCTCGGGGCAATTCCCTGGACGAGCTTGCCCTCCCGGATGTTCCCGCGGGTCTGCCCTCGCAGCTCCTCGAACGGCGGCCCGATGTACGCCAGGCTGAGCAGAACCTCAGAGCTGCCAATGCGAGGATAGGGGTTGCCAAGGCGGCCTATTTCCCCACTATCTCCCTCACTGGCGTCTATGGGGTCGAAAGCACCGAATTGTCCACGCTGTTCAGCGGGCCGGCGAAGATGTGGAACTATGCCGGGTCCATAGCCGGACCGATCTTCAACGCGGGGGCTACGGCAGGGACGGTGGAGACCGCGACGTCGATACAGAGGGAGTATCTCTTCCGGTACCAGCAGGTGATCCAGCAGGCCTTCCAGGAGGTCGACGATGCCCTCATCGACCAGCGCAAGTCGAGGGAGCAGCTTGGGGCGCAGACACGCCAGGTAGAGGCCCTCCAGAGGTACGCAGACCTCGCGCGGATACGCTACGAGAACGGGTATACGAGCTATCTCGAGGTCCTCGACGCGGAGCGGAGCCTCTTTACCGCGCAGCTTCTTTTGGCCGAGACCCAGGGGAACCTCTTCCGGGCCCTCGTCAATCTTTACAAGGCGATGGGTGGGGGGTGGGTCGTCCAGGCAACCAACCTGACCGGCAGCTAGGGCCTGTCGTCTAGTTCGGACCGGACGACCGCCCCCGGAATCGAACCAATGGTCGCCAATTCCGGGTAAGAGGACCTCACGGGCAATTGGATCGGCTCACCTGCAATATACCAGGCGGGAGGGCCGCCTCCAGGTTTCGAAAAGACAGGGTGGTCTTTATTGGGGCTGCGCGGGGGTATGGGAGGGACGCTGCAATGGCAGAACAAGAACGGAGGGAATGGGGCAGGGCGGGCACGAGAACCATTCATGCCTTCGGCGCGCGGAGAGCGGAAAGGGAAAAGGGGCGCTCATGGAAGGAGATTCTTAAGGTCTCGACTTTCCAATCACCTGCTTGTTTTTCTTCTCTGTTGATAGGACGGCTTTTCTGGCAGCCGTTGCCGAGGCCACGGCCCTGGCCGCCCGGGCTTTCTGCGCCTCCATCTCTACCCGGAGTGCGTAGGTGTCGTCCTTCAGTTCCTCTATCTGCTTCTCGGACCTGTCTATCTTCGCTGTCAGGTCGGCTATCTGGCTCCTGAGCGCCTTCACGTCCCCTTCCCTCTGCACGGACCTCAGCTTGGCGACTTCAGAGCGCAGAGTTATCACTTCAAAGAGGACGGCTGCCACGACCAGAACGATAGCGAGAATGATCGCGCCGGGAAGGATGAACGGCTTCGCCTTCGAGAGGATGGCCCGCCACCGGGTATTAGTCGTCCCGTTTTCGGAACCAGCGCCGAGGAGTTCTTGGGCCCTCAGGTAATCCTCCACGCTCTTCAACTGAATCTTCTCCCTCTCAAAGCCGAACATCACTTCTCTCCTCTACAGCACCGAAACCAAGGAGCACGGGGGAAGCACGCCTCGCGGCCCTTCTCCCCCTATGTATCGTAGTTTATCCCGCAAGAATAGGCTTTTCAACACCTTTTGTTGGCCTTCAGAACGGATAAGGCCATAGTCTTCCGAGACGCGGCAGGCCGTAATGCCTCCCGCTGATCTTAGGCAAGATCCTATTTGTAGATCTCCATGTCTCCATAGTCTTCCGAGACGCGGCAGGCCGTGGTGCCTCCCGCTGATTTGGGCAGGATGCTATCTGTGGATCTCGATGTCCCCATAGTCTCCACAGGCGCGGGAGCGCGTGTCGTCGGCATCCGTAAGAATGGCGATGCCCCGGGCAACCGGAGTGCCGTCCTTGCTTTCGAAGAGGGTACGGTAATCGGCGAGGACGTCGCGCCTTTCGGATACCCATTTTCCCTGAAGGGCTTCGCCGCTTTCGAGGACAATCATCTTCGTTCTAGAAGAGTAGGGAGATTCAAGGGTGAGGCCCATGGGGAGTGTCGTGCTCCATATGTACTTGATGGCCTTCATAAAGGGTTGC
>Ga0335078_10019057_pt1 | contig 10207 bp, 11 predicted proteins | sample Lox_Sample_32_FD_206711 | JGI IMG/M metagenome (GOLD analysis project Ga0335078, IMG submission 206711) | Soil microbial communities from Loxahatchee National Wildlife Refuge, Florida, United States - Lox_Sample_3.2 | ecosystem: Environmental > Terrestrial > Soil > Wetlands | place: USA...
CCCTTGGCGCAGAAGCCGAGGTCTTCAAGCTGCATGACGACGGTAATGGTGAAGCTGTCATAGATCGAAGCATATTTGATGTCGGCCGGCGTCACCCCCGCTTCTGCAAACGCGATTGGGCCGGCGCGCGCGGCGCCGGACGTGGTGAGATCGAAATTGCCGCCGGCCAGATGCTTCACCGCTTCGCCGACGCCGATGATTTTCACCGGCGGCCGCTTGAGCGATTTGGCGATTTCCGGCCGCACCACCACAATCGCCCCGCCGCCGTCGCTGATGACGCAGCAATCGAGCCGGTGCAGCGGATCGGCGATCAGCGGCGAGTTGAGCACATCGTCGACAGTCACGACCTCCGGCAGCATGGCGTGCGGATTGTGTTGCGCATGATGCGAGGCCGCGACCTTGACCCAAGCGAGCTGCGCGCTCGTGGTACCGAACTCATGCATGTGCCGCATAGCGCACATGGCATAACCGTTGGCCGTGGTAATGGCGTAAGGCGCTTCGAAGCCGGCCTCCGGCTGGTTCGGATCGCGCGGCCGCGGCGCGGTGCCGGTCGCCATGCCTTCGCTGCGCGGCCGCCCGGCGAGCGTGATCAGCGCCACGTCGCACTTGCCGGCGGCTATGGCCTCAGCGGCGTGCGACGCCAAGGTGATGTACGAGGTACCGCCAAGCTCGGTCGATTCGGCGTGGCGAAGCTTTAGGTTCATGTACTCGGCCATGGACGCAGGTCCCGGCCCAGGCGCATCGCCGGAGCAGAAATAGCCGTCAACGTCGTCGCGCGTCAGGCCTGCGTCCTTGAGCGCACCAAGCGCCACTTCGGCGTGAAGCTGCGCCACGGTCTTGTCCGGCGCATGCCGGGTCGGGTGCTCGAAGGCACCGGCGATATAAGCTTTGCCCTTGATGGTCATGCGGAGGAACTTCCCTTGGGAGGCGCACCATATCGGTGTCCGACGCGACCTCCAACACCCGCTTGCGCCCACGGCTACCGGAGCGCAGTGCTGTTGGGGTAAAAAGCGGCGAGGATCAGCCATGAAGCACGCGCGCACCGTAAAAGCCGCCGGATATTGGGATGAGGCAAGTGCCGTCGACGCGGTAGAGCTCGATGCGCATGAGCGCCATCGCCGGCGCGTGGTGCTGAGCGGCAAGCGCGGCACGAAATTTCTGCTCGATCTGCCGCAAGCCACCGCGCTGCGACACGGCGACGGCCTCGTGCTCGAAGACGGCGCCATCGTCCAGGTGATCGGCCGGCCTGAGCCGCTGGTCGAAATCAGCACCGCCAATGCTCACGATATGGCGCGGCTCGCCTGGCACATCGGCAATCGTCACATCGACGTCCAGATAGTAGGCGAGCGGCTGCGCATCCGACGCGATCATGTGATCGAAGATATGCTGCGCGGTCTTGGAGCGCGGCTTGAGCCGCTCGACGCGCTGTTTGATCCCGAGCGCGGCGCCTACGAGCATCACCACGGCCACCATCATCATGACCACGATCATGAAGCTTAAGGAACCGGCGCGGCGACAAAGATCTCACCTCTCCCCGGCGGGGAGAGGTCGCCCGAGTGAAACGCGGGCGGCTGAGGGGGATCTGAGCCAGATTGACAGCGCGGTACCTGCTCACCTCGACCCTCTCCCCGCAGCGGAGAGGGAGCGCGCGGAGATCACCGCTGCGGCGCTCTATCGCCTGCTGGCGTGGATGTCGCCCGCCTATCCGGTCGGCGCTTTCTCCTATTCCGGCGGCATCGAGTGGGCCGTCGAAGCGGGCGATATCAAAGACGCAAACACCCTGCGTCAGTGGCTCTCCGTAATGATCGGCGAAGGCGCGGGTTTTGCTGACGCCGTCTTATTCCGCCACGCCCACGACGCGACTGCAGCAAATGACGCCGCCGCGCTACGCGCCGTTGCCGAGCTGGCAGCCGCGCTGGTGTCCTCGAAGGAGCGCTTTTTGGAAACGACTGCGCAAGGACGCGCTTTTGCGGACACCACGCAGGCGGCATGGCCGACGCCGGCGCTGACGCGCCTCGAAGCAGTCTGGAGCGGGCCGGTCGCACTGCCCATCGCCGTCGGTGTCGCGTGCGCCGGCCATGGCATCAGCCGCGGGCCCGCCATGCGGGCGTTTTTGCAGGCGCTTGCCGCCAACTGGATTTCCGCCGGCATCCGGCTCATTCCGCTCGGGCAGACTGACGGCCAGCATATCCTCGCTGCGCTGGAAGGAATAGTGGCGGAAAGCGCGGTACGGGCGCAGACGATGCCGCTGGACGAACTCGGCACTTCCGCGTTACGCGCCGACATCGCGGGCATGAAGCACGAGACCCAATATACCCGGCTGTTCCGGTCATAATCGACGGAGGCCGCAATGGTTCACCTTGTCGATAGCGACATCAACACGCGCGAAGTGCTCGGCTGGCGGGGCATTCACGTCCTGCACGGCACGATGTCCTCGTGCTCGAAAAAGCTGCGCATTTTTCTCAATCTTAAGAATATCCCCTGGCGCTCGCACGTGATCGATCTGCCGGGCAATGAAAACATCACTCCGTGGTTCCTCGGCATCAATCCGCGCGGTCTCGTGCCGGTGCTGGTTCACGACGGCGCCGTTCACATCGAAAGCAACGACATCATCACGTATCTGGAAGGGACATTTCCGCAACCCCGGCTCATTCCGGCTGGACGCGAGAACGAAATCCGAAATCTCCTGCGGCACGAAGACGATCTGCATCTCGACCTCCGCACGCTCAGCTTCCGATTTGTCTACGCGCCAGAGAAGCCCCGCAAATCGGTGGAAGATCTGAAGAAGTACAGCGCCGGTTCCGGAACCGTCGGCGGCAAAAAGGATGCAGAAATAGCAAAACAGATCGATTTCTGGACGCGTTATGCGACGAACGGCATTTCCGATCAGGCGGCGCGCGAATCGGCCATGAAATTCCGCCAAGCCTTCGGCGATCTCGAACAGTGGCTCGCCGGGCGGCCATACCTGCTCGGCGATGCACCGACCGTCCTCGATATTGCCTGGTTCGTCTATGTTGACCGCCTCACGCTCGCCGCCTATCCGTTCGCCCGCCTGCACCCGCGGGTTTCGGCCTGGTTTCTCAAGCTCAAGCAGCAGCCGGAATTTGCCAAGGAGATCGAACTGCCATCCGACGTCTCCGAAGGTTTTGCCGCCACGCGGCGCGCGCATGCAGCCGCCGGGAAATCGCTGGAAATGGTCGCCGGTTTTTGAAATCATCGGGCAGGGACCTTATCCTTATTTGCCGCAGCCTGGTGCGGCATCGGCCGGCGGCGGTCCGGGATCTTAGATCGACTTGAGCCTCGGACGATTCGCTACACCATCGCCGTTCCCTTCTCCCTTTCGGGCCGGCAAGGCAGAGGTGCCGATGTTGGAGTATCCGATGGCTTCTTCGCACGGCCCACTGCGCGTCGGCGTCGGCGGCCCGGTCGGCTCCGGCAAAACCGCGCTAATGGACGCGCTCTGCAAGCGGTTGCGCGACCGCTACGAGATCGCCGCCATCACCAATGACATCTATACTAAGTGGGACGCCGAATATTTGGTGCGTTCAGGCGCGCTCGTTTCCGAGCGGATTGCCGGCGTCGAAACCGGCGGTTGCCCGCATACCGCGATCCGCGAGGATGCCTCCGCCAATCTCGCGGCGATCGCCGATATGCGGCGGAAATTTCCGACCCTTGACCTGGTGTTGATCGAATCCGGCGGCGACAATCTCGCGGCGACGTTCTCACCCGAGCTTGCCGACCTTACCATCTACGTGATCGACGTGGCGGCCGGCGACAAGATTCCCTCGAAGGGCGGCCCGGGCATCACGCGCTCGGACCTCTTGGTGATCAACAAGGTCGATCTCGCCCCGCATGTCGGCGCCTCCCTCGAAGTGATGGACCGCGAGTCGAAACGCATGCGCGGGGCGCGCCCGTTCGTGTTCACCAATCTGCGCGCCGGCAAGGGCGTGGCCGAGATCGCAAGCTTCATCGAGGAGAAAGGCGGGCTGTTAGCGGCCTGATTGCGAGAAGACCTTAGGGCTTTTCCCATTTTGGATCAGCAAGTTACGCCCGCCTCAATTTCTCCTTGGATACGGTTTTTGTGCGACGCACAAAATCCTGGCTTTTCCCGTCATAATGCGTTAGCAGCGGCCCCTCTTCCGTACACAAGAGGGGACTTTTCCATAATGAAAATAGTGCTAGCTGCGTGTCTTATTCTCGGCGCTTTGAGCACGAGCGCCGGCGCCATTGATCTCGCCGAACTTGCGCCATGCAAGCCGGCGGCAGCACGGCTGTGTGACCGCTCCGCCGGTATGACCTGGAGCAACCTGCTGCAATGTGGCGCAACGCTTGCCGCCCACAGTTGGCGTGTCGGCAGCTCATGCCGTGAAGTGCTGCGGAAGTATGGGCAACTGTAACTGCTCCGCCGCCCTTGTGCAGCAACTGAAGCCCCGGCCCCGCGCCGGGGCTTTTCTTTTAGGCTTCGACCGGCGCTATGCTGCCTGGTGGCAACGATCGAGAACCTGCACGAACGCATCGCGGCATCGCCGTCAACTCGACAAGACACCATGGCTAGCGCTGGGATTTGTTTATGTCGGCAACCGAAGCACTGAAGGAATGGCACGACTTCTACGTGCTGGTGGGAACGGCAGGTGCGACCTTGCTCGCCTTGCTGTTCGTCGCCGTCTCGCTCGGCGCCGGTTTTTTGACCGAGGAGCGCCAGTCGGCGACGCGCACGTTCATGAGCCCGGTGATCGTGCATTTCACCAGCGTGTTCTTCTTGGCTGCCGTCGCTTTATTTCCGTGGCATCAGGGCAAAATATTCGCCGCGCTGATTGCCGTCACCGCTTTGATCGGAGCGATCATTTCGACTTTCATCACGATCCGGGTCGTACGCACTGACCTGACGAATTATCTGGAGGACTACTTCGCCTACGGCTTGTTGCCCGGCGTCGGTTATCTCGCGCTGATTGCGGCCGCCGTGTCGATCTATCTGGAAAAGGAATTTGGCCTGGACGCTCTGGCAGGCGCTCTTTTGCTATTAGCGATCGTCAATATCCGCAACGCATGGGACCTCACGCTCGCCATGGCCCGGCGGCACCGCCGAAACGATTAGCGCGCGTACCGCACGTCGGCGCCATCAGAGGCATTCCTCGCCGCAGCTCACTGTAATGCTACATCGCGTTGTTGCCGACATTGGTTGCGGGCGACGGCCAGATCGCTATCGATTCTGGTCGCGACGTTGAGCGGTAGGCTGCAATTGGGGGAAGCGTCGCGCACCCGGTAAGCCGCGCCGCAATAGCCCTGCGGGAGTTTCTTGTTGGCGAGGCAGTTGCCGCGATCCTGCACCGCCTGGTCGGCCAGACGTTTGCACGCCTCCGACCATGCGGTCTCGTGGTTCGCGTTGGCGCCCGTCAAGCAAGCCTCATAGCGGCCGTCCGCGGCGGCCTTGTCCGCGGCCAGGCGTTGCTCTTTTCGTTGTTGTTCGGCGACTGCGCGCGCCACATCGGCGCGTTGCCGCCCATAAGCGTGAAGCGCCACCGCTAGACGCTGTTCATTCTGTTGTGCGTCGCGTACCGGCGAATAGACGGCGTAGTAATAGCCGACGCCCGAGGAAGCGAGCAGCAGCGCCGCGATCACGCCGATTTTGCCGAGTGCACCCAGCTTCGTCGCCACCCAAATCACTTCGGCGCGAGAATATCGATAAATCCCGATAAATAAAGCCTCGGGGCGGATGGCGGACACCGCTTGCCTTCGCGGATTCCCAGCAACTCGCCGAACTTCGCGGCAAAAATTTTCTGCCGGTGCGGGAATAAACCCCGTTCTCGCCGAGTCTCGTCGCTGAAAGCCGCAAATGCGCATCCGTTCCTGACGGCTGCGGCATAAAAGGAGATTGCCAGTGAGCGAATTCGATGGCGACCGCAACCCCAACCGACGCAAGGTTCTGGAATGCATGACGTGGGTCGGCACCGGCGTCCTGTGGACGATTGCCGGTGGAGTTCCCCATTCCATCGGCCTCATCGGCGAGGCCGGGGCAGCGGAGACGCGCGGGCTTAGTTTCGTGCAGATCAGCGATAGCCATGTCGGCTTCGACAAGCCGGCCAACCCGAATGCGCGCGGAACGCTGGAGGAGGCCATCGCGAAGGTGAATACGTTGGCGGAAAAGCCGGCCTTTATGATTCACACCGGCGACATCAGTCATCTGTCGAAGGACAAAGAATTCGACGATGCCGACGCCATCATTTCACAATCACGGCTCGACGTGCATTACGTGCCGGGCGAACACGATTTTCTCGACCCCGAGCAAAAACTCTATCGCGAACGCTATGCGCGCGGCGCCAAAGGCGCGGGCTGGTACAGCTTCGACGCCAACGGCGTGCACTTTATCGGGCTCAACAATGTCGTCGATCTCAAAGCCGGCGGACTAGGCAATCTCGGCGCCGATCAGCTCGAGTGGCTGGACGAAGATGTCAAAGGCCGCTCGGCGTCGACGCCGATCGTCGTCTTCGCGCATATCCCGCTGTGGACGGTCTATAAGGACTGGGGCTGGGGCACGGACGACGGCGCGCAGGCGCTCTCCTATCTCAAGCGTTTCGGCTCAGTGACCGTACTCAACGGCCATATCCACCAGGTGATGCAGAAGGTGGAAGGCAACGTCACGTTCCACACTGCGCGTTCGACCGCGTTCCCGCAACCCGCTCCCGGCGCCGCCGCCTCGCCCGGCCCGATGAAAGTCCCCGAGGAGCAGTTACGGCAAATGCTCGGCATCGCCGACGTCACCTTGAAAGCGAGCGGGCAGCGCCTTGCGATTGTCGATTCGCCGCTCAAAGCTTGAGGAAGCCAACATGTTGCGTCCGATTATTGCTGCGGCCGCGCTTGGCGCAGTAACCGGCTTGACGCTTGGCGCGGGCGTGCTGCTCGCCGCCGGAAACGATGTTGCCAACACCGTGTCGATCGACAACTTCACCTTCACACCGCCGACGCTGACGGTGAAGGCCGGCACGACCGTCACCTGGACCAACAAGGACGATATTCCGCACGCCATCGCGTCCGCGACCAATGCGTTTACCAAGTCGAAAGCGCTCGATACCGGCGACACGTACGCATTCACCTTCACGACGCCGGGGACGTACAAATATTTCTGCTATCTGCATCCGCGCATGATCGGCTCGATCGTGGTTGAGGCCGCGACCGGTAGCGCCGCCACGCAGTAATGTTACAAAGGCCGTGCTCACATGATCCCTGGAGCACCGGGCATCATACGATGGCGAAAGACGAAGCGGCCGAGCACGAGCGGATGCGGCGTTTCCGCGACGCTGCATTGCCCTATCTCGACGACGTGTTCACGCTGGCGCGCTATCTCGTCCGCGACCCGACTGACGCCGAAGATGCGGCGCAGGAATGCTATTTGCGGGCGCTGCGCCATTTCGACAATTATCGCGGGCCGGCAATGAAACCCTGGCTGCTGGCGATATTGCGCAACGTGTGCAACGACGAATTCGCGCGGCGGCGCAACCAGGAGGTTCCGACGGATTATTCGCAGGACGAGTCGGCGACAGACGAGATGCCGTTATGGCAGGAGGCGCAGGCCTCGCCTGAGGGCTTAATGTTGAGAGAGCAGGACACCGCCGCCATGCGCCGGATGATCGCCGAGCTGCCGGAACCGTTCCGCGAGGTTATCGTGCTGCGCGAGATCAACGATCTTTCTTATCGGGAGATCGCCGAGGTTGCCGACGTTCCGCTGGGAACGGTCATGTCACGGCTGGCGCGGGCGCGCGCCATGCTGCGTTCGGCCTGGAATGCAATGGAAGGCGTCGCCGCGGCACCATCCATCACTGACGCAAAGTTAAGCTCATGAATTGCGTCGAATCCGAAATTCTGCTGCACGCGCTGATCGACGGCGAACTTGATGCCGGGCACGCCCGCGAAGTCGAGGCGCATGTCGCGAGCTGTTCGGGTTGCGCCGAAAAGCTCGCGTCATTCCGCGCCATGCGTAACGCGATGAGCGGCGCCGCGCTGAAGGAGACCGCGCCGCCGCATCTGCGCAGCCGCATCGAGCAAATGCTGACACCGCCCACACAAGTGTCAGCTCCGGCAGCAGTCCCGGCGCGGAGATTCTTTCGGCCGACCCGGCGGTCCTTCTTCGGCGGTTTTGCGCTCGGCGCGGGTCTTTCGGCGGCGGTTGCTGCGGGTCTCGTCCTCACCATAATTCCCAACAATCGCGGACAGGAAATTGCCGACGATCTTTTATCCGCGCACCTTCGTTCACTACAGGGCAGCCACCTATTGGATGTGGCGACGAGCGACCAGCACACCGTCAAGCCTTGGTTCAACGGCCGCATCGATGTGGCGCCGCCGGTCATCGACCTCACCGCGGAGGGTTTTACGCTGCTCGGCGGCCGGCTCGATTACCTCGGAGGCGAACCGGTGGCCGCGATCGTCTATCAACGCCGCAAACACGTGATCAATCTGTTCATCGTCCGGCATTCGGCGGCGAAACCGGCCGGCACATCCTCCGAAAGTATCCAGGGCTATAACATCCGCCACTGGTCGCAAAACGGACTCGAGCTGTGGGCGGTGAGCGATCTCGCCGGCGGCGAGCTGGACGAGTTCGTGCAGAAAATCACTGCCGCTTTGCGGCCGGCCGGCGCCTCCTGACGCCTCGCCTGCTTTTTGTGAGCCGCCGCGTTTTGCGCGATTAGTCGTTCTTTATCGCCGCCTTCGCCTCTTCCGTCGCTTTTCGGCGCATGTCTTCGAACAACTTGCGGCCCGGCGCAATGTGCTGCTCAGCCGGGAAACCTTTCATGATGTCGTCGAACAGGCCTTGCACCTCATCCTTGAACTCGCCGTGCGGCAAGATGTAGGCGTCGTTCCTTTGAATGCCGAGCAAGACTCGTTCGCCGAGCTCGACCGGATCCATGCCGTCGGCCATATCGGGATTGAACAAATCAGGCTTCTCGGAATCAGCGGCGCCCTCCGGCTCATGTCCGGGGCGATGCTGCTCCGCCTCCAAAATTTTCGTCCGGGTCATTCCCGGGCATAGGACCGAGACGCCAATATTGTGTGCGCCCAAGGCGAGCCGCAGCGAATCGGTCAAGCCGCGGACGGCGAATTTGGAGGTGGCATAAAGCCCGCCGGCCGACGGCAGTGGAATGAGCCCGGCCATCGACGAGGTGTTGACGACGTGGCCGCCCTCGCCGTGCGCGATCATTTTTGGGAGAAAACTGACCAGGCCGTTGACGACGCCGCCGAGATTGGTGCCCAGCACCCAATCCCAGTCCTCGTAAGTCGCGCTTTCGATCGGCAGGTTGCCGTACACGCCAGCATTGTTGCAAAGCACGTGCACCTTGCCGAACACCCGCTCGGCTTCCTCCGCCGCAGCGGCCATCGCCTTCCGGTCGGTCACATCGACCTTGATGAAGTGATAGTCGCGGTTGGTGCTCTGCGCGAGGATGCGCGCCGCTTCATCGAGGCGCTCCTGCAGAATGTCGGCGATGATCACCTTCATCCCGGACTTGAGGAACACCTGCGCCATGCCAAATCCGATGCCGCTCGCGCCTCCGGTGATAAACGCAACTTTGCCCTCGACGTGCTTCATGGCTTCCCTCCCCCGCGCCTAATCGGCGACGCCGATCTGCATCCCGCCATCGATGACAATTTGCGAGCCGGTGACATAGCTCGACGCCGGCGAGGCGAGATAAAGCGCCAGGCCCTTCATCTCCTCGGTCGTGGCCATACGATGGAGCGGCGCCACTTTCGCGAAAGCATCCTGGACGACCTTCGTGTGGGCATGGCCGCCGCCGATATTTGTGATGAACGCCCCCGGCGCGATGGCGTTGACGAGGATGTTGTGCTTGGCGAGTTCCAGCGCCGCGTTGCGCATCAGATGCGCGGCGGCGGCTTTCGCCGCCATGTAGGCGGCGCCGATCGCACCTTCGATCATAAAAGCGGCGACCGACGTGGTGACAATGATGCGTCCGGACTTGCGCGGCTTCATGTGGCGAGCGGCCGCCTTGATGGTGGTGAAGACGGAATTGAGGTTGGTGTCGATGACGTGGTCCCATCGCTCGTCGGCGTAATTCTCGATGGCGAACTCGTCCGGACGCTTCGTTCGATCGAAGGTGACGAATCCTGGCCCCGGATCGATGCCCGCATTGGCGAAAGTGACGTCGAGGCGGCCGTACTGGGCCGCAACCTCATCGAAGGCGCGGTGCACGGCGGCACGATC
>Ga0335078_10019058_pt1 | contig 10205 bp, 9 predicted proteins | sample Lox_Sample_32_FD_206711 | JGI IMG/M metagenome (GOLD analysis project Ga0335078, IMG submission 206711) | Soil microbial communities from Loxahatchee National Wildlife Refuge, Florida, United States - Lox_Sample_3.2 | ecosystem: Environmental > Terrestrial > Soil > Wetlands | place: USA: Florida...
CCAAAACGAATCCCGCCCGAAGAACCAGGCGAAGCCAGGACGATACCCGCCCTTCGACGGGCCATATCCAGCCACCAGCCCCCTGCCCAGAGACGGGTTGTCCACGAATCCTTTCACCATGCTGATGCGCGACCAGTCGTACGCCGCCTGCAGCGAAGCGTCCGGCAGTTCAAGTTCAATGGTGTTCGCCAGGTAGTCGCGGTAGTGCCGCTCGGTTTCTTCCAGAAGCGGGCCGGCGCGCGCGATCAGCCGGCGGTAAGCCGCCACGGCCTCGTCCCCGGATTTCATCGACGCCGCCACGGCCAGCACGCGCTCCGCTTGCCCCTTGATCACGCCGAGCGAAAATACCGAAGCCGGCGCCGCCGAATAATTGGTGGCATACTCGCGCGATTCGAGCTCCGCATCGGGCGATCCCAAAACCGCTGCATAAGGGTATCCGTCGGCTCCGAAACGAAAGGCGCGCAGAGCTTCGTCCCACCCGGCATAGCCGGTGCCGATTGCGGCCGGCCACATCAACTGAAATTCGCGCGTGAACTCGATATCGATGCGCAGCGCGCTGCGCGCCCGCACATGGAACAGGATCAGCGCGCCCGGTTCGTCCACGGGTACCAGCAACGTCTCGGTGACCTGAAAGTCGTCGCCCGTGTAGGTGATCGTGTACGAGCCCGGACGCGACGCCATGCGCCGCGCGAGTCTCTCCGCCGGTAGCACGCTGTGATCCGTTACGAACCGCAGCCGCAGGCCCGAAAAAATCTTGAGCGGATAGACGTAAGCCTCGAGCGTCCCATCCTCCCTGCCGAGCAATGCCGCGCGCGGGCCGGTGGCGTCCAGAAATTCCCAGGAGCGCACCGGCCGCGAAATCTCAAGGCCGCCGGCGAACGCGCGCAGGGCGAACGACAGAACCACGATCCGGATTGCCGCCAGTCGCATAAGGATCAGTATACTGAGCTATGCCGTCGCGCCGTGCGCTGCTCTCCCTTCCTCTGGCCGCCCTCGCCGCGGGCCAGGCGCCTTCCAGCCACGGGCTGAAAATCGTATGCGTCGGTGGACATCCCGACGATCCCGAGTCCGGTTGCGGCGGCAGCCTGGCGCGCTACGCCGGGCTCGGGCATGCCGTCACCATCATCTACCTGACGCGCGGCGAGGCGGGTATTCCCTCCAAGTCGCACGATGAAGCCGCGGCGATTCGCTCCGACGAGTGCGCAGCCGCTTGCCGGATCCTCGGCGCCAGGCCCGTTTTCGCCGGCCAGATCGATGGCGCCACCGTCGTCGACAAGAATGCCGCCGGATCGCTCGGCAAGCTGATCGCCGCCGAAGATCCCGACCTCGTCTTCACGCAGTGGCCGATCGATTCACACCTCGATCACCAGGCCGCTGGCATTCTCACGTTCCGCGCCTGGCTGGCCGCTCGCGGACGATTCGCGCTCTACTACTACGAGGTCGATCTGGGCGCGCAAACCATGGGCTTCCATCCCACAGACTACGTCGATATCACCGCCGTACGCGAGAAAAAGAAGGCGGCGCTATTTGCCCACAAGAGCCAGGATGGCGAGCGGATTTACAGGGAATACCATCAGGTTATGGAAAACTTCCGCGGCCGTGAATCCGGCTGCGGAGCGGCGGAAGCCTTCGTGCGCCTCGCACGCCTGCACAGTTCCACCCCGCTCCCCGGCATTGGCTAGGCGATAGCCCATCCGGCCGATCCGCCGTGATTCGCCCCGCTCATTCGACCGTGGTGACTTTTGTGAGCCGCTCGAATTTGCCCGGCTCCCGGCCTGCCAACGCCGCCAGCGCCAGCGACATCAGTTGGACGGGCAGTATCTCCAAAATTCCGCGGATCGCGGGCGCGCCGGCCGGGATTGAAAACGCCTCCACGTCGGCGTGCGGCCCAACCAGACAGGCCTTTCCCCCCGCGTCGCGCACATCCCGCACCAGCTTCTCGTTCAGGGCTTCGGTCTTCGGATCGCCGGCGAACACCAGCACGAAAGCCTCCGGGCCGATCATCTCAAAGGGCCCATGCCGGAAAGCCGGGCAACTCATGCCTTCGGCGTGGAAATGCGCGGACTCTTTCAGAATCAGACCGCCCGTGCCGGCGGCCGCCATCGACGGCCCCCGTCCGGTCAGGAAAACCGCCCGGACTCCGTCCAGCAGTTCGGTCAGCTTGCCCACCTTGGCCTGCCATCCGGCCAGGTAATTCCGAACCGCCGGCGCGGCCTCGCACAGCAGGTTCTCGATCGGGCCGCGATCTTGTCCGCGGAGCGCCGCTCCCAACCACTCCAACGCGGCCAGCGTGGCCACGTAGGTTTTGCACGAGACCGAAGATTCCGCGCCCGCGTGCGTCAGAACCGTCACATCCGCCCGGGTTGCCAGGTCCGAATCCGCGTTGTTCGTTACGGCGATCGCCGGCACGCGTCCCCCGGCGAGATCCAGCAGCCGCACGATCTCCGCGCTGCGGCCCGATTGCGACACGGCGACCAATAACGTGCGGGGCGTCAAGGCCGCGGGGAAGTAATGGATCAGTTCGGAAGTCTCATACATTGCCGCGTGGAATCCGTGCGCGACAAGTTGGATGTGGAGCGGATGCAAAGCATGGAACGATGCGCCCATTCCGGTCAGGATGATGCTGTCGAACCCGCCGGCCAGATGCGCGGGCGCGGTCGACAGTCCGGCGACCGCGTCCTCCAGCGCTTGCGGCTGCGCGAGCAGGTCGCGCAAATATGCCCCTTCCACCTGCGAAAGCTCAAATTGCATGGGCCTTTCCCACGGAACCGAACCTGTAATGCCAGACCCGGGCGGCGCCCGCCAGGGGCGTATCGGCGCCCAGAGACGCGACGGCCAGGTCCGCCTTCTCGAATGGAACCAGGCTGCAACATTGCCGGATCACCTGACGCGCACGATCCAGAAACAGATGGCTGCTTCCCATCACGCCTCCCCCGAGAGCGATCGCGTCCGGACAGAAGATCGTCACCAGGTTCGCCAGACCAAGTCCAAGATAGTAGCCTTGCCGATCCATGGCAGACAATGCCGCGCAGTTTCTTGCTTCGGCCAGTTCACACAACCGTTTCATGGTCAGCTCACCACCTGCTGTACGGGCCGGCTCGAATCGGTCTTTCGCCCACGCGACGATAGCCGGGCCGCTCGCAAAGCTCTCCCAACATCCGTGCGCGCCGCAATAGCAGAGCGGTCCGGAGGCGTCGATCACCTGGTGGCCGATCTCGGGATGCGAGCCGTCCACACCGCGGTAAAGCACTCCGTCCAGGATGATGCTGACGCCGATGCCCGTGCCCACCGTGACATAGAGAAAGCGCCGCTTGCCACTGCCGGTTCCCCAAGCGGCCTCCGCGAGAGCGGCCGCGTCGGCGTCGTTCTCCATGGCGACCGGAACGCGGAAGGCCTCGCTGAGCCGGTCCACGATTGCGCCGCCCTGCCATCCGGGCAGCAAGTCGACGCTGCCGAGAACGCCGGTGACCGGATCGACGGGGCCCGTGCATCCAATGCCGATGCCGCGCAGTTCCGCGTCCGCGACCGTCTGGCGCAGCATTGCGATCGTGCGCCGCAGTCCATCCGTGAACCCGCGCGCCGGCTCCGTGGGACATTCGGCACGGGACAGAATGCGGCCGTGCCGGTCCACTACACCGGCGGCAATCTTGGTGCCGCCGATATCGATTGCGCCAATCAGAATCGGATCTTCCAATTTATTCGACACCGCGCGCCCGGGATTGCGGAGCCGCGGCCAGCCGCCGCCAACGTGAGCAGCGCGGCACCGGCGAAATTCTTCAGGCTTCCCTTGAACGGAATTTGCGTTGCCGCGGTGAGGCCTCACGCCAGTATACATCCTGGCTACGGGGATCTGACCGGTTCGGGCGCTTGGATCACCGGGCCGGGATGCCGCCGCGCCTTTCCGGTCTTCCGGCGACGCAGCGAATTAGCGCGAGTTCGCGCCCGCGGCGAACACTTCCGCGCGGCGACCATTCCCCGTTCCTTTAAAGCCCGGGATCGAACGATGGACACGCCGGGGGCGGACCGTCTGCTTTCGCGTGTAATGGAATGACCCGCGCCGGTTCGAGCAGCGCTACCACTGAAAGCCGCGGCGCAACCACTCGTCTTTGCGGGATCGGCGCCAGGGCCTCAAAGACTACCAGGACCGGATCCGCGGCGCGGGGCGTGATTCCGGCGCTCATCTCGCGGAAAGCGGTAACCGGCCGGGGCGGCGCCATTCGGGAACGCGGCATGCGGCGTAGCTCCGGCAACGGCGGCGCCGGGACGCTTGCTTGCCGCCACTCGGATTTCTGGTTGTCGAGGTATCCTCGGAGGTGACTGAAAGCAGCCGTCTCAGCCCGTCTCCGCTTAGCCCGATCGTGCAACCGGGCCACCATGTAACAAAGCGCCGGCACAGGAATCGCGCCCAGGGCCACCAAGCCCAGCACGACCTGATTGCCGCGGTTGGCGGCCAGGAGCAGAGTGGCCGCCGCGCTGACCAGGAGCAACACGGTCGCCTGTATCAGCCGGCCGACGGGTGGCTCTCCGAATAACTCGTGGTCCGCGGGCACTCCCTGATTCTGCGGCTTGCTTCGCCAAACACCAAGTCCTGCCCGTACTGGCGGTGCTACCGGCGCTCGCGTGATTTGCCCGAGGGACGGCTCCTGACCGGTGGCGGTCCCGTAGCGCCGGAAATTGGGCCGGCTAGAACTTGCCCAACTCGTCCGCCAGCGCTTGGGGGCCCTTCTTGAGGTAAAGATCCGTCAAGCGCTGCTCTTCGGGCGACGGCGCCAGAATGCCCAGAAGCTGGGCGTTGGCGAGCGACTCGCGGTTGGGAATCCAGATTTTGCCGTCGGAGAACTCGACTTGGCTGACAAAGCCGGTCATCTTGTCGATGAAGACCGACTCGCCGCGATCCTTGGAGAAACGCAGCGCCGTATCCTGCAAGACGCGGCTCGTGCTTCCGGACTTCAAATTGAACTGGGGTCCGGAGGCCGGCACGGAAGCGGCCATGAACTGCTTGCCCTTGCGGTCGGTGACGATCCAACCGATCTCCACGTAGCGCACCTGTTTGGGCGACAGATTGCGCACGTCAATGCGGGGATTGCGAGCTTCGTTGCCGGAGATCTCTGCCCACCCCTCGACCGGCTCCACGGGCGCATCCGGGAAACGCAGAAACGCGAATTGTGCGGTGTGCTCCGGAACCGCCGCGCCGGAGACCGCGCGCCCGCGGGAAACCTGCACGTCCAGCCGCGGCCGGTCGTTTTGGCGGGCGATGCTCTCGACCATCGCGTGTTTCAATCCGTCCAGCCCATGCGACGCCAGGATCGACTTGAAGAACTTGCGGTCGCGCTGTGCTTCCATCTCCCAGGCGATCATCGTGCGCCTCGAATCCAGACGATTCGGGCCGTAGAATGAGCAGTCCTGGAACAGGACGCCATCCAGGTTCACCTGCACCAGCGGACCGCTGCCCATCTGGCCCGGCCGCAACAGCCGCAAATCGATGCGGACCGGGAAGTTCTGGCCGGGGGACACATCCAGGCTGGGGACCGAAACCGAGGCCTTGCCTCCGGGCGTCACCTCTTGCGCCGCAACCAGCAGCGTGACTCCGCGGACGCGATTGGGGCTGGAATTGCGCAACGTGAGGGCCATCTTCAGATCGAGCACGACCGCGCTGCCGCGAAAGCTGGCGTGCGAAGATCCCAGGTTCGCCGAGATCAACGTCAACGGAGAATCCGCCGGCAGATTGATTTTCACCGAGTTGTAGGGATCGAGCGGCGTGTCCTGCGCGCTCAGCGCCGCCACCCCGGCCACCAGCAGAATCGCGAGTTTACTGAACATACACGTTATTAATCGTCACGTTGCCCGTGTCGGAATCCACGTAACGAGCCCTCATGGAACCCTGTGCGCCGGCCGAATACGTCACTTTGTCGGATCTGCCATCGAGCAGGCTCAAGGTCTGCCCGCCCTGATTCAATTCGATGCCATTGGCGGTCGCTCGCAGGACCGCGCTGTCCGAGGCCGTCACCTGCGGCGCAGGCGGAGAGGGACGCTCGATAAACAGGCCCGCCGCCAGCAGCGCCATTACGCTGGCGCACGCCGCCACCGCGCGCCCGCCTCCCATCCAGGCAAGGGCCGCCCCGGAGGGCTCGCCGCGCACACATTCGCCGGCGGCCAGACCGAGCCGGATATTAGCTTTCATCTCGGCAGCCAGGCGGTTCCAGGACAAAGCCGGCAATTCATTGCGGCCGGCCAGCTCGTCGCGCAGAGACGCGAAACCTTCCACTTCGTCGCGGCACTGCCGGCATCCCGCCAGGTGATGCTGCGCACGCCGGCGGGCGAACCATCCGAGGTCGTTGCCCGCGTAAAGTGCCAGATCGGATTCGCTGGGGTGCGTCATGCTTTCCTCTTCTCCATATACCGGCGGAACTTGATCCGCGCATTCGCGATATGGGACCGCACGGTCGCCTTTGAGCAATTCAGCCTGCGTGCCACTTCCTCCGCCGGCAGGCCTTCCACGTCGCGCAACATCAGGGCCGCCCGCTCGCGCGCGGTCAGCAGGCGCAAACCGTCTTCCAGGAAATCGCGCTGCTCCGAGCGCAGCAGAAGATCTTCCGGACTCTCGTCCTGACTCTCGGCCTTGACATCCATCTCGACAAAAGCCGCCCGCCGGCTGCGCCGCAAAAAGTCGATAGCCGTGTTGGTCGCGATGCGCGAGAGCCAGTGAGCCGCTTTTTGCTCATCCTTGAGTTGCTCCTGCCGTTGCAGCGCCTTGATGAAGGCTTCCTGCGTAAGATCCTGAGCATCGGCCACGTTGCCCACGATCCGGTAAATCTGCGCGAAGATACGGCGTAAGTGATCGGAAACAAACCGGTTCTGCCGCTCCCGGAGTTCCAGGCTGGGCTCGACGGCTTCGCTCATCAGGGCGCAAACGACGGCTTCCACGGTCCTATGATGATGACGTGGAAACCCCTAAAACGTGCAATCCAGGCGTGGTAGGCTCTCCCAACCGGCGCTGATCCATTTTACCCCGTACCGGCTCCGCGTTCCTCAACTCGCTACAATATAACCGTATGGACCGCGACACGATGGACTTCTTCCAAGGCCTGTTTGATTCGCTGAAGCGCGAGATGCATCAGGAATTTGAGCGTGTCTCGCACGAGTTTGCCGACGTCAAGGCACGGCTCGACCGGATGGAAGCCCGCCAGGACCGTCAGGGTGGCCTGCTGCAAGGCGGCAGCCGGGCGATGACTCGGGTGATCGAGTGGACGGAGCGCGCCGACAATTTGTGGGCGGAGCGCGACCGCCGGCTGGATGCGCTCGAAGAGCGGCTGCGCAAACTGGAAAACGGCCGAACCCAATAAGCTGACCATTATGAGACCTGTGGTAGTGATCGGGATTGGCAAAACTCCGTTTGGCGCGTTTGCGGACCGCGACCTGCGCTCCCTGGCCGTCGAGGCCGGTCGGAAATGCCTCCAAAACGGGCACGCATCGCCATCGCTGGTGGATGCGTTCTTTCTGGGCAACTTCGCCGGACCTTCGTTCGTAGGCCAGAATCACCTGGCGCCCTACGTTTCCACCGCCCTGGGCATTTATGGCGTGCCCGCCACGCGCGTGGAGGCCGCCTGCGCCTCGAGCGGATCGGCTTTCTTCCACGCGTACAACGGAGTGGCCAGTGGCGCGTTCGACATCGTACTGGTGGCGGGCGTGGAGAAGATGACTTCCCAACCCACCCCGAAAGTCACGGAGATTCTGGCGGCGGCGGGCGACTGCGCGGGTGAAATCAAGGCCGGCTCCACTTTCGCTTCCCTCTTCGCCATGATCGCGCGGCGGCATATGCACCAGTTCGGCACCCGGCGCGAGCACCTGGCCGCCGTGGCGGTAAAGAACCACGCCAACGGAGCTCTGAATCCGGATGCGCACATGCGTAAAACGATCACCCTGGAGCAGGCCATGGCCGGCAAGCCCATCGCCGATCCGCTGAACCTGTACGACTGCTCGCTGATCAGCGACGGCGCCGCTGCCGTGCTGCTGTCGCCGGCCGAGCGGGCCGCCGAGTTCACCGATAAGCCGGTGCGCGTGCTGGGTATCGCACAGGCGTCCGACTTCGTAGCACTAGACCAAAAACCGGACATCACCACGTTTCCCGCGGTGCGGCGCGCGTCGGAGAAGGCCTACCGGATGGCCGGTGTGGGGCCCGCGGATGTGCAGTTCGCGGAACTGCACGACTGCTTCACGATCGCCGAGATTATCGCGCTGGAGGATCTCGGATTCGCGCCGCGCGGCGAAGGCGGACCGTACACGGCGGAAGGCCACACCGCGCGTACGGGGGAACGGCCGATCAACACCAGCGGCGGGCTGAAATCCAAGGGCCACCCGGTGGGCGCTACCGGCGTCGCGCAGATCTGCGACCTTGTGCTGCAGTTGCGGTGCGAAGCGGGCGAACGGCAGATCCCCCGGCATTCGCTGGGGCTGGCCCAGAATCTGGGCGGTTCAGGCGCCACCTGCGTGGTGACCATACTGGGGACCATATGAGCGACGAAACAGGAACGGTCTACACGGAGACCGTGGTTTACTCCGCCACCGAGGCGTTCACGCCGGAGGCGCCCTACCAGCTTGCCATCGTGGCGCTGAATTCCGGAGGTCGCGTGACGGGCCGGATTCTGGGAGACCGGGTCCGAATCGACGATCGTGTGGCGCAGGTGGAAGTCCGAGGCGGCGTGCCTTGTTTTAGCGTGTTGCGCACGCCTTAGCGCGAGCGGACGGCGGAACTGAAGTCCCGCCGCACCGGCGACCTTCCGCTCGCCGTACTTCCGTCCGCATTCTACACATGCCAGCGCTTCAGGCGCAGGCTGTTGGCGACCACACTGACACTTGAAAGCGCCATGGCCGCCGACGCCAGCACCGGCGACAACCGCCAGCCCGTGAACGGATACAATACGCCGGCCGCGATCGGGATGCCGATCGTGTTGTAGGCGAACGCCCAGAACAGGTTCTGGCGGATCACCCGCATCGTCCGCCGCGCCAGATCGAGCGCGCCGGCCACGCCATGCAGATCGCCGCCCATCAACGTAATATCGCCGGCCTCCATGGCGACGTCCGCTCCAGTTCCGATCGCGATGCCCACGTCCGCCTGGACCAGCGCCGGAGCATCGTTGATGCCGTCGCCCACCATCGCGACTCGCTTCCCGGCCGCTTGCAGCTTTCCCACCTCCGCCACCTTGCCCTCGGGCAGCACTCCAGCGAGCACGCGGACGATCCCCACCCCCCGCGCGACAGCCTCAGCCGTACCCCGATTGTCGCCCGTGATCATCCAGACTTCGATGCCCATGCCGTGGAGATGGCGCACTGCCGCGGCGGCCTCGGGCTTCACGGCGTCCCCAATGCCGATGACGCCGGCAGCCTCGCCGTCCACCGCGATCGCTACCGCGGTCTTGCCTTCCCCGGCCAGGCGATCCGCTTCCGGTAACCCGTGCGGCTGCGCGCCGGCGGTCACTTCGCGGCCTTCCACCCGCGCCACCACTCCGTGGCCCGCGATCGCGCGGAAACCGGACGGCGTCTCCAACGCGATCCGCCCGCCGCGTGCCCGCTCCACGATCGCCCGGCCCAGAGGGTGCTCCGAATACCGCTCGGCCGATGCCGCGAGCCGCAGCAACTCGTTCTCGGAATATCCATTCAAGGGCAAGACATCGGTTACCTGCGGATGGCCGAGCGTCAGCGTTCCGGTCTTGTCCAGAACGACCGTGTCGATCCCGGCCGCCGCCTCCAGCGCCTCGCCGCCCTTGATCAGGATGCCGCGCCGCGCGCCGCTCCCCGTCCCCACCAGGATCGCGGTGGGAGTGGCCAGTCCCAACGCGCAGGGGCAGGCGATGATCAGCACCGCCACGAAGTTGACCAGCGCGAACGAGAGCGGCGCAAACGCCAGCCACACCAGCAACGTCACGGTGGCCACCGCCAGCACGCCCACCGTGAAATAGCCGCTTACCACGTCCGCCAGCCGCGCCACCGGCGCGCGCGAGCTTTGCGCCTGGCGGACCAGCCCGATCATCTGCTGCAAAGCCGTGGCTCTCCCAACCTTGCGCGCTTCAAACTGCAAGCTGCCGGACCGGTTGATCGTGCCGCCGTAAACTACGTCGCCGGGCTGCTTCTCCACGGGCATGCTTTCGCCGGTGAGCATGGATTCGTCGACGGCCGACTCGCCTCCGCGTACCGCGCCATCGACCGGG
>Ga0335078_10019059_pt1 | contig 10205 bp, 5 predicted proteins | sample Lox_Sample_32_FD_206711 | JGI IMG/M metagenome (GOLD analysis project Ga0335078, IMG submission 206711) | Soil microbial communities from Loxahatchee National Wildlife Refuge, Florida, United States - Lox_Sample_3.2 | ecosystem: Environmental > Terrestrial > Soil > Wetlands | place: USA: Florida...
ATGAACGCCCAGGTCCCGGTCGGGCTCGGCCGGGACGGGTCGCCCATCTACATCAACATGGAGTTCCTGGACGGGACCCGGGGCGCGCACGTCTCGATCAGCGGGATCTCCGGGGTGGCGACCAAGACCAGCTTCGCGCTCTTCCTGCTGCACTCGATCTTCCGGTCCGGCGTGCTGGGCGCCCGCGCGGTCAACGCCAAGGCCCTGGTGTTCAGCGTCAAGGGCGAGGACCTGCTGTTCCTGGACACGCCGAACGTGCACCTGGACGACGACCTGCGGGCCGCCTACGCCCAGCTGGGCCTGCCCGCCGAGCCGTTCGCGTCGGTGGCGTTCTACGCCCCGCCGATCCCCGAGGATCAGACCGGCCGTCCCAACGTCACCGGGCGCACCAGCGGGGTAGCGGCGTTCTGGTGGACGCCGGCCGAGTTCTGCGCCCAGGACCTGCTGCGCTATGCGTTCGCCGACGCCGAGGACGAACGCAACCAGTACACCAGCGTGATTCACCAGGTCGCCGCCCGGCTGCGGCTGGACGCCGTGCCCTACGGCGACAACGGCAGCGTGCGGCTCGACGACGATGTGGTCACCACCTACGAGGAACTCATCGACGTCATCGCGGACCGGCTGACCGACGAGGCCACCCGCCCGCAGTGGGCCGGCCCGGTGACCGGGGTGGGGACGATCAACGCGTTCCTGCGGCGGCTGCGGTCCTCGCTGCGCCCGCTGCGGCCGATCATCCGGTCCGACCTGACCGGCGCCGCCCGCCGCCGGATCTCGACCCAGGATCAGCAGGTGACCGTGGTCGACCTGCACAACCTGCACGAGCGGGCCCAGCGCTTCGTCGTCGGCGTGGTGCTGGCCGCCGAGACGGCCAGGAAAGAGGACGCCGGCCCGGGTGGGCTGCTGTTCACGATGATCGACGAGCTGAACAAGTACGCCCCACGTGAGGGCAACTCGCCGATCAAGGAAGTGCTGCTGGACATCGCCGAACGCGGCCGCTCGCTCGGCATCATCCTCATCGGGGCGCAGCAGACCGCCAGTGAGGTCGAACGGCGCATCGTGTCCAACTCGGCCATCCGGGTGGTCGGCCGTCTCGATCCAGCCGAGGCCGGGCGGCCCGAGTACGGCTTCCTCCCCGCCTCCCAGCGGACCCGCGCGACCCTGGCCAAGCCGGGCGCGATGTTCGTGTCCCAGCCGGAGATCCCGGTCCCGCTGGCCGTCGAGTTCCCGTTCCCGGCCTGGGCCACCCGGCTGGCCGAATGCGCGGCCCCGCCCGGCACCCCGCGCACCCCTGCGGGCGCGGCCGTCTTCAGCAGGCTCCCGGCCACCGGCGACGACGAGATCCCGCCATTTTGACGGCGCCATCCCGTAGACCAGACCCAGCCCTGCGCAGAACGGGGGAGCACCCGTGAGAATCCTGCACACCGCCGACTGGCACACCGGAAAGACGCTCAAGGGCCGCGACCGGCTGGACGAACAGCGGGCGGTCCTCGGCGAGATCACCCAGATCGCCGAGCAGCACCAGGTCGACGCGGTCCTGGTGTCGGGTGACGTGTACGAGTCCGCCGCGCCGCCGGCCCCGGCCCAGCAACTGGTGGTGCAGACGCTGCTGCGCCTGCGCCAGGCCGGCGCCGAGGTCATCGTCATCGCGGGCAACCATGACCACGGCCCGACGTTCGAGGCCTACCGGCCGCTGATGGGCATGGCCGGGATCACTCTCGTCGGCGCGGCCCGGCCGCCCGGCAAAGGCGGGCTGATCCGGTTCCGTGCCCGGTCCACCGGCGAGGAAGCCCAGATCGCGGTGCTGCCGTTCCTCACCCAGCGCTACGCCGTGCGCGCCGCCGAGATCGTGGCCCAGACCCCGTCGGAGAACGTCCGCGCCTACGACGAGATGATCCGGCAGCTGCTGGCCGCGCTGACCAGCGATTTCGGTGGCAGCACGGTCAACTTGATCATGGCTCACCTGACCTGCGTCGGCGGCGTGTTCGGCGGCGGCGAACGGGCCGCGCAGTCGATCTTCGAATACAGCGTGCCCGCGGCCGTCTTCCCGGTCTCGGCGCACTACGTGGCCCTGGGGCACCTGCACCGGCGCCAGTCGCTGCCCGCGCCCTGCCCGGTGCACTACAGCGGGTCCCCGATCGCGGTGGACTTCGGGGAGCAGGACAACACCAGCGTGGTGTGCCTGGTCGAGGCGAGTCCCGGCACGCCCGCCCGGGTCACGGACGTGCCGGTCACGTCCGGCCGGCGGCTGCGGACGGTCCACGGGACCATCGCCCAGCTCGAGGCCGAAGCGGCCTCGTTCGGGGACGACTACCTGCGGGTCTGGGTGCGGGAACCGGCCCGGGCCGGCCTGCGTGACGACATCGCCGCCATCCTGCCGAACGCGCTGGAAGTACGGATCGACCCGGAGTTCGCCACCCAGTCCCGGCCGGGCCGCCCGGACATGGCCGACGTGCTGCGCACACCCGGGCAGCTGTTCGCCGACTACTGCGGCGCCATGCAGGTCGCCGATCCCCGGGTCACGGCGCTGTTCGCCGAGCTGCACGACGAGCTCACCAGCGCCCCGGCCGCGGACTGAACCGGGAGGAAGGACCGGCGATGCGCCCGATAATCCTGGACCTGGACGGCTTTGCCTCGTTCCGCGCGCCCGCCCGGGTCGACTTCACCGACGCGGACTTCTTCGCCCTGGTCGGCCCGACCGGGTCGGGCAAGTCCACCGTCATCGACGCGATGACGTTCGCGCTGTACGGTTCGGTGCCCCGCTGGGGCCGCAAGGGCATGGTGTCGCTCGCGCTCGCGCCGACCACCGCCCGCGCGACGGTCAAGCTGGTCTTCGAGGCCGGCGGCCAGCGCTACGTCGTCGCCCGGGAGCTGCGCCGGGTCGGGGGCCAGGTCAGCCAGCGGGCCGCGGCGCTGGAACGGATCGCAGACCCGGATGGCCTGGCCGAGCCGGGTGAGCCGACCGAGCCACTGGCCAAGGAGCGAGGCGTGGCCGAGGCCGTCGAGCGGCTGCTTGGGCTGTCCTACGAAGACTTCTGCCAGTGCGTGGTGCTGCCCCAGGGCCAGTTCGCGGCGTTCCTGCACGCCAAGGCCAGCGAGCGGCAGGAGATCCTGCTGCGGCTGCTCGGCGCCGAGCGTTACCAGCAGATCATGAAGCGGGCCAACCAGCGGGCCAGTGAGGCGGCCCAGCGCGCCGCCACCTGGACCGAGACGCTGGCCGCCTATGCCGACGCCACCCAGGACGCGCAAGACACCGCCCGGGCGGCCGAGAAAGCCCTTGAGGACCTGCAGGAACGGGTGCGCGTCGCGCTCCCGGGGATCCACTCGGCCGGGCAGGAACAGGCCGCTGCCGAAGAGGAGCTCGCCCGCCTCGAACGGGAGCAGGCCACGCTGGCCGCCGTTCAGGTTCCGGCCGGCGTGGCCCAGCTCGACACCGGCCTGGCCGCGGCCCAGGCCGCATTGGCGCGGCTTCGTACGGCCGAGCGCGCCGCCGGGAGCGACGACACCACCGCCCGCCAGGCCCTGGCCGCGGGCCCGCGGCGGGCCCCGCTGGAACGCATCCGCGGCCTCCGGGATGACCAGGAAAAATTCCTTGCCGAACGGCCAGCACGGCAGGCGGAAGCCACCCAGTTCGCCGACCTGGCCGGTCAGGCCGGAGCCCTGGTAACGGCCGCCGCAGCCGACCTCGAAGTTACCAGGGGCCAGCGGGACGAAGCCGCCACCCGGGCCGCGGCGGCGGCGCAGGCCGCCCACGAGCTGGACGCGGCCTGCGCGGCCCTGGCCGCCGTCGGGGTGCCGGACGGCGTAGCCGAGCTCAGCGGCCGGGTCCGCGCCGCCGCCGAAGCGCGGCAGGAAGCCCAGGCTCGCCTGGACCAGGCCGAACAGGACGAGGGCCAGGCTCGCGCGGCGTTGCGGTCGGCGGCCGACCCGGCGCTGCTGGAGCGGATGGCCAGCGAACTCGGCGAACTAGATGATCTGGCCGGCCGGCTGGCTGACGCGCAGACCACCGCCGCGCGCGCCCGCGCCGGCCTGGAATCGGCTGACGACGACCTGGCGGCGGCGGCCGCGGACCTGATCCAGGCGCAGCTGCGCCTGGATCAGGCGCGCCGCGCCAGCACCGTCGCCGACCTGCGGGTGCATCTGGTCCGCGGGGAGCCGTGCCCGGTATGCGAGCAGGCCGTCGCGACGTTGCCCAGCCCGCCGGACCTGGCGGCCTTGGCCGGCGCGGAGCGCGAACTGGCCGGGATCTCCGCCGGTCGGCAGGCCGCCGAGCAGCGGCAGCGGCAGCGTTCCGCCGACGAGGCCCAGGCGTCGGCCGCGCTGACGTCCCTGGCGGACCAGCGGGCCAGGCGTCTCACCTCGCTGCGGGCCGCCCTGGCGGGCTCGCTGCCCGCCGCGGCCCACGCAGCCGTGGCCGGCCTGCTCGATCAGGAAGCCCCGGCCGGCGCCGCGCTGGCCACGGCGCAGGCCACGGTCGGCGACGCGCTGCAGGCCCGCCGCGACCTCGAACGCACCGCGCAGGAGGCGACGGCCGAAGTCAGCGCGTTGCGCCTGCGGACCCGCCAGGCCGAGCAGGCCGTGACCGCGGCGGATAACGAGACCGCGGCGTCCCGCGACGCCCTGCGCGCCACCCGGGACCCGCTCGTCGCCTTCGGCGCGCCCGTGCTGGCTGACCGGGCGGACCTGGCCGCCGCCTGGGCCGAGCTGGCCCACTGGGCCAGCGGCCAGGCCAAGGTCCGTGGGGAGCAGCTGGTCACCGCCCGCCAGGAAGCGGACGACCTGGCCGCGCAGCGAGAAACCGCGCAAGCCCGGTTCGCCACCGCCGACACGGCGCTGTCCCAGCTCCAGGCCGACGCCAAGGCGGCCGAAAGGCAGCAACAGGACGCCGCGACGAAGCTCAGCGAGCTGGACAAGCGGATCAGCGAGGTGGCTGACCAGCTCCGCGGCGCGCCCGCCGACGAAGAGATAGCCGCCCAGCTCGCGCTGCGCGAGCGCCTGGAAACCGAGGCGGCCGAGGCTGATGCCCGGCTGATCGAGGCTCGCACCGGCCGTGAGCAGGCCGAGCACGTGTTCGGTGAGCTGGAGCAGGCCGGTGCGGCGGCCCGTGAGCAGCTGTCGGCCACCCGGGACCCGCTGGTCGCGCTGGGTGCGCCCCGGCTGGACCCGGCCAGCCTGCTGGCCGCCTGGACCGCGCTCGCGGACTGGGCCACCCAGCAGGCTCAAGTCCGGCAGGACGGGATCGCGTCGGCCCGGGAGCAGGCCGGCGCGGCCCGGGACCGGGCCGGCCAGCTGATCAGTGAGCTGGCCGCGGACCTGGACCGGGGTGGAGTCGATATCGCCGTCGGCGCGGTCGCGTCCGGTGCCGCCGCCGCGGTGGCCGCCGCGGCCGAGCGGGCCCGGGCGGCCACGGCCCGCATCGCCGAGCGCCGGGACCAGGCCGCGGAGCTGCGTGGCCGGCGGGACGCGGCGCAGGCCGAGCGGGACGTGGCCAAGATGCTGGGCGACCTGCTCCGCTCGGACCGGTTCCAGCGCTGGCTGGTCACCGCGGCCGTGGACAGCCTGGTGGAACAGGCGTCCAGGAACCTGGCCGGGCTCTCGGAAGGACAGTTTGACCTGGCGCACGAAGACGGCGAGTTCTTCGTCATCGACCACGCTGATGCCGATTCCCGCCGCTCGGTACGCACCCTGTCCGGTGGCGAGACCTTCCAGGCCTCGCTGGCGCTCGCCCTGGCCCTGTCCGAGCAGATGACCGCGCTGGCCGCCGCCGGTGCGGCCCGGCTGGACTCCATCTTCCTCGACGAGGGGTTCGGCACGCTCGACCCGGACACCCTCGACGTGGTGGCGGCCACGCTGGAAACGCTGGCCCACGGCGACCGGGTGGTCGGGGTGATCACCCACGTGGCCGCGCTGGCCGAGCGGGTGCCGGTGCGGTTCCGGGTCTCCCGGGATGCCCGTACCTCCACGGTCGTCAGGGAGAGCATTCCTTCCCCGGCGGACGCATGACCGCCAATGGGGCCGCCGCGATGCGGTTCAGCGTGGACGGCTGGGATCCCACCTACGGCACCAGCCTGGAACTCGACGACGACCTCGGCGAGTCCACGGCGCGGGTCGAGGTGGCCGTGGAACTGCCCGCGCACGAGTGGCGGCCGATCGATCCCCGCCCGGGCCTGCCGCGGCCGGCCGCGCTGCTGTTCGCCGACGGGGTCCGCCGGGTCGAGGCGCGCGTCTGGATCGAGGACGACGGACCTGCGGGCCGCCCGGCCACCGAGGCCAGTGCGGCCTTGTGTGCCTCGTACGCGGCCGGGGTGGTGTGCTGCTGTGCGCAGCGCGCGCACCTGGTCCGGGCCGACACGCGGCGCGGTTTGTTCACCATCGCCCCCCATGCCGTGGGCATCGCCACCTGGGCCGGGGAGTACTCGGTGCATCGCACCGCCCCGGCCGCCAGCACCCCGCTGTCGATGACGCTGTCCCAGGCGCTCCAGCGCCGCCTGAACGAGATCGAGCTGATCACCGCCGTGGCCGTGCGAGAGGCCATGACCGGGCACGGTGTGCCGGCCGACGGAGATCTGCTGGTCCTGGATGGGCCGCTGCGCGGGCGTCAGCATCTGCCCCGCACGCTGGGCTATATCAAGTCGCACCGCAGCACCTATTTGCCGCAGGAACTCAACTCGCTGGTGGGCACGCTGACTCCCGGCCAGCGCACCCCGGTGTTCCTGATCGGAACGAGCTGGGACCGGCACACCTGGTACCTGCGCCTGCCGGGGGCGGGCGGCGCGCCCTGGGCGGGCGTGGTCCGGGTGGAATGCTCCGCCGACCTGGCCGCCCCGGCCGTGCTCGACCTGGCCAACCTGAGCCAGGTCTGTCTCGGCCGGTTTGCCTCAACCCAGTACAAGGACGCCCGGGCGCCGCAAAACCTGTACCCGATCGCGGGCCTGGAACGGGAACTCCGCCGGCGCCTAGGCGACCCACAGTTGCTATACCGGGCCCTGCGCCGGTCGGCCGCCGGGCGCTGATGATGGGGGAACCGGGGATATCACGACCGGCCGCCAGCCCAGGAAAGGCTTCCCGGATGTTGTGACGCTGCACGCCGTGGTGTCCCGCCTCCGGAACCCGCGGCGGACCGGCCACAGGCTCAGAACAGGCGGTGACCGCAGCAGGCCTACGTAGCCGAGCCGTGCTGCACGAGGCGACCGAGCAGCGACCATGGGGCGCCATCATGCTCCCCCCGGCAGGGCTGTCGCGGCAGGCTCGCCGACCGCCACCCAGGCCCGCGCCTACCGCTCAGGAGACCAGGCTGCTGCATCATCGGCGGTATGAGCAGATATTCGATCCAAGGACCGCTCACCTACGAGTTAGCGCAGAAGGACTCGCCGATCCGGCGGTTCTTTGATGACCGGCTAGCACCCGGCCTGAAGGATGTGCAGGCCGCCTACCGCAAGGCGGCGGGTCCGCTCCTGGTCCCGGGCGTGCCCCGGGAGGCCGCGGACGCGGGCACGATCGGGACGGCCGCGGACTGGATGATGCGCTTCCTGGTGCATCCCAACCCATCCCTGCGCCTGGCCGCGCAGGGTGCCTCACTGTGCGAAATGCTGCCAGCATTGAAGGAACTGGCGTTCATGCTCGGCCTCCAGGACGGCGGGGCGGAAGAGTTCACCGGGCCCGCGGAGCGCGCAGGGACGGAGCCAGAACTGCTGTGCCGGGCGTGCTGGGGCCTGGCGCTGCTGACCGAGGTCTACCGCCGGGGCCCGGGCATCGCAGCGGTCGGCCCCCTCAGCCGGATACCAGACGCATCAGCAACCTCTCTGCTGGAGGCGGCGCCACAGGCCGGGCTCGCGCAGCTGGCCGCGCTGCGGGACGTGATGGAATCCGCGCTGCTGCCCGCGATTGCCTCCAGGCAGGGCCTGTGGGCGGTCGGCCCGGTTTTCGCAGGGTCACAGATCATGCCTGGCGACGCGGACCTTGTCGCAGCCGGCCTACTGGTAGAGCTGAAGACGACAGCCAAGAAGCCCTCGCTGGGGGTGACAGACCTGTGGCAGATCCTTGGATACGTCTTGATGGACTATGAAGACGATTTCGCCATCACCGACGTCGCCCTGTTCTCCGCCCGGTATGGCTACCTGGCACAGTGGAACACCCGCACGCTCGTGCAACAGCTAGCAGGAAGACCACTGACAACCGCGGCGCTGCGTAGCGAGTTCCGGGCACTCCTGGAGGAATGCCGTAATACGGCCTGGCCGTGACCGCGGCCGCCGGCCGCTGGTGGGTGCGGCCCAGCGGCCAGAGTGAACCTTTGGCGGCCTCCAGGTAGTCGTGTTAGGTGATGCGCCGAAGCGGCCGGAGGATGCGGTGAACGACGAGCCTGAGGGTTTCGCGGAGTTCGTCGAGGCCCGGCAGCGCGCCCTGCAGCGGACGGCGTGGCTGCTGACTGGGGACTGGGCGCTGGCCGAGGACCTGGTGCAGACCGCGCTGGCCCGGTCGTGGCCGCGCTGGGAGCGGATCCGCCGGCGTGATAACCCCGAGATATACGTGCGCCGGGTGATGGTGAACACCTGGTCGAGCTGGAGCCGCCGCCGGTGGCGCGCCGAGCACCCCGCGGGGGCGGTGCCCGACGGCCCAGCTGCCGGGGACGTGGCCGCCGAAACGGCCGCGCGGGTGGCCGTTCGCGGCGTGCTGGCCACCCTCACCGGCCGGCAGCGCGCGGTGCTGGTGCTGCGCGTGTTCGATGACCTGTCCGAAGTGCAGGTAGCGCAGGTGCTGGGCTGCGCCACCGGGACGGTCAAGAGCACGATGGCGCGGGCGGTGACCCGGCTGCGCGAAGACCCGCAGATGGCGGAGTTGCTGGAACGAGAGGCCAGGTGAGCGGGATGGACGCGCTGGAGCGGCGGTTGCGTGAGCTGATGGATGCCGCGGTGGGCGAGCCGCCACGCCAGATCAGTCTCGCGGCGCTCCGCCGCCGGGTGATCAGGCGCCGCAGGACGGAGTACGCGACCGGGGCCGCCGTCGTCGCGGCCGCCGCGGTGGCTGCCGTGCTTATCCCGGTAGGTTTCGGGGTGCCCCGGCACGCCGCCGGGCCCGATGGACGGTACGGGCTGGGCGGCGGGGCCACTATCTACGCCGGCTACGACCTGATCAATGCGTCCAGCAACAAAGACCTCGGCAGCGTGGTCATCCCGATCGGCACGGCGCACCACCGGGCCGGGCAACCGGTCAAGGTAGGCGATGGCCCGATCTTCATCCCCGGCGGCCAGATCGCGATCACGCCCAACGGGAAGACCGCCTACGTCGTCAACACGCGCGGCACGATCATCCCGATCAGCACGGCGCACAACCGGGCGGGCAAACCGATCTACATCGGCCACTGCCGCTTCTTCGGCCCGGACTTCATCGCGATCACGCCCAACGGGAAGACCGCCTACGTGGCCGACCTGTGCAACAACACGGTCACCCCGGTCAGCACGGCCAGTAACACTCCCGGCCGGCCAATCCACGTTGGCGCCGGTCCGGTCTGGATCGCGATCACCCCGGACGGCCGGACCGCCTACGTGGCCAACGAGAGCCATCCTGGCACGATCACCCCAATCAGCACGGCCACCAACACGGCCGGCCGGCCGATCCACGTCACGAACGACCCGTTCGATATCGCGATCACGCCGGACGGGAAGACCGCCTACGTCCTCAGCCGCAGCGCCGGCGTACCCACCCGGAGCGTCCTGACGCCGATCAGCACGGCGACCAACCGGACCGGCAAGCCGATCTACCTGAACGGCCTGGGCGGCGGCGGTTTCATCGCCATCACCCCGGACGGGAAGACCGCGTACGTCAGCACCGAGCACCCGTCATCGGTCATCCCGGTCAGCACGGCCAGCAACACGGCCGGGAAGCCGATCGAGCTGGCCCGCCCGGACAACCCGGGCGGCGGCCAGATCGTGATCACGCCGGACGGGAAGACCGCCTACGTGCTGGCCGGCACGTACACGGTCCACCCCATCGATACGGCCAGCAACGTGGCCGGCCCGCCGATCCAGGTCACCTCCGACTGCCAGGCCAAGCTGGGCAGTGCCCAGGATGTCATGGCGATCACCCCGGACGGGAAGACCGTCTACGTCGTTTGCCAAGGTGCGGTCGTGCCGATCAGCACGGCCAGCAACCTACCCGGCAAGCCGATCCGGGTCCCCCTCGGATTCCCGATGGCGATCGCGATCAAGCCC
>Ga0335078_10019060_pt1 | contig 10204 bp, 10 predicted proteins | sample Lox_Sample_32_FD_206711 | JGI IMG/M metagenome (GOLD analysis project Ga0335078, IMG submission 206711) | Soil microbial communities from Loxahatchee National Wildlife Refuge, Florida, United States - Lox_Sample_3.2 | ecosystem: Environmental > Terrestrial > Soil > Wetlands | place: USA...
CGGTGGATGGCGAATCCATCCGGGCGAACGCGCAGGCCTTTTATTCGCTAAAAGAAGGTCAACTGCTGCGGACTGGCGGCGGCCGGGCCGAAGTTTTGCTGGGGCCGGCGGTGTTCTTGCGGCTGGGCGGGCAGAGCGCGCTGCGGATGGTGAACAGCAGCCTGGGCGACACGCGCGTGGAGTTGCAGCGAGGCGCGGGGCTGGTGGAGATCGTGGAGACGGTGAAGCACGGGAGGATCCAGATCGGGCAGGCAGAGACACGGACCGATTTGCATCGCTGGGGATTGTACCGGTTCGACGCCGAGCACGGCGAATTGCGCGTGTTTGGCGGGGAGGCTCAGGTGACAGCGGGAGAGAGGAAGGCGGCGGTTGGCCGGGGCTGGGCGGTGCAATTGAGCGGCGGGCTTACTACTTCGAAATTCGATGGGAAAGAGACCGATGGGCTGCTGCAATGGGCGGCGCGGCGGTCGTTCCGTTTGTTTGTCTCGAACGCCGAAGCGCGGAGGCAGCGGACGGATTGGGAATTCACCGCTACGGGCTGGCTGTGGAACCGGAACTTTCAAACGCGATTCTTCTCGGGAGTGGGCGCTTCCGAATACCGGCGGCGGCACAGGTCGGCGGAGCGGGAACAGACCGCGACCGCATTGCACTGAGGCGCGAGCCGCTCAGTCTTCGACGAACGACTTGAGGCGTGCCAGCGCCTGGTCCCACTGCGAAGAGACGAAATCGAGATAGTGCTTGAGTTCGTCGATCGGCTCCGGTGTAAATCGGAATACGCTTTCGCGGCCGCGGTGGACGCCATGGACGATTCCGACACGCTCCAGGACGCGGAGGTGCTTGGTGACGGCCTGTCGGGTCAGCTTGGTGCCCGCGGTGAGCTGAGAAATCGAATGCGGCTTGCCGGTGGAGAGGCGTGCCACGAGCGACAAACGGGTCTCGTCACCGAGAGCAGCGAAGACAGGCGCCTGGGAACGCCGCCTGATCGAGGGGCGGCTATGGGTTGTGCGCGACATGCGTTTCGATGTTCTTCATCTGCTCGGTCCAGCCGCCGTCGTTTCTGTGGAACGCTTCAAGGCGGCGGTGAGCCGGGATCATGTCGAAGCCGGACTCGGTGAGGATGAGCAGTGTGCCGGTGGCTGTTGGTTCGAGTCGAAATTCGACTAGGGTTGAAGGCTCTGATGAGTAATCGACTTTCGGGTCGACGGCATAGGGATGCCAGGTGAAGGAGAACAGGCGCTCGGGCTCCATGGCTTGCACGACGGCTTCCCACCGGAGGTGCTCGTAGCCGGGATACGTGATGTGGCCGCGCGAGACCTGGCTCGGGACGAAGGGACCTTCGAGTTTGACGCGAAACCATTCGCCGAACTCGCGGTGATCCGTCAGTGCGCGCCAGACGCGGGAAACCGGGGCTTTGAGCTCGATCCGCTTTTCTATGCGATCGTTCATTTACGCAACCTCATGGTTGCATGTTAACTCGGGAATAGGGAAAAGGCAACCATGAGGTTGCGCTTCAAGCGGCGAGCCGGGAAAAGACGTTATGGTGCTGGGAGAAAACGACACGGGTTTCGCGACGCGAGGCGGGACGCTGGTGGCGTTCCACGTCCCGGATGGTAAGGAAATGTGGCACTGGGATTCGCACACGCCGCAGATCGAGGTAGTGGCGGCCTTAGCGGGAGGCGCGTGCGCGGTGCAGACACCTACGGCCGTAGTGAAAGTAGACAGCGCGACCGAAGTGACGGAGATGCTGCGGGGCCATGTGATGATGGGCTGGCAGGGACACATGTACCGGAAGCAGGACTGAGCAAGCCGGGGACGGTTGGGCGCCGCTGTCAGCGAGTTGGCAGTCGCGAAGCCTGCCCCACAAAGGCGGAAGAAACCAGGCTGCGGGATTCCAGCAGGGACCAGATGCGGTCGATGCTGTGCTCGGGGGTTTCGCGATCCGAATGGACGGTGAATTCCGGGGACTGCGGGGGCTCATAGGGATCTGAGACCCCGGTGAAATGCTCGATCTCGCCGGCCAAGGCTTTCTTGTATAGGCCCTTCACGTCCCGCTCGATCAACACATCCATGGGGCAGTGCATGTAGACTTCAATGAAATCCGGGATGCGCGCGCGCACTTCCTCGCGGACCGCGCGGTAGGGAGAGATGGCGGCGGCGATCGCGACCACGCCGTTGCGCGAGAGCAACTCGCAGACGAAGCCGATGCGGCGGATGTTTTCGTCGCGATCCTCCTTGCTGAAACCGAGGCCTTTGCAGAGGTGGGTGCGGACGACGTCGCCATCCAGGACTTCGACCCTGGCGCCGCAGGCGCGGAAGCGTTGCTCCAACGATCGCGCGATGGTGCTTTTGCCGGCGCCGGAGAGGCCGGTGAGCCAGATGGTGAAACCTTTATGCATGGGCGGCGGCCTCGTTGTGCTCGGCGCCGGGAGTGATCTCGCAGAACTCGCCGTACGGAAAGTCGGAGCCGAGGCGCTTGAGGTCCGCCATGAAGCGGGCGTCGATTTCGCGCTGGCGTTCGAGGCTGAGCAACTCGGAGGAGCCGCCATGCGCACCGTTGCGCAGCATATGGTTTTCCCCGCGCCAAGGAATAATATTCCACATGCGAAACTGCTCGTCGTGCTGCTTCATGTAGGCGAACGAAGACTTTTGGACGACGGTTTCGAGGGTCTGGTCGGAAACGTGGACGTCCAGGAAGTCCGCCACCCGGAAAACGGCGCTTCGCAGATCGCGCTTCATCGACTTGAAGGACAGAATGAGAACGTTGGGCCGATGCCGCTCGGCCCAATAGCCGGCGGTATTATTGACCCAGGAACCGCCGACGGGCATGTCGCCGTTGAGGAAGATCTTGTACCAGGTATCGAGCGTAGGCGCCGGGCCGGCGAGCGGGCCTTCCTTGACGAAGAAGAAGTAACTGGAGACGAACACGTCCTTGGGGTCGCGGATGACGATAATGTAGCGCGCGTCCGCTGAGTACGGGAGAAGTTGCCAATCGAAATGAGTCTTGATGACGCGCTTGTGCTCGGGAGAAGCGCGCCAGACCGATGGATCTTCGATGGGGATCGCATAGCCCTTCATGGGTCCCATGACGGTGGTGTCGGGCCACGGCACGACGTAGTGGATGTGTTCGAACTCGCCCTGGCCGTGGAAGAGGAGCTGATGCGCGATCTGCATCATCCAATTGGTGCCGCTCTTGGGGTAAGTGGCGACGAAGACATCGTGACTGGCGGGGGTATAGCCGCGGAAGGGGTTGTTCTTGACGAGTCTTTTTTCGCGCCCGGCGGTCGCGTTGTGAAAGGCGCGTTCGGCGCGTCCGGTGATTTCGAGGAACCGCATCATGGGGCGGCCGATGCCGAATAGGCCGGCGCTGAGAAGGGAGCGGAGGAATAAGGGCGGCGGCTGGCGGCGGTAGGTGGAGTTTGGTGCGCTCATTGCGGTCTCCGGATCGGGAAAACCGGGTCCCTAACAGGATACGCGAATTGGGGGGCCGGCGGCGCGGATCTTCCCGTTACTTGGCGGCCGGGATTCTGAGGGAGCCGGTGAGGCCGGTTGCCAGGTCGCGGACCACCACGCGCAGGTCCGCCGCGTGGCGTTCAAGTCCGCTGGCGTTCACCGCATAACCTGTCTCCAGCGCCGAGGCCAATTGTGATTCGGCCAGATCCACCGGGAAAGTCCAAGACCGGACGGAGTGTGAAGCCGGAACCAATAGTGACAGCTTGAAGGCTCCGCTCAAGCGGCCGTTGCGGGGTTCGAGGTGGATATCGTGAAGGTCGACGGTCACATGAGCCTGTGAGCGTTCCGGGTGGGAAGGATCTGGGCGCAGTTGCGCGGTGAGGCCGATGCCGGTCAGATCGAGCGGGTTCGCGAACAGATCTTCATCGGGTTGCAGGGGGACGGGAACGGCGGTCTTGGTGGCGAGATATCCGGGGCGGTAGCGGAGCTGGAGGTTTCGATCCGCGAGTTTCACGGCGATGCGGTGGAAGCGGCCATCGAGCGTCTCTTCCGGAGGGTAATAGGCCAGAACATACGCGCTGCGCGAATCTTCTTCGGCGGTGCGGACGGCGGTAGCGAGATCGCCGGCATCGGCAAATCCGGCGCCGCCGGTGGCTCGGCCAACATCATCGACCATGTGTTGCAGCAGGAAGATATCGGGAATGGAGAAAAGCACGGTCCTGACCAGCACCGGGTATAAGTTGACGTTGGCTTGTTGGGCCATCCCCATGACTTGAGGAGGGATCAGAGGTTGTTCCTTCAGCCACACCAGGTTCCGGCGGCCGGGAACTCCGGAGAGGTGAAGCATGATGCGGCTCAAGGCCTGGATGGTGATGTGATCGTGAATATCGGCGTATACGCGCGACTCGACGCTCGCCATCCGCTTGGAGGAGTCGTCAGGGGGACCGTCGGACGTCTCCTGCACCAGGTCGTCGAAATCGGTGGGTAGCAGGTCCAGCCCTTGATCCATTCTGGCGACGGTTTCGATGAGCTTGCGCGGATCATCGGTGAAATCCTGCAGGATGTGCAGATTCTTTCCGAGGACATAGAGGGCGATCCGATCCGTTGCGGCAAGCGAGCGTAGCAGCTTGATCATCTGAGTGCGCTCGTAGCCCTTGAGATCGAAGCGGGTGTTGAGCTGGTCGAGCAGGATGACGGTGGCGCCGTCGAGGGCTTGGCCGCGGTTGTCGGTGCGGTTCGAGACGGCGCCCGGCGGCAGCGTGCGAGGGGCGGAGCCGGTGTCGGAGATTTCGTGAAAGCTAGCGATGCGTTGGGGTTTGTCCTGATCGAGCAGGGTGAAATCGGATTGGGTCAGACCGGTGACCGGGCTGTTTTTGTCGCGGACGACAACTTGGACTTCAACTAAGTGGGAGCCGGCGTGGAAGACGGTGGAGTCCTGCTGCGCCGGCAGGATGGCGAAGAGCGGACAGATCCCGAGGAGGGCGAGCCTCAGGGCGTTCAGCGGGAACATAGGGATAGAATATCACTCGGGATTGGAGTGGATGCGGAAGCCATCAAAGCAGCACGATTCCAGGATTCGCGGGATCGCGGCTGCGATCGTGGTCTGTTGCGCGGTCCCCTCGTCGGTGAAGGACCAACAGCCGGTTTTCGAGCAGGACGCGGATGATTATAAACTAACCTGGGACGACGCGCGGATCTCCGAAAGGTGTTTCTGGCGCCCCGCCTGGAATCCTGCATCAAAGGGCCAGGGAATTTATGTGATCGCGATCCGAAGAAGCCGGACGCGCTTTTCCTGGGGAAGGCGGAGCGCAATCTCCGCGAGGCGCAAACCGAGATCGAAAGGCTGCGCACGGAAAAGATCCCTGGCGCGCGAAGAGAGTTTGCTTCAACACCTGGAGGTCGAGCCTGACCCGGAAAAGCGGCTGGAGTTGTCGCGGGTCGACTGGCACAACCGCGAACTCGCGTGCGACAGGCAGCGGCATTCCGAGACTTATCCTGTCGAGATCCGGGAGCGGTTTGTTAAGGAGTTCGGGATTCCGGAAACGCGCCGTGCCAAGCATATCGAGTAGAGAGCCATCATGGGTCACAACATTACCGTTCAGATCTTCGGAGTGAAAAACTCCCAGGAGACGCGCGCGGCTGAGCGCTTCTTTAAGGAGCGGCGCGTGCCGATCCAGATAGTGGATTTGAAAGAGCGGCCAATGGCCGCGGCGGAGATCCGGCGGTTCACGGAACGTTTTGGTCTGGACAAACTGATCGACACCGAAGGGAAGGCTTACGTGGATGCGGGGCTGAAGTATCTCCGGATGTCCGATGCGGAGTGGTTGGGGCGCGTCGAACGCGACCCGAAGCTACTGCGGCTGCCGCTGGTGCGCGCGGGCAAGGAGTTGAGCATCGGCAAGGACGAGGAGGCATGGAAGGCGATGGTGGCGGAGGGCTGACCAGCCGAGTCTAGTTTGCGTCCGGCCTCTGCGCGCCGTCGATCACGATCACATCCACGGGACCCTTTTTCGCTTTCAGGTCGAGGCCCAGTTGCTGCTTCAGCGCGGCGAAGATGGTGGGGCCGGAGGTATCGGGCTCTTCTCCGTTGAGCTTCCCGCCGACGGGAAATCCGGGCGGCAAATCGCGCGTGTAGGCGAGGGTGAAATCGTAGTCGCCGGGCAGGCCGGTGAGGTCAACCACCGGCAGGTCCATGAGCAGAGAGAGACGATAGGCCAGATAGTCCATGGGAGCGGCGGTTGCTTTCATTAGGAGGTGCAGCGGCTTTTCGAAGGTCTGATCGATCCAAAGCTCTCCGCCGTTCGCCGCCTGGTGCGACGTCAACTTCGCGCCGGATGTGTCCACCGTGAGAGCGTACATCGCCATGTCCCGCTTCTCGTGATGAAGCTTCAAGTGGAGCCGATCGACCAGCATGTTGACTAACATGACGTGGAGTTCGTCAGCGCTAGAGGGCTTCTCGGCCTGAGCTTCCATGTCGTAGGGATCCGATCTCAGCCAGGCGGGGCCGCCGACGATCTGATCGGGCTTGACCCGGTAGGCCGCCTGCAGCATGACTTGGATCGGGCAGTTCCACGCTTCGTAGCGCTGACCGCCGGGGGCCGGGCGGATTCCGTAACTGTCCTGTCGCCCTTGAGTGGGCTCGAGCGAGGTGACCTCGAAGCGTAGGTTCGGGGAGATTCCGGCAGCCGTTTGTGCGAGTAGGGGAGCGGCGCAAAAAAGAGCTAGCGCGTAGCGTCGCATTGTCTGATTATTTCACCAGATCACTGGCGCCATACGCATGGATGCGCGGAAATGAAAAAAGGCGTGCCGCCTTGCACTCGCCGAAAGGGACTTGCCGGTCATCAACTTCAACCACCTGCGGTTCAGCACCTGAAGAACGAAAAAAGCCGCGCTCCCGTGCGGGAGCGCGGCCGATAAAGCTTCAATTCTCGAACTGGTCTAGTAATCCATCTCCGGACCGCCGTGGCCGCCGGGGCCGGCCGGGGCCGGCTTCTTTTCCGGGATCTCGGCGATCATCGCTTCGGTCGTCAGCATCAACGACGCAATCGAGGCCGCGTTCTGCAGTGCCGTGCGGGTTACCTTGGTCGGGTCGATAACGCCGGCGCTCACTAGGTCTTCATAGGTGTCGGTCATGGCGTTGAAGCCGAAGTTCGCGTTGTTGTTCTCGCGAATCTTGCCGACTACGATGGCGCCTTCGGTGCCCGAGTTGACAACGATCTGACGGACCGGCTCTTCGCAGGCGCGTCTCACGATATCCACGCCGATTTGCTCGTCGCCGGGGACCTTCATCCCTTCGAGGGCCTTGCTGGCACGGAGCAGGGCGACGCCGCCGCCCGGAACAATGCCTTCTTCGACGGCCGCGCGGGTGGCGTGCAACGCATCCTCGACACGGGCCTTCTTTTCCTTCATTTCGGTTTCGGTGGCCGCGCCGACTTTGATCACCGCGACGCCGCCGGCCAGCTTGGCCAGCCGCTCCTGCAGCTTCTCGCGATCGTAATCGGACGTGGTTTCGTCGATCTGGCCGCGGAGCTGCTTGATGCGGCCCTGGATGTCCTTCTCCTTGCCGGCGCCATCGACGATGGTGGTGTTGTCCTTGTCCACCGTGACGCGCTTGGCCTTGCCGAGGTCTTCCAGCCGGACGCCTTCGAGCTTAATGCCGGTCTCTTCCATGATGGCTTTGCCGCCGGTGAGGATGCCGATATCTTCGAGCATCGCTTTGCGGCGATCGCCGAAGCCCGGGGCCTTGACGGCGCAGGCGTTGAGGGTGCCGCGCAGCTTGTTGACGACGAGGGTGGCGAGCGCTTCGCCTTCCACTTCCTCGGCGATGATGATGAGCGGCTTGCCGGAGCGGGCGATCTGCTCGAGCAGCGGCAGCAGGTCCTTCATGTTGGCGATCTTTTTCTCGTGGATCAGGATGTAGGGATCCTCGAGGACCACTTCCATGCGCTCGGCATCGGTGACGAAATAGGGGGAGAGATAGCCGCGGTCGAACTGCATGCCTTCGACCGTGTCCAGCTCGGTGTTCATGGTCTTGGATTCTTCGACCGTGATGACGCCATCCTTACCCACCTTCTTCATGGCGTCGGCGATGATGGTGCCGATGGTCTTATCGCTGTTGGCCGAAATGGTGCCGACCTGCGCGATCATGTCACCGGAGACGGGCTTGGAGAGCTTCTTCACTTCCTCGGTGGCCACTTCGACGGCTTTTTCGATGCCGCGCTTGAGAGCCATCGGGTTGGCGCCGGCGGCGACCGCTTTCACGCCTTCGCGGAAGATGGACTGGGCCAGGATGGTGGCGGTGGTGGTGCCGTCGCCGGCGACGTCGGAGGTTTTCGATGCGACCTCGCGGACCATCTGGGCGCCCATGTTCTCGAGCGGATCCTTCAGTTCGATTTCTTTCGCTACCGTGACGCCGTCCTTGGTGATGTTCGGACCGCCGAACTTCTTTTCGAGGACAACATTGCGGCCCTTCGGGCCGAGCGTCACTTTTACGGCGTCGGCAAGCTGGTTGACGCCGCGCAAAATCGCTTGACGGGAATTTTCGGAATAGACAATTTGTTTCGCCATTGTTCTGTAGACTCCTTTAGGAAGCTTTTTTCGCGGCTTTGGGCTGGCCTTCGAGGACGCCGAGGACTTCGTCCTCCCGCATGATCATGTACTCTTCGTTGTCGATCTTGATGTCGCTGCCGGAGTACTTTCCGAACAGGATGCGGTCACCGGGCTGGACATCCAGCGGGACCACTTTGCCATCTTCCAGGCGCTTGCCTTTCCCAACCGCGACCACTTCGCCTTCCTGCGGCTTTTCCTTGGCCGAGTCCGGGATGTACAGGCCGCCTTGCATCTGTTCTTTCTGCTCGATGCGCCTGACCACGATCCGGTCATAGAGCGGTCGAATATTCATGGGACTTTACCTCCACTAGTAGTGTTGAATAGTCTGGGTAACGAGGAACCGCCAAGGCTGTACCGGCGTTCCGAGAAATATTATTAGCACACTGCGGATGAGAGTGACAAGAAAATTTTATAAACAACTGAAAAATAACAAGTTATTGTCGCCCGCCAACGGGCTCTTCGGGTTGTTTAGGAACGCTTTGTTGCTGGGCAGGCAGGAGACCTGCCCAGCCGGCGCGTTATATTGAAGGGGATCCCATGCGAGGCGCGCGCTGGCTCCTGCTGGTGGCGATGGCCGTCGTCGTCGGCGCCGTCAGCCTCACCTATCGAGCCCAAAAAGAGATCTTGAAGGAGCAGGCTCCGGCGAAGCCGCAGGCGCTGCCGCCGGAGCTGAATTCTTCGGCGAACCAATGGCATTGGACCGAGACCGATGCCAAGGGCTGCAAGACGGCGAACATCCAGGCCGACGATTTTCGCGAGGCGAAGGACAGTTCGCGCGTTGATCTCAAGAACGTGGCGTTGAAGCTATACAAGAAGTGCAGCGACGATTTCGACCTGGTGAAGAGCGCGGCGGCGCAGTATTACGCGAGCGAACACCGGCTGTATTCGGACGGAGAGGTGGAGATCACGCTGGGTGTGCCGGCGGACGATCCGAACAAGCCGAATCTGGTTTCGATCCACTCGTCGGGAGTGACCTTCGACAGCAACACAGGCCGCGCGGAAACCGATCGGGCTTCCAGCTTCACGTTTCGGAATGGCGACGGCAAGGCGAACGGCGCGTCGTACGATCCGACCACGCACGAGCTGCAAATGAAGAAGGACGTCGAAGTGCACTGGCTGCCGACGGATCCGAACCGTTCGCCGATGAAGATCGAAGCCGCCACGCTGACGTACTACGAAACGCGATCGGAGATTGGGCTGCCGGAGTGGGGCAGGCTGACGCGGGACGCCACGGTGGTGGAAGGGTACGGGTCGGTGGTGCATCTCGAAGACGGCGTCATCCGGCAGATCACCAGCAGCCGCGCCTATGGCACAGAGGACGACCCGAACCGCAAGCTCAAATACGAAGCGGGGACGCTGGCGATGTGGTTCGACGAGGATGGCCAGGTTCAGAGGATTCTGGGCGAGGGCAACGCGAACCTGGTAGTAACGTCCGAGGGTTCGGAGACAACGATTACGGCGCCGACCGTGGATATGGCGTTCGGCCGGGCAAACGAGAATGAGGCGAGCACACTTTCGAAAGTCGTCACGGCCGGCGAGGGAGTGGTGACGTCGAAGCCGCTGGCGGTTCCCGGCCGGCAGGTTTCGGAAACGCATGTATTGCGCAGTACCAGCATCGAGATTGCGATGCGGCCAGGCGGGCGCG
>Ga0335078_10019061_pt1 | contig 10204 bp, 11 predicted proteins | sample Lox_Sample_32_FD_206711 | JGI IMG/M metagenome (GOLD analysis project Ga0335078, IMG submission 206711) | Soil microbial communities from Loxahatchee National Wildlife Refuge, Florida, United States - Lox_Sample_3.2 | ecosystem: Environmental > Terrestrial > Soil > Wetlands | place: USA...
TCGCCAAGAATTTCGCGGGGGGCGGCCTCGGGGAGCAGCTCCGCTTCGGCATGTACGAGTGGACCATCGTCGGCGTCTTCGACGCCGGCAACACAGCCTTCAGCTCGGAGGTATGGGGCGACGTAGAGCAGCTCATGCAGGCGTTTCGACGCCCTGTTTATTCTTCCCTCATCTTCAAGCTGAGCGACCCCTCGCGCTTTGAAGAGGTCCAGCGGCACATCGAGGACGACCCCCGTCTCACCCTCGACGCAGAGCGGGAGACCGTATACTACCTCAAGCAATCGGAGGCCACTGCGAGGTTCTTCCGCGTGCTCGGGATCTCCCTCACCATTATCTTCTCCCTCGGCGCCACGATCGGCGCCATGATCACCATGTACGCGTCGGTGGCGGGAAGGACTACGGAGATAGGAACCTTACGGGCCCTCGGCTTTCAGCGGACGAGCATCCTCGCAGCTTTCCTCCTCGAGGCGCTCTTCCTGGGCCTCATCGGCGGGATCTTCGGCCTCTTCTTTGCCTCGTTCATGCAGCTTTTCACGATCTCCATGCTCAACTTCCAGACCTACTCCGAGCTTTCCTTCTCCTTCGCCTTCACGCCCGGGATCATCGTCTCAGGCCTGCTTTTTGCGGTCTTGATGGGGTTTGCGGGTGGACTCCTCCCCGCTATGCGGGCGGCCCGTATGAAGATCGTCGACTCCCTGAGGGCCGGTTAGGATGGTATGTGGGCCCATACACTTAAGGAGGCATATTCCCGAGGCATTTTGTCATCATAGTATTCTATTCCCGATTGAAATATGGGCATATCTGTGTTATCATAAGAGGCAAGCAGCCACGATTGATCGATCTATCCCATTAGCCGATCGACGAAGCGAGAGGAGGACTTTGGGTCCTATTTATGGACACGATAAACCTTACCGAGAGCATTGACAACGGGTTCATCGAGCAGGTGAAGAAGGAGAGCGGGGAGGACCCCTCTTCCTGCTATCAGTGCGGTAACTGCACGGCCGGATGCCCCTACACGCCGTTTTTCGACTTTCCGGTGAGCCAGATCATGCGCCTTATCCAGACGGGTCAGAGGGAGACGGTGCTCGGCTCCAGGTCCATATGGCTATGCGCCACGTGCGAGACCTGCACGACCCGCTGCCCCTGCCAGATCGACGTGGCCCACATTGTCGATACCTGCCGCAATATCGCGTTCAGGGAGGGAAGGCACACGGAGAAGGAGATCAGAACCTTCTACGAGTCTTTCCTCGCGTCCGTGAAGAAGCACGGCCGTCTCTACGAGATGGGCACCCTCATGCGCTACAACCTGATCTCAGGCCGCCCCTTCACCGACGCGGACCTCGGCCCCAAGGTGATGGCCAAGGGTTTGATCCACCTCTTCCCCACGAACATAAAGGGGAGGGGAGAGGTGGCGAAGATTTACGAAAGGTTCGCCAAGATGAGAAAAGGCCATGGCCGATAGAGAATACGCATACTACGCAGGATGCTCTTTGGAAGGCACCGCAGGTCCCTATGACGCGTCCGTGAGGATCGTCATGAAGAGGCTCGGCGCAACGCTTAATGACCCGCCCGATTGGAGCTGCTGCGGATCGACGCCGGCCCACGCCGTGGACCATGCCTTTGCGGCGGCCCTCGCCGCCCGGAACCTTTCCATCGTCGAGAAGATGAGCTGCGCTACGCTGACGACACCGTGCCCCTCGTGTCTTTCGGCCTTCAAAAAGGCCCAGAGGCGCATGGCGAAAAACAAGGTCTTTGCCGGCGAGGTGAACAGCCTTCTCGATGCCCCGTACAACTGTACCGTGACAGCGAAATCAACCCTCCAGGTGATCTACGAGGACATAGGGCTCGATGAGGTGGCATCCGCGGTCACCACGGAGATACCCGATCTCAAGGTTGCCCCTTACTACGGATGCATCCTCAACCGCCCGCCGGAGGTGGCAGGCTTCGACGACCCTGAGAACCCCGTCTCCATGGACCGGGTGCTCGAGGCAGTGGGGGTGAAGGTGGTCGACTTTGCCTTCAAGGTCGAATGCTGCGGCGCTGCCTTTGGTGTGCCCAAGAAGGAGACCGTGACTTACCTCACGGCAAAAGTGCTCGAGATGGCCCTCGATGCGGGCGCGAACTGCATCGCCGTTGCCTGCCCCCTGTGCCAGCAGAACCTCGACCTTCGGCAGGCCCAGGTGAACGCAGCCACAGGCGGCACGTTCAACATCCCCGTCCTCTACTTCAGCCAGATCATGGGTCTCGCGTACGGCTACTCGCCCGAGGAGCTGGGGATAGACAAGTGCATCGTCAGCGCAGATTCCCTCATCCGCAGCCGCAAGCCCATGGATGCGCCAGTGGAAGGGCAGGAAGCCCCGAAGAAGAAAGCGGCGCAAGGAGAGTAAGATAGATGAGAGTGGGTGTATTCATCTGCCACTGCGGGAACAACATAGCCGGAACGGTGGACGTCGCGCGGGTTGCCGAGGAGACGAGGAAGATCCCCGGCGTCGTCTATTCCACCGACTACATGTATACCTGTTCGGAGCCCGGTCAGGATGAGATCAAGGAAGCCATCAGGAGGGAGGGCTTGAACCGTGTGGTCGTGGCCGCCTGCTCCCCCCGCATGCACGAGCTTACTTTCCGGAGGACCGTGGAAAAGGCGGGCCTCAACCGCTATTTCTTCGAGATGGCGAACATACGGGAGCATGTCTCCTGGGTGGGTGAGAACAAAGAGGCGAACACGAACAAGGCGATCGAGGCGGTACGCATGGCCGTCATGAAGGTCATGCAGGACAAGGCCCTCTACTCGTCATCGTTCAAGGTGAACAAGAGGGTCCTCGTCATCGGCGGCGGCGTGGCAGGCATGCAGGCGGCCCTCGACTGCGCGGACGGCGGGCTGGAGACGGTCATAGTGGAGAAGAGCCCGAGCGTGGGCGGCATGATGGCGCGCCTCGACAAGACCTTCCCCACCATCGACTGCTCCATCTGCATCCTCGGTCCCAAGATGGTCGACGTGGCCCAGCACGAGCTGATCACCCTTCACGCCTACTCGGAGATAGAGGACATCAAGGGCTATGTGGGCAACTTCCAGGTAAAGGTGCGCAAGAAGGCAACCTACGTGGACTGGTCCAAGTGCACGGGCTGCGGCGAGTGCATGGAAAAGTGCCCCGGCAAGAACGCATACGATCACTTCAACTTCGGCGTGGCGCCCACGAGGGCCATCAATATCCCCTTTCCCCAGGCCATCCCGAAGAAGGCGAAGATAGATCCCAAGTTTTGCCGCCAGTTTCTCAAAGGGAAGTGCGGGGTCTGCGCCAAGGTCTGCCCCACCAAGGCGATCAACTACGAGATGCAGGATGAGATCGTCACCGAAGAGGTGGGGGCTATCGTCGTCGCATCCGGGTACGGCCTTATCGACCAGGATTTGCTCCCTGAGTACGGGGGCGGGCGCTATCCCGACGTGATCACCGGCATCCAGTACGAGAGAATCCTCAATGCTTCCGGCCCGACCTCCGGCCACATCGAGAGGCCTTCGGACCACACTGAGCCGAAGACAATCGTCTTCGTCTCGTGCGCCGGCTCCCGTGACAAGTCCGTGGGCATCCCTTACTGTTCTAATTTCTGCTGCATGTACATCGCCAAGCAGGCGATTCTCACGAAGGACCATGTCCCGGACTCCCAGTCCTATGTCTTTTACATGGACATCCGCTCCCCCGGAAAGGGGTATGACGAGTTCACCAGAAGGGCCCAGGAGGAGTACGGCGCAAGGTACGTGCGCGGCCGCGTGTCGCGCATATTCCCTAAGGGAAAGAAGATGATCGTCCGGGGCGCCGATACGCTCCTCGGGACGCAGGTGGAGATAGAGGCCGACCTCGTGGTCCTCGCCACTGCCGTGACCGCATCCCCCGGGGCGGCACAGCTCGCCGAGAAGCTCCATATCTCATACGATACGAACGGCTTCTACGTGGAGAGCCATCCGAAGCTTCGCCCTGTGGAGACGAACACCGCCGGGGTCTATCTGGCCGGCGCCGCCCAGGGGCCGAAGGACATCCCCGCATCTGTGAGCCAGGGGAGCGCGGCAGCGGCAAAGGCCCTCTCCCTGCTTTCCAAAGACATGCTCGAATCCGACCCTGCCATAGCGCGGGTCAACACGAATGCCTGCGTGGGCTGCATGAAGTGCGTCAAGACCTGTCCTTTCCAGGCAATCAAGGAAGAGGTGCTAAGAAGCGGGAAGACGGTCGCCCAGGTGATCGAGACGGTCTGCGCGGGATGCGGCGTCTGCACCGCCACCTGCCCCTGCGGAGCCATTCAGCTCCAGCATTTCACCGACAATCAGCTCCTCGCGGAGGTCAATGCCCTATGTCAGATGTAACCGCCAACAAGGAACTCAGAATAGTGGGCTTCCTGTGCAATTGGTGCTCTTACGGGGGCGCGGACACGGCCGGTGTGGGCCGGTTCAAGCAGCCGACAGACCTTAGGATCATCCGGGTCCCATGCTCCGGCCGGGTAGACCCCCTGCTCGTGGCCAAGGCCTTTGCCAACGGCGCCGACGGCGTTCTCGTGTCAGGGTGCCACCCCCGGGACTGCCATTACTCGGAAGGGAACTACTATGCCCGCAGGAGACTCGAGATGCTCAAGCGTTTCCTGCCCTTCATCGGCATCGATGAGAAGCGTTTCCACTACACCTGGATCTCTGCGTCGGAAGGGCAGAGGTGGCAGAAGACGGTGACCGATTTCACGAAGCGCATCCACGAGCTTGGTCCCGCCGGCAAGGCGGTGCTTGACCCGGCCGATAAGGCGGTGGAGGAGATGGCAAGTTGAACCGGGAGCGACTCAAAGAAGCAGTGGCCGAGATACTTCCCGGCGTCGATGCGGTCATCGCTTATGGCCAGGGGTTCGATGCAGCCCACGGCGAGCCCTGCTTCGTCACGAAAAAGGAAGAGCTGGAGGGCCTTATTCTCAACCCCCTGTGCGAGCACAATCTCGCATCCTACCTGCCTTCCCGGAAGAACAAGAAGACGGGGGTGGTGGTGAAGGGCTGCGACAGCCGCACTATCGTCCAGTTCCTTCAGGAAGGCCTCGTGAAGAGGGAGAACCTCGTCATCATCGGCGTGCCCTGCACGGGCGTCGTCTCGGCCAAGAAACTCGCCAGGGCGCTCGACCACCAAACCGTGGAGGAGGTGCGCTTCGAGGGCGAGACCGTCATCGCCCGCACGCCCCGGGGGGAGAAGAGGATTGCGCTCGCCGACGTCAGTCCGGACAAGTGCAGGACGTGCCGATATCCTACGCCCCTCATCTACGACGTGCTCGTGGGTGAGCCCATCGAATCGGACAAGGACCCCGCTGCGGTGTACGACGACGTCAGGGAGTTGATGGGAAAGTCCCTGGAGGAAAGGAAGGCCTACTGGGAGAAAGAGATCGGCCGGTGCACCCGCTGCTACGCCTGCCGCAACGCCTGCCCTTTATGCGTCTGCCAGGATTCCTGCATCGCCGAGACCCGCGACCCCCACTGGCAGAGCCAGCGCTCAAATTTGAGCGAGAAGATGATGTTCCATTTCATCCATGCCATCCATCTTGCCGGCCGGTGCACGGAATGCGGCGAGTGCGAGCGCGCCTGCCCCATGGACATCCCTCTGGGCAAGCTCAAGAAGAAGATCAACATGGACATGCTCGACCTCTTCGACTACGTGCCGGGCATCGTCTGCGAAGATAAACCGCCCCTCTACACGTTCAAGGTGGAGGAGAAGAAGATAGAGGAGCACGAGCTGTGAAGAGAGAGGCAGGGTTTATCCCAAAAGACGGCTGGAACGCCTTTCTCGCTTCCCTCGCAAAACGCTTCAACCTCTACGTGCCGTGCAGGGAAGGGGAGACGATCCTGTTTCAGCCTTACCATGCGGAAAGCGTGATCTGCCTCGACCGGCCCGCCGCGAGCGCGCCCAAAGGGGTGATTTTCCCCCAGTCCGAGACGCTCTTCTCCTTCGAGCTGAAGAAGAAGGCGGAGGACCCCCGCAAGGTCGACGTCGAGCTCAAATCGGAGGGCGCGCCCCAGGACACTGCAATCGTAGCCTTGCGCCCCTGCGATGCCCGGGGCTTTTCCATCCTCGACCCCGTCTACATGGATGTGGACCCCTACTATAGGTCGCGCAGGGAAAAGACAACCATCATCACGCTTGCCTGTCCCAACCCCTACCCCGGGTGCTTCTGCACCTCCGTGGAAAGCTCCCCGGCGGACAAAAGCGGCTCGGACGTGCTCGTGACGGAGCTGGACAACGGCTATTTCCTCGAGGCCGTGACGGAAAAGGGAAGGACAATCCTCGATGACAACGCAATCCAGGACGGCGCTGGTTACAAAGAGGAAGCGGAAGGGCGGCAGAAGGCTGCCCATGACCGGGTGAAGAAGGCCTTCTCCGGCGGCAAGAAGGTAAAGATATCGCAGGAGCGGCTCCTCTCCGACGAGTTCTGGGAGGAGACGACCGCCAAGTGCCTGAGCTGCGGCGCCTGCACCTACCTGTGTCCGACCTGCTACTGCTTCAACATCACCGACGAGCAGACCGTGAACAGGGGAGAGCGCATCCGGAGCTGGGACTCCTGCATGTTCCCCCACTTCACCCTGGAGACGAGCGGTCATAACCCGCGCACGAAAAAGGCCCAGAGGTTCAAGCAGCGGGTGGGCCACAAGTTCGTCTACTACCCTGAGCAATACGGGGACCTCGGGTGCTCAGGCTGCGGCCGCTGCATCCGCTTCTGTCCCATAAGCATGGAGATCAGCAAGGTCGTGGCCAAATTGTCTGAGGAAGGGGAGGGATCGACAAAGGACGCCGCCGAAGGAGCCCGCTCATGATCGAAAACCCCTACATCCCCGATCTGGCCACCATCAATGAGATCATCGTGGAGACGCCCACCATAAAGACGTTCCGCGTCACCCTGAACGATCCCTCACGAATGGAAGCCTTCCGGTTCGAGCCGGGACAGGTGGGACAGCTCTCCGTCTTCGGCGTGGGGGAAGCGACTTTCGTCATCAATTCTCCTCCGACACGCCGTGACTTTCTCCAGTTCAGCGTCATGAAAGCGGGAGAGGTGACAACGGCCATCCACGAGCTGGCCGTGGGTGACCAGTTAGGCGTGCGCGCCCCCCTGGGCAACTACTTCCCCTACGAGTCAATGAAGGGAAAGAAGATCGTCTTCATCGGCGGCGGCATCGGTCTCGCGCCCCTGCGCACTCTCATCCTCTTCATGCTCGACAATCGTGCGGACTACGGGCCGATCACCATTATCTACGGCGCCCGCACGCACAATGACTATTGTTACAAGGAAGAGCTGAAGGAATGGGGCGAAAGGAAGGACGTGGAGCTTATCCTCACCGTCGACGCCGGGTCGCCGGGCGCGCCCATAAGGGAGGGCTTCGTGCCAACGGTGCTCAATGAAGTGGCGCCGAAGCCGGAAGAGACCATCGCCATTACCTGCGGCCCGCCGATCATGATCAAGTTCGTGCTCCAGAACCTCGTGAAGCTGGGCTTCGGGGAGAAAGAGATCATCACCACTCTCGAGGCCAGGATGAAATGCGGCATTGGCTTGTGCGGGAGGTGCAACATAGGGAGCCACTTCATCTGCAAGGACGGCCCGGTATTTAGCCTGGCGCAGCTGAACTCCTGGAATTACGAGATATAGGGAAGGGGCGGCCGGGCGCTTTTTGCGCCATGCGCCTGCACCTCGGGGCGCTCGTCCTCGACATACATCAACAGTACGCCTCCGGGCGGCTAACCCCTCGGTTTCGGCGCCTATCATCAAAAATCGCCGCGGCCGAGAAAACAGTAGCCCGGGCGCTTTTTGCGCCATGCTTGGTGAAGCTCGCCGTCCCTGCGGCGTTGCTTCCCGGAGAGGAACGAGGCGCAATTCACTGCGCTCCCAGGGAGCGCTCCCGGCCATACGCGGGGCCGCGCGGTCCTCACATACGGCAAAGTATGCTCCGGGCGGCGATCCCTGCGATTTCGCGCCTTGCATCAAAAATCGCCGCGGCCGAGAAGAGTAGAGGAGCCGAAGGAAAGGAATAACGCGGAAGTGCGCCAAACCCCCGGTGCACCCGTTAAGATAGTATTTCTAGTCTAAACCCTGACAATTATCAATAAAATCAACTATCTCGCCAAGCATCCCACCACGAGGGTCGACGCCACCGATCTGATTTCACAATGGCTTCACATTCGGGATAGTCTTGATCGCCTTACCTCTCAACCCGGTTACCGCGTACACCTACAAAGAGTGCCTTGGAAGCCTCCAATTTTGTTGAAGATTGCCACTTCGAAGTGACATCAAGATTAGTTTTTCACATGATTCACATTTTCCGTGACGCCGTCTTTGATTGTGTACTAAAATATACATACCTGAAAAAGCGAACGCGCCTGCGGCAAAGGGGCGAGCTTGGGTACGAGAATCTCGATAACCCTTTTTCTTACTATCATCTCGCCGGGTAGTAATGTCCTCGCGGCCGACCTCAGTCTCAGCGACGCAATACAGGGCCCCGCATCTTCATCACACCGCTTCTTGCCCCGGGCACGGGAGGCTTCGCACGCACCAAGGAGGATTACATCATGGACCGTCGCCTCAGCCATCTCATCGCGGCGGCCGTTATCTTGTGCGCAGTCGCACGCTGCGGAACCCTACCGAATGGCCGCACGTGGGGTCAGGACGCCATCTACCCCGTCGACCTCGGGGGTATCACCCACGCCGCCTACGACGCATTGGTCGATCCGCAGACCTGGCTTCCCCTCGCCGGAGCGGTGACCGTGGCTCCCTTCGACCGGAAAGTCTCTTATTGGGCCTCCGAGCACACCCCCGTCTTCGGCTCCCATGACGCCGCCTCGGCTGCCGACACGACGCTGCGGGTAACCGATCGAGGCTGAAGTGCTCGTCACCGCCCTCGCAACGGCGAGCGGCGACGACCCCGTGGACTGGGTGTACGCGAAGGCAAAGGGCATCGGTGTTGTGTTGGCCTCCTTGCGGGCGACGGTTGAGGAAACAACATTCATAAAGCACGAGGCTGACCGCACCCGCCCGGACGGCAGCGACAACCAGAGCATGCCCTCCAGTGCCGCGTCGAGCGGCTTCGGCTGTGCGACCCTCGACAACCTGAATCTCGACAACATCCCCTGGCTGCCCGGCATGGTGAGAATCCCCCTGCAGGTGAGCAACATCCTCCTTGCGAGCGGTGCGAGCTGGGCCAGGGTCGAGGCCAGGCAGCACTATCCGTCGGATGTGTTTGTCGGTGCTGCCCTCGGTCATTTCATGACCGCGTTCACCTGCGAGGCATTCATGGGTTTTCCCGAAAACCAGAGGCTGGGTTTCTCTTTCGCGCCGTCAAAAAAGGGAGCGATGCTCGGTATGTCATTGCCGTGGTACTGAATGCAGCTATAGAGAGGAACGACTCGCCGAGGCTTATGGCCGAAAGGAAGCTATCCTTTCGTTCGCTGATCTCTATTTGCCTTTCTGTTTTGAGCCCGCGATGCACAGCACGCCAAGTATTTCTTTCTGTCGCCAAGATTTGCTCCTTAACGCGACTTGATGCAAAATGTCGTCACGAACAGTGTCGAGGTTGACGCCGACAACTCCGACGGCAAGCTCGTGCCTTATCTGACCGCTTATGCCCATCTCAGACGGGTCACCTTTCCCGTTGCAATCCCTGGAAATCACTATTGCACGCAATTCTCCGGTGCGAACCGGTCATGTCCTTTCGGCGAGACCACCCGGGCCTTTGCATTGGTCGTTGCCATCCGAGATACGCACGCTCTATCGGATATTGACCCAAAAGCTTCCCGATGGTATAAGAAAGAGTACTTCGGGTGCCGCAAGGCATAATAGGGAATCCTGTGAGGTCCTCACGAGGTCCAAGTCAGGAGCGGTCCCGCCGCTGTGACCGGGGACGAAAGCCGACATAGCCACTGAATCTCGATTCGGGAAGGCCGGTGAGTAGGATGAGCCGGGAGCCAGAAGACCTGCCTGAAGGGTAGTCTGCGTGTTTTGTATTCGCAGACGTTTCCCGCGGAGGAAATCGAGGATGAAGTAAGCAGGGTGCAATCCTCAGGGCGTTTTCCGCTCTGAGGATTTTTTTTTGTTTTTAACGGGGCTCGAGTGCTTTAGAAGCGCCGTCCGGGCGGTCGACACGAGAGAGGTGCCAACGTCGCTGCAACCTTTGCTGTCTTGACAGGAGTCTTTAGATCCATTATAATTG
>Ga0335078_10019062_pt1 | contig 10203 bp, 9 predicted proteins | sample Lox_Sample_32_FD_206711 | JGI IMG/M metagenome (GOLD analysis project Ga0335078, IMG submission 206711) | Soil microbial communities from Loxahatchee National Wildlife Refuge, Florida, United States - Lox_Sample_3.2 | ecosystem: Environmental > Terrestrial > Soil > Wetlands | place: USA: Florida...
TGGGAGCGGATGGACGTCGAACAAATCTATAATTTCGTCCGGGCTCAGACGCGGCCTTACCCCGGCGCCTTCGGTCCGCTGGATGGGCGTACATTGCGAATCTGGAAGGTGCGCCCGTTCGATACCCGCATTCATTATCCTGACGCCGGCTATGGCACGGTCATCGAGCGGTTCGGCGAACGGCTTCTCGTCAATTGCCGCGGCGGGCTTTTACTGGTTGAGGATTATGAAGCCGTCGCCTGAACCGCGGACCAAGCCGCCGGCACCAGTGCGCAAAGTGCAGATCGCGCTGCCCGCGGTCGGCGATGACGAGTGGCGAGCGATGCGCGAGCCGCTGTTGTCCGGCTGGATGACGCAAGGCCCCAAGGTCGCGGCCTTCGAGCGCGCTTTCGCCGAACGACATCGGGTCAAACATGCGCTCGCGACGACGAGCTGCACGACCGCCCTGCATCTGGCGTTAGTCGCGCTCGGCATTGGGCCCGGCGACGAGGTGATCGTGCCGTCGTTCACTTGGGTTGCGACCGCGAATGCCGTGCTCTATTGCGGCGCAACGCCGGTGCTATGCGATGTAGATCCGCGCACCAACAATATCGATCCGGAATCGGTGCGGACGAAGCTCACCGCGCGCACCAAGGCGGTCGTCCCCGTGCATCTTTTCGGTCTTTGCGCCGATATGGACGGATTGCGGACGGTGCTTCCGGGGCACGTCAGGATCGTCGAGGACGCAGCTTGCGCGGCAGGCGGCAGTTACCGCGGCGTGTCCGCCGGCGCGCTCGGCGATGTCGCCTGCTTCTCGTTTCATCCGCGCAAATCGATCACCACCGGTGAAGGCGGCATGCTGGTGACCAACGATGCCGAGATCGCGCGCCGCGTCGACGTGGCGCGAAATCACGGCGCCTCCATCTCGGAAGAGCAACGGCATCACGGGCCGCAGCCCTATCTGCTCGCGGCATTCGACGACCTCGGCTTCAACTACCGCATGACCGACATGCAGGCTGCTATCGGGCTCGTGCAGCTCACAAAATTGGACGTCTTCATCGCCGAGCGCGACCGCTGGGCGCGCTTTTATCGCGAGCAGCTTGGCGATCTCGATTGGCTTCTTCAGCCGGCTGCGCCGAACGACGGCTGCCATGCCTGGCAGGCTTATGTGACCACCGTCATTCCGCAGCGGGCGCCGTTGCCGCGCAACGAGCTGATGGCGCAACTGCATGCAATGGGGGTCGCGACGCGTCCAGGCACGCATGCGGTGCATATGCTCGGCTACTATCGGGATCGTTTCGGCTATGCGGCAGACGACCTGCCGGGCGCGCGCGATTGCGAGCGGAACACGATGGCGATCCCGCTGCACAACCGGATGACGGAAGACGACTACAAATATGTCGTTGATTGCATCAAAGACATTGCCAGCCGCGCCTGAACCGGCGCCGGCAAAGTGGTTCGTCGATTTGCTCGACGCGCCGCTGCCCGCGGAAGGCGCGGTGGTCGAGCTGCGCGGCCGCCCGTTTATCATGCGCGATGGAGTCCTGCGGGCGCAGGACATACTCTCCGCCGCGCAGGATCAAACCAGCGAAACGTTCGGATTCAAATGGCAGAAGCGCGAGACTTTCGATGGGGAAACGTTGAAATTCTTTCAGCCGTGGCTGATCGAGAAATACGGCGACGTGGCGGCCGCGCCATGGCTCTTTGCGACGAGCGAAACGCCGATCCTGCTCGATGCCGGCTGCGGAGCGGCGCTCTCGGCGCTCGGTCTTTTTGGCCCTGTGCTCGACCGCATGCACTATCTCGGCGTTGATGTCTCGCCGGCCGTCGATGTAGCGAAAGCGCGCTTTGCCGAGCGTAGGCTTCCCGGCGCCTTCATGCAGGTCGATCTTAATCGCCTGCCGTTGCCGGACAATGCGGTCGATTTGATCTTTTCCGAAGGCGTGCTGCATCACACCGATTCTACGCGCCAGGCTCTGGCGGCGGTGGTCCGGCATTTGAAACCTGGCGGCCGCGTCCTGTTCTATGTCTATCGGAAGAAAGGGCCGATCCGAGAATTCACCGACGACTTCGTCCGTGACAAGCTGCAAGGCATGACGCCGGAAGAAAGCTGGGCGGCCATGATACCGCTCAGCAAGCTCGGCAAGGTCTTGGGCGATTTGAATATGGAGATCGATATTCCGGAGAAGATCGACCTCCTCGACATTCCTGCCGGCCGCATCGACTTGCAGCGCTTCTTCTATTGGCACGTGCTCAAGGCGTTCTATCGGCCAGAAATGTCGCTCGACGAACTGAATCATCTCAACTTCGACTGGTATGCGCCGAAAAACGCGCATCGCCATAGCGCCGAAGAGGTGCGTGCCTGGTGCGGCGAACTCGGTCTTGCGATCGAGCACGAGCGCATCGAAGCCCCCGGCATTACCGTGATTGCGCGGAAGGCTTAAAGCTGCGATGTGCGGCGTTCTGGGCTACCTTAATCTCGATGGCCGGCCGGTCGCTGTGCCGGTGCTGGAGCGTATGAGTCGCGCGCTCGCCCATCGTGGGCCCGACGGCGAGGGCCACTGGACCGACGGCTCGCTCGGTTTCGGCCATCGGCGCCTTGCGATCATCGATCTCAGCGCCGCGGCGGCGCAGCCGATGCTCAGCGGCGACGAGCGCTTTTGCATCACCTATAACGGCGAGGTGTATAACTTCCGTGAACTCCGTAAGGAGCTGACGGCATGCGGCCGGCGGTTTCGCTCCGCGTCCGACACCGAGGTAATTGTCGAGGCCTTCTCGGAATGGGGGACCGCAGCTATCGAGCGCTTCAACGGGATGTTCGCGCTGGCGCTATGGGACCGGCGCGAGCGCAAGCTTCTGCTCGCGCGCGACCGCTATGGCGTGAAGCCGCTTTACTATGCGCAGGTCAGCAATACGCTCTTGTTCGCGTCGGAGGTGAAGGGTCTCTTGGCGCATGGGGCGCTGCGTCCGCAGATCGAGATCGACGGGCTGGCTGAATATCTTACGTTTCAGAATTTTTTTAGCGATCGCACCCTGTTCAAGGATGTGCGGCTCCTGCCGCCAGGGACGATCATGGAAGTCGACGCAAGCGGGGCCACCCGCACGCGCCGGTTCTGGGATTTCCACTTCTCCGAAACCGAGACCGCCGGCGCGGACGAACTGCTGGAAGCGCTCGACGGAGCCTTTACCGGCGCGGTGCGGCGTCAATTGGTCAGCGACGTTCCGGTCGGCTCCTATTTGTCGGGCGGCATGGATACCGGCGCGATCACTGCCGTAGCCGCGCAGCACTTGAAAAACATGTGTTCATTCACCGTCGGGTTCGACCTGACTTCGGCGTCGGGGTTGGAACTCGCCTATGACGAGCGCAAGCCCGCGGAGCGGATGAGCTATCTGTTTCATACCGAACACTATGAGATGGTGCTCAAGGCCGGAGACATGCAGCGCGCGATGGCGGATGTAGTCTGGCACATCGAGGAGCCGCGTGTCGGCCAGTCCTATCCGAACTTCTATGCCACCAAGCTTGCCTCGCGTTTCGGCAAAGTCGTGCTGTCCGGCGCCGGCGGCGACGAATTGTTCGCCGGCTATCCCTGGCGCTATTGGCGCTCGCCGGCCAGCGGCGGCTTTGAGCATTATGTCGATGAATATTATCGCTTCTGGCAGCGTCTATTGCCGGATGACAACTACGAGCGCGTGCTGGCGCCGGTATGGCATCAGGTGCGTCACGTCGATCGCCGCGCCATCTTTCGTTCGGTTTTCGCCGAGGCGCCGCCGCGGCTCGCGGGGCCTGAAGATTACGTCAATCACTCGCTCTATTTCGAAGCGAAAACCTTCATGCATGGCGTCCTGACGATCGAGGACAAGCTGTCGATGGCGCACGGCCTCGAGACCCGGGTGCCGTTCCTTGACAACGATCTGGTCGATTTGGCTTGTCGGATTCCGGTGCGTCACAAGCTAGGCGGCCTCGATCAGGTCATTCGGCTCGACGAGAACGACGCCGGGCCGAAGCAAGCGCGCTATTACGCCAAGACCCGCGACGGCAAGCTGATCATGCGCCGGCTGATGAAGCGCTTTGTGCCGGAGGAAATCGCCGATGGCGTCAAGCAGGGCTTTTCCGGTCCCGATGCCAGTTGGTTCCGCGGCGAGTCGATAGACTATGTGCGCGGGCGCCTCCTGGCATCCAATGCCAGAATTTACGATTACCTCGATCGGCACGCCGTGGAAGCCTTGCTGCACGAGCACCTCGAGGGTAAGGCCAATCGGCGCCTGCTGGTGTGGTCGCTGCTTTATCTCGAAGAGTTCATGACCTGTTTCATCTCGGCGGACGGCCGCGCCGGGGAGCTGGCGGCGGCATGACGCCCGAGACGTTGCAGCGGTCTCTGCAAGAGCTTCGGCTTGCCCGCGAAGCGGAGCTGAAAGCGCATTATGCGCGGAGTCTGCCGTTCGCCGACGGGCTGTTCGACCGCTGGGAACGCGCGCGGCGTCTCGGATTTGGCGAAGGCGCCTCGATTTACGATTCAGCCTGTGTCTTCGGCGAGGTTTCGGTCGGCGCGGAAACCTGGATCGGCCCGTGGGTCATGCTTGACGGATCGGGCGGCGGCATTCGCATCGGCTCGACTTGCTCCATCTCGTCGGGTGTCCACATCTATACCCATGACACGGTGCTGTGGGCCTTGTCGGGCGGTAAGCTCAAGCCCCGCCAAGCCGCGGTCGCCATCGGCAGCCGCGTCTATATCGGCAGTCAATGCGTCATCGGCCGCGGCGTGACCGTCGGCGACATGTGCGTCATTGGCGCCAACAGTTTCGTGCGCCATGACGTACCGTCCCGCGCGATTGTCGCCGGCGTTCCGGCGAGGCAAATCGGCCTTGTTGAAGGCGACAACGATACCATCAAGCTTGTTTTCAATTCGGACGTCGATGCGGGCTTGCGATCGGCTTGCCTATGAAGATCCTGTTTGTTGACTGCTATCACCAATACCTCAATCCAACGAGCGGATTGGTGGCGGCATTGTTCGTCTCGGCGGCGAAGAACGTACGGTTTTACGGGCCGGGATATTCGTCGGCGGAGGAACTCGAGGGCGGCATTCGGGCGTTCGTGGATCGCACCGGCCCTTATGACGGGCTCGTGCTCGGCATGCAGGTGCCGCTGTTCGCCTGGGACGACGATCGGCTGCGACGCAATGCGTTGCACGTGCAAAATTACAATGCTTTCGGCTCGCCGGTAGGCATGCTCATTCCGTTCTTCAAGGATGTGCTCGCCAATGTCGGTCGTTTGCCGATCGCGCATCGCTTTATTTCGCTGTTGAATTACGACTATTACGCCGCGACGACGCGCCACACCGCGGTGTTCGAAGAACTCGATGCTTTTGTCATCGCGCCGGGCTCTCAGTTCGCTCCAGTCGCGGACAGCCTGCCGGATTGGGCCTGGCAGGAGCGGCACTTCGTCCGCAGGAAGGCTCAGATTTCGAGCGCCTGGGTCGACTTTCTGCGCCGCTGGCCGCAGCGCGTGCTGAGCCTGCCGCACTTCGTCGCCGATAGTGAATTCTCGTTTCGCGGACTTGCCGAGCGGCGGCACGTCGTGTCCATACCGGGGATAGATTATGTGATGCGCAAAAAGGGGCGCGAAACCCTAAAAGCGCGAGGCCTGCTACCGGCGAAGAAGCCGGTGTTCAATTTACTGCGGGCGGCAAACCGGATCGGTCTGCACCTCTACTCCAAATACACAATCCTGAAAATCTATCATGCGGCCTATCGCGGCAATCTCATCGACACGCGGTTCGCCTATACGGCACCGGAAGGTTACGGCATCCCGGTACGCAAGTTCTTCGAGATTCCGGCCGCCGGCGCCGTGATGTTGTGCTTGCCGCCAATCGGTTTTTCCGAGCTGGGATTTCGCGACGGAGAAAACTATGTCGAGGTTTCGCCCGACACCCTGCCGGACGCGATTGAATCCCTCATGCGCGATCCCCAACGCGCGCAGGCGGTCGCCGCGGCAGGCCGCCAGCTTGTGTTCGACCGTCACTCGCTCGCTGCGCGCAGCAATCAATTGGCGCAATGTCTCGCAGCGATCGGCGCCGGCATCTTCGCCGGCTCGGCGTGGAATCAGGGCGCGTTCGAAGTGCTTTCCACGGCAGCCGACCGGTCTGTCGCGCGCGCCGAGAGTACCGCAGTGTCCAATGCCTGACGGCGGTGTGATCGAGGCCGGAACCGGAGATCCTCTGCGGTGAAGCAGGTTTGGGATATTCTGCGCGACGCGCACGCGCATAGCGGCCGCCGGCTGACGTTGCTGTTGCTGCTTCTCATCGTCACCGGACTCAGCGACGGCGTCAGCATGGCGCTGCTCTATCCGTTGCTCGAGCTGATTGGCGTGGGGAGCACGCCGGCGGCCAATCAGGGGACTATCGGTACGGCATTGCACACCTTTTCCGCCACGTTCGGCATTCAGCCGACACTGACGACGATATCGCTGCTATTGGTCGCCTCCTTTCTGGTGCAGGCCATCTTGATTACGCGGCAGAACTGGATGCTGTTTAATATCCAGAAAAAATACGTGGCGTCCTGGCAACAGTGGCTGGTGTCGGATTTTCTGGGCGCCGACTGGACGCATTTCGCGTCGCAAAAGCACGGGCAACTTGTGAATCTCGTTCTGGTCGAATGCCCGCGTCTCGGCTCGGCATTGTTCGGCATCCTTCAGTTAATCGTGGCCGGCGTCGTTCTTTGCATTTATCTCGCAGTAGCCGTCTTCGTTTCATGGAAGGCGACGCTCTTGCTCGCGGTGGCCTCGCTCGGGCTGCTGGCCGTCGGCCGGCCGATTCGTCAACGGGTGCGGCGCTATGGACGTGAGCTTGCGCAGATCAATTCCGATGTGGCGACGACGCTCAATGAAGTTCTGTCGGGCGCCAAGCTCATCAAGGCCAATGCCTGCGAGCCGAAGGCCAACGCATTGATGACCGGGCAAATCGAGCGACTTCGCGACAATCTGACTTGGAGCGCGTTCTGGCCCAGCACCACCCGTTCGGGCTTCGAGTTCCTGTCGATCGTGATCATCCTGCTGGTCGTCCTGTATGGGTTCAAAGTCCAACACATCTTCTGGTGATCGTCGCCTTGATCGGTCGTCTGTTGCCGCGGCTCGCGCAAATACAGCAATTCAACAGCATGGTCATTCTCGGCGCGCCGGCCTATACGCTCTTGCGCGACGTGCACGACAATTTCATTTCGCATCGCGAGGTCAAGGCGATAATGCCGCCGCGGCCCCTCGATCTCGCTCTGCCGGTCAGCGTCGACGGTCGCGATCTCGTGATGCGCTATGGTGACAGCGCGGTGCTGAACCGGGTGACGTTCGCCATTCCGGCGGGCAAAGTCGTTGGTTTCGTCGGGCGATCCGGAGCCGGCAAATCCACTTTGATCGATTCCATCATCGGACTGGTGCAACCGGGTGAAGGCGATATCGCCATCAGCGGCAAGTCAATGCGCGACATCGATCTTGCCGCCTGGCGAGAGCGGGTCGGCTATGTGTCGCAAGACACGTTCCTGTTCCACGATACGATCGCCAACAATATCCGCTGGAGCGCGCCAGGTGCCACGATGGAGGCCGTTGAAGCCGCGGCGCGGCGAGCCGGGCTGGCGCCGTTCGTCGCGACGCTACCGCGCCGTTACGACACGATCGTGGGCGACCGTGGCGTGAAGCTGTCCGGCGGGCAGCGGCAACGCATCAGCCTGGCGCGGGCGCTGGTTCGAGAGCCGGTGCTTTTGGTACTCGATGAGCCGACCAGTGCGCTCGATTCGATCTCCGAACAGGAGGTGATGAATGTCATCAACGAGCTGCGCGGCAAGATTACGATCATCATCGTGGCGCATCGACTGTCTACCGTGCGCGAGACCGATTTCATCTACGTGATGGAGGACGGCCGCATCGTGGAACAGGGCCCGTGGAGCGAGTTGAGCGAAGGCAAGGCGGTGTTCCACCGACTGCTGCAATCGCAGATGCTCGGCGAGCGTATCGGCCAATGATCGCGGAATCTGTCGCCGCGGAAGCTTCAAGAGTTGCCGGGTTCAATCCGCAATTCCAGATAGGTCACCGCATGGTTGGCGCGAATGCGCCGGTCCTCATCATCGCCGAGGCGGGCGTCTCGCATTTCGGCGACATGAAGCTTGCATTCGATCTCGTCGATCTGGCGGCGGAAGCCGGCGCGGACGTATTCAAAACACAGTTTTACGACGTCGAATGTCTCTACGCCGAGCGCGCGCGGGAATGGCGCGATCGCCTGCGGCCGCGCAATCTGACACTTGATCAGGCGAAGCAATTGTCGGACCGCTGCCGCCAGCGCGGCATCCTGTTCATGTCGACGGCGCACGACGAGAGCCGGGTTGCCTGGCTAGCCGAGCTCGACGTGCCGGCGATCAAGGTCGGCTCAGGCGAACGCAATAACCCGGCGTTCCTGGAGAAGCTCGCGCGGCTCGGCCGGCCGATGATCGTCTCGACCGGCATGTACGGCCAGGCCGATGTGCACGAAGCCCTGGCCGCCTGCGCGAGCGGGGGCTGCCGCGACGTGGCATTGCTCCATTGCGTCACGAGTTATCCCGCGCCGAACGACCAGGTGAACCTCGCTGCGATGGAACGCTTGCGCGAAGCTTTCGACGGACCGGTCGGCTATTCGGATCACACCGACGGATTTCTCGCGCCTTATGCGGCGGTGGCGCGCGGCGCAAAGGTCATCGAAGAGCATATCACGATCTTGCGCGACGTTCCCAACGCACAGGATTGGAAAGTCTCGGCGGGGCCGGAAAACTTCAAGCGATTCGTAGCCGAACTGCGCCAGATCGAAGCCATGATCGGCGGCGGCGAGAAAGGACCGGCGCCGTGCGAACTTCCGGCGATGAAATGGGCGCTCAAATCTCTCGTCGCGACGCGCGACCTGGCTGCCGGCCACCGCCTTGCGCCGGCCGACCTCATCGCCAAGCGGCCGGGCGACGGGGTGCCGCCGAACAAGATCGATAAGCTGGTCGGCCGGGTTCTCGTCAAGCCAGTCAGCGCCGACGCGCCCATCCTGCCGGGCGATGTCAAAGCCGGATGAGACGGATTTGTGTCGTTTTGACCACGCGGGGCAACTTCGCGAAGACGAAGACCGCGATGCGCGCCATGGTCGCTCGTCCGGAACTTGAGCTTCAACTCGTAGCCGGCGGCGCGTTGCTCAGCCGGCAATCGGATATTCTCGACACGATTGGCAAGGAATTCGAGATTACCGATACTCTCGATTACATGTTTGCCGCGGAAACGCCGGCGGCAATCGGCGCTTCCGCGGCGACGTGCCTGCTTCGCGCGACCGACCTTCTCGCCCGCCTCAGGCCTGATGTCCTGATGGTGATCGCCGACCGATACGAAACATTGGCGCTGGCGCAGGCCGCTCTCATCGGCAACGTCCGCATCGCTCACCTCGAGGGCGGAGAAGTTTCCGGGTCGATCGACGAACGTATCCGGCATGCCGTGACCAAGCTCTCCCATTATCACCTTGCCTCCAGCAATGAGGCGGCAGAGCGCCTTGTGCGGCTTGGCGAACATGCCGCGTCGGTCGCCGTCGTGGGGTCGCCGAGCTTCGATCTGTTGCGGGACGCCGACGGAATCGGTTTGCAGGGTTTACGAAAACGGCTCACCGCGGAGCCGGGTATTGACCTGGAAATGCCGTTTCTGCTGGTGTCGCAACATCCGGTGGTCACCGAATATGCCGAAGCGCGGAAGCAGTACGAGGTACTGGCGAACGCGGTGCTGGAACTCAAATTGCCGGTTATCTGGATCTGGCCGAACAACGATGCGGGCGCGCAACATATTCGCGAGCCGCTGGCAAAGCTCGTGGCCGCGCCTCATGCGCCGCCTATCGCAGTGCTGACCGGCATTCCGATCGAGGAATATGGCGCGGCGCTCGCACGGGCCGCCTGTCTCGTCGGCAACAGTTCGAGCGGCATTCGCGAAGGCGGTTTTCTCGGCACGCCGGTGGTCAATATCGGGTCGCGGCAAACCGGGCGCCAACGCGGCGCCAATGTCGTTGACGTCCCGTGCGAGGTTGGGGCTATCGTTGCCGCGGTACGCAGGCAGATCGCGCACGGCAGATATGAGCCCGACCTGCGCTACGGTGACGGCGCTGCGGGTGCAAAGATCGCCGCCTTCCTCGCCGACTATTGGCCGTCACTCGACAAGACGATCGCATATTGAAGGCGCCGCGTGCCGAAGCC
>Ga0335078_10019063_pt1 | contig 10202 bp, 9 predicted proteins | sample Lox_Sample_32_FD_206711 | JGI IMG/M metagenome (GOLD analysis project Ga0335078, IMG submission 206711) | Soil microbial communities from Loxahatchee National Wildlife Refuge, Florida, United States - Lox_Sample_3.2 | ecosystem: Environmental > Terrestrial > Soil > Wetlands | place: USA: Florida...
CACCCCAGCAGCCCGCCACCCCAGCAGCCCGCCACCCCAGCAGCCCGGCCACTCCCTAGCAGCCGGCCACTCCCTAGCAGCCGGCGACCCCAGCCGCTCGTGGCTTGCGAGCGCTCAATCGAGCCCTCCGTCCGCTCCGGCAGGCATCCCCCGCAGCCCGTTCCCGGGCCGGGTGTACACGAGTTCACCGCCGATCCACGTTGCCCGTGTCCGCAAGTCATCACCGAGCCAGGCCAGATCGGCCGCCGCACCGGGCGCGATCCGGCCGAGATCCGGCCTGCCAACCAGGTCAGCGGGAACCCGCGTCGCGGCCGCGACCGCCTCGTCCAGGCCGATGCCCGCCGCCACCATGTTCGCGACGCCGGCGTCCATCCGCAGCGCGGAGCCGGCCAGGGTACCGTCAGCGCGCACCGGAGGGGCCCCCTCCCCCGGCGGCATCTCGACCGGCTCGCCGCCGAGCAGATAACGACCGGGCGGCATCCCGGCAGAGGCGGCTGCGTCCGTGACCGAGCAGATTCGGCGGGGCGCCGCATGGAAGGCCAGAACGCACGCTTCCGGGGCCACGTGGCGCAGATCCGTGATCAAGCCACTGGTGAGCCGGGGATCGGTCAGCGCCTGGCCAACGACGCCGGGCTCACGGTGGTGCAGCGGGCGCTGCGCGTTGAACAGGTGCGTGACCATCCGTGCGCCCCGCCCGGCAGCCTGCGCCACCTGCCGCGCCGTCGCATCGCTGTGGCCGACGCTGACCATGACGCCCGCGTCGGTCAGCCTGGCGATGGCCGCCATGGCACCGTCCCGTTCTGGCGCCAGCGTGACCAGGCGGAGCACGCCCTGCCCGGCCGCGATCAGCTCATCCACCGCCGCGGGGGTCGGGTCGGTGATCCATGCCCCGTTGTGGGCGCCCTTGCGGGTGGGCGAGATGAACGGGCCCTCCGCGTGAACCCCGAGCACCCGGGCCCCGGTGGTCAGCTCGGGGATGAACCCGGACACGGTCCGCAAGGCAGCGCCGAGCTCGCTGAGCGGCGCGGTGATGAAGGTGGGCAGCAACGCCGTCGTGCCGGTCTCCGGAATCCGGCCGACCACCTTGGCCCAGCCCTCGGCGTTCGCGTTCTGAAAATTCTCGCCATAGTAGCCGTTGACCTGGAGGTCCACGAATCCCGGCAGCAGCGTGCCGCTCGGCAGTGCGATGTCGGGGACACGCGGTGGCGGCCCCGGTGAAGCTCCCGTCACCCGCCCGCCGGCCAGCACCACATAGCCGGGGACGAAAATCTGGTGCCCGGCATCGGCCGTTATCACCCGGGGTGCGCTGATCAGCACCTCTGCCGTGCTCAGCGGCTCACCGCGGGATTCACCCGCCCGCCCGGCCTGGATGCCGTCCCGGTCATAGCCGGACGCCGTCCCCTCCGGCCGGAGCGCAGCGACGGGTGCCAGCGAACAGCGCCCGCATCTCCTTGGCCACCAGGCCGGGGCACTCCCTCATCGCCGCGTGGCCCGTCCGCGACAGCACTACCACCCGCGCCCCGCGGAAGGCACGCGCCGCGAGCGCTGCCATGGCCGGGCGCACCAGCCGGTCGTGGCTGCCGTAGATGACCAGCGTCGGCGCGCTCACCCGGACCGCGTCACGCCACAGCGAACGCGGACCCCAGTGGACGACATACTCGGCTACCAGCGCGCGAGCGGCGGCGAGCAGCACATAACCCGCGTACCCGAGCCCGTCCCTGCGCACGAGTTCCGCCACTTCCTCGGCGCGGCGCTTCGGGTGCACCAGGCTCGGGTCCGCGTAGACATCCCGGATCGAGATCGCGGTCCGTTCCTCGGCCGTGATCCGCTGCACCCGTGCGAGCAGCCAGGGGCCCAGCCCCGGCGCGCAGAGCAGCATTACGCGCATCGGCACGACGCGGGGCCGAAGGTCCGGCAGGGCCGGGGAGATGAGCGTGAGAGTGCGCACCAGGTCCGGACGCCGCGCCGCCACCCGGACGCAGACGGCGCCGCCCAGCGAGTTGCCGGCCAGGTGCACCGGCCAGTACTTGCGCTTCTCGATCAGATCGCAGACGACGCGGGCCATCGCGTCGATCGAGTAGTCACCGCTCGCGGATTGGGGAGAGTAGCCAAATCCGGGCAGGTCCACCGCCTCGCAGGCCAGCGATGGCTCGTCCGGGCGGTCGGCGGGGGGGTTGCGCAGCACGTCCATCAGGTCGGTCCAGTTCGTGGCCGAACCGCCGAGCCCGTGCACGAACAACGCGGGCTCCGCGCCCTCCAGCCCCGGCGCGCTGCGCACGAACACCTCGCCCGCGCCAACCGATACCAGCTCGCCCGGCCATGCGGCGATCGGATCGGTCATGAACGAAGACAATACCTGCAGCGTTGGCCATTGCTGCCACGGGAATGGTCAGCCAGCCCGGCTCCCGGTCCCCCCGCCCCTCGTCCCGGTCCCCCCGCCCCTCGTCCCGGTCCCGCCAGCCCGGCTCCCGGTCCCCCCGCCCCTCGTCCCGGTCCCGCCAGCCCGGCTCCCGGTCCCCCCGCCCCTCGTCCCGGTCCCGCCAGCCCGGCTCCCGGGTCCCGTCGCCCGCTCCCCGGTCCCGCCTATGGCCCGTCGCGGCACCTTGACCTCGGCCGTGACCTCCCCGGCGTGGCCGGGCACCCGCCGCGCTGCGGCCAGGCTTGCCTTGAGGGCATCCGCCAGGCTCGTCGCCGCGGCCGGCTCGCTCGTGAGCGTCGGCGCAACCACCTCGCGGCCCTCGACCTTAGCGGTCACGAGTTCCTGAAGCGCCTCACGGTAGCCGTCGTGATAAGCCTCCGGATCGAAGCTCGCGGTCATCGAGTCGATCAGCGAGGCCGCCATCTTTAGTTCCTGTGAACGCAGCTCGATGTCGTCGTCCAGGAACGGGAAATCCGGTTTGCGGACCTCATCGGGCCAGAGCAAGGTCTCAAGCACCAGCAGCCCGTCCCGGGTACGCAGTGTGGCCAGCGACTCGCGTTGCCGCAGCGCCACCAGGGCCAGCGCCACCTTGCCCGAGCGGTCCAGCGCGTCGCGCAGCAGGACATAAGCCCTCGCCCCCGCTGACTCCGGCTCGACGAAGTAGCTACGGCTGAGCAAGATCGGGTCAAGCTGCTCGGCGGGCAGGAAGTGCAAGACCTCGATGCTTCTCGTCGTCGGCAGGGGAAGCTCCGCCAAATCCTCATCGGTGAGCACCACCATCTCGCCGTCCGGCAGCTCGTAGCCCTTGGCCACATCCTCGTAGGGAACCTCTTCCCCGTCGATGGAGCAGACCCGGCGGAATCTGATCCGCCCGCCGTCCTCCCGGTGAACCTGGCGGAACGCAATGTCCTTCTGTTCCGTCGCGGCGTAGAGTTTTATAGGGATCATGACTAGGCCGAAGGAAATCGCGCCCTTCCACATGCTGCGCATGCTGTCTCCCTACCCCAGCAGATCGGGTACTGATACCGCAGTCTTGTCCTGAATTTCCTTATCGGCAGTACGTTCGACGAGCCGGCCAGACCAAGGAGGCACGCATGAGCGACATGGGCCTTGAGCAGCCCGTTGATGACTCCGTTGAGCAGGAACAGGATCTCATCCCCGACGAAGAGGAGCTAGACGAGGGCGATGAGCCACACGAGCTGCCGCTGGAGGTCGATGAGGCAGACGCGGCAGAACAGGAGCGCGCCCTCGATCTCGATGAGGACGACTACCGCTGAGCCGTAAGATTGCACGGGGCACAACTCGTGAGCTGACAGCACACTTTCGGAGAAACCGTGACCGCATCGCCGCAAGCCCGATCGCACGGGACGGGAGGCACGCGGCTGCCGCGGCCAGCCCGGCGCAGGCAGTTGCTGGGAGCGGCGCAGGAGGTATTCGTCGCCCAGGGGTATCACGCGGCGGCCATGGACGAGATCGCCGAGCGGGCAGGGGTCAGCAAGCCAGTGCTCTACCAGCATTTCCCGGGCAAGCTGGAGCTGTATCTCGCGCTGCTCGACGAGAGCGTCGACGGGCTGGTCGGGACCGTGCGCGAGGCGCTCTCCTCGACCACCGACAATAAGCAACGGGTGCCCGCGACCTTCCAGGCATTCTTCGACTTCGTGAGCAGCTCTGGCGAGGCGTTCCGGCTGGTGTTCGAGTCCGACCTGAGCAACGAGCCAGCGGTGCGGGAGCGCCTGGATCGCACCATGCGCGACTGTGCCGACATGATCAGCCAATTCATCAGCGAGGACGCGGGCCTCAGCGACGACGAGGCACACCTGCTCGGCATGGCCCTGGTCGGCATGGCCCAGGTCAGCTCCAGGTACTGGCTGAGCACCAACCGGGCGATCCCCAAGGACGCCGCAGAGCAGCTTCTCGCCAGGCTCGCCTGGCGGGGCATCAGCGGCTGGCCGCGCACCGCCTGAGACCTGGCACGTCCAGAGCCCGGGCGGGTACGACGACGCCGTGTCGGGCCTGCGTCATTTCGCTCGGGGCGTATCGCTGCGGGCTGGTCTCCTGGCCCGTTAATGCCCGTGTGGGGCTAGCCTCGGTTGCGGAGAGGAGCGCCGTGGAAGTCAAGATCGGAATTCAGTCCGTACCGCGCGAACTCGTCGTGGACACCAATTCGTCAATCGAGGAGGTCGAGCGCATCCTGACTGCCGCGGTTTCCGACGGCGGCGTCTTCATGCTGACGGATGACAAGGGCGGCAAGGTCCTCGTCCCGGCAGACAAGATCGCTTACGTCGAACTCGGCGGCGCCGAGCCCCGCCGCATAGGCTTCGGCAACACCCTCTGACCCGGGGCTGCCAGCGAGCCGCTTTCCTTGATCACCATGACTCTTCACGGGTTCGAGTCATGATCATGAATCATATGTCCGTGTATGTCCGCACCAAACCCGAGAAGAGTCGCGGCGCGGGCGCTACCTGCCGATCTGTCCGAGCCAGTATCAGCGGGCCCGTGTCGCGGCGACGGCGTGGCACCGCCAACCCGCTATTCGGCTAGGCCGAGCGCTGCCATCCGCCGGGTGTGAGCATCGGTCAGCTGGGCGAACATCCTGCCGATCTCGCCCAGCTGGGAAACGTCCGCGCCAGCGAGAAGACTGGCCAGAGCCTCCCGCTCGGCTACGACTCGCTGCGCTTGGCCGAGCGCCTCGCCGACGAGCCGCCGCGCCCACAGCGCGAGCCTTCCGGCAACCCTGGGATCGCTCGCGACGGCTTCGCGTACCCGGGCAACGGCGAACTCGGCGTGCCCGGTGTCACTGAGCACCTCAAGGACGAGCTCCCGCGTCTGACGATCGAGCAACTCGGCTACGGTGCGGCAGAAATCCACCGTCATGCCGTCTCCGACATATGCCTTTATGAGGCCTTCCAGCCAGTCTGCGGGTCTGGTCCTCGCATGGAATTCATCTATGGCGGCTACAAACGGGCGCATTGCCTCATCCGGGTCGACCTTCAGCTCCTGGATTCGGTCGCGCAGAAGCTGAAAATGGCTGAACTCCGCGACGGCCATCTCCGCGAGGGCTGCCTTGTCGGCGAGAGATTCCGCGAGCGCCGCATCCTCGACGAGGCGGAAGAAAGCCACAAGCAAGCCGTAAGCCAGGACACCGAGAAGGTCGATCACACCTGCCCCGGCGCCCTGGTCCGCGGTTCTCGGCCCGTTGGCGTCTTCGGACTCCGCGCGCCGCTGCGCGCTGCCGTGCGGGTCCTCCTGTGTCACGAGCGCAGCCTAACAAGCCGGCCCAGGGCAGACCCCAGTCGCGCCCGGGTCATCGGCGCCGAGGAGACCTGCCCCCGCGGCCTAACAAGCCGGCCCAGGGCAGGCCCCGGTCGCGCCTGCTGATGTGGCGCCCGGGGGTGTTGCTAGACTGTAGGTGAATCGCATGTGGAATGCGGTACCCCCACTCGTCGTTACACGCTAGGTCAGGTGCGGCGGTAGCCGAGAGCGGTGACGCCCTGGAACGCCGCGCTGATTCCTCTCCGCGTACGTGCGGCCGCGGGCCTCGGATGACGCCCGCGATGGTCCGACCGGAGGGCTTGATTTACCGCTCGCGATGTCGGCGATGGACGCACAAGCGCCAGGCCGGCCGCGGGCCGCTGATGGAGGCGGAAGTTCTGACAACAGACACATGGAGCATGCCGGCAGCCCCAGAGGATGAACGCGACATGCCCGACACGTTCAATGACAACCAGGTTGAGCCTGGGGAGAAACCAAAGATGTTTCGTGATCTCGGGGTTGCCGAGCCGATCTGCGCCGCCCTTGAGGACGCGGGAATCACGGCGGCCTTCCCGATCCAGGCGCTCGCCCTGCCGATCGCACTCGACGGACAAGACCTTATCGGGCAGGCCAGAACGGGAACGGGCAAGACGCTCGCCTTCGGCATCCCGCTCCTGCAACGGCTCGGTGAATCCCGAAGCGGCACGCGTTCGGCGCCTCGCGCCCTGGTCGTGGTGCCTACCAGGGAGCTGGCCATCCAGGTCGCCGATGATCTGCGGATCGCGGGTTCGCGTCTTCGCACGCGCGTGGTCACGCTCTACGGCGGCCGCGCGTATGAGCCGCAGATCGAGGCGCTCGCGACGGCGGACCTCGTGGTCGGAACGCCCGGCAGGCTGCTCGACCTTGCCCGGCAGAGTCACTTGGATCTGTCGCAGGTATCCGGGCTCGTGCTCGATGAGGCCGACAAGATGCTCGACCTCGGATTCCTGCCGGACGTCGAGAAAATCCTCCGGCTCATCCCGCCGCACCGACAGACCATGCTGTTCTCGGCCACCATGCCAGGTGAGGTGGTCACGCTTGCACGGCGCCATTTGCGGAGGCCGACTCACGTGCGTGCAGAGCACCATGACGAGCCCGCGCACGTGCCGAGCACCGAGCAGCATGTATTTCGCGCACATCAGATGGACAAGATCGAGGTCCTGGCCCGAGTCTTGCAGGCCGAAGGCCGCGGGCTGACGATCGTGTTCTGCCGGACCAAGCGGGCCTGCGACCAGGTGGCAACCGCCCTGACGACGCGTGGCTTCGCCGCTGCTGCCGTGCACGGCGACCTGGGACAGGGCCAGCGGGAACGCGCGATGAGAGCGTTCCGGAGCGGCAAAGTCGACGTGCTGGTCGCGACCGACGTGGCCGCTCGCGGGCTGGACGTTGACGACGTGACCCATGTCGTCAACCATGAGTGCCCGGAGGACGACAAGGCGTTTCTGCACCGCACCGGCCGGACCGGGCGCGCCGGGCGTGCCGGGGTGGCCGTGACCTTCGTGGACTGGCGTGACCTGCAGCGGTGGAAACTGATCAATGACACGCTGGGCCTCGGCCAGCCCGAGCCCGTGGAGACGTACTCGACCTCTGAGCACCTCTACAGCGCGCTGCGGATCCCGCAGGACGCCACCGGAACGCTGCCGACGGTTAAGCGCGGCCGCCTCGGCCTAGAGGCTGAGGACCTTGAGGACATCGGTGAGACGGGCCGCAACCGCTCGCACAGCGCAGGCCCTGCCAAGGACCGCGGTGCCCGAGCCCGGGCCGGCCGCGGCGACCCAGTGCGGGGCCGCGAGGCCGGGCAGCGCAGGCAGCGAATCCGCCGCAGGACCCGCGCCGGGGTGGCGACGGGTGACACCCGCGAGCAGGCGGCTGCGCTGCCCGAGGTTCGCGGCGCCGCGGCTGACCAGCCGGCCGGCAAGCGCCGCCGATCGACACGCAGGCGAGCCGGCCGTGGCAGCGCAGCGGGCAAGGCCACGGGAGGCAGCGCGTCGGGCTCGCCAAGCGGCGAGGGCTGACCTCCCTCCCGCAAGCCCACTAGCCGCCGAGCCCGCAAGCCCGCAAGCCGCCGAGCCCGCAAGCCCGCAAGCCGCCGAGCCCGCAAGCCCACTAGCCGCCGTGCCGCCGGGCTGGCCCCGCCTGACCGGCGCCCGCCTGACCGGGGGCGCTGCGGCCGACGGCTGTCGGATAACCAGGCCGATACCAAAACGTTATCTGTTGGCAAAGTAACGGGATTACCGTAAGAACACGACCGAACACAGCATGCGTCAGGCCCCCACCGGGGCTTGCGGTGTCCGGGAACGCGGCGATCAGCGGCGCCCAAGAGCCCTGCGGCTGACTTTGCGGCGTTCGGGAGAAAGATTACAAGTTACGCTGAGTAGGCTGCCAACTCGTGAGCACACCGAGATTCCTCGACTTGCCCGATCAAGTTCGGCAGGTGACCATCCAGAGTCACCGGGGTGGGTTTGCTGCGCTTGAGGCGTACCCGCCCACGGGGGTATGCGAACGGCGGCCGGCACTGCTCATCCCCGGGTTCACAGGAAGCAAGGAAGACTTCATCTCGGTGCTGCAGCCGCTGGCGTCCGCCGGCCGCCGGGTGGTCGCCATCGACATGCGCGGGCAGTACCAGACTCAGGGCACCGCGAGCGCAGGCTGCTACGCGGCCGACGAGCTTGCCGCCGACATCGCCGCGATCGCAGACGTCCTCGCCAACGACCGCCAGGGCCTGCACCTAGTAGGGCACTCCCTGGGCGGGCTCATTGCCCGGGAGGCGGCGCTGGCCCGGACGGCCCGGATCACCTCACTGACCTTGCTCGGATCCGGGCCTGGGCGCATCACCGGGCAGCGCGCCGAGATGCTTCGCGGCATGCTGGCCATGATCGCCGCCGCAAGCACCCCCGTTCCGGCTGATGATCGGATGCGCGAGATCGTCGGGAAGATCTGGCACGAACACCTGGCACCACAGGCCAGGGCAGACGGGGTTCCTGAGAGCACGATCGCGTTCCTGCACAAGCGGATGATCAGCAATAGTCCAACCGGGCTCATGGCGATGGGCAGGTACCTCCTAGACTGCCCGAACCGAACCGCGGAACTCGCAAGCCTGGGTGGACCGGCGATCCTGGTCCTCTACGGCGAGAACGATGACGCTTGGCGGCCGGCCGTCCAGGAGCGCATGGCCAGGAGGCTCAGCGCGCACCGGGTGTGCATACCCGGTGCGGGGCACTCTCCCGCTGTCGAGGCACCCGAAACCACAGCCAGCACGCTCACGGCGTTCTGGAGGACCGCGGAGGAGAGGGAGCGGCGGCGGAAGGCGAGCCGGGCCGACAGCGACCGCCCCGACCGCCGCGACAGCGACCGCCCCGACCGCCGCGACAGCGACCGCCCCGACCGCCGCGACAGCGACCGCCCCGACCGCCCCGGCCCCGACCGCGCCCACAGCGACCGACCCGGCCCCGACCGCCTCGACCGCGCCCACAGCGCCGACAGCGCCGACAGCGCCGACAGCGACCGCCCCGGCCCCGACCGCGACCGCCGGACTGCCCGGTCCGGCGATGGCTATTCCGCCCGGGCTGTGGCGCCCGCCCCGGACCCCGCGGTCTCGTCCCCGAGCCCTTCCCACGGCAATCGTGGCTCGGAGGCCGCGCTTCCTTCCAGGCAGTTGGCACGGTAATCACACCAGCCACACCGCGCGCCGGGGCGGGGCGGAAAAACCTCGTCGCTAGATTGCCCTGGCGGCCTTAACGTTGGCGTGCCAGGCTGCCCGTCGCGCGGTCCGAGGGCGGCCCGGAACCTCTCGTCCGCTGCGGCGCACTCGCCGGCGATGTCCTCGGCCCGGCGCAGCTGCCTGGCAAGCGACTCGGCCGTATGCTCCCAGGCCAGCACCTGGCCGGTCGGCAAGTGGTGCAGCTCGACCCGGCGGCAGGGGCGGCGCATCACCCGCTGCGCGGCAAGGGCGTAGAGCGCCAGCGGCAGGGATGTCCGCGCGTCGTCCACCGTGAGAACGTGCCTGCCGGTCTTGTAGTCCACCACCACGAGCTGACCGCAGCCGTCCGGGCCGTGCCGCTCATCTAGCCGGTCGATCCGGCCGGACACCGCGATCAGGTCGGTGTGTGTCGCCACCGTGCGCTCCACCCCGAGCGGCTCGACAGCCGGATCCAGGCCCGCGACATAAGCCTCCACCAGCCCGCGGGCCCAGCCACGGTAACGGGCGGACTGCGGCGAGTCGGCGAAGCCCTCACCGATCCAGCCGCGCTCGAGCAGGCCGCCGGCTTGAGACACGGTCCGCTGGCCTCGCGGCAGCCGCCACCACGCGGCCAGCGCGTTGTGAACGCTCGCGCCGAGGCTGTTGTGAGCCCATGGCGGCCCCTTGCCCGGCGGCGGCCGGTCGAGGTAGCTCATCCGGTACCGGCGCGGGCAATCAAGCCAGGTTCCGAGCCTGGTCGGCGTGCACGCATACAGCCGCCGGGGCATGCCCTCGAAGCCAAGCTGCTCCACG
>Ga0335078_10019064_pt1 | contig 10202 bp, 5 predicted proteins | sample Lox_Sample_32_FD_206711 | JGI IMG/M metagenome (GOLD analysis project Ga0335078, IMG submission 206711) | Soil microbial communities from Loxahatchee National Wildlife Refuge, Florida, United States - Lox_Sample_3.2 | ecosystem: Environmental > Terrestrial > Soil > Wetlands | place: USA: Florida...
GCCGCTGCCGCCACGGCGCCGAGTCGATCACCCGCAAGGTACGCGCGAACGGGGTGCGCACCGGGCCGGACGTGCACAAGAACGCGATCTGCCGGTCAAGCTGCCAGCCGCCGACCGCCCGGGCCAGCTCCGCGACCAGACCAGCCCGGGTGACCGCCGGGCTGGGGTCGAGCAGGAAGTCACCAGGCGGCCGCACCGGAACCGGCGGCCCAGGCTGCGGCACGAGGGTATGCCCGCTGGGCAGCACGGTTGCCCGGGTGGCGGACTGCGCTAGGGCCGGCGACCAGGCCACGGCTTCCTTCAGGTCCCGGCCCACTGCGATGAACTCCAGCTCCCAGCCGGCCGGCACCGCATCACGGGCCAGGCCAGGCGCGGTCTTGATGCCGAGCCGGGGGATCCGCGCGGCGAGTCGCAGGCACCAGTCCAGCGGCGGGTCGGCGCTGTCCGGGCGGAGCCGCCGCCCGGACGCCCGCCGGGCCGGGTCGATGAAAGCAGCGTCCACCCCGGCCAGCCTGGCCGAGCGGACGTCCCGCTGCTCGGCCTGTACCTGGCTGGCCACCCCGTAAACGGCCGCGTTGGCCAGGGCCATCTGCAGGTGCACCGGGTCCCGGTCCACCGCCCGCACCGGATGGCCGGCGGCGAGCGCGATGAGGTCGCCGCCGATCCCGCAGCACAGATCGGCAACCAGGCCGCGCCCGGCCACCGCGGCGGCGTACCGGGCGGCGCGGTGCCGGGCCACCACCTCAGCCGAGGCCTGCTCCAGGCCGTCACGGGTGAAGAACATCTGCATCGCCCGGCTGAACTTGTCCCGGGCCGCGAGCCGCAGTTCGTGCTGGGCCAGGGCCGCCGCGACCAGGCCGGCCGGGTACTGCGTGCGCAGCCGGGTGCCCAGGGCCAGCACGGTCTGCGGGGTGACCTGCTGGCCAGCCAGGTAGCCGAGCAGCTCGGCACCCGCCGGGGACAGCAGCGCGGCCAGTGCTGCCTCGCTGGTCACGGCGGCGCAGCGGTCCGGCGGGGCACGCCCCAGCGCACGCTCATCGCCGTGCCGGGCATCCAGCCACCGCGGCTCACCGCTGCCCACCTCCTGTCATCCGCAGGCAGGCTATCTGGACAGGCAGGTTCCGGGTTGGCCGACGCTGACGCACAGACCGCCGGGGTTGCCAGGGGACGGATGGTCTGATCCCGGGCGGGGGCTGGCGGTGGGTGACGGATCGGCTGGTGACGAGGATCCCGGCGACGGGGACGGCAGCTCCCCGCCCGGCCCGGACCAGGTCGGGCTGGGCACCGGGCGGACGGCCCCGGACGACGGGCTGCTGCTGGCGCGGGCCGTCGGCGCGCTGTCCCGCCCGCCCACGGCGGCCCGGCCGCTGCTGCTGGCCCGGGGCAGCGGGACCCCGTTGTCGGGGGCCTGCGGGCCGGCCACCGGTGGCTGCGGGTGCCCCGGATGCGGGATCATCCTGATGCCGACCGAGATGAACAGCGTGTAGCAGACCACCGCGGAAGCGAGCACCGCAGCCAGCAGCAGCGCACCAGCCGGGTGACAGCGCACCGCGGCCGCGCCGTTGCGCACGGTGGCCCGGGCAGCGTCCCTGGCCACCGCCAGGGCCACTCCGGACGGCCGCAGCCGAGGCCCGTGGCCGCGCCGCGAGGTGCGGATTAACCGGCTCAGGGCATCGCGGCGCTGCGGCGCGGACAGGCCGGGGGCCAGGTGGATGATCGTCTGCCGCCGGTGCCGGCCGACCTGAGCATGCAGCCCGGCCGGCAATTCTGTGTAACTAATCTTGATCACTGGCGTTACCCTCGAGTGGCTTATTCTGCCCCGGAAACAGACTGTGACCACGGTATCACGCTGAAGAGTCGCGATCCTGGCGAAAACAATGTGCGGCTACGCTCGCGGTATGCAGCGCAACCTGGGGATGGCCAGCCAGCGCAGCGCGCTGGCCACCGCAGGCCGGGCCCGGGCCGGCCCAGCCCGGGCCGCCCCGGCCAGGCCAGCGCCATTGCGCGTGCCCTGGGCCCTGCTGGCCGCGATCGCGGGCGGCCTGGCGCTGGCGGGCGCGTTCCCCCCGGTGGGGATCTGGCCGCTGGCCGCCCTCGGCCCGGCATTGCTGGTGGTTGCGCTGCGGGCGCAGCGACTGCGGGCCGCGTTCGGACTCGGCCTGGTCTTCGGTCTCGCGTTCTTCGTGCCGCTGATCTCCTGGCTGGTCAACCTGGCGTGGTACGCGTGGATCGCGCTGGCCGTGGCCGAGGCGGTGATCTTCGGGGTGCTGGCCATCGGCCAGCGGCTGCTGCTCCGGCTGCCGGGGTGGCCGGTGGCGGTGGCCGCCTGGTGGGTGGCGGCCGAGGCCATGCGGGGGCGCTGGCCGTACGCGTTCCCGTGGGGGCGGCTGGCCATGAGCCAGGCGGGGTCGCCCACCGCGCGCTGGGCCGCGATCGGCGGCCCGCCTCTGCTGACCTTCCTGGTCGCGCTGGTCGGGGCGACCGCGGCGTGGGCGGTGCTGCGCGGCCTGCAGCGCCCGGCCACTGAGCCGCCCGCCGCCGGGCCGCCGGGCCCCGCGTCACTGGGCACCGCGTCACTGGGCAACGGATCACTGGGCCCCACGACATCCGGCGCCACCCCACCTGGCACCGGATCACCGGGCCCCGGGCCGGCCAGCGCTGATCCGCTCACGGCCCGGCCAGTGGCGGCGGCGCCACCGGCGGCCCGCTCGCTGGCTACCGCGCCGGGCTGGCGCCGCCCGGCGATCAGCGCGCTGGCGCTGGCCGCGGTGACCGCGCTGGCGCTGGCCGGCCCGCTGCTGCCGGTGGACCGGGCCGGGCCGGGCAGCGGCAGCGCGGTGGCGGCCGCCATCCAGGGCGACGTGCCGCACGCCAGGAACCTGACCGGCCTGCTGCGCGCCAGCACGGTCACCCAGAACCACGCCGCCGCGACCAGGGCCCTGGCGGCACAGGTAGCCGCGGGGGCCCGGCCCGCCCCGGACGTGGTGATCTGGCCGGAGAACTCCACCGACCTGGACCCCGCCGACTACCCGGCGATCTACGCCACGATCGCGTCCGCGGTCGCCGCAGTGCACCGGCCGGTGCTGGTCGGCGCGCTGCTGGCCAACCCACTGCGCAACGCGGGCCAGCTGTGGCTGCCCGGCCGGGGCCCGGTGGCCAGCTACATCAAGCGCCAGCTGGTCCCGTTCGGCGAGTACATCCCGTTCCGCGGCCTGCTTTCCCATATCACGTCGCTGACCAGCCTCCAGCCGGTGAATTTCACCGCCGGCGACCGGGCGGTGGTGTTCCGGCTGGGCAAGGTCCGGCTCGGCGACGTGATCTGCTACGAGATCGGCTTCGACGGCCTGGTCCGCTCGGAGGTGGCGGCCGGGGCGAACCTGCTCGCGCTGCAGTCCAACGACGCGACATTCGAAGTGGATGGCCAGTCCGGCGAATCCACCCAGCAGGTGGCCATGGCCCGGATCCAGGCCATCACGTCCAACCGGGGCGTGGTTTACGCGTCCACCACCGGGGAGAGCGCGATCATCGCCCCGGACGGCGCGGTGCTGACGCACAGCGCCCTGTGGCAGCGCGCCGAGCTGGAGGCACGGGTCCCGCTGCACACCAGCACCAGCCTGGCCGACCGGCTCGGCGGCTGGCCGGAGGCGGTGCTCACCGCACTGGCCATCGCCGCGCTGGCCTGGGCCCTCGGCGGCGCGGTGCGGCAGGCCCGGCGGCGCGGCAGCGCGGCCGGCCAGTAACGCGCGGGTACCGGATCCAGCCCGGCGGCTGCGCCGCTGCGGTTTGGGCCGACAATTGAGGTCATGGCCGCACGGCGCAGCGCAGCAGTGTGGCGGGCGCTCACCCGGCCCGCCCGGTGGGCCGCGCTGGCCGCGGGCGGGCTGCCCATCCTGGCCTTCCCCGGGCTGAACCTGGAGTTCCTCGGCTGGTGCGGGCTGGTACCCGGGATGCTGATCATCCGCGCGGCGCCTGGGGCCCGGGAGGCCGCGGTGCGCGGCTGGTGGCTGGGAGCGGGCTTCCTGCTGGCCGCGATGTACTGGCTGATCCCCAACATCGGCCCGGCCCTGCTGCTGGTGGCGGCGGTGCTGGGCGCGCTGTGGACCGGGTTTGGCCTGGCTATCTGGGCCCTGCTGCACGGCCGGCCCAGTCCGCGGGCCGCACTGGCCGCGCTGCTGGTGGTGCCGAGCTGCTGGCTGCTCACCGAGTGGGCCCGGTCCTGGCAGGGGTTCGGCGGGCCGTGGGCGGTACTGGGCACCAGCCAGTGGCAGCACCCGGCGGTGCTCGGGCTGGCCTCGGTGGGCGGGGTGTGGCTGGTCACCTTCGCCCTGGTCGCGGCTAACACCGGCATCGTCATCCTGATCACCGCTGCCGGGCTGACCGGCCGGCTGCTGGGCGTGGCCGCGGCCGCGGTGGCGCTGGCCGCCGGGCCGGTCATCTTCGCGCTGACGCCGGCAGTGCCGCCCGTCCGGCTGGTGACGGTGGCCCTGGTCCAGCCGGGGATCCAGCACATCAAGCACCCGGAGGAAGGGGCCAGCCAGCGGCTGACCGACGGCCTGGGCACACGTCACCCGGACCTGATCGTGTGGGGGGAGAGCAGCGTCGGCACCGACATCCAGCGCGACGCGGTCCTGTTTGGCCAGATCAGGGCACTAGCCGCACGGACCGGCGCGCAGATCCTGCTCAACCAGGACGCCACGCTGCCCGGCCACGGCCAGTCCAAGGTGGCGCTGCTGATCGGGCCGGCCGGTATCGAGGGCTCGTACACCAAGACCCGGCTGGTCCCGTTTGGTGAGTACATCCCGTTCCGGTCCGCGCTGGGCTGGCTGACCAGCATCAGCAAGGCGGCACCGAGCAACATGCGGCCCGGGGACGGCGCTCACCTGATCCAGGCCACCATCCGGGCCGGCCGGCCGCTGCCGCTGGGCGTGCTCATCTGCTTCGAGTCGGCCTTCCCGGACATGTCCCGGGTCGATGCCAACCTGGGCGCCCAGCTGATCGTGTACCAGACCTCGGATTCCACCTTCCAGGAGAGCTGGGCGCCCGCCCAGCACGCCTCGCTGGGCGCAGTGCGGGCCGCGGAGACCGGCCGCCCGGTGGTGCAGGCCGCGCTGACCGGGGACACCGTGGCCTATGACGCACGGGGGCGGCTGCTGGCCCGGATGACCGCGGGCCACCGAGGGGTGACCGTGGTCCGGCTGGGGCTGCCCCCGGCCGGCACCCGGACCGTCTACGACCGGCTCGGCGACGCCGTCCCGTGGCTGGCGGCCGGGATCGCCCTGATCGCCGTGGCCAGGTGGATTGCCCGGGTTCGCCGCTCCCGGCCCGGGCAGGTACCTTTTGAGGGCAACCCGGCGGCGGGTAAATCCGTCTCAGTGGTGGGTGCCCCGCCGGGTGATGGCCACCCTCCGGAACCACCGGGCGAGGACGCCCAGCCACCGGAGGGCCCGGCCAGGTGAACCCCGGTGGCCAGGCCAGCCGTGGTGGGCAGCCACCAGCAGGCCCGGCTGTGACCGGGCGGCCGGGAACGGGTCGACAGCAGCAACAGGAGGTCGCGGAGTGCGGCACAGCGGGACGGCAACCAGTCACCGGGGGGCCCAGGCGGTACGGCGGGGCCGGTACCCAGCCGCCCTGGCGGCGGTCACCACCGCGGCGGGCCTGCTGATCGCCGCCTGCTCCAGCGGGTCGCCCACGGCCAGCGGCGGGCCGGCGTCGGCCGCGGCCGGGCAGGCCTCGTCGGCGGCCCCGCTCGCCAGCCCGCTGACCATCACGCCCGGCAACGGCCAGCGGCACGTCAACCCGGCCAAGGGCGTCACGGTCACCGCCCATGGCAACAAGATCTCGCACGTCACCGTGACAGCCGGGCAGGCCACCGTGCGCGGCATCCTCAACCAGGCGGGCACCACCTGGCGCAGCGCCTGGGCCCTGCAGCCGTCGCGGCATTACACGATCCACGCCACCGCGGTGGACTCCGCGGGCCATACCGTGACTACGGCCAGCAGCTTCAGCACGCTCACCCCCACCGCGACCGACACCGCGATGATCTTCGAGGGGTACAAGCAGTCGTACGGCGTGGGCATCCCGATCCGGCTCACGTTCAGCTCCCCGGTCGCCAACAAGGCGGCGGTGGAGAAGGCGCTCCAGGTGCGCACGTCCATCCCAGTGACCGGCGCGTGGTACTGGGACGGCGACCAGACCCTGTACTTCCGCCCGATGAACTACTGGAAGCCGGGGACCACAGTCTCGTTTAACGGCCACCTGGCCGGCCTGGAAGCATCCCGGGGCGTGTACTTCACCGCCAACCTGACCCAGACGTTCCGTATCGGCCAGTCCCTCATCGTGGTGGCCAACACCAGGACGCACTACCTGAACGTCTACTACAAGGGCAAGCTGTGGGGGCACTGGCCGATCAGCACCGGCCGGCCTGGCCTGGACACTGTGGACGGCACGTACATCACGCTGGAAAAGGGCAATCCGGTGCGGATGGTCGGCAACGGGTACAACGAGCTGGTCAACGACGCGGTGCGGTTCACCTACAGCGGCGATTACCTGCACTCCGCACCCTGGTCGGTGGGTGAGCAGGGAGTCACCAACGTCAGCCACGGCTGCGTGAACCTGTCCCCCGAGCACGCGACCATGTACTACAACCTCGCCGTGCCCGGGGACCCGGTGACGGTCATCGGCAGCCCGCACGCGGGCCAGTGGGATGATGGCTTCACCGTCTGGTTCAAGACCTGGAAGCAGCTGCTGAAGGGGAGCGCGCTGGGCATGGCTGTGCAGGCCGGGCCGTCCGGCAGCACGTTCGTCAGCCCGGCGTCGGTGACCGCAACGCCGGAGACGTCCCGGCTGCTCGGGGCCAAGCCGCAGAACTACCTGCCCCAGTCCTAGCCCCGGCCGCCCGCAGCCCCGGTGCCCTCGGCCCCGGTGCTCTCGCCCCCGGTGGCCTCGGCCCCGGTGCCCTCGCTCCCGGTGCCCTCGGCCCCGGTGTCCTCGGCGTGGTAGCGGGCGAGCAGCCGCTGCTCCGCCTCATGCCGCGGGTACAGGAAGAACACCAGGGCCGTACCGAGCAGCACGGCCAGGATCCCGGCTGAATAGGCCCACTGATCACCGGCCAGGAACGCGCTGCGCGCCGCCGCAGTGATCTTGCTGGCGTACTGCGGGTAGCGCTGTGCGATCGCTTCGGCCCCGGCGTAGGACTTCTCCAGCTGGTCCGCCGTGCTGGCGGTGATCTGCTGGTGGTCCGGCGCGTGCGCCACCGCGGCGGCCACGACCTGGGAGTAGCCCGCGGTGAGCAGGGCACCCAGCACCGACTGCATGATCGCCCCGCCCAGGTCGCGCTGCAGGTCGGCGGTGCCCGAGGCCATTCCGGCCCGCTGCACCGGCACCGACCCGGTGAGCGCGTGTGACGCGGGCGGGCCGGCCAGCCCGACCCCGGTGCCGAGAAACAGGAAGGCCAGCCCGACCGGCCAGTACGGGCTGTGCTGCCGCCACAGCAGCAGCATGGTGACGAAGCTGAGCAGGCAGCAGATGTACCCGGCGAGCAGGGCGAACCGGGACCCGCGGGTGTCGGTCAGCCGGGCCGACACCGGCGCGAACACCACCAGGCCCACCGCGGTGGGCAGCACCGCGGCCCCGGAGGCCAGCGCCGAGTAGCCGAGCACGTCCTGCAGGTACTGCTGGCCCACGAAGATCGCGCCCATCAGCGCGCCGAACACGATGATCCCGCCGGCCGCCGCCACCCAGAACGTCCGCCGCGCGGCCACATGCAGGTCATACAGCGGCGACCGGGCTCGGCGCTGGCGGAGGAAGAACCCGGCGCCGGCGGCCAGCGCCACCACCCCGGTGCCCACCGCCAGCAGGCCCGCACCCGGCACTGGCGCGAAGTTGATCGTGATCACCAGCGTGGTGACGAAGATCATCGAGAGCACGCCACCGAGGTTGTCCACCCGCCCGGTGGTCTCGTTAGCATGCGCGGGCACCAGGGCCAGCGCCATGACCAGGGCGGCTGCCGCGAGCGGCAGCGTGAGCAGAAACGCCGAGCCCCACCAGAACTGCCGCAGGGCCAGGCCGGCCAGCAGCGGCCCGAGGGACGTGATGGCCCCGCCGATCCCGGACCACAGTGCGATGGCCCGGATCCGGGCCGACCCGGACCACAGCGCGGTGATCAGGGCCAGCGTGGTGGGGTAGGCCATGCCCGCGGACACCCCGCCGAGCAGGCGGGCAGCCACCAGGACCCCGTCATCCGGTGCGTAGGCGGCCAGCAGGCTGGCGGGCACGGCCAGCACGACCCCGCCCACGAGCAGCAGCTTGCGGCCGTACCGGTCGCCGATCGCGCCCAGGTAGAGCACCGAGCCAGCCAGCCCGAGCGAGTAGCCGATCGCGATCAGGTCCAGTGTGGTCTGGCTGGAGTCGAACGCCAGACCGATCTCGGGCAGCGCGACATTGGCCACGGTCAGGTTGAGGTTGGCCACCGCGGCCACCAGGATCAGCGCGACCAGCACGAGGCCGGCCCGGCGCGGCGCGGCCTGAGCACCAGCCCCCGCGCTGCCGGGGCCACCCCGTGCGGTCGCGGTGGCCAAGGTACCCCCTTGCTGCATCAGTCCCAAGCCGTCAGTTGCTCAAAGTAAATCATTACCCACTCAGAGTGACAGCCCGGCGACCGGGGTGCGTCGCCGAGGGCTGCTTTTGGTTAGCGCGGTGCATTGTGGGTGCTATCACGCCCACAATGCACCGCGCTGATGGATTTGCCCCCCCGGGGGGGCGGCGGGGGCCGCGCGGGCGGGAGGGCGGGCGCTGGGATCGGGGCCGGCTGGGTGGCGGGGGCCGCGCGGGCGGGAGGGCGGGCGCTGGGATCGGGGCCGGCTGGGTGGCGGGGGCCGGGCAGGCGGGATGGCGGGCGCTGGGCAGCGGCCGGACTGGGGCGTTATGGCGTATGCAAGGCGTCCGGGAGCGGAGCCGGTTCGGACGGTCCCGGGGACGCGGTGCGCGGCGGGACGGCGGGCCAGCGCCGGGCCAGGCCGCTGGCCACGCGCTGCACCGCGGACCCGGTCCACGCAGCGGGCCGCGGGCTGGCCCCGTCCACCAGGCCGTTCCAGTACAGCGACCAGGTGCCCGCGACCGCCCGGCGGACCGCGGGCGCGGTGAGCAGCCGGACCCCGGCCGACGCCAGCCGCGGCCGGCGCAGCAGCGTGGCCTGCAGCGCGGCCGCGCCGGGCAGGTACCCGCCGAACGCGGCCGCCACTGCCTCGGTGTAGGCGGCCGCCGCCTGGCCCGGGCTGGCCAGCAGGCACTGCGCGGCCAGCCGCGCGCTGACCATGGCGGGCGCGATGCCTTCCCCTTGCAGCGGGTTGATCAGCCCGGCCGCGTCCCCGGCCAGCAGCACGTTGCCCGCGGCCGGGGGGGTGCCGGTGCCGCCCATCCGCAGCCAGCCGCCGGTCACCGGCCCCGGCTGCGCGTCCGGGGCCAGGTCGCCGGCCGCGCGGAGCTGCGCGCAGAACCGGGCCAGGTCACCGCGCAGCGGGGCCTGCCGCCGCTGGGTGCCCAGGCCAACGCCGATGCCCACGTTGGCCTGCCCCGCCTCGCCGGGGAACAGCCAGCCGTAGCCGGGGTAGATGCGCCACGGGGCGGCGTCCAGCAAGACCAGCAGCGGCAGCGGCACCTCGGCGGGCAGGTAGGCGCGGATCGCGAAGCCCCACAGCGCGGTGCCCGGGTCCAGCATCCCGGCCAGCCGGGCCACCGGGCTCAGCGCCCCGTCCGCGCCGATGAACGCGTCGGCTTCCAGCCGCTGGCCGTCACTGGCGAGCAGCGCGCGCAGCCGGCCGTCCGGGCCGGTGTCGGCCGCGCTGACCCGGGCCCGGACCGGCTCGGCCCCGGCCGCCACGGCCGCGGCCCGCAGGGCGTCATCGAGCGTCACCCGCGGCACGACCACGCCGTGTCCCGGGTAGGCGCGGCCGGGGAAGGCCGGCAGCCGGGACCGGTGCCCGGACGGCCCCACCACCAGCAGGTCCGCGCCCTGCCCGGCGTCGGGCACGGAAACGCCCAGTTCGGCCAGCAGGCCCACCCCGCGCGGCCCGATCAGGTCCCCGCACGCCTTGTCGCGCGGAAATTCCGCCTTGTCCACCAGGGCGACCCGGGCCCCGCCGCGGGCCAGCACGAGCGCGGCCACGCTGCCAGCCGGCCCGGCCCCGGCGACCACCACGTCGAAC
>Ga0335078_10019065_pt1 | contig 10202 bp, 6 predicted proteins | sample Lox_Sample_32_FD_206711 | JGI IMG/M metagenome (GOLD analysis project Ga0335078, IMG submission 206711) | Soil microbial communities from Loxahatchee National Wildlife Refuge, Florida, United States - Lox_Sample_3.2 | ecosystem: Environmental > Terrestrial > Soil > Wetlands | place: USA: Florida...
TGAAAGCGAGCCCCACGAACATCAGAATCACGGCCAGCCACAACAGTTGCGGACTGGGGTTCGTGGCGGCCGAAGCCGCGCCCGAGTCGACGAGTTGCTGGCGTACAACCGTGAGATTAACGCTGCGGGTGAGTCCGTAAACGAAGGCGATGCCGTAAAGGAAAAAGGCGGTGGCAAAGGAGCCAAGAAGAAAATATTTGACGGAGGACTCGTTCGACTGCAGTTCGCCCCTTTTGTATCCCGCCAGAATGTAGGTGGAGATGGATGAAATCTCGAGGCCGATAAAGACCATGATGAGGTCGGTGGAGGCCACCATGAACGCTCCGCCAGCCGCAGCCATCAGGATCAGCGCGTAAAATTCGCCGTGGTCTACGGCGTCGCGTTCCAAATACGACATCGAACCCAGTACGGTGAGCACGGCAATGGCCAGCAAAAGCTCAATCAAGTAAATACTGAAGCCGTCGTTTAATACGCTGGCCGAGAAAGCCGTGCCCGTGTAAAAGGCGATCTCGGCCGCACACACTCCACCCAAGATCAGGCCCGTGATCGCAATCCATCCCAGGATCTTCTTTCGGCCGAGTGGCGTCACGGGCTCCAGCATCATCACCACGATGGCGAAAACAGAAACGACGACCTCGGGCAGGATTCGGATAAAGTCGGCGGCGCCTACGGTGATCATTGCGCGGCACCTCCGGCAAGCGGCGTACGCTCATTCGGCACCTTGGGCTCAGGACTCGGGACTCGGGGCGTGCCGGCATTTCTGGCAGAGGGCTGCACCTGCTTGGGAACCGATCCGAACTGCGCGCTAAGGAGGCGCCGAGTTTCAGAGGGCAAACCTTGTGTCGCACTCTCCGGGTTTACGCGTCCGATCACCTGGGCGACAGTCGTGTCCATTTGGCGCAGGAACGGCTGCGGATAAATGCCCATAAAGATGATCACGGCTACGGTCGCCGTCAGCATCCAGCGCTCGCGGGTGTCGCAGTCAGGTATTTCGCGGTTCTTCTCGTTCGTCACCTCGCCCAGGAACACGCGTTGATACATCCAGAGCAGGTAGACGGCGGCGAGGATCACACCCACCGCCGCCAGGGATCCGAAAACGGCGCGAGCATGGAATGAGCCCAGGATGATGAGGAACTCACCGACGAAGCCATTGAGCATGGGCAGGCCGAGGGACGAAAGCGTCACAATCATGAAGAACGTGCCGAAGACCGGGAGCGTTGTGCCGAGGCCGCCGAATTCCTTGATCAGCCGGGTGTGGCGCCGGTCATAAAGCATGCCCACCATCATGAAGAGGGCGCCGGTGGAAACCCCGTGGTTCACCATCTGATAGACGGCGCCTTCCGCGCCCTCCATATTGAAGGCGAAGATGCCGAGCACCACAAACCCGAGGTGCGCCACGGAAGAATACGCCACCAGACGCTTCAAATCGGGCTGCACCATCGAAACCAACGATCCGTAAATAATGCCGATGACGGCCAGCACGCTCAGCAATGTCGAGAACTCGCGTGAGGCGTTCGGGAACAGCGGCAGGCAGAAGCGCAGCATGCCGTACGTGCCCATCTTAAGAAGCACGCCCGCAAGGATCATCGAGCCTGCCGTGGGCGCCTCGGTGTGAGCGTCCGGCAACCAGGTGTGCAGCGGAAACAGCGGTACCTTGATGGCGAAAGCCAGCAGGAAGGCCCAGAAGAGAAAGCCTTCGGTGGTGTGGGAAAGCGGCGTCGAGCGGCTCGATAGGGCTCCCAGAATCTGGGTATAGTCAAAACTGCCGCTCCACTCGTAGAGAAAGATGATACCCACCAGCATCAACGCGGAGCCCGCCATGGTATAGAGGATGAACTTCACCGCGGCGTAGACCTTGCGGCCGTGGCCCCAGATGCCGATCAGGAAGTACATGGGGATGAGCATGACTTCCCAGAAGGCAAAAAACAGAAACAGGTCCAGGGAGAGAAACACGCCGATGCAGCCGGCCTCGAGCGCAAGCAGGAAGATGAAAAACTCCTTTACGCGCTCGGTGATTCCTTTCCAAGAGGCCAGAACGCTGAGCGGCGTGAGAAAGCCCGTCAGCACCACGAGGATGAGGCTAAGGCCGTCGATCCCCAGGTGATAGTGAATGGGGGGCGAACTGATCCAGGAGTAATCCTCCACCCACTGAAAGCCCGTCACGGTGCGGTCGAAGCCGAAGAGGAGCACCAGCGTGAGAGCGAATGTGGCCAGCGAGAAGACCAGAGCCACCCAACGGACTCTCGACACCGCAGTCGCCGGCACGAAGGCGAGTGCCAGCGCGCCGATCAGCGGCAGAAAGGTGACCAACGTCAGGATGTGATCGTGAGGTGACATCAAAGGCCGCTTATTCCACCCCAGTTTGAGCTAAGATTCGGACTCAAGAGGGTTATCGTTCGGTAAATCTGTACGTTCCGGACCCCGCGATTGTCTCAATTCCAGCCCGCTCACCGTGCTTGACAACCGTCACTAAGCCTAAGTCTATCAGTAACATTCGCCCGCAAATGACTTAAACGCTGCTATTTGGATCACTGCCTCCCTTTGTCAAGTCCATCGTCCAGCCCAGCCGTCTTGACGAAGTGTTCATGTGCCCAGGCACGGAGGAGCCTCCGCCAAGCTGTTCCGCCAAGATCCTGATCGGCGAGGATTCGCCCATAGGTTTCCCAGCTCACGTTATGGAGCACCACCCGTTGCTCAGCCGAAACTGCGATTGCCGACATGCGTCGTTCCTCGAGAAACAGTCAAAACTCAAATCTAGGTCCGACCCTCGGGTCGGCCTTGGCCGGGGCAAGCCCCGGCCCTACGTCGGGATACGCTATCGAAGCAGCAGGTATCCCAGCCACCCCACCGCCCCCAGAAGCACCCAGGCGGCGTAATCACGAATCTCGCCGGATTGCATTCGCCGTAAAATCTGACCGATGTCGGCGGTCGCTTCGGCAGAACCATTCACCGCACCATCGATCACCCCGGTGTCAACTGCTTGCCACAAAACCTTGTTAGAAGTCTCGTACACCGGTCTGACGACGAGCCAGTTGTAGAATTCGTCCACCCAGTACTTGTTCACGAGAGTTTTGTAGAGCCCGCTGAAAGAGGCGGCGAGGCGGTCCGGAAGCTCAGGCGACTTCAAATAGAACCAGTAGGCGATCAGGATTCCGAGCCCCGCGGCGCCCAGGGAGATGGCCATGAGCATCAATTCGTTTGTCTCGTGGGGAGCGGCCGTTGCCGCAGCCGTCAGCAAGCCCTCCGAGCCGCCGAAGACGGGCCGCAGGTATCGATCGAAGGCCTCACCGCCGCCGAGCGCCTTGGGCAAGCTCACCCAGCCCGCCACAATCGAGAGTACTGCCAGCAAGATGAGCGGAATCGTCATCTTTGAGCCGCTTTCGTGCACGTGATGCTCCAGTTCATGCTCCACACGAGACTTGCCGCAGAACGTCAGGAAGAGGCCGCGGAACATATAAAAGGCTGTGAGGCCCGCGGTAATCGTTCCCAGCCAATAGAGCCAGGACGCTCCCAGCGGGCCGTTATAAGCACCGGCTAGGATCTCGTCCTTACTGAAGAAGCCTGCAAAGCCGGGAACGCCGCTGATGGCCAACGTGGCCACCAGAAACGTCCAGTAAGTGGTGGGCATTTTGTGGCGCAAGCCGCCCATGTAACGCATATCGAGTTGGCCGCTCATGGCATGCATCACGCTGCCGGCGCAGAGGAATAGCAGGGCCTTGAAGCAGGCGTGGGTCATCAGGTGAAAGATACCGCTGGCGAAAACCGCGGTGCCGCAGCCCACAAACATGTAGCCCAGCTGGCTGATGGTGGAATACGCCAGCATGCGCTTGAGATCGTTCTGGCAGAGGGCGATGGTGGCGGCGAAAAACGCCGTGATGCAGCCGATGGCGCCCACCGTTTCAAGCGCGCGCGGCGCGTGCACGAAGAGCACATTCGAGCGCGCTACCATATAAACGCCGGCGGTTACCATCGTGGCGGCGTGAATCAAGGCGCTCACGGGCGTAGGACCTTCCATAGCGTCGGGCAGCCAAACGTAAAGAGGAAGCTGGGCGGACTTCCCGACCGCTCCCAGGAAAAGCAGCAGACAGGCTGCGGTCAGGGTGCGTTCGTGATCGCCAAGGCCAAAAGAGGCCACCTTCGGAAATAGTTCTGGGAAGTTCACGGTGCCGAAGGTCCAGAAGAGCAACGCCACCCCGATGGTGAAGCCTGCGTCGCCGATGCGGGTAACAATGAAGGCCTTCTTGCCGGCGTCAGAGGCCGATTTTTTGGGGAAGTAGAACCCGATCAACAGGTAGGAGCACAAGCCGACGCCCTCCCAACCCACGAACATCACGGGGTAGCTGGCGCCAGTGACAAGCATCAGCATCATGAAGAGGAACAGGTTGAGATAGCAGAAAAAGCGGTAGTAACCGCCTTCATGCTCCATGTAGCCGCGCGAGTAGAGATGAATGATGAAAGCGACGATGGTAACCGTACAGGTCATCACCAGCGTGAGGCGGTCATAGTAGACCGCGAAGTCTGTGTGGAAGTTGCCAGCCTGAATCCAGGTGAAATAGCTGTGCACAAAGGGAGGCGTATCGGGTCCCAGGTGCGAAGTAAGCGCGGCAGCGACGGCGAACGCCGCCGCCAGACCCGACGACCCGCAGCCGATCACTGAGATGACACTGTGAGAGAAGCGGCGGCCGAAGATGCCGTTCAAGGCGGCGCCCGCGAGAGGCGGCAACAGCATGAGAAGGAGAAGAATTTCCATAAATAAAAGCTAACAGGCAATGGGCAAGAGCCAAGAGCGACTAGTCGACGTCATGCCACTCGCAGCCAAGCCGGTTGGCTGTTGCCTCTTGGTTATTCTCCTACAGCTTCATCGAATCGACGTCATCGATGGCCAGCGAGTTCCGATTGCGATACAGCGCCACGATGATGGCCAGTCCGACGGCAGCCTCAGCGGCGGCCACCACGATCACGAAAAACACGAAAAGCTGTCCGTCCAAATTCGGCAAGTGGCGCGCAAAGGCGATGAACGCCAGATTCACGGCGTTGAGCATCAGTTCGATGCACATGAAGACCGTTATCACGTTACGCCGGATGAGAAAGCCGGCGACGCCAAGGGTAAAAAGTATCAGGCTAAGCACCAGAACGTGAGACAACGGGATCATAGGTTGAAAAAGAAGTCAGAAGCCAGCCAGAAGCCAGAATATCCACTTCCACGCTCTGGTCATGTCGTGCTTGTCCCTACCAGGTTCACTGCCCTTTTCCCAGGCTCACTCAGGTTGACCTTCTTGCTTCTGTTTTCTTGCTTCTGACTCCCGACTCCTTGCTCCTGACTTCTGTCTCCTGAATTCTTTTTAGAACTGCTTCTTTGCCAAAACGACGGCACCGATTACGGCCACCAGGATCAACAACGAAGTTACCTCGAACGGGAGCACATAGTTGCTGAAAAGAAGCTTGCCGATTGCCGAAGGGCTGGCGTCCAGCGCTTCGGGACTCGCGGTGGCGGCAAGGCCGAAGTGTTTCCACACCACGATCGCAACCTCAACCAAGAAAGCAGCAAGCAGCGGAGGGCCAGCCCACCGCGCGAACCTGGCCGTGTCGCGGCTGGGGCCCTCGTGTCCTGCGTTGAGCAACATGATGACTAGAACGAACAGCACCATGATGGCCCCGGCGTAAACGATCACCTGGATCATGGCGATGAAGGGCGCTCCCAGCAGCAGGTAGATCAGCGCCAGTGACGCGAGGACAACGATGAGCGAAAGGGCGCTGTAGACCGGCGTCCGCTGAAACACGACGCTCAGCGCGGCGAGAACTGCCAGGGCACCCGCGGTGTAAAAGAGAATTTCCATTTCCTTATCGGCGTGTTAGGCGCCAGGAGAGACTCACCACCAAGAGCACAGAAAAAGACTCTGTGCTCTCCGTGATCTCTGTGGTGAATCGTTCTTGATGAACTCGATCGTCTTATCGACGCTCACCGGCGACTCTCGTTCAACCACCGCTTACATTTGCGGAATCAACCCGAGTGCACCCACGCAAACACGGCACTTGTTGCTACGATATTCAGCAGGCCCAGGGGCAGCAGGACCTTCCAGCCGAATGCCATCAACTGGTCATACCGGAAGCGCGGCAGCGTGCCGCGCACCCAGATATAGAAGAACAGAAAGCAGAAAAGTTTGACGCAGAACCATACTACGGGCAGAATCACCCGGACCCAATAAGGTCCAAACGATGGACCGAGCCAGCCCCCGAAAAACAGCAGGGTGGCGAGGGCCGAAACCGTGACCATGTTCGCGTATTCTGACATGAAGAAAATCGCGAACTTGAAGCTGCTGTACTCGGTGTGAAAGCCCGCCACCAGCTCCGTCTCGCCTTCCGGAAGGTCGAAAGGGATGCGATTGGTCTCAGCGATGGCGGCCGTGAAGTAGATCAGAAATCCCACCGGTTGCAGGAACAGATTCCAACGCGGCAGCAGTGAGAACACCCCGGCGTGCGACCATAGTCCAGCCTGCTGATTGACGATCTCTCGCAAGTCGAGGGTACCCGCAATCATCAGCACGCCGATTACGCCGAGGCTCAACGAAACCTCGTAACTGATCATCTGCGCCGAAGAACGGAGGCCGCCTAGAAGAGGATACTTGCTGTTTGAGGACCACCCGGCCAGCGCAACACTGTAAACCCCAAGCGAGGTGACGGCGAAGATAAACAACAAGCCCACGTTGAGGTCTGTAATCTGCAACGGGATCTGATGCCCGAAGAGCGTAAAGCTTTCGCCGAAAGGAATGACCGCGATGGAAAGGAAGGCCATCACGAAGGCCAGAAACGGCGCCAGCCAGTAGACGACGCGGTCCGCTTCCAGAGGCGCGATGTCTTCCTTGAACATGAACTTCATCCCGTCGGCCAGAGGCTGGAGCAGGCCGTGAGGACCCACTAGGTACGGACCCCAGCGCGACTGGATGTGGCCGATAACCTTACGCTCGAGCCAAGTGAGGTAGGCGATGGCCGTCAGCAGCACAAACATGATGACGGCAATCTTGATCACCGACTCGACGACTAGGAATTCAAGACTAGAAGATGTGGCCATGAGGTCGTTTAGCTTCGTCTACCGAATTCAGAGCCCAACTGAAACGACTGACCGTACCCGACGTGAAAAGAGTATCGCGTGACGAAAAGACGAGGTCCGGCCGCTCCAGAGCCGACGGCGTGCCTTGAGGATGCGTCATCACGGCGCGGCCCACCAGCAGGCTGGGCAGTGCGATGGCGTAACCTGGGACGTGAGTGATGATCTCGCGCAGCACGTCCTCCGAGGAGCGGTACGACCAAGGATGGCCAAGTTCGCGCGCGAGGGCCAGAATGATTTCGAAATCGCTTCGCGTGCCGGCCTTGCGCATCGTCTTCTTGACGCTCTGCACCTGTCCGCACGTATTGGTGACCGTGCCTGATTTTTCAGCGAACGTGGCAGCAGGCAGAACCACGTCCGCGAATTCCGTGGTTTCGGTGGGAAAAAGCTCCGCGACCGCCAGCAAGCTCAGCCGGCCCAAGAGTTCCTTGGGAAGTTGAAATGTCTTCACGGGGTTCGATCCAAACACCAGCAGCGCCTGGATCGCCCCGGATCCGATGCCAGCCGCTATCTCGCGAAGATTCTTGCCGGGGTCGCCCGCCGGTGGCATTTCCCATACAGACTCGTAGCGCGCCCGTGCTTCGGGCGAGCTTGCGGGCTGATAACCGGGCAGCGAGCCCGGAAGAAGCCCCATATCAGCGGCACCGCGTGAATTCGCGTAATCGCCGAGGGCTATGAAGCGCGTGTGCCCTGGCAGCGTAAGTCCCCAGCGAACAAGTTCGCGCACCGCCTCGCCCTGAATTTCGTCACCGAAGACAACGATGGTGCCCGATTCCTCGGTGACTCGCTCTCGCAGGGTATTGATCTCGGCGGAGCCTGCCCCCCCGGCCAGTTCGCGCACGGCTGCCGCTTCCTCCCCGACCTTTGCGAAGGCCGTTGCCTGACGCAAGGCCAGCTTCACGTCCGACCGGTTAATGACGTAAAGGCGGGCGTTGTGTTGCCGTACCGCATGGCGAATCTGATACGCCAGCAACGGATGCTGATGAGTGGGGTCGTTGCCGATCAGCAGAATGCTGGAGGCGCGCGCCACATCCTCCATCGAAGCGTAGCGATCGGCGACGTTTGCCTCGGTAAGAGCACTGACCAACGTGGAAAAATCGCCGGTGCGGTGATGATCGATGTGGTTGGTCTTGAGAATCGTCCGCGCCAGCCGCTGCAAGAGGTAGTTCTCTTCGTTGGTCGTCCGATTAGAGCCGATCACCGCCACGGAACCGGGTCCATGCTTCTCGAGAACGTCCTTGAGGCGAGTGACCGTGAGATCGAGCGCGTCCTCCCAGGAGGACGCTTCCTGTTTGCCGTTGCGCCGGACCAGCGGCGCTGTCAACCGCCGGTTACTGTTGACGAAATCCCAGCCAAAGCGCCCCTTGGCACACAGGAACTCGCCGTTGAAGCCCGAGTGATCGCGATTGTTGGCGCGAATGATCTCGTTGTTGCGCACCGAGAGCGTGGTCTTGCAACCGTCGCCGCAGTGATTGCAAATGGTCCCGGTATATGTGAGCTCCCAGGGTCGCGTCTTGTAGCGATAGGTGCCGCTGGTGAGGGCGCCCACCGGGCAGATGTCCACACACATACCGCACTCTTCGCACTCGAGCTCCTCACCGCGGTTGGGAATGATCTCGCTGTGTGCCCCCCGGAAGCCGATGCCATAGGCATTCACATCCATGCCTTCGTCGCAAACGCGAATGCAGCGATAGCACAGGATGCAGCGCGGACGATCGTAGTAAACCAGGTTGGAAAACTTGAGCTCGTCGTGATGCAGCTTGTGCTCAAGGAAGCGAGTTTCCGCCGCCCCATAACGAAAGACGGCGTCCTGTAACTCGCACTCGCCGCCCTTGTCGCACACAGGACAGTCCAGGGGATGGTTGGTAAGCAAAAACTCCAGCATCGCCTTGCGCCCGTTGTGCACCTCGGGATGCTGCGTGTTCACCACCATGCCGTTGCTGACGATAGTGGTGCACGCGGTCTGGAGTTTGGGCATCTTCTCGATCGACACCAGGCACATGCGGCACGCACCCTGCAACGCGAGTCCGGGATAGTAGCAGAACGAGGGAACCTCGACGCTCGCCATCCTGGCGGCCTCGATGAGAAGGGTGCCGGGCGGCACGGTGACAGATTTGCCGTCGATCGTTAGTGTTACGCTATGCGTTGCCTCAGCCATATTCCTTAGTCGGGGCTCGGGACTCGTGACTCGGGGCTCGTGAGTCGATGCTTCGAGCGTTCTTGAAAAATCGGAATTAAGCGGTTCAGCATAACTTGCCTGTATATATCAGCCGTGGCCTCCAATAGGCCTCGGGGCTCGGTACTCTGTGCCAAACCTCTGGCTCCTTGTAATCCCTCACGCAACTCCCGAGCCACGGCCGTCGAACGGACACTCTCCCAGCCTGACGTGTTCATCAAACTCGTTGCGGAACTTCTTCACGATGCTGATCGTGGGCATGGCGGCGGCGTCCCCAAGCGGACAGAGCGACTTGCCCAAGATGTTGTAAGAAATGTCGAGCGCCGTGTCGGGATCACCGAGCGATCCCCCACCACCATGGAAGCGGTCCAGGAGCGCCTTCAGCCACGCCGTACCCTCGCGGCAGGGGATACACCAGCCGCAGGACTCGTGCGCGTAAAACTTCATGATACGTTGCGCGACCTTCACCATGCAGGTGTCTTCGTCGATCATTACGACTCCGCCGGAACCCAGCATGGAGCCGATCTTGGCGAGCGAGTCGAAGTCCATAGGGACATCGATTTCGTCGGCCGTAAGCAGCGGGCAGGAGGAGCCGCCCGGGATCACTGACTTCAGTTTCTTACCGCCCGGGATTCCGCCGCCAACTTCCTCGATCATGCGGCGCAAGGGGAAGCCCATCGGCAGCTCGTAGACGCCGGGCCGGTTGATGTGACCGCTCAGGCAGAACAGGCGCGTACCGCCATTCTTGGGCGTACCCAATCCTGCATACCATTCGGCGCCCTTCAGAATGATATGCGGCACACAGGCCAGAGTCTCAACATTGTTGATGATCGTGGGGCAGCCGTAAACACCAACCACGGCTGGGAAGGGCGGCTTCACCCGCGGGTAGCCCCGCAAGCCCTCGAGCGAATTCAGCAGCGC
>Ga0335078_10019066_pt1 | contig 10201 bp, 7 predicted proteins | sample Lox_Sample_32_FD_206711 | JGI IMG/M metagenome (GOLD analysis project Ga0335078, IMG submission 206711) | Soil microbial communities from Loxahatchee National Wildlife Refuge, Florida, United States - Lox_Sample_3.2 | ecosystem: Environmental > Terrestrial > Soil > Wetlands | place: USA: Florida...
CCTTACAAGCAAGAGACCTATCACACCTTTCTGTCGCCCGTTGAAATGGAATGGTACCTTGGAAGGGCCGGCACGTCCTCACTTTGATGCTGGCACAACCACTACCTAACCGCCCAGTGGTGAGCGTAAGGTTAGCATCAAAGGCCGCCCAGACCGGAAAGGCCCGATTAAGCTATCGCGGGAGGAACTGTGACATTAGACATGGGAAACGCTCGAATCGCTCTGCTTGAGGCCCGAATGACCAGCGAGCTGGCTGGCCTGGTCAGAAACCACGGCGGCGAACCGATATGTGTTCCCGCGGTGAAAGAAGCACCGCTTGATTGCGCCAAAGAGGTCTCGGCTTTTATCGACCGGCTTTGTTCAGGCGGATATCACTCGGTTATATTTCTGACAGGTGTGGGGGTCAGGGCGTTATTCAAAGAAGCCGCGACCCTCGGCCGCGAGAGCGAATTGTCAGCCGCGCTCAAAACGGTGACAACAATTTGCCGCGGCCCCAAACCGGGCAGCGTCTTGAGGCAGAAGGGGATTCAGGTCTCTGTCAGCGCGCCGGAGCCGTTCACAACCAAAGAACTCCTGGAAGCGGCGGCGGATCTTGACTTTAGTGGAAAGCGAATCTGCCTTCTGCACTATGGCCAGCGCAACAGCGAATTGACCGCCGCGCTTGAGGCACGAGGAGCATTAGTTGACGAATTGTGCCTGTATGAGTGGCAAATGCCCGAAGACACCGCTGGGCTCGAACAACTGATTGCCCAAATAGTCGCTGGTCAGATCGACTGCGTTGCCTTTACGAGCCAGGTGCAGGTTATTCACTTATTTCAGGCAGCAGGACGCATTGCGAAGACAGATGCCCTAAAGGAATCGCTATCTAAAAGAACCGTCGTCGCGTCGATTGGCCCGACCACTACCGCCTGCCTATTGAACTATGGCATACGCCCAAAAATCGAACCCGAGCATCCAAAGATGGGATACCTGGTCAATTCGATGGCATCGCATTTCTCGGCCAATACTCCGGCTGAAACAGGACCGGCTGGGGCCGCATAATTCGCGGCAAGCCAGGTCTATTTCTTCAATTGAACATTCATTAGATGCGCCGGATAGGCGCCGAAGTCGTCTGTATCGGCAACGTCGTTCTTCATAGTGATCTTAGCCGCCGTCACTATAGAACCGTCTCCGCTTCCGTTCGAGTTGATGAAGAATTGCAGGAAAGTAAACGGGTAGTCCTCGAATTTGGTCTTCTTGCTCACTTCAAATATCCGAGGCAAGTGCTCAAACAAGACAGTAACGCTAAGCCCTTTGTCCTGGGCCCGTTCTTGCACAAAGTTGATATCGTGCGGCGGCATTCCTTCGAAGGTAAAGGTACCCAGCTTGTTCTTGGCGATCGCCTTGAGGAGTTCGACCTGGCCCTGGCTCTCCAGTATTTGGCTGTCCTGTTGCACCTCTCTGTCTGAGGTCTGTCCGTCGATCTCCAGAGTAAAGGGCATCGATACGTGCCCAAGCTCGCCGCCGATGCCAACTGCCTTGCCGGTAAAAACCTGCTTTGTTCCGGATTGGCGGACGCTGGTGCGGTACTCTGCCACGGCCGAGCGTACAGGCAATATCCCCGAGACTCCGACCCAGGTTGCCGTCAATATGACGGTAAGCAACGCTTTAGTTCTCATCAAGCCCCCATCGTTAAAGAAAAAGAAGATGATGCCTGTGTAGGCGTATGACTGCAAGGAAATATGGATATTCTGCAATGCCGGCGGAATTTCCGCCTTGTTATTCCAGGGAGCGGCGGCTGCCTTTGCCCAGCATTGAATCGATATCCGCTAGTGAGCAGCGCCTTTCAACTCGGCTCTTCCGATGGACATCCAAATGACGTGTTTCACTTGGGTACTTGTCTGAGACTCAGCTCCCTGATCAGAGCCAACGGGAATGGGGGCGTACGGTACCGCTGGTCCCCTGACTGTAAATACGTCACTTACATAGATACGAGGCGCCTCCAACATCTGGCGCGAGGTGATTGGCGGAGGCTCCCCGCGGCAGATCACCGATCTCAAAAACGAGCGTTGTTTTGATTCCGATTGGTCAAAAAAGGCGACCTGGTGCTGTCACGAGGCAATACAACGACCGACGTAGTAATGTTCAAGGAACAAAAGACCGGCGACACACAGCCCTAATCTGAGCAGGCCTTGAATTGGAGCGGCTCCTCTTCAAGCCGGTCCTAACTCCGCGGGGCCTTAATCATCGTGTTGGTTATTGGGACCGCGGCGCCTGCGTCCTTCTCAAAGACACGTTCTCGATAATTTTAGATTTAACTTTCAGTTCGTACGGATTTATCTTGCCTGTAATGCCGGGCAGTTACTCTCGCTTAGTTATATGGTAGGGTCGCTCCGGCGCCGATAATTCGAACAGCCAAGCGCGTGTCGCGATAGATGTCCCGTTCATCTGCGAATGACGGCGCTCTATTCCAGGCGACCCTGAAGACAACGAACCGGCCCAACACCTTAGGCAGCTCTCAGTTTGGGGAGGGTGAGGTCTGCACTCCCGGACAGCACTATGGACGGCCAGGTTGTGTTTCGCGTGATTTCAAGCAGCACGAAAGGAAAACAGGAGGTATATGATAAAAAGAAGGTCTCTTCGCAAAACTCTTCGCAGACTCTTGAGCGGGGCGGCGCTGGGGGTTTTGTTCCAAGCTCCCCTGGCTTTAGCTCAGTCAACATACGGTTCCATAACAGGGACGGTCACCGACGCGCATGGAGCTGTAATAGCAAAGGCGCAGATTCAGGTCACAAACAAAGCCACTGGCGTTTCCCGAACGGTGAACTCGGATGATCAGGGCGATTATAACGTAATCAATTTGGATCCTGGCGCCTACGACTTAACGGTTACTGCCGCCGGAATGTCAACGGGAACCCGGAAAGACTTGCCGCTGTTGGCGCGTGAAATAGCTCGCGCCGATTTTCAGCTCGAGGTCAGCGGCGTGTCACAGCAGGTCGAAGTTCATGCCGATTCCCCGTTGATCGATCAGTCCCTGACAATTGCGGATTCCAAATCGGGCAATGAAATTAACTCGCTAGCGCTGAATTTCAGGGCGACCAATGCCACCAGTCCAATAGTTGTCGCAAACCTGGCGCCGGGCGTGCAACCTGACCCTTCCGGCAACATTTCGGTATCAGGCGGCCTGCCTAATTCCACTTCATTCTCGATTGACGGCATCTCGACTCAACAAGTGCGATTTGGCGGACCCAATGTGGATATGTTTCCATCGGTTGAAAGCATTAGTGAATTCCGAATCAACACCGCGGCCAGCAACGCCGAGTTTTCGCAACCGACCGACCTGACCGTAATCAGCAAAAGCGGAGGCAACGATTACCACGGCACGGGTTTCTGGTTCTTTCAGCGTGACGCGTTGGACGCGAGGGACCCCTTCGCATCCACCAAGCCCGCCGTTCAGGCGGATGACTTCGGTGGTAGCTTTAGCGGGCCGCTAACAATCCCGCACGTTTATGAGGCCAAGAATAAGACGTTCTTCTTTTTCACCTACGAAGGCACGCGTCGCCCGCAGGAATTCTTGCTCAACGAAGTAGTTCCGCCAACGCCGTGGCGAACGGGGGACCTTTCCAGCGTAAAGGAGCAGATCTTTAACCCCGTGACCGGTCAACCTTTCCCGAACAATCAGATTCCCGTGAATCCGGTTTCGGCAAAGATCCTTTCCGCGTTTTTCGCCAACCCGAATAGCGCCACGAATACCTCGGTGGCCTCGCCCGATTTCAACATCAACTTCCCGGGCAACTTTACGGTGAACGACTACGACGGCCGGATTGACCACAATATCACTGATACTCAGAAGGCGTACTTCCGCATTACCGACAAACATATCTTGAGTTCGGGAACAGACGGGACCGGCACGTATAACACGCAACTCGGGACTGACAGCGTAGACACGAATTTGATCAACCTGTCCGGCTCTCATAACTGGATTATCAAATCGAACCTTGTAAATGAGTTTCGAGCAGGCTTCACCAGCGCCGAATACAAGTTCAATGACTATCCGCTTGCGGCGCAGGGCGAACAGATCGTACAGAGCCTTGGCATCACCGGGCTGCCTGGCTCGCCGAAGAATGGTTTGGGCGGAGTGTCAAATTTTGGTATTGCCGGATTCCTCGGTGAGGCGTCCTCGCCCGGACACCCGCGCGACATTAAAAACCGCACCATTGAACTCAGTGACAGTATAAACTGGATAAAAGGATCGCACTCTTTCAAGTTTGGCTTTGAATTCATGCGCCTGGACTATGAGGACCAGATTACCTTTTTAACCGGTGATGAATTCGGCGATTTCACATTCGACGGCAGCATCACCAGCGGCGGCAACGCTGCCCTTGTTGACCCGGCTCATGCGTTTGCCGATTTCCTTCTTGGATATCCGGCTCAGGCTTCGTTCGCTCAAAATGGACCGGACGGAAAGCCCTACGGGTATCACTACGGCGGCTTTGCTCAGGACGCGTGGAAGATTCGCCGCAATTTGACCTTAAGTTACGGGATACGCTATGAAGTGAACACTCCATTTAACGACTCAACCCAGCAGTTGGGGAACTTTGATCGCAACTTCCCTGGTGGAAGGCTGGTCGTGCAGAATCCGGCGCTCATCTCACCATCCTGGCGCGCGGAGGTTGGCAACACTCCGTTTGTTACGTTCCAGCAGGTCGGCCTTCCCTCGACTCTCAGATACACCTATTACGGGAACGTTCAGCCGCGGCTTGGTCTTGCCTGGGATGTGACTGGCGATGGAAAAACGATGGTCAGAGGCTCTGGCGGGATCTATTCAGTTCCGGTGCTGGGAGCCGTGCTCTATTCACTTTTGGGTGTGGACACAAGCAACTTCGTCGAGTTCACTAGCACCGCGCAAAACCGGTTACTCCTGCCGAACCAGGTATTCAGCGGCGCCTCAACTGCACTCGGATTCCCAGGTTATCGCCGTGCCAATCAGTACAACTTAATGGATCCACGTGTGGTGCAATGGAACGCATCGGTGGACCGCGACCTTGGCTGGAAAACCTTGCTGCGGCTCAGCTATACCGGGTCCAAAACGACCGGACTGATTTACAGCCCTGACCTGAATCAGGTGCAGCCGAATACCGTCGGATACGCTGCGCTAACGGCCACCCCGGCGTTGCGAGAGCAAAATCTGAAGTATCCGAACTTTGCAGAAGTTCTGACCCGCGACAACGGGCCAAGCGCAGTTTACAACGCTTTCTCGGTGCAGGTCTCGCGGCGCTTCGCTGGCGGGCTTACTTTCCAAAACAGCTACACGCTTTCTTATGACCACACCAACGCCCTTGGTTCGGCGCCTAATTCGGACAGCCCTAACGGCGAAGGAAGCGGCTCTGGCGCGGTGGGCGACAACGGCGGCAATGTGTTGAACTACTACAACATCGCGTCCGACTATGGGAACGCGCCGTTTGTGGCCCGCCATCGCTTCGTCAGCACTTTCCTGTACGACCTGCCTTTCGGACGTGGCCGTCACTTCTTTGGCGATGCGAACCGCGCGGCGGACGCAGTTATCGGCGGATGGAAGCTTACCGGAATTACCATCCTGCAAACGGGCCCGTTCCTGACCCCCACGTTTGTCGGGACAGACCCTTCCGGCACGAATCCGTCTCAGCGAAGTGAAGGCGCCTTTCAAAGGCCGGACTGTGTAGCGGGCGCAAATCCTAACGCCGCGGTAGCCGGAAGCGGATTGTTCTTCAATCCTGCCGCGTTCAGTGTCCCCGCCAATAACATCGGGCGGTTTGGCGATTGTGGCGTCGGTATTTTGAACGGCCCAGGAACCAGGACCTTTTCCGCGTCCCTTGGCAAAGACTTTAGGTTTAGCGAGCGATTCCTGGTCCACTATGAAGCTCAATTTGCCAATCTGTTCAACATAACCAATCTGGGTATTCCGAATACATCGATCACCGGCGGGAGCTTCGGTCAGGTTACTTCAACCCAGCCGACGCAACAGGCTGGACCCAGGACGATCCAGATGCACCTGAGGTTTGTGTTCTAAGCTGCCGCAATGGCAGGCAGATAGGCCGGTGCCGTTTGCTTGCGTTTGACAACGGCAGGTATCCTTTCGCTTCGTCAAAGGGTACCTGCCAAATCTTCTTCAAGTCTGGGAAAGAGGATTCGACGCCGCCTATGACCGATCCGAAAGCCGATGTCGCAATTGTAGGGGGCGGAATCCTTGGGCTGGCGCACGCTTATCACGCGGCAAAGCGTGGAAAATCGGTTGTCGTATTTGAGAGAGACGTTAAAGCGCAGGGCGCCTCGGTCCGCAATTTTGGGATGATCTGGCCGGTGGGTCAACCGCCGGGTGAGATGCATCATATGGCTCTGCACAGCAGGGAAGTTTGGGTCGAGGTTCTGAAATCGAGCGGGTTGCCGTACTTCCCCACGGGCTCGCTTCATGTTGCTTATAGAAAAGATGAATTCGCGGTCCTTGAAGAATTTCGAGACAAAGCGCCGTCGCTCGGATATGACTGTGAGCTGCTTGATGTGGATGGTGTTCTTTCACGGAGTAATGCGGTTCGGGCCGAGGGATTGCTCGGTGGACTATGGAGTCCAACAGAGTTGACGGTTGATCCTCGATTAGTGATCGCGAGGCTGCCAGAGTATTTGTCGAGCGAATTCGGAGTTCGGTTCCAATTCGGAACCGCAGTACGCGAGATCGATCTGCCGCGGATAGTCACGGGTACTGGTGTATGGCGAGCCAACCGCGTCATCGTTTGCAGCGGCCATGACTTTGAAACGCTTTATCCTGAGCTATTCACCGAAAGCGGGCTTGATAGATGCAAGCTTCAGATGATGAGAACAGTGCGTCAGCCCGATGGGTGGCGACTTGGTCCATCCCTTGCGGCGGGATTGACATTGAGATTCTATGCCTCATTTGCTGTATGTGAGAATTTGCGAGCGTTGCGCGAGAGAATTGCTCACCAGACGCCTGAATACGACCGCTGGGTGATTCACGGATTGGTTTCACAAACAGCAGACGGAGAACTGACTCTTGGCGATTCCCATGAGTATGGGAAAGCGGTCGACATTTTCGACAAGGCCGAGATCGATGAATTGATGATGGGGTATCTGAAGACGTTTCTTCAGGCGCCTTCTCTGGAAATCGCGCAGCACTGGCACGGGGTGTATTCCAAACATCCAGAAAAGCCCTTCGTTTTGACGGAACCGGCAGAAGGCGTACGGGTTGTCACGGGAGTCGGCGGGTCAGGAATGACTCTCTCGTTCGGACTAGCTGAGCGGGTGATCAAACTAATGGGCATCTAGCTTTCCCGGGGCCGCACGCTTCGAGCGTGCTCATTCGGCATCGAGCGACTTGTTTAGGTGGTCGCGCCTTACCACGCCTGCGGGTCCACGTGTACGCCTGAAAGGCTCCGAAGCTGTGTAAATTGCTTCGATAATCGGATTCCCGCGGCTCTGCCGCTGGCCCGGCGGAAAGGCTCCGAAGCTGTGAATAAATCGCGCCCAATTGCTTCAGTTCCAGTTTCTCGCGGCTCTGCCGCCTGCACTGCGGGAAGGCACCGAAGCATCGAAAGAATTGGCTTCCACGATCAAACTCGAATTCTTGCTCTCTCGCGGCTCTGCCGCCTGCACGGCGGGAAGGCACCGAAGCATCGAAAGAATTGGCTTCCACGATCAAACTCGAATTCTTGCTCTCTCGCGGCTCTGCCGCCTGCACGGCGGGAAGGCTCCGCCTTCTCGGGAGCGCTCGACTTCGTTACTTTTGCGGCTGTGCCGCCGTCCTAGGAATCTAATGCGAGACCTTGTTCTCCCTGCTGTTCAACGGGGAAGCGGGTCTCAGGCATGGTCGAACCAGGCCGGTAATCCCGCCGAATGCAATGGCGGCGTTGCCGCGAACAAAAGAGAAACTGGCCCGGTAAGGCTCTGCCTACCGGCGGCAGACGGCGAGGACGAAGAATATGAGGACTGACAGAACATATCTCGGCAAGGTCAACGCGGTCATCTTTGATTGGGCGGGAACTATCGTCGATCATGGAAGCCTGGCGCCGGTCAGAGTGCTGCAGGAACTGTTCGATATACACGAAGTGCCCATCACCGAAGACGAAGCCCGGCGGGATATGGGGCTCCTTAAAAAGGACCACATCAGGTCGATCTTGTCTTATGAACGAGTACGATCAGCTTGGACTGGGGCTCATAACGAGCCGCCATCCGAGGAGGATGTTGAAAGCTTATTCCACGACTTTATTCCTCGCCAGCTAGACTGCCTGGCCGCGTATTCGGAGTTGATTCCGGGACTGCTCGATACCGTAGCCGGTCTTCGGAAACGAGGAATTAAGATTGGCAGCACCACCGGATATACCCGGCCGATGCTGGATCTATTGCTGGAAAAGGCAGCAGCTCAGGGTTTCGTTCCTGACAGCGCATTATGTCCCGATGATGTTGGCGGGGGCCGCCCCTATCCCTGGATGTGCTACGAAACCGCGGTTCGATTGAAGGTATATCCTCTAGAGTCTTTCGTCAAAATCGGTGACACAATTAGCGATGTCGAAGAAGGGCTTAACGCCGGAATGTGGTCGGTAGGCGTTGCCCGGACGGGCAACCTGATCGGACTCAGCGCCGCTCAGTTTTCCGCTTTACCGGCAAGCGAAATGGAGTCAGAAATTGGCGCGGCCCGAGCGAAGCTTATAGCCGGCGGCGCCCACTACGTTATCGATTCGATCGCCGAAGTCGAGGATCTGCTCGTCAAGATCGAAGGGCGGCTTGCACAAGGAGAGCGGCCTTGACCAAAGCTGCTCGAGAGGTTCCAGGGGCCGCTCGCAACAACCATCTGCTCTGTTGGCAGATCATCACTGTTGCAATGATGTTTGCCGGCTATTCCGGTTATTACCTGTGCAGGTCTGATTTCTCCGTTGCATTGCCCTTGATTTCCGCCGATCTTGCGGCAAAGGGAATAGCAGCCGATGTCGCCCGAATTCGACTTGGTTCGATCGCGTCTATCGGCGTGCTCGCCTATGCAATTGGCAAGTTTCCCAGCGGATCGACCGCAGACTTTTTCGGCGGGAAACGCAATTTCCTTACCGGCATGATTGGCTCGGTTCTATTCACGCTGTTGTTTGCCATCGGGGGAGGCGTACCGATCTTCACCCTGGCATGGTTCGGGAACAGACTGATCCAATCTCAGGGCTGGGCCGGAATGGTGAAGATAACATCCAGGTGGTTCTCGTTTTCAAGCTACGGGACTGTAATGGGAGTCATCAGCCTGAGCTACCTGTTCGGGGATGCCGTTTCACGCCAATTCATGGGAATGTTGATCGACAGAGGGCTGGGATGGCGGCAGTTATTTTTTGTCGCGGCTGGCATCTTGTTGGTGCTGTTCGCCGCTAGCACGCTGCTCATAAAAGAATCACCGCTCGAGATCGGCGAACAGGAGCCGCGCTCGAATCCGCTTTGCCTGTTCGGAGAGCGGGGCGACGCGCCAAGCCCGCCAAGCCTTACCGCGCTGTTTGCGCCATTCCTTAAAAGCAAGACCTTCTGGCTGGTATGTCTCCTATCGCTAGGGACCACGCTGGTACGCGAAACCTTTAACCTGTGGACGCCCACCTATTTTGTCGACGTTGTAGGGATGACCAAGGCCGCGGCCGCAGCGAAAAGCGCCGTGTTTCCGCTCGTCGGCGGGTTTTCAGTTTTGATCGTCGGCTTTCTGAGTGACAAGCTTGGCCGCGCAGCTCGAGCCGCCATAATTCTTGCCGGATTGCTGTTGAGCGCGATGGCGCTGTTCGGGCTGGCTCTTGGAGATTTCCGCGGGTCGGCGTTGATTCCTGTGCTTCTTGTTGGCGCCGTTGCGTTTCTGGTGATCGGGCCGTACGCATACCTTGGCGGGGCGATCGCTCTGGATTTTGGCGGAAAGCAGGGCAGCGCGACTGCATCGGGGTTGATCGATGGTGTAGGATATCTGGCTGGAGTACTCGCCGGCTTGAGCGTGGCGCAAGTTTCAGTGCGTTACGGCTGGCGGGGCGCGTTCATTGCCCTCGGATGCTGTACCTTGATTACTAGCATCGCCGCGGCTGCATACCTGGTTCAACAAGTGCGAGCGTTACAGCTCCAGGAAACTGCGCCGGCGGGCGACACGACCGGTGCCTTATATGGCTAATATGAGTTCCGATGACGCCCCGGCCCTCTGCGCCAGCGTCACTGTCACCCGCGCGGGCCA
>Ga0335078_10019067_pt1 | contig 10201 bp, 12 predicted proteins | sample Lox_Sample_32_FD_206711 | JGI IMG/M metagenome (GOLD analysis project Ga0335078, IMG submission 206711) | Soil microbial communities from Loxahatchee National Wildlife Refuge, Florida, United States - Lox_Sample_3.2 | ecosystem: Environmental > Terrestrial > Soil > Wetlands | place: USA...
GTGTACACGCGGGAGATGCTGCTCCACGGCGCGGTGGATCGAGAGGTGGGCCGGCGGGTGATGAACGGATTCTACGCTCCGCGCGGGCCGGACATGTATGTGCTGTTGGAGCCGTATTGGCTCTACGGAACCAAGGGCACCACGCACAGCACGACTTTCAGTTACGACGCGCACGTGCCGGTGATCTTCATGGGCCCCGGCATCAAGGCGGGACGCTTCGACGAAGACATATCGGTCAACGACGTGGCGCCCACGCTGGCGACGTATCTGGATATCGAAACACCCAGCGGCAGCGTGGGGCGGTGTCTGGCGGAGATTCTGCATTGACGTGCACGCGGCATGGCGCCCGCCGGTTATAATCTTCATCGATAGGAGAACACATGGAACTACGTCCTTTGCACGATCGCGTCGTGATCAAGCGCCTGGAGGAAGGCGAAACCAAGCGCGGCGGCATCATCATCCCGGATACCGCCAAAGAAAAGCCGCAGCAGGGAGAAGTGAAAGCCGTGGGCAGCGGCAAACTGCTGGAGACCGGCGAGCGCATGCCGCCCGAAGTGAAAGCCGGCGACCGCATCCTGTTCGGCAAGTACTCCGGGGCTGAGGTGAAGCTCGATGGCGAAGAGTACCTGATCCTGAAAGAGGACGAGATACTCGGGGTGCTGGAATAGTGCACGCCGTGCGCCGCGCCTTACTCCTCTCTGCGGCCCTGGGCCTGTTTTCAATCTCCGCCCCGGCTCAGGAGCCATTCTACGCTTTGTCCGGTTTATCTTAGAGCCATGGTGATGGGACAGGTAGCCCTGCGCCCTAACATGAGCCTGGCAAAAGATCTGCTGGCGGCGGGCGAGCGCGACCCCGTGTTGGAGTTCTTAGTTGCAGGTTAGACGCTTGGGCGGCAATAGTGAAGGGCGGCGGCACCCCGCATTTTGGCGCAAGCCTGGTTTATTAGGGCAAGGCGCGGCGGGCGTCACAGAATATTGACCGCCCGCGCCGCCAGCAGCGCCAGGGTGGCCAGCGATATGGTGGACTGCACCATCATCATGCCTTTCGCCCACCGCGACAGAACCGGAACATCCGTGGGAGAAAAAGCCGTGCTGGTATTGAACGCCAGGAACAGATAGTCCACGAAGCCGGGCATCCAGGCGCTGTCGCCCAGGGTCATCTGGGGGAACAGGAACGCGCCTTCGGTATGCTCGCCGCGCAGATCGCGTTGGTTGGGTCCGCCGGCATCCAAGCGCCAGTACCAGGAGGCGAACACCAGGATATTCGAAATCCACAGCGCCGCGGCGGAACGCAGCAAGACGGGCGCCGATTCCTTGTGACCCAGCAGAGCGAGGATGAGCAGCACCAGCGCGCCGATCATGGCGGCGGTGATCACGCTCAAGACCGTGTATCCCACGATCTGATTGAGCCCGTGCCTGGACCGCCGGTACAGAATCATGTTCGCGATGGAAAGCGGGGCGGCCAGCGCCAGGGCCAGCCACCCGGGTCCGGGACTCAAGGCCTCCGGCAGCGCCCAATACAGTCCGCCCACCGAGAAGACGGCCATCATGGCGGGCCAACGTGGTTCGCGGCGCGGCGCCGGTGTGTCGGACATGCACCTATTGTCGCCGATGCTGGAGGATTGCGGCGACCGTGTTGGGGTTTGTCGTCGCACGGCGCCACATCCGGAGCCTGCTGCCAGGCGGCCGCGTTCGGGCCCCTGCGCCCGCCGGTGTAGATCGCCACAGCTTCCACAAGCTGCCCGCCGATGTTCACTTTGAGCCCGCGAAAGCCGATATCCGCCGCCTAGTGAGTGCCGCAGGCCGCCGGGCACTCCGACCAGTGAATCGTCAACGGCGCGCCCGCGGCGCCGAAGCGCTGTTCCAGCGCGCGCGTCACCGCGAGCGAGGCTCCCATATGACCAGGGGTGAGAATCCGGGGCGGCGAGCGAGCGTACAAGCGGTGGCACGCATCTTCTGGAGTAGACAGCGCGAAACAGCCGGCTTGGGAGGCCGGCGCAGCCGCAATCACTTCAACGAGACTGCCCAGCAATCGGCCCTGTCAGGCTGACTGGGCTTCGCCGAGGATCGCTTCCAAGTGCTTCCGCAGGCTGCGTTCCAGGGCGGGTTTGCCGCCAATCGAATCGTCGTAGAAAATCACGCGATAGCTCCGAATGTCAAATGGCAGTTCTTTACCGCGTTGCGCCATCAGAATGGTCGGTTTGTTTAACGCGTGTGCGTAGCCTAGTTCATAGAATACGTTTTGATTGGGGGCTGTGATCTCGGCGATCACGATTTGCGCTTCTGCGAGCTGGCGCTTCATGTCTTCGAATACTATGCCGGGACCGGCGACCTCGTCCATGCGGATCAGGCTCAAGCCAAGTTGCTCCTTAACCAACGGGTAGATCACTTCCTGGTAAAGCGTGTCGAAGGGCGCGCCGAACTGCATGGCCACGAAAACCCGAGGGCTGGCCGAGTGGACCTGGAGCTCGCTGAAATCGACGGTAGCGGGACCGAAGGCGAGAAGCCCGAGTTGGCGTCCGCCCAACGGCTCCGCCAGGATGCTCTCGATGACGCGAACACCGTCCACGGTCATCCTGATCTCCTGGCCGATCTTACGAAGTTCGACCTCATACTCGCGGCCAGCTTCCAGGTTCTTTGCCAAACCAACCAGCTCGATTCCCCGCCAGCCAAGGCCCGGCACGAACTCAGTTACCGTATATGCCCGCTCGTAAGCTCCCAGTTGGGCCACGATGTACCGGGACCGTTCGGACTGGAAACCTAGGATGACCCCGGCCGAGACATTCGGTGAGGACAATTTGATGCCAATCTGAACCGAGCCATCCGTGAGATCGCGATCACTCAGCGCGATACCGTAGGGATGGGGACTGTCGGCCGCAGGTCCCAGATAGCTGGCTTTCGTTCCCTCGAAATGCCATAGGCCGGTAGCAGCGGCCCAGCGAATCGGGCGCCCATTCACCGACGGCGAAAAGGCCGTTGAATCGATCATGTCCGCTGGCATGTTAGCCCTGTTCCATCATATCAGGGCCCAGCACGGCTTAGTTCAGGAAATATGTGCGGTAGAGCGTATCGCGCTGCTTGGGGATGAAGCCGGCGTCGCGGATGATGCGGCGCAGCTCTTCTTCGCTGGCGCGGTGGTGCGCGCCGGCCGCGGAGACCACGTTCTCCTCGATCATGATGCTGCCCACGTCGTTGCCGCCGAAGCGCAGGCCGAGCTGGCAGGTCTTCAGCCCCTGGGTGACCCAGGAGGACTGAATGTTCTCGATGTTGTCGAGGTAGATGCGCGAGATGGCCAGGTTCTGCAGATACTCGACCGCAGTGGCTTCTTCATGCACGAAGCGGCCGAGCGAGGTGTTTTCTCGCTGGAAGGTCCAGGGGATGAACGCGGTGAAACCTCCCGTATCCTCCTGGATCTGGCGCACGATCTGCAGGTGATTCATGCGCTGCTCCAGCGTCTCGCCGCAGCCGAACATCATGGTGGCGGTGGTGCGCATTCCGAGCGCGTGCGCGGTGCGGTGCACGTCGATCCACTCGGAGGTCGAACACTTGAGCCGGCTGATGCGGTGGCGGACGCCATCGTCCAGAATCTCCGCGCCGCCGCCGGGGATGGAGTCGAGGCCGGCGTCTCGCAAACGGGCGATAGTATCGCGCAGGCTCAGACCGCTGACCTCGGCGATGTTAGTAACTTCAGGCGCGGAAAAGCAATGCAGGTGAATGTTGAAGCGCTGCTTGATGGCGCGCAGCAGGTCCTCATACCACTCGATCTTCAGGTCCGGATGCAGGCCGCCTTGCATCAGGACGCCGGTGCCGCCCAGGTCGAGGGTTTCCTGGATCTTGGCGAAGATGGTTTCGTGGCCGTGGACGTAGCCTTCGGCGTGGCCCATGGGCCGGTAGAAAGCGCAAAAACTACAATATTCCGTACAGAAATTGGTGTAATTAATGTTGCGATCGATGATGTACGAGACGACACCCTCGGGATGGTAGCGCTTGCGGACGGAGTCGGCCGCCATGCCGATGCCAATCAGGTCGTCGGAACGAAACAGGTCGAGGGCTTCAGCGTATGAGATCATCAGGCAGTCATGCTCAAGACTTGCTGGGCGCCCTGCGCGAAGACATAGGCGCCGAAGAGCGGCTTGGGCTCGCCCTTGCCCCAGCGTTGCGCCTGATATTTCGCGCGCAGGAATCGCACATCCGGGTGGGCGCGCAAGTCGAGCAGAATCTGATACGTGCCGCAATAAAACTTCTGCGGGAAGGAGACGATGGGTTTGGCGCCCCACTCGACATTGTCCGCGGAACCCCAGATGGAGACGTCCAGGCTTTCCTGTTCAATGATGCGAGTGATGCCTAGGGTGAGGAGGATCGGACCGCCCCGGGAATCGCCCAGGTCAACCTCGGGGCCGGTGCCGGCCTCGCGGATGGTCGTTTCCGGAAGTAGGAAACCTGGTAGCATACAGCACTCCTGTCGATCGTGTTCTAGAGTTTCGGCTCCTTTATGTAGTGCAAACCCTAGATTAAGATTCGCACATTTTTCATTAAAAAGGTAGATGGTTCGCATGAATTAATGGTTACGCGGCTGGAGACTTACGCGTCGCGGCCACCGACCGCTTGCGGCGCGGGCCGGGCGTCGGGTTCCGGGAAGATTTGCCGGCATACAATTGCCGGTAGACTGTGGCGTTTCGCAACACCGCCTCCACGTATTCGCGCGTTTCGGTAAATGGGATGGATTCCACGAATTCGGCGGGCTCCTGGTACTGATTCCAGGCGATCCAGTCGTTCACGTGAGACTTGCCGGCGTTGTAGGAAGCCAGGGTCTGCTCCCACTTGCCACCCCATTGATCGAGTAACGCGCGCAGGTAACAAGCGCCGAGTCTCAGGTTGAGGGCGGGCTGGAACAGGGATCGATTGCTGAAGCGTTTGATGCCGGCGCGGCGGGCCAGGGCGCGGCCGGTGGCCGGCTGGACTTGCGTCAGGCCGTAGGCGTGTTTGGCGGAGAGGGCCTGCGGATCGAATTCGGATTCCTGGCGGACGATGGCCGCCACCATGTATGGATCCAGGTTTTGCTGTTTGGCGCTGCGCACGAGATCCTTCTCATAGGGCAAGGGGAACAACAGTTGCCAGAATGCCGGCGGCGCGTCTTCCAGAGACATGGAGAGATAGTCGGGGGCAGCGGCCTTGATGTTGTGCAGCCGTTGGTGCGGCGTACTGGCAGTGCGCGCGAGCTCCATGGCCAACAGATACGCCTCGCCGCCATGGCGTGCGCCGAAGCGCAGCTCGGCCTGGGCCAAATCCGCCAGCCCGGCGGATTGGAGCTGGCGGGCGCGTTCGATGCGCAAGGCGGTTTCGGCATCCGGCCGGACCGGAACGGCGGGCTTGTGCTGCGGGAAAGCGATGGAACGCAGGAACCGGGCGGTCTTCTCCGACGGACCGGCGGCCGCGATGCTCGGCTGCGTCGAGCGGGCGCGGGCCAGGATACCGTAGTAGTAGTTCGGAAACTGCGCCGCGAGCCTGGTGTAGAAGGCGCGCGCGGCGGGGTAGTCATTGTGATCGGGGGCGGCCTCGGCCAGGCGGCCCAGGAAGTAGAGCGCGGCGCTGGAGGAGGGATGTCCGGGGTATCGCTCCAGGTGTTCGCGCAGCAGTTCCCGCGCGTCGTGCTTACGGCGGATGTAGGCTGCCCAGGCGACGCGCCAATGGGCGGCTGCGGCCAGCGGCTGATCCGGGAACGTCTCGTACACGGCCTCGTAGAGCGGCGTGTATTTGTCGGGCTGATTGGTGACCAGGAATCGATTGGCCGCGGCCATCAGGGCCTGGTAACGCCACGGCGATTCGCGGTACTTGCCGAGTTTGCGAACCGCCTCCATCATCTGATCTTCGTCGTTCAGCTTGCGGGCGCACTCGACGATGTAGAAGAGGCGCTCGGCGTTTGCCTCGGCATCGCCGCCGGAGACCTCCAGCGAGCGGAGGCGAGAGTAAGCGCCAGCTACATTGCCGGAAAGGTACTCGGCGGCGCCGATACCTACGCGGGCCTGGTCGCGCTCCGGGCCGCCGAGTTGCGGCACGAGCGCTTCAAACTCGGATTGCGCGCGGGCGTATTCGCGCTGCGCCAGCAGCTTGTGGGCGCGCTCGAGCATGGCTTGCGGCGCGGGCGCGGGATACGCGGCTCCCATGGCGTCGCGCAGGGCGAGGAGCGCGGCGGCCGCGCGCGTGGCCGGGTCCCCGGTGGGATATCCGAAATGGACCCGCTGATAGTATTGCGCGGCGTGCGGCAGGTCGTGGGATGCTTCATAGGCGATGGCCAGGGCGAGGTCGCCATCGGGCTGCGGAAGATCGGCGTAGCGTTCGCGCAGCATGCGCACGGCTTCCTGCGCGGCGCCTGAAGCCGCCAGACCGCGCCCCTGCAGCACCAGGGATTTCGCGGCGAACGGGGAGGGCAGCGGGACAGTCCGCACGGCGGCCGCGTCGCGCGCGGCGCCGGCATAGTCGGCGTTCTCCGAGCGGGCGGCCGCCAGATAATATGCCGTGTAGTCGGCCAGTTTGGGAAGGCGCGGCTGGGCGGCGGCGAGATGCAGGATGGCATCCGGGAAGCGCTTCTGTTCGAACGAAACCACTCCCAGGGTGAGGTGGGCCAGGGCGCCGTTGGCGTCTTTGTGACCGGCCGCGAACCTCTCCAGCGCCTTGCGGCGCGCGGGTGTGGGCGAATCGCGATAGGCCCGGCCAAGAGATTCGGGGGTTTGGGCGAGGGCGGCGGCAGCCAACACACCACAGGCTAAAGCCTGTGCCACCATGTTAGACCAGGCGCCCAGGGTATGTCCCTCCCAGCCAGGCAGGATTGCCATTGGCCAGCGTGCGCACTAACTCCAGATGAAAGTAATCGACCATGGTCTTGCTGGCCGTTACAAACGTTTGCCGGTAGGCCTCTCTGCCTTCGTCGATGGCATCTTGCAGGGCGGAGTACAAATCCTGCTGCGCGCGTCCGGCTTTGACCGCATCGGGCCGGTACAGCCGCATCTCCGCGACTTTCACCCGGGCAAAGCGCTGGGCACGCAGATGCACTTGGCGATCGGCCGGGCTTAGATCCTCCCAGTCGAGTGCGGGAGCGGCCGGCGCGGCGGAGGCCGACTCGATGCGCACCAGATCGGCGGACAGGCCGGCAGGGTTGTCAGGCATGTCCTGGCGTGCAGGGCGCTGCCGCGCTTCCAGGACTGCGGCCGTGGCTTGCGCCAGCAACTCCAGAGCCGGGCTGTCGACCGCACCGGTGGCATACAGCATGCCGACCGTGGTGCGGTCCACCGTCAACGGGAACAGATGGGCTTTATCGCCGGGCGCGTGGGCGAGCGCTTCCACCGCGGCCGGCGACACCTCCGCGGCGGAGCACAGCGCCACCACCGGCTCGCGCGATTCGATGGCGCCGGCAAAAGCGGCCGCTTCCGATGCGGAGAATCGGATCTCGCGAAAGCGCTCGGCGGCTTCGCCGGCTGCACCGCGCAGGCGCTCTCCGGCGACCGCATTCTCGCTGATGCGAAACACGGCGCACGCATTGGCGAAGGGGGTCGAAGCGTCGCAGAGGATGGCGGCAATTTCAGAAAAGGTGGCGGCCTGGCGCAAGCGCCGCACGGATTGATTCAAATGTTCGGCCAGAGCCTGCTCGGCGGCTTGGACGCTGGTGGAGACACGCGCTTCCGTTTCCGTTTGGAACAACTGCTCGAGTTCGGAGAATAAGCTGCGCAAGGACGGCGAAGGCGCTGCGGTGGACATCCTGAGACGATTCTAGCAAGCCTGGGGGCGAGCCGATGTTTTGCATCCATGTTTGCCGGGGCGCGCGGCCAAGCGGAGGCATAGCGGACAATTGGGGCTGAGCGTGCGTGTTCGTTGATTGAGGTGCTTGGTTGTGCGAGACAAACAGTGGGGAGGCTCGGATGAATGGACTGGCGGCCGGCCCTTCGGCTTGCGCAGAAGTTTGGCCAGAGTTATGCGCCGTCTTGCACCGATCCAGTTGACTGAGGCGGCAGACCACACTGAACAAACAGAGCCCAAGTGATTGAGAATAAAAGGGGCAGATAGGTGACAATGTACCTGGTGGCCTCCAGGCGCAAAGACGACGACGCTGCTCTGTTGATGCCCATGGAGTCTCCGGTCCTGGAAGATGACGAATGCCATTGCTCAAGCCAAGCCGATCGCCGTTATGGTATAGCAATGCGTTAGGGGACCGGTGACGATGAGGCGACCCACACTGAAGAGAAACATGCGGACTCGGAACCAGAGGTCCAAATCTCCGGTGGCCGAACCATTAAAGGAATCGCACGCTCCGAAAAGAATTCGGCTTCTGGACGAGTATGAGTTGCTGTTCTACGCCCGCTCTTTCCACCGGGCGGCGAAAGCCCTGGCCGGATCTGTGCAACAGGACGACAATCCGGTTTCGGACGTTGATTTCTCGCCGGCGGTCAACCTGGATCGGCAGGCTCTCGAACTGCACCTCAAGGCCATAGTGTTGGGCGAGGGCGGCAATTTCCTGAAACCAAACCCGACCCGCTGACGGTCCACAAAACGCATTCGGTGTCGTGGTTGGCGCAGTTCGTCGCCCAGATCATCACGGCCTTGAAGTGGGAGAACGAGTTCCGATGCGAAGGAATCCAGAGCCTGGACGATTTCAAGGCATTGGTCGAGAGCGTTAGCACCGTCGACCGTGGATCGTACACGTATCGGTGTTTTGTCGATCCCAAGGTGGAGTTCAACGTCGGTGAGTTCGTGGGGAGGATAGATGCCCTGCTTGCCTTGCTGGACTCGACGGCGGATGGTCTTGCAGCGGAGTGGGATTTGCGCTCAGGGGCGGTGCCGGAATTCGAGCCGTATGATGATGGTGGGCAGACGATTCAATAAAGCCCGACCAACTTCAACGTTTCTGTTTCCGGCTGGCTAAACGCTTCCAGACGGCATCATCGTCTGCATCGGGCAGTTCTTCCAATGGGGTTCGTTTCCCGCCAGCGGCCCGATCAAACAATTTCCAAAAACGCTGACTGTTGCTCAGGATCAGGGTTTCCAGATCCGTGTTCTCGTCGATTGGGAGCAACAAAGCCGCACTCCTGCCGTTCTTGGTGACGACCACGGGCCCAGTTTTCGGCAGCGCTTCAATTACCTTGCTGAAGTTGTTTTTGACTTCGCGCAGGCTTTCGATCTTCATAACTCGAACTCCTCACCCTCGATGAACAATTGGTTGCCACGCTTCTCACCGATCAAATTGACAAGCGGCACAAGGCCATCGTCCATCACTGTATAAAACAGCCGCCAATCGTCGAGCCGCAGCTCCCGTTCCGCATGTTCCGAAGGCCGCTTCAGGGGGAATTTGTTCCGCGTAGCCGCTGCCCTTCACAACCCAGCGTAGCACAATCAAGCTACGGGCGGCGTAGCGGTGAATGCCTCGTAGTCCAGGCCTGCAGATAGGTATAGCCGCCACCAATAATGGTGTCTTGGGGAAACCCCAGAACGGTTAAGCACCCACGCCCCCCACGCCCAACCTCCATCGCACGAAGATCATATTCGTGCTATGCTGCCAGCAGCGCCGCACGATGCATATTCCGGATGGCTATCTCAGTCCCTCGACGTGCGCCGGTATGGCCGCCGCCGCCGCGCCATTCTGGTACATCGGCTTGCAGCGCGTAAAATCGGCCTTGCACGCGCGGCTCATCCCGCTGATCTCCCTGTTCGCCGCGTTCTCCTTCGTCATCATGATGTTCAACCTGCCGCTGCCAGGCGGCACCACCGGCCATGCGGTGGGCATGGGTATCGCCTCTATTGTCCTCGGGCCGTGGGCTTCCATCCTGGCCATATCCATCGCGCTGACGATCCAGGCCGTGTTCTTCGGCGACGGCGGCATCACGGCGCTCGGAGCAAACTGTTTCAACATGGCCATTGCCGGGTCGCTGGTGGGCTATGCCACTTACCGGCTGGTCGCCTGGAGGGCTGGCCTGTGTTCCGCGCGCCGCGTGGTGGCCGCCGGAATCGCCGGCTATACGGCTATCAACGTGGCCGCCCTGTGCGCGGCCATCGAGTTCGGCATTCAGCCGCTCCTGTTTCGGGACGCCTCCGGAGCGCCGCTCTATGCGCCCTATCCGCTGCGCATCGCGATTCCCGCCATGATGCTCGGACATCTGACCTTCGCGGGACTCGCAGAGCTGGTCGTCTCGTCGGGCATGGTCGCTTATCTGCAG
>Ga0335078_10019068_pt1 | contig 10201 bp, 14 predicted proteins | sample Lox_Sample_32_FD_206711 | JGI IMG/M metagenome (GOLD analysis project Ga0335078, IMG submission 206711) | Soil microbial communities from Loxahatchee National Wildlife Refuge, Florida, United States - Lox_Sample_3.2 | ecosystem: Environmental > Terrestrial > Soil > Wetlands | place: USA...
CGGGAGTGGGTTACAGCCGCTTACCTCTGGCGGGCTGCCTTGCGCTCCTTGGCGCGATCATGAAGGTGGGCCCACTTGTCTTTTGGGAGGTTGTCCCATTGGATCTTGGGCATGGTTCAGCGGCCCAGGATCAACGTGCGGAACTCGTCCACCAACCGATCCTGATCGCTGGGATCATCGTTGCCGAGGTTCTCCTTCAGTCTTTTGAAGAATTCGCGCTTCCGGTCCTCCTGGCTCTGGAGGCCAAGCCGTACGAGCGCCGCTATCGCCTTGCTCATACTGGTGTCAACGGTCTCGGCATACTGTTCCACTTGGCTGGCGACAGGCGATGGGAGACCGACCGTGTATCTGTTCTCCGGTTTGCGCCAGGCGCTGAGACGCGCTTTCCTGGGGCGGACTCGTGAGTTCTGCTTCGGCAATCTAGATTGAGGCATATATCATCAGTATGCCTCAGGATGCATCGTTCTACCACAGAAGCAGCGGGCATCTCGGGGCGGTGCGCCTATGGTTCAAGCGGGCTCCTTCGGCTTGCCCAGGCGGTTTTCGAGCTCCTGCACGAAGGCTGCCAGGGCCTTGCGGTCGGCATCCTGCCACTTGATGACGACGAAATACTGGTCGCGGTAGAAGAAGACCGTGTCGGCGGACGGCCGCCAGCGCTGGGACAGGTCGACGGCCACGGCGGGCGAATCGAGCTGATAGACGCGCGCTTCGAGTTTTCCGGGGCCTTCGTAGGCGGCGGTCTGGTAGCGCGCGACCACCGTGCGCGGCACCGGGTCGGGCGATTCGGAAACGCCCGGCTCGCGCAACTCGGTGCGCCGCCAGACCCCGGCCACGGTGGGGGGAAACAAATCGGGCGGCGGGGCGCCGCGGCGGCAGGCGCACCCGGCTGCCGCCAGCCACAACCAGTTCCGTCTCGTCATGCGGTCTCCGCTTCGATTCTGACATGCGGCGCGGAGACGCGGTGCTACCATCGCATAGATGGCCAAGTTCAAGCCGGCAAAAGGCAAAGGAAAACGAAGCGCGGCGCCGCCCGCGGGCGCGCTGTCGTGTGTCATCCTGATCCTGGTCGGCATGGCGTTGGTCATGCTGTTCATGTACTTCGTGATGCGAAATGCGAACGGATAAACGCGAGCCGGGGATGCTGCGCCCCGTGGAGATGGTGACCGGCTATCTGGCCACCGCCGAAGGATCGGTTTTGATCAAAGTGGGAAACACGCAGGTGCTGTGCGCCGCCAGCGTGGAGGAAACCGTGCCGCCGTTTCTGCGAAACAGCGGCAAGGGATGGGTGACGGCGGAGTACGCCATGCTGCCGCGGGCCACCAGCAAGCGGACGCCGCGGGAAGTGAGCAAAGGGAGGCCCTCGGGAAGGACGCACGAGATCCAGCGGCTGATCGGCCGCTCCCTGCGGTCGGTGGTGGACATGGCGGCGCTGGGGGAGCGCACGGTGGTGCTGGATTGCGACGTGCTGCAGGCCGACGGCGGCACGCGGACCGCCGCCATCACCGGCGCGTTCGTGGCCCTGGCGCTGGCCGTGCGCCAACTGGTGGAGTTCCGGGCGATCAAATCGATGCCGTTGCGCGACTACGTGGCGGCCACCAGCGTGGGGCTGATCGGCGGCGTGCCCATGCTGGACCTGTGCTACGAGGAAGATTCTCGGGCCGACGTGGATATGAACGTGGTGATGACGGGCGGCGGCCGCTTCATCGAGGTGCAGGCCACCGCCGAACACGAGCCTTTCGACGACGCGCAGATGGCCGCGCTGATCGAGCTGGCGCGCGGCGGAATCGCCCAACTGGTGGAGATTCAAAGGAGGGCCGCGGCACTTTGATCCGCCTGTATACGGCGACCGGCAATGCAGGCAAGCTGCGCGAGTTCCGGCTGGCGGCCGACGGCCACGCCGGCGTGGAAATCGAGCTGGTGCCGGGCTTCCGCGAGATCCCGCCATGCGTCGAATCGGGGTCCACCTTCGAAGAGAACGCGATTCTCAAGGCCCGCCATTACGCGCGGCACGTTTCCGGACTGCTCTTCGCCGACGACTCCGGTCTGGAAGTCGACGCGCTGGGCGGCGCGCCGGGAGTGCTTTCGGCGCGTTTCGGCGGCCTCCATGCCAGCGATGAGACCAACAACCGGCTGCTGCTGGGCGTGCTCGAGCACGTGCAGCCCCGAACCGCGCGCTTCGTGTGCGCGATCGCGCTGGTGGAGGGGGAGCAGGTCCGCGGCGTCTTCCGGGGCGTCGTGGAAGGCCGGATCGCGGAGGAGGCCCGGGGCTCGGAGGGGTTCGGCTACGATCCGCTGTTCTACTACCCGCCGTTCGGCTGCACCTTCGGAGAAGTGGAAGCAGAGCGCAAGCTGGCGGTGAGCCATCGCGGCCAGGCGCTGCGCGCTCTGCTGGCCGCGCTATAGGCGGGCGCCCGCCGGAAGTGCCCGTACGTACCGGGCTGGCGTCCGCGTCCGCGATTTTCTCTTTTCAGCCCGAAACAATTGCTGTACATTATGTTTGTATGGACACGAGCCGCGATGCGTCCGTCCTGCGAAGCCTGGCGGTGGCTTTTGGCGACGGACTGGCGTTCGGCGTGGGGATGAAGCTCACGCAAAGCGCGGCCGGGAAGGCCGGCGCGCCCGCCCCGTCCGACGTAGGGGCCCGGCTGGAACGGCTGGAACGGCGTCTGGAACAAATCGGACAGAACCCGGCGGCGGTGGCGCCGGCTACGGACCTGGAACCCGGCGTCCTCGATGCCCTCGCGCACGCTCTGGAAGCCCGGCTCCAGGAACAGGCCGGGTTTCTGGAGCGGCGCGTGGCGGAGCTCGAAATGAGGCTGGCGGTGGAATTGAAGGCGCTGCGGCAGCAGGACCAGGCGCTGGCCGCGGGAGCCGAAACGCAAGCCGGGGAGATGGAGCGGCGTCTCGACGAGCAGGTGCTGGCCCTTCGCAAAAAGGTGAACGAAGACCGGAACGCGCTGCAGAACCAGGTGGTGGCGTTGCACCGCGAGTTCGCCGCGGCGGTGGCGGACATTGTTGAAGAGCAGGTGGCCAATCAGGTGGAGCAGCGGCTGGCCGAAGCGGTAAGCGCGCAACTGGGGCCGCTGGAGGAGCGGCTGCGGGAGGAGATGCGGCAAGCGGCAGCCGATAAGAACGGCGAGATCCGGGATCTGCGCCAGCGGGTGGCGGAAAACGACCGGAACGTGCTGGACGTGCTGCTCAACGTCGGCGAACTCTTCCGGCAGGCGGCGGGCCGGCTGGGCGCACCCGCGGCGGCCCAGGAGGAGCCCCCCACGGCCGCCGAAATGCCGGCGCCTCCGGAGGCGCCCGTGGTTGAAGCCCGCGCGGCCGTGGAATCTGAGAACCTTCCGCCGCGCAGTCCGGACACGCCCGAGGCCGCCAACCTGTTGCAGGAATCCGATCTGCCGGGCTTCGCGCAGACCCGCCAGGCCAGCGCCGCCTGGAGCGTTCCGCTGGTTTCTTCGTTCGTCATCACCGCGGCTTGCGTGCTGGCGTTGCAGTATCTCTAGCAATCGCCCGGGTTCTACAATAAGAACGCCGGATCATGCCGAAGCTCGTTGCCGGCGCCCTGGTGGTGGCCGCGCTCGTCAGCGCTCCGCTGCGGGCGCACCATTCCGCCGCGGCTGAGTACGACGCCGCCCGCCTGCTGGTCCTGACCGGAACCCTCACTAAGGTGGAGTGGGTGAACCCGCACGTCTATTTCCACCTGGACGTGAAGAACCCCGGCGGCGCTCACGCCGACTGGTACCTGGAAGGGGCCAGCCCCAACGGAATGCGACGCCAGGGCTGGCTGCCGAGGACCGTGAGAGCGGGCGACCGGGTCACGGTGGAAGCGTATGCGGCCAAGGACAATGCCGCGTTAGCGAAGATGCATCGGGTGAAGCTCCCGGACGGCCGCTGGTTGTTCGTCGACTCCAGCGGCCCTGACGGCCCGGCGGAATAGAACCGGGACGCTGCGGGCGCCCGGCACAAAGTCGGTGGCGGACGCGTCGAAGTCTCACAGTCCGAGGCGTACAATACTAGTCATGCCCGAAACCTTGACGATTGCCGGGCGGGAGTTTCGCTCCCGGCTCGTGGTCGGAACGGGGAAATACCGCTCCTTTCAAGAAATGCAACGCTGCCACGAAGCTTCCGGGGCGGAAATGGTGACGGTGGCGGTGCGCCGCGTCAACCTCACGGACCGGTCCAAGGAATCGCTCCTCGATTACATCGACCGCTCGCGAATCTTCATCCTCCCCAACACGGCCGGCTGCTATACGGCCGATGACGCCGTTCGAACGGCGATGCTGGCGCGCGAAGTGGGCCTTTCGAACTGGATCAAACTGGAAGTCATCGGCGACGAAAAGACCTTATTTCCCGACAACCAGGGCCTGCTGGAGGCCACTCGCGCGTTGGTGAAAGAAGGCTTCGTGGTGCTCCCCTACACCAACGACGACGTGGTCAACGCGCGCAAGCTGATCGACGCCGGGGCTGCCGCGGTGATGCCTCTGGCCGCGCCCATCGGCTCGGGCATGGGGGTGCAGAATCCGGCCAGCCTGCGCATCTTGAGGGAAATGATCACCGCGGTCCCGTTGATCGTGGATGCCGGGGTGGGAACGGCGTCGGACGCCGCCGTGGCCATGGAACTGGGCGCCGATGGCGTTTTGATGAATACCGCCATCGCGGCCGCCGAAGATTCGGTCCGCATGGCGAGGGCGATGAAACTGGCGATCGAAGCCGGCCGCCTGGCCTATGAAGCGGGCCGCATGCCCAAGAAGCTCTACGCCACCGCCAGCAGCCCGCTGGCGGGGGTGGTGGGGCGCTGAACCAGGCTCCGCCGGCGGATACGAAGTTCACCGCCTGCGGCTGCGCAAGGCCGCGGCGATCACCGACTCGCGCTGGTCGGCCGACCAGCGCCGCTGGATTTCTTCTTCTTTAAGACCCGCCACGCGGCCGACTAACAGAAACGGCGGAAGCGCGTAGCGCAGGGTCTGCCACCGCGCCATTTCGACCAAGGCCGGCAGGGCGCGTGCCCGGATCTGGTCGAGCACGGTGCGGTCGCCCGTGTCGGTGAGGGTGAGGAGGAGGTCGGCGGCTTGCAGGCGATCGCTCAGGACCACCGAGTTGAGTAATTCGATCATCCAGGTGGGAGAGATCCGCAGGCCGAGCTTGGGCTGCTTCACGGCCAGCACCGCCCGGCTGCGGAGAGCCTGTAAGGCGTGGTCGCGCACCGATTCGTCCGGGTCCTGGAGGGCGTACTGAAGGTCGTCAATGACTTCTTGTTTCGGGGGAGCGTAGCCCAGGAGGGCGGCGGCGATGGCGCGCTGGTCGGGTTCGGCGGCGGTTCGCAGCACCTGGCCCAGGTCCTCCAGATGGTCCTCGGCGAAAGCCGTGAACTGCTCGGGGAAAATGCCGGACTCGCGGGTGGCTTTCCCGGCGCTCTGAAATCGCTCCCAAGCGCCGAGCACTTCTTCCGGAAGCGTGGCATCTCCAGCGGGGTCGGAGCGGAAAGCCACGTGCGGCGCGCCGCGTTCTTCGATCCCCAGGAATAGCACCACGTTCGGCCCTTCGCAGCAGACGGCCTCCACGCGCGCCTGGACCACATCCGGGATTTCGCTGATGGCATCCACCATGTCCCCCTTGGATGGCGGAATGGGATCTCCGGCCCGGGCTTTGGCGGCGCGAAGCACCCGTGCGGCGGTGACTTTGTGAAGCCCGTAGAGGTTGATATCGCCGACGCGCGGGGTTTGGGCAGTGGCCAGCCCAGCAACGGCAAGCAAAGCCGCGCCTGCCAGCAGAGCCACGCTGCGCGCCAGTGGATTGCGCATCATGCCTGCTGTTGGGCCATGGCGCCAATCACCGGCAGCACCACGGTCTTGCCCTGATACGTGACCGCGATCATGTAGATCCACAGCGCGAAGCACGCAAGCCAGACCAGCGGAGACAGGAAGAAACCGACGTGCACGAAGCCGAAAACGAGATTGCACCCGAACCAGACCACCATCCAGGCGACGTTGAGCAGAATCGACTGGAAGGCGTGGAAACGGACGGCCCGGTTCCGGTTATACGGCTCGAGAAGAAGGAAAAGAATCCCGGTGATGAGCAACAGTGCGTAGCACAGAGCGCCGGCCACGTGGTCCGACATCCCGCTGGCGGCCGGCAGCGGAACGGGAGGCACGGGCCCGGCGGCCGCCGGCGGCGCCACCGGGGTTCCGCATTGGGCGCAAAAGCGTCCGTCCACCGCGGCCCCGCAATTGGAACAAAACGGCATCAGACCTCCAAGCCGGCGGACGGTCAGCGTCCCGGCGGGCCGAGGGCCACCAGAGGGATCACCGCCCCGACGATTCCCCCGACGATCAAGGCCGGATTCCCCACGCCCAGAAAGGAGACCAGCAGCCCCACCAGAGAGCCGATGCCGGCGCCCACCACCGCGACCATAATCCGCTTTGCCATTGGAAAAGGATGACCTCTTTACGATAGCAGCCCGCCGGGAAGCTGCGAGAATACAGACATGAAGGCGTGCATCCTGCCGGCGCCGGCGCCCGTGGAATCGAACCCGCTACGCCTTGCCGAAGTTCCCCCGCCCAGACCCGAGGGGCGGCAGGTCCTGGTTCGCGTCCACGCCTGCGGAATCTGCCGCACTGACCTGCACGTGGTGGAAGGCGAACTGGCTCCGAAGAAGAGTCCCATCATTCCCGGCCACCAGGTGGTGGGAGTGGTGGAACACTGCGGGCCGCACGCTTCGCGCTTCCGGCCGGGTACGCGGGTGGGGATTCCGTGGCTGCGCCAGACCTGCGGCGTCTGCGAGTTCTGCCGCACGGAGCGCGAGAACCTGTGCGAGCAGGCCGCCTTCACCGGCTGGACCGAGGATGGCGGCTACGCCGAGTACGCGGTCGCCCCCGAGGACTTCGTGTATGCGCTGCCGGATGGCTTCCCCGATCTCCATGTGGCCCCGCTTCTGTGCGCGGGAATCATCGGGTTCCGCACCCTGCGGCTTTCCGGAATCGAGCGCGGCGGGCGGCTGGGGATGTACGGCTTCGGGGCCGCCGCGCACGTGGCTATTCAGGTGGCGCGCCACTGGGAAATCGAGGTCTACGCCGTAACGCGCGATCCCCGTCACCGCCAACTGGCCCTGGACCTCGGCGCGGTCTGGGCGGGAGGCTCCGACCAGCAGCCGCCGGCCCTGCTCGACACGGCCCTGATTTTCGCGCCCGCCGGCGAGCTCGCGATTGCCGCTCTGCGCGCGCTCAAACGCGGCGGAACCGTGGCCTTGGGCGGCATCCACATGAGCCCCATTCCGCCGCTCGATTACAACCTCCTCTATCACGAGCGGGTGCTTCGCAGCGTCGCCAACAATACGCGGCGCGACGGCGAAGACTTTCTGAAGATCGCGGCCGCCATCCCCATTCACACCGAGGTGCGGGAGTTTCCGCTGGAAGACGCGAATGAAGCGCTGAACGCGTTGAAAAACGACGCCATCCGCGGAGCGGCCGTCCTCCGTCTTTGAAACCGCGCTACTTGCCGAGAATGTAGACCTTGTCGCCGGGGTGTACCAGCTTGAGGCGTTGGCGAATCTCCAGTTCCTGATCGTCGGGATTCGAGCTGAGACGCCGGATGTGCTCGCGTTGGCGTTCGTTCTCGAGCGCCAGCGCTGTGTTGCGCTTCTCGATCTCCTCGATCTGGTGCCGCTTCTCCAACAACCCGGGGATGCCCCTCGGCCCGCGCAACGTAACAAACGCATAACCCGCCACCACCACGAACGCGACGATGTAGGCGAAACGGGCCGACGGTTTCATGTGTTGTAGCAGCCTGGAAAATAATGGTAGCATTGCTTGCTCCACTCGCTTCCGTTTTTTTTCATGACCGACAAAGTCGTGGTGTTCAGCACGTGCGCTTCCGAACCGGAGGCGGAGAAATTGGCCCGCTCGATGGTCGAGCAGCGTCTGGCGGCGTGCGTCACGGTGGTGCCCCGGGCTCGCAGTTTCTACCGTTGGAAGGGTGACCTCGAGGCGGCTGACGAATGCCTGCTGGTGATCAAGTCATCACGCGAGCGCCTGGCCGATCTGATGGCGGCCCTGGAAAAGGAGCACTCCTACGAGGTGCCCGAGGTGCTGGCATTGCCGGTCATCGAGGGATCCGCGAACTACCTGAACTGGCTCCAGTCCAGCCTCGCCAGAGAAACCAGCCAGTGAGCAGGCTGGCAGCCCTGCCGCGGGTTGCCAACCCGCCCCGCCTAAAACACCACTCCCATCTGCACCTGGTAGCTGCGGGGGGCAACGAAATGGGTGCCGCTGAAGGTGGACAGAAAATTGTACAGGGCCACCTCGTTGGTCAGGTTGGCCACCGTGAGCTTCAAGGTGGTGCGCACCTTCTCGGCATGAAATAAGTTGTCGTCGCCCAAGGCGACGTCGAACAGATGCCGCGGCGCGATGCGCGGCGGATTATGGTCGTCGTTTTCCGTTCCCGGGGCCGGGATGCGCAGTCGCGTGGCGCCGTAATTCGACGACGAGCATGAAACGATCGGATTGGTAATCGTGGCCTGCGGGCTTCCGCAATAAAACCCGATGGCGGCCTGCTGGTCCGGCGTCAGCGCCAGGGCGTCCGCCAGGTTGTCGACGGCTCCCGCCACTTCGCCGCTATCGTAGCGCCACGTGAACGCCGCCCACGGTCCGTTGTGCGGGCGGCGGTAGGTCAGGTTGGTGGTCTGCTCGAACGCCTGGTCGTGGTCGATGCGGAAAACGCCCGTATCGAGCGGCGAATCGAAGATCAGCCCTCCATTCGAAGGACCGAAATAACGGGCCCGCGTGTGGCCGGCCGTGGTGTAGGCCTGAAAGCCGTGAATGTCGGTGGTGCTCACCCGCAACGCCACGCCGTCGATTCTCGACTGCCGCCAGGAGATCGGGAACACCAGCGGCGTGTTCAGCAGGGCGCCGAAATCGAAGGCGTTGTCGGTGTACTTCCAGAAGTAATCGGCGTCGATCTGCAGCACCTTCCCCAGCGTCTGCTGCAGGCCGGTGTTGAACTGGTTGCGCCGTCCAGGCTGGATCGGACGGCTGCCAAAGGCCCCGAAGACGTTGGTGGCCAGGCCCCCGGCTCCGGTGACGCTCGACAGAATCAGGTTCTCGTTGTACGGCGTCTCGAAGGTTCGCGAGTACGCCGCGCGCAGCACCGTGCCGGTCTTCTTCAGCAGGTACGAGGCGCCCACGCGCGGCTCGATGCCCGTCCCTTCACTCAGCCCGTTGTACTGGTCGAGGCGGAACCCCGGGGTGAACGTCAACTGGCCCCACGTAATGCTGTCTTGCGCGTAGAATGCGTACTCATTGACGTTGGCGTGCCCGCGAAACCGGAACAGAGATCCGCCCCGCGTCAGGTCGTAGGGCAGCAGGCCCGGCTCCAGCGCGGGGTCCACGAAATTCGGATCGGTGATGCCCAGGCCGAATTGCTCGCTGAGACGGGTCTGCATCACCTGGGTCCCGACCTTGATGTTGTGGTTCTTGTGGACGTAGCCGTATTCGGAGCGGATTCCGTAATTGAAAAGGGTGCGGTACTCCGATACCGTGGCCGGAGTGTCGAGGAACGGGTCGGCGCTCGGGTAGTAGGAGACCTCATCCCGCCGGACGAATGTGTTCACCGTCAGTACCGCGCCCGCCCCGAATGTGTGCTGATAGCTGGGAGCGACGTTGTAACTCAGCACGCGCTGCCGCTGGTCCTGCCCGGCCTGGTCGTAGGTGTTGGGCACCTGGAACCAGTTGCGCGCGGCGAAGAGGTTGAGATGGAGCGTATCGGTGGGCCCGGGCTGCCAGTCCAACCGGTCGAATAGAGTCTCGTTGTTGCCGATGTCGTGCAACGGCAGAAACTCCGGCGTATCCAGAAACCGTCCGCTGCGCAGGCTGTTGGCGGCCAGAAAATTGCCCCACTTGGCGTTGCCCAGCCCCAGTGTGGCGTCCTCGCCCACCGTGCCGAACGACCCGTCCTCCGCGGCGAAGCTCCCGGACGCCGGCTGTCCCAGCCCCGAGCGCGTCACGGCGTTGACCACCAGGCTGGTTTTATCGCCATATTCGGCGCCCGGCGCGCCCGTAATCAGCTCCATCGACTGGATGGCGTTCGCCGGCACCTGGGTCGAGAATTGCTTGCTCTGCTGATCGCTGATCTGCTGCCCGTCGAGCGAAAAGGTGGTTTGCGCGTGGTCGCCCAGCGGGTGAAAGAAACCGTTCGAATCGGC